>Ga0209826_1000478_pt1 | contig 28708 bp, 22 predicted proteins | sample GOMGulsemesocosm_5_FD_184637 | JGI IMG/M metagenome (GOLD analysis project Ga0209826, IMG submission 184637) | Methane-oxidizing microbial communities from mesocosms in the Gulf of Mexico - GOM15C Gulf of Mexico (SPAdes) (version 2) | ecosystem: Environmental > Aquatic > Marine > Cold seeps... | reverse complement strand
ATCTCAGAGGAAGGTGCGCCAACTGATTTGGGTAGCTACGGTACATTCAATCTGTACGCAGGCTTACGCCCCGCTGACTACTCTTGGGATGTGACCTTCTGGGCTAAGAACCTGTTCAATACCTTCGCGGAGAAGTCCCTCTACTCTCCTGAAGTGACCGGTGGCACTTACTCTGTACGCCAGTTGAATCTTGAGTCTGAGCGCACTGTGGGTGTTTCAGCAAGTTATAAATTCAGTCTGTAAGCGAGCTTGAGGCGCCAGTGAGATTCTCGTTGCGCGTCTCATCATTTAAAAACCGGATGGCTGCAAAGCTGTCCGGTTTTTTATTGCTTGTGATATGAGTTCAGCTCACTAATTACCTTTTGAAAAGCGCTTTGTTTAGAATTGTTGATCTTCGTTGACTTGAATTTGGAGATTTATTATCGTACTTAACTCTCTTGTATTAAGCTGTTTTTTGAATGATTAGCCTGAGATTTGGTCTGGTCTAAGGGCGGTCACTTCTGTTTCTCTGGTGCTGTGCTCTGACTCAATAATCGGTGTGATGAAAGGCCTAAGAAGAGCCTCTTGAATTTAAAAAGGTAGGAAAATGAAATATACAAATGGTGTGTTGAGCGTTTTGGTAGGCGGCTGTCTGAGCGCATCTGTTTTGGCGGCGAACCTGCCCGCCAAGAATCACTACCTAGCTGATTCACGTTACGCCCTAGGTCATGTTGACTCGGCTCAGCAGGACAGCGTTGAAGTGGCAGGCCCAGTGGATGTTACGCGCCAGTTAGCGGCCAGTGAGATCGAGTATGCGCCCACTGGGCCTGCCTACTTTGGTATCTACACCTCGGGTAAGTATAGCGACGACAGACGTGTACTTTGGGGTAACGGTCTCGATCGTATCGTAAAAATGGATCACGATACCCATGAAGTTCTGACGACCTATTACCTGCCGGACGCTGAGAAGGTTTACACCGAGCAGGACGCAGAAGAGGCGGTGGCGCTTTTCGACGAAAGCAATGACGGCATCATGGCCATCTATAACGGTTTTCAGCAGGCGCAGAAGCTTAAATCTCTGACCAGTCTCTACACTTTGTTGGATAACACCAACACCTACTTTGTTTCTGACAAGCGTGGCTTTATGACGGCCTACGGTGATGAGGAACCGGGTGTTCGAGATTCAGCCATCGTGCCGAAGCGTACCTTTAACTTCCCCGAGGAGATTACCGGTTACGGCATGGGTATTAACATGACCTATGACGGTTGGTTGGTGACGGTCACCGAAAACGGTGAGTTGTTGGCGATCAAGCCGGACTTCTCCGATTACCGTTTGGGTAAGTTACAGCACTCTGAGGGTGCGGCAGAGAAGAAAACGGGCCGCACAGGTTACGCTTGGGTGCGCAACGGCCTGGCCATTGATGACGATGGCTCTATCTACATTGCCTCGCAGGAATACATGCACAAGGTGATCTGGACCGGTGATGGTTTCTCCACCAGTGAGGCAGATGGTGCTTGGGCGGTACCTTACGACAACAGCTGGGGGCATGGCACAGGTGCGACACCATCGCTGATGGGCTTTGCTGATGAGGATCAGTTTGTGGTCATTACCGATGGTGCTGAGCGCATGAACCTGATGCTCTACTGGCGCCATGAGATTCCAGCCGATTGGCAGGCGTTGCCAGGTCAGCCGCGTCGTGTGGCGGGCATTCAGCCGGTGACCATGGGCGAGCAGAACCTGCAAAAGATTCAGTCTGAGCAATCCGTGGTGGTTGGTGGTTACGGCGCGATTGTGGTCAACAACAAGGCGCGCAACATCCCTTGGTACATGCCAGAGCAGGCGGCGACTTTGCTGATCAGTTTTATGGGCAGTAACCCTAAGCACCAGCCCTACGGTGTGCAGAAATTCGCCTGGGATCCGGTGACACGTAAATTCGATAGCGCTTGGGTGAATAACTCCGTGAGCTCTCCGAGTACGGTGCCGATTATCAGTCACGGTTCTAGCATGGTCTACTTGATTGGCGCCCGCGACAACAAGTGGACGCTGGAGGCCTTGGATTGGCAGTCTGGCGAGTCTGAATTCCACTATGTGATTGGTGGTCAGAAATACAATGTGTTCTTCTCCGGTACGCTGCTCGATGAAGAGGGTCGTATTCATTACGGCACCCCTTGGGGGCGCGTACGTTTGAACCCTGTGTTGCCTAAAGCCAAAGTGCTTGAGGGTGGTTCACAGGGTACTTAAATTGAACGTTGCTGGAATTCGGACCTAGGTCCATTCTTAAGGCTTTCTAACGGAAGCCTTTTTTATTGAAGTAACCTTGGTTGGGGTGAGTGATTGCCACAGCTGAGTGGCGTAGATGCCCGGTGCGGCTTCAGCTGCGCCTTGTCACTGGCTGGCGAAGTGTCAGCAGTATGAGGCGCTGAATAAAGAGCGCACGAGCGAACAGAATAAAGGAATAATATGATGACTAAGCGCAAGATGATCTCGGCTCTAGTGGCCAGCTGCATGGCCGTGTCGGCGGCGGCGGTCGAGCTCTCCCCTCGAAATCCCTATCTGGCTGATTCCCAGTACCCCATGCCGCATGGCGATGCGGCTCAGCAGGATGTGATGCCGATTGCTGGCCCGATTGATAAAACACGTCAGCTGCTGGACAGTGAAATTAGCTACATTCCTGTGGGTCCTGCTTTCTTTGGCGCTTACACTTCTGGCGAGTATCCAGACGGTAAACGTGTGCTTTGGGGTAATGGTCTGGATCGTATCGTTAAGATCGATTTTGACACCCATGAAGTGCTGACCACCAACATGATTGAGGGTGTGCAACATTGGACCGAAGCAGACGCCGACAGCGCGATCGACTACTTCAATGAAAACAACACCGGTTTGTTTGCCCTTGTGCGCTCTTTTAAGGAGGCGCAAAAACTGCGTTCTTTGGCCAGTGTTTATACGCTGCTGGATAACACCAATACCTACTTCGTGGCCAATAAAGCGGGTTACATCGAAGCCTACGGTGACGCCGAAGCCGGTGTGCGCGGCTCGGCGATTGAGCTCAAGCGTACCTTTACCTACCCAGAAGAAATGACCGGTTACGCCATGGGTCTGAATATGACTTATGACGGTTGGATCGTCACCATTACCGAGCACGGCAAGCTGCTGGCGCTTAGGCCGGACTTCAGTGAGTACCGCCTGGCGGACATTCAGCACAACGAAGGTGCAGCGGATAAGTCGACCAAACCTACCGGTTACGGCTGGGTTCGCAACGCTCCATCTGTGGGCGATGACGGCGCTATCTACATAGCCTCGCAGCAATACATGCACAAGGTCATGTGGACCGGCGATGGCTTTTCTACTAAAGAGGAAGATGGCGCTTGGGTTGAGGCCTACGACAACAGTTGGGGCCATGGCACCGGTTCTACGCCATCACTGATTGGCTTTGACGGCGATGAAGATAAGTTGGTTGTCATCACCGATGGCAACGCGGCGATGAGCATCAACTACTACTGGCGCGATGAAATTCCAGCTGACTGGGAAGGGCTACCGGGCCAGCCACGCCGTTTGGCGGGCACCTTACCGGTGAGGATGGGCGAGCAGAACCTCGACGAAATCCAGTCTGAGCAGTCAGTTGTCGTTCACGGATATGGTGCTCTGGTTGTTAATAACAACCCTCGCAACCGTCCCTGGTATCTGCCTAAGCAGGCTGAAGCGCTGCTGCTGACCTTCTTGGGCAGTCATCCAGATCACCAGCCCTTTGGTGTGCAGAAATTCGAGTGGGACGCTGAAAAAAACGAGTTAAATGTGGCTTGGGTTAATAATGAGGTGAGCTCGCCAAGTGCTGTGCCTATTATTAGTCAGCCAACGGGTGCGGTTTACCTGATCGGTGCGCGTGACAATAAGTGGACGCTTGAGTCGATGGATTGGAGTACGGGTGAGTCAAACTTCCACTATGTGATTGGCGGTCAGCGTTACAACCCTATGTTCGCCGGTACTTTGCTGGATGAGGAGGGCCGTATTCACTATGGTACGCCTTGGGGTCGTGTACGCCTGAATCCAGTGTTGCCTGAGCGAGGGCAATCGCTTGTTGACGGCGTGAAGCAGGCCGGCGTCGTGGTTGGAGAAGTCGTAGGGTCAGCGCTTGAAGCGGTATCCGCTAAAGCGGGCAAGTGGGTGGACTCCCTCAAGTAGGGCGTTTCTCTCGCTGTGAAAAGGCTCCCAATACGGGGGCCTTTTTTGTGCTCCTGCAAAAAAGGCATTCAGGCCATCCCTGACCTTTGCCTTTTTTTGTTCGGTCGCTTGCTGTGTTCATTGCTTTTGATCTGCATTAAGTTGTATTTACTCCGCACTGTTAACATGATGAATGAATTGGTTTTGATTATTAAAGGATGTGTTATGAAGGTTTCTCATTTTTTCTTGGTGACGGTATACGCTTTTTTTGCGCCTGCGGTTTTAGCCGGTTCGACCTTTCCTTTGTGGGGGGATGAGCTGCGTGAGCAGGGTATTGAATTGCCGCTGCCTTATGGCATTAGCATTGGGTATATGAACCAGCAGGATGTGACAACGTCGAGCAATTTACGTTCGGTCAAAGTCGATGGCAGTGAGCAGGCACTATCAACCGTAGATTTAGGTAATTCCTCATCGGACACCGACATTACCAATGTGCGCTTTGATGTCTGGGTGTTGCCGTTTCTGAATGTCTACGCCATCGGGGCCAAGCTTGAGGGTTCTGCGATAACGGAGATGGTCGTGGATATGCCCCTGCGTATACCAGATCAGCACTTTGTTATTGAGGAGGCCTACGAGGGGGATGTCTTTGGGCTCGGAATGACCTTTGTCTATGGGTACAAAAATTTTATCGCCTCGCTGGATGTTAACTACACCGAGACGGATCTGGACCTGGTCGCTAGCAAAATTGATACCTTGTTGATTACCCCGCGCATTGGTTATACCTCTCGTGTAATGGAGTTGCCCTACTCGATCATGCTGGGCGCCTCCTATATGGACCTGGCGCAAACCTTGACGATTGAGCAGGAGTTAAACGGCCAAGTGCTAACCACTCTGCTCGATACCGATACCGCCAAACAGTGGAATACCGTGGTGACGGCGCAGCTTGAGCTGGATCAGCACTGGCAGTTGATATTGGATGCGGGCTTCAATGATAGAGATACCCTGACCGGCACTCTAACCTACCGTTTTTAAAGGTCTTTTCTGCCGATGCAGTTTGCGATCTAGATAATTTTCTTTGGTGTGTATAAAATAACACATGTGTGTAATTAATTGTCTGGGCGGAAGTCTCCGTAGACCGTTGATACTCTTGTTGAATGCCATAGGAAATTGACCATGCTGGGCGCAAAAATCGACTTACCCTCTCTTGCCGATCAGCCAGATTTGTCTCGTCGTGAGCGACGAAAACTGGAAGTGCAGATGCGTATAGCTGAGGCGGCTATGATGCTGATGGAAGGGAAAGGCTGTGAGCAGACTACGGTCGAAGACATTTGCGAAGAGGCGGATATTGCTCGCAAAACCTTCTACAACCACTATTCAGGCAAGCAAGAGTTAATACATCAACTTTGCGATAGGTTGCTTTACTCTCCGAACGAAGCGTTGTTAAAGCTCCTTTACGAGCAGGATCAAAGCCTGCGTGAAACACTCAATAGCTACATGGGCAGCATTGAGGCTGGGCTTGGTAACTACGCCGCGATTGAACGCTTGTTGATTCGCGAAGCCATGATGGGGGCAAACACCGACAGCCGCGCCGATGAGCACTTGAAGTCTTCATGCGCTGGGTTTAAGCGACTAGTGGCGCGCGCACAATTAAGCGGCGAAGTAAGTGATAAGCTGTCGGCTGATTTTTACGCCGAGATTATTGTTTCGGCAATCAACGGCATTATGATCCACTGGACCAGTTTCCCCGACTACCCGTTGCGTCAGCGGGTCGATGAGCTGACACGCTACCTGCTGTTTTCTGTGTGTGAGTACCAAGAAGCGGAGTGAGTAGGGGCCTTAATTTGCTGAGCCTATTGGTGTCTTTATCTTTCTTAACTGGTCGCAAGTCGGTAAAATTCGCTAATCTCTCGCGGCCTGCTTACCCCATCTGGGCAATGGTAAGAAATCGAGTTTTTGTGTACTTTTTGGATTTGGGCTATTAAGCCAAGCATATTTAACTGACCTAGATCGACAACGATCTGGGCATCATTGAGATTAATCGGCGTGCCCACGGGGTGGCCGTGTATAACAACAGAGGTTTACGATGGCCGAATATAAGACTTGGGAATGCATTGTATGTGGTATCTATTACCACGAAGCCGAAGGCTGGCCAGATGATGGCATTGCTCCAGGCACACGCTGGGAGGATGTTCCTGAGGACTGGTTGTGCCCTGACTGTGGCGTTGGTAAAGAAGACTTTGAGCTGGCCACCGATGTCGAGTCACCACAAATGGCGCCCGGTACCGAGCCGGTAAAAGCGAAAGAAGCCCCTGCTGCTGCGCCTACTGCTGAAGCGCCCGCAGTAGAGCCTGTTGCAACGCTGGCCAGCGGTACAGTATTCCGCAAGTGGGAATGTATTGTTTGCGGCATCATCTACGATGAAGCCGACGGTTACCCAGAGGATGGTATTGCCCCAGGAACGCGTTGGGAAGATGTGCCTGAGGACTGGGAGTGTTGGGACTGTGGTGTCGGCAAGGAAGACTTCGAATTGATTGCCGGCTCCGAGACAGTTGCTGTCCCTGCAGCGGCTCCAGCTGTCGCAGCTGCAGTGTCCGTTGATAATTCGCTTGAGCCTGTTGTCATCATTGGTACCGGTTTGGCTGGCTATAACCTAGCGCGTGAGTTCCGCAAGCTCGATAAGGCCACGCCGCTTATTATGGTGACCTCGGATGAGGGTGAGTTCTACTCTAAGCCGATGTTGTCTACCGGTTTCACCAAAAACAAATCGGCGGCTGACTTGGTGACCACCGCCTCGGCAGACATGGCGGCTAACCTGAGTGCGAGTATCCACATCCTTACCAAGGTCGATTCCATCGACTCAACGGCGCAAACCGTAACCTTTGGTGGCAAGGTCGTGAAGTACGCCAAGCTGGTTATTGCATCGGGTGCCGAGTGTATTACAGTGCCGGTGCAAGGCAGTGCGGCTTCTTGCGTGTACACCGTGAACGATTTGATGGACTACGCGCGCTTCCGTACCGCGATGGTCGGTGCTAAGAAAGTACTGGTGATTGGTGCTGGCTTGATCGGTTCTGAATACGCCAACGACCTGACGGGTGCGGGTGTGTCGGTTGATGTGGTCGACCCAATGCCTACGCCTTTGGCCAGCTTGCTGCCTGCAGAAGCGGGTACCGCGTTGAAGAACGTGTTGACAGAGAAGGGCGTGACATTCCACTTTGGTACCGTGGTCGAGAGTCTTGACTCAAGCGGTTCGGGTGTTGTTGCGACGCTGAAAAATGGCACGAAAGTAGAAGCTGATGTGGTCCTGTCGGCGATTGGTGTCCGCGCTCGTACGGGTCTAGCGGTTCAGGCCGGTGCCGATGTGAATCGCGGTATTGTGACCGATCGCGCGTTGGAAACTTCGGTGAAGAACGTGTTTGCATTGGGCGACTGTGCCGAAGTGGCTGGCCACTTGTTGTACTACATAGCACCGTTGATGGTAGGCGCGCGTGCGCTGGCTAAAACGTTAGCTGGCGAGCGCACTGAAGTCAGCTATTCAGCTATGCCTGTTGCGGTTAAGACGACGCTGTGCCCAGTGACGGTATCGCCAGCCCCGCGTGATGTGGATGGTGAATGGACGATTGAGGAAGAGGCTTTGAACTGTGTTAAGGCCACTTTCCGCAACCCTCAAGGTGAGCTGTTAGGTTTTGCGTTAACCGGCTCAGCTACAAGTCACAAGGATGCGCTGACCAAGCAGTTACCTGCTATTTTGGTGTAGTGTTAAGGGGGCTTGGCCCCCATATTTTCGTGAAGAAAAAAGCCGCGCATCATCAGATGCGCGGCTTTTTTTTGTTTTGAAAAATGCTGCTGACGGATGAAATGATCGCTCAGAGCGGGTGTTGCAGGTGGCTGACTTCAGTGATTATATTTTCGCCGTTGCGCAGTGATCCGACGTAAATACCGAAGTGATTGGTTTCAAATTCTTCGTAAAATTTGCGCACATTGATGGCGACATCTTTGAAGGCAAAATCATCCCAGGGAAATTCGTCTTTGCTCAGTAAGCGAATTTCTTCGGCCTCCTCCGTGGTTTCAAAGTGCGGGCTGAGCAGCGGTGCGCGGAAGACGACGTAAATCTGATTCATCTTAATCAGTGTGCCTATGGTGTAGAGCTCCATCTTGCTAACGTCGACCCGTGCACGGGTTTCTTCAAACAGCTCTCTGGCGGCGGCCTCTTGCAAGGTCTCATCGTTCTCCATAAAACCGGATGGTATCGCCCACTGACCTTTAAAAGGCTCAGTGCCACGCTTCATACAAAGGACTTTACCTTCCCATGTGGCGAAACAGGACACGAGAATTTTGGGGTTTTGGTAGTGCACGATAGCGCATGCGTCATTTGTGCATTGCATTCGTGCTTGGTGATCGCCGCTGATCTCTCGTAAGACGAGTGCGTGTCCGCATTGGCTGCAGAAGTTCATAGTGTTTGTCCGTTGTTCGGCGCATGGGCTGCGCACGGGTACTTTATTGGCTGAGAAATGGGTGTGTTGATGATGCAGTAAAGCGGACTGCGCATCATAAGTTGAGGCTGTAACGCGTTTAGCGCTACGGCGTCGAAGCCAGGCTGGTGAGTACCAGTGAGACCAACATGGACTGTTGGGTGACACCTGTTTTTGCAAATATTGAACGCAGGTGCGCACGCACTGTGTTCTTTTTAATTTCCAGTTCTTCGGCCACTTCGTCCATGGTGTTGCCTTCCGACAACAGGATGGCGATCGTCGCTTCCGAGAGCGTCAGATGGTAGAGGTTCATTAGCAGGCGTACCGAAATTTCCAAGTTCTTTTCGGGGTCTTGCATGAAAATCATCAGGTAGGGGGAGCCTTCGGATTCTTTTTGCTTGTCCACGGGCATGGGTTTGACGACCATCTGGTAATCGAGCTTGCCTGATGGGCGTGGCACGGCTAAAGCGTTGATAGGTACCCGCTCATTTTTTTGGATGGCGTCCAGTGCCTCTGTGATATAGCCCTTGAGCATGTCATTGAGTGTTGAGTTGCGCAATTGCACATGACTCTGGCCGCGGCCGATGCCATCCTTTTCCATAAGGTACTGTTCGGCGGTGTTGTTCATGCGCAGGATCTCGCCATTCTTGTCGAGGGTAAGAATGCCGATGGAGCGTTTGGATATAGATTGGGCATAGACCTGACGCTCAGACTCCAGCTGCTGCATCTCGATACCCAGTGAGATGGAGCGCGCCAGATGCGGTACCAGCATGGTGAGGAACTCACGTTCTTGCGGGGTGAAATCTCCCTGGCTTTCCTCGCGTGACAACCTAAGGCTGATGCGGCTTTTACGGTCGGTAAGCCAGTCCAGTCCAGCAATGCTGTAAATGTTTGAGGGTTTGAGAAACAGTTGGTAGTACTCACTTTTGACCAGCTGATCTTTGTGCATGATGTCCTGTAGGGTAACCACTTCGTTGAGTGGGATATTAACCAATGGGTCCTGGGCGTAATACTGGCTCATGTAAAGATTTTTACTGGCTTCGAGCATGGTGATGTCGAGTTCTTCACCACTGCTGAACAACAGGCCACCGTCCGTGGGCGACGGTTGACGCACGATTAAGCTGGCGTGTTGCAAATTGAGTATCGCTTTGAGCTCAGATAGAAACGAACGCTCTTTATTGGCGGTCGTTGCGCCTTCATAGAGGGAGTCCAACAGCTGAGAGTAGGTTGCAATATCAATCTTAATGGGCATAAGTAGCCGGCCTCAATACACGGGTTTAGGCATTAGTTGAGTCTAGTGCCTGTCGATTTTATTTGCTCAGTTTGTGCTGTTATTTTGTTTGCGAAAGGTGGCAGGCGCGCTGCCTTCCCAGCGTTTAAACGCCTTAGAGAAGTTACTTTGATCGCTGAAGCCCAAAAGCTGTGTGATTTCAACAAGTGGCAGTTTGGCTTGGGCTAGGTACTTCTTTGCTAGGTCGTGTCGTGTCTCTTGCAGAACCTTGCCGTAGTTGGTGCCAGATTGTTGCAGTTTTCGCCGCAGTTGACGACTGGATAGAAACAGCGTTTTGGCCACTTCTTCTTGGCTGGGTTCACCCTTGGGTAGCATGTCTAAAATATGCAGCTGAGTTTGCGTGATGATTGCGTCCTGAGTGTTGGCATTTAGATAGCCTTTTACCACCTGCTCGTTTAATTGCACGAGTTCTGGGTTGGCTGTAACCAGTGGCTTGCAGAGCAGGGCGTAATCAATCTCTAAGCGATTGTACGCTTGCTCATAGTGCACGGGTGCCTTAAAAAACTTTGCCAAGACGTCTTCAATGCTGCTCTTGGAGTGGCAGACGTAGACATTCTTGACCTCAAATTGTGGGTTGAGCGTGTTGCGTACGCTGTCGACCAGGCCGGCAAAGGTGACTTCAACGGCGACGGGCGGCAGTTGAGCGGCATCGTCAATTGACAGTAAGTGTGCGGCAGCGTCGGATAGGCGATAGTCTAAAAAGACAGTGTCGCCCTGGCGCTGCATTTCCAGCGTGACGCCATCGTTAACCAGTTCAAAAAAGCGGCAGAGTGCTTCCAGCCCTTTGTATAGGTTATCGCTGGAGGCAAAGAGTAACCCGAGGGCCGGAATATAGGTTTGTGGAAGGTGACGAGAGAGCTTAAGGCTAAATTCTGGGTCACCCGATAGCTCAGACGCGCGTAACAGCAGCTCGAATATCTTCGATATGGGGTAGCGGGCATTAGGATCGTAGCTTTGACTGCTGTCGAGGCCCAGCTCATCAAACAGGCTTTGGCTGTCGCAGCCACCGGCGTCCAGTGCGTTGACGATGGCCCTTGTCCATGTGGCAACCATTGTGAATCTTTCTGGCATTATTCTCGCCGCACCCTATTGCTATTAAGCTTCCCTCTATTGAGAGGCTTATTATCTCAAACTCGTCGCTAGTATTAATCAGTACCGCGCGATTATGCCAGAGAATGATGCACTATGGCGAAAAAGAGCGCATGGAGACATGGGGGGTATCGATAGAAGAGTGGCTGCTATTGGGGGATGGGTGTTTGATCTAAGGTAGAGGTTATTACGGACATAAAAAAACCAGACCTAGGTCTGGTTTTTTTATGTCCTGTGCAGCGAGCTAAGCGCGCTGCGCAATACCATCGGTTAGCGACTTACAGTGATGGAATCTCAGGATTGGTGCGCTGCATGATGGACTGGTGGCGGGTTTCAATCATGCCCTCAATCTCTTCAGTCAGGGGTAGGATCCAGAACTTATCGTCACGGATACCTTGCAGGGCTGTTGCCGCTACTTCTTCTGGCTGAGTGACCTGCATTTGTACACCGGCTTCGGCCATCATCTTAACCATATCGTCGGCTGTTTTCATGCCGAAGTCTGGTTTATTTGGATCAGCTGCAAGTTCGTCTGGGCGTACGCCGCTTGAGTCGAAGATACCTGTTGCTACGGTGTGTGGGCCAGGGAACAGGCCTGAAACCTTCACCGAGAAACCCATCATGTTGCACTGCTGGTATAGGTTTTCAGTGATGGATTGAACGGCCGCCTTGGTCATGGTGTAGATAGGTGTGTAAGGCAGTTTCAGTAGGGCACCATTGGCAGAGCCGGTGATCACAAAGTGAGACTCGTTCTTGCTGTCGGTCATGCGCGGCATGAAGGCGCGAATGGAGTTGATTACACCCCAGACATTGACGTTCAAACTGAAGTTCCAGTCGTTGTCATCGTAATCCCACAGGTTGCCAAACTCACCCGCGCCGATACCGGCGTTAGCGAACATCAGGTCAACTTGACCGAATTTTTCATACACTTCATCGGCCAGCGCTTTCATGCTGTCAAGCTTGGATACATCAGAGCGAATAGCGATGGCGTCTGCTTGGATTGCTTGAAGTTCGGCTACGGTTTCTTTGAGCTTTTCTTCGTTAACATCAGAAATGACAACCTTTGCGCCTTCTTTTGCCAAAGCTATACCAATTGCTCGGCCTACGCCGCCAGCGCCACCGGTGATAACGGCAACCTTATCTTTAAAATCTTGCATAGTAATTCACTCTTTTTCTGATGTTTAAAAATGCGCACTTTGAATGGCGCAGGCGATAGTTTGAGTTCAGTGCACTTTCATGAATGGTGATCAGTATAGGTTAGCTTGCGCTTCATGCTCTGGTGAACAGCGGCCGATTACTAGGTGCAAACTGGCCAGCGACTGATCGCATATCTCAAGGACTAGACCCTGATACTGAGTTTGATTGATGTGCGAGGCAAGTGAGGAATTGTAAAGGGCTTAAGCCAATTCCGAACCTTCGATGCGGGCTGTTAGTAGCTCGTTCATCAGAGGTATGAAAAAGTGGAGTTTAGACACAAAAAAGTTGTGAAAAATGTAGCTAATTGTTCTTGAGGCTCACTCAATAGATGTGTATTAATAGTAGCTGTGATTGAGTTATCAGGACGTCGTTGAATAAGCGTGCTTTAAGTTAAGGTTTACCAAGCGCATGCGGCAGCCTCCCGATTTTGCATCCACCATTTGGACTATAAAAAAATAATAACTGAGGTTGTCAGTATGGATTATTCAAAATTAAAAGGTTTCAAACCGGCCTGCCTAGCGGCCGCTATTGCAGCAACGCTTTTGACCAGTGGGCAGTTGTCGGCAGAGGGCTTGGTACTCGAAGAGGTGGTGGTGACCGCGCAAAAACGTGCGGAAAACCTTCAGGATATTGCGGCCTCAATCACCGCTGTGAGCAGTGCAGCGCTGGACGACAATGGTATTACCAGTTTTACCGATGCCACCAAAATGATCCCCGGTCTAAACATGACACAGACTAATGCGACTAATACTCAGGTCAGTCTGCGCGGTGTTACCTACGACCGTCAATCCGCGGCTAATGAGGCGGTGGATGTCTACTGGAATGGCGCCGTTTACCGTGCATCTGCCATGTTTACCTCCATGTTTGATGTTGAACGTATAGAAGTACTGCGGGGTCCCCAGGGCACGCTACAAGGTAAAACATCCCCAGCAGGTGCCATCTTGATGCACACCAAACGTCCAAGCTTTGATGGGGTTGAGGGACAGGTTAAAGCTAGTGTTAGCGATGATGGAACAAACATTGGCGAGTTTGGTTTGAGTCTGCCCGTGAGCGAGACACTGGCAATCCGTCTGGCGGGTATTTATAACTCCAATGAAGGTAAAGGTAATACAAACGTATACACGGGTACGCAGGATGACACAGACGTTACCGGTAGTCGCATTACTGTCGTGTATGAGCCTAGCGATGACTTTAGCGCGATCTTGACCAGCGAGTATGTTGAAAACAGCGTGCTAGAAACGTTTCAGGTTGTGGGTTCGGGGGTTCACGGGGATATTAGCTTGGCTGATAACTTGGGCGTAACGGCGCGCCCGCACGCGGTAGAAATTCAGACGGAGATCAGCACCCTGGAGCTGAACCTCAATGATGTGGGGGGCCATACGATCACCTCGGTTACCTCTTATAACTCCACGGAAATGTCTGAGTACAACGATCTGGATGTTGGCGATGTGGTGGCGGGTGAGTTCCACTCCAGCGATGTGGAACAGGATGTCTATACCTTTGCGCAAGAGTTGCGCATAGACCGCAATGACGACTCCTGGTGGCAGTACACGGCCGGAGTCTATTACGCCAAGACCAATACTCATATTCTTAACTACGCTGATGTAGCGCCCAACAGCGCCAGCTTTGGTGTCGACGTAGAGATCTCGATTGAATTGGAAGAGTTTGGTTATTTCACCCACAACCGTATCGAGTTGACCGAGGACTCCGAGCTGCAGGTGGGTTTACGCTACTCGCGCATTCGCCGCGATGACATCAGCACCCTAGCATTTGGCAGTTTTATACAGCCGCTGACGACCAGCCCAGACGGTGTCGACGATGCCTTCACCGGAGGGGTTAAATACATCTACAACCTCAGCGATGACCTGATGGCCTATACATCGCTCGATGCCAGCTACCGACCCAGTGGCTCGGGTGTGAACCCACGCATTTCCGCCAACGCTCACCGCCTGAGCTTTAATGAAGAAAATACTCTAGCCTTTGAAGTGGGCTTTAAGTCGACGCTGTTTGACGGGCGTATGCAGTTAAACGGCGCCCTGTATCAACAGCATTTCAATGAGTATCAAAACTTTTTTCAAGAGATGGAAATGTACGATTCAGCGGGTCTTTTTGTTGACCCGCTGGTGGGCAACAATGACGCCATTGCGACAGGCATCGAACTCGAGGCCGTGGGTCTGATCTCTGAGGACTGGCGAGCGACGATGGCGCTCAGCTACAACGACTTTAAGTTTGCCGATGGTGAGGTGGGTTATTGCAATGACGGTACACCGCCAGCGTCGGCGGAGGAGTTTATCAGCACCTGTGAACTGGGTGGTCAGCGAGTAGGTGACAGCCCGAACTGGAGTGTTTCTATGAGCAGTGACTACAACATTCCACTGGAGACCGTCGATGTATTTATTCGCGGCCTGTACAAATTTAACGGCGACCGTCAGTCGCCCTCGATTGCCGGTGCGGCGGGCGGTAACGGTTCTTACAGTGTCTTGGATGTGTTCACCGGCGTGAGAAGCAAGGACCAGCTTTGGGAGGTGAGTTTGTGGGCTAAGAATATTTTGGATAAAGCAGCGGAAACTAAAAAGTTCACTATGGAGAGCAGTGGCTACCGTGAGGTGGCTGTCGAGGCTGAACGTTCTTTAGGTGCGAGTCTGCGTTATAACTTCAGCTTGTAGTAAGGCAATCTGATTTTTATATCTTGAAGTAAGCGTCATCCTGAAGAGGGTGGCGTTTTTTTATGCGCGTTCGGTTATTGACTGGGTGAAATAACCTCCATAAAAAAGGGCCAAACGCTGGATAAGCGTTTGGCCCTCTTTGTTTCTCTAGCGGTCTTGTGAACCCTGTGCGAGAGATCTTGTCGCGTTTACTGCTTAGCCTTTGAGGGCTTTAGCCATGTCCATCGCAACCTGCTCGATCATATCTTCCTGACCGCCAATGGCTTTCAGCTCGGCCATTCTCAGCAGGATATCCTGTGAGGAGACGCCGTACTTAGCGCCGGCGCGTTTGGCGAACAGCAGGAATGAAGAGTAAACGCCCGCGTAACCCAGTGTTAGAGAGTCGCGATCAACGCGAACGATCTCGTCCATCATAGGAATGATTTTTTCTTCAGCTACGGCCATCAGTTTGAATATGTTAACGCCTGTGTCGGCGCCCATACGATCACAAACGGTCGCGAACACTTCCAGTGGTGTATTACCAGCGCCCGCGCCCAAACCGGCAGCAGAACCGTCGATGCGGTTAGCGCCAGCTTCAACAGCTGCCATGGAGTTAGCAACACCCAAGCCCATGTTGTGGTGGCCGTGGAAACCCAGTTCAGTTTCCGGCTTCAGCTTGGCGCGCAGCAGAGCAATGCGCTCGGTCACGTGGAAAGGCAGCATGTAACCGGCAGAGTCGGTGCAGTAAATACAGTTGGCGCCGTAAGACTCCATCAGTAATGCTTGCTCGAGCAACTGCTCAGGCGACACCATGTGCGCCATCATCAGGAAGCCAACCGTGTCCAGGCCCATCTGGCTGGACATGCCAATGTGCTGCTCGGAAACGTCCGCTTCCGTACAGTGGGTGGCCACACGAATGGTGGTCACGCCCAGATCGGCGGCCATCTTCAGGTGGTCAACCGTTCCGATCCCAGGCAACAGCAGTGCAGAGACCTTGGCGTTCTTCATCTTTGGTACAACAGCTTTCAGGTACTCTTCATCAGAGTGGGCTGGGAAACCGTAGTTGACCGAGGCGCCGCCGAGGCCATCGCCGTGGGTTACTTCAATCAGTGGTACGCCCGCTTCATCCAGGCCGGTAGAGATATCGATCATCTCGTCCAGAGAAATCTGGTGCTGTTGAGGGTGCATACCGTCACGCAGACACATGTCGTGCAGGGTGATTTTCTTACCTTTGTAATCCATCTGGTTGTCCCCTTAAATTAGTCTATGTCGCCGTTGATCATGGCTTCGGCGAACATTTCCGCGGTGCGCAGGCCGGCGGCGGTCATGATGTCGAGGTTGCCAGAGTATTTCGGTAGGAAGTCGCCCAGGCCTTCAACTTCAACGAAGATGGTGACGCGGTTGCCGTCAAAGATCGGGCCGTTCTTCAGGGTGTAGCCAGGTACGTACTTTTGCACGTCGGCGACCATCTCGAGCACTGACTTAGTGATGGCGTCTTGATCTGGCTCATCAACGGTCAGGCAGTGGATGGTGTCGCGCATCATCAGTGGTGGCTCAGCTGGGTTTACAACGATGATCGCCTTACCCTTTTTGGCGCCGCCCACTTTTTCGATAGCGCCAGCGGTGGTGCGGGTGAACTCATCGATATTTTTACGAGTACCCGGTCCGATGGACTTAGAAGATACCGTCGCAACGATCTCGCCGTAGGAAACTTCCTGTACGCGAGAAACGGCGTTAACCATGGGGATGGTTGCCTGGCCGCCACACGTCACCATGTTTACGTTTTCCTTGCGGCCTTCTTTAAGAAGGGCCTGCAGGTTAACCGGTGGCACACAGAATGGGCCAATAGCGGCAGGCGTCAGGTCGATCATGATCGCGCCTTGCTCGTTTACCTTGCGCGAGTTTTCAGCGTGCACGTAAGCGGAAGTGGCGTCGAAAACAAACTGAATGTTGTCTTCTTTCATGAATGGAATCATACCGTCGACCCCTTCGGTAGAAACTTTCATACCGAAGTTGCGAGCGCGTTTGATACCTTCAGACTCTTCAATACCAACCATCCACACTGGTTCGATCCAGTCGCTGCGCATGGCTTTCATCAAAAGGTCAGTGCCGATATTGCCTGGGCCGATAATGGCGGCGCGTAATTTTTTAGACATCGTCTTCGTCCTTACTCTGTAACAAAAATAGTGATGCGATTAAGCAAACTTAATGGTCGCGCTGCCATGGCCAACGAGCTCCATGTGCATTTCATCGCCAGCGATTACCGGTTCCAGTGGAACCAGGGAGCCGGATAAAATAAACTCACCCGCTTTAAAAGGGATACCAAACTCACCAAGGGTATTGGCCAGCCATGCAACGGCGGTCAGGGGATTGCCCTGCACTGCAGAACCCTTGCCGCTGCTGATTTTTTCACCGTTCTTAAACACGTTCACTTCCAGGTCTGGCAGGTCAACGGTGTTCGGATCGATGCGTTCTTCTCCCACCACGTAAACACCGCAAGAGGCGTTGTCGGCAATGGTGTCTTGAATTTTTATCTTCCAATCAGTGATGCGTGAATCAACGATTTCGAAGCAGGGCATGATGCACTCGGTAGCACGTAATACGTCGGCTTCGGTAACGCCGGGTCCTTGCAAGTCTTCTTTGAGCAGAAAGGCGATTTCAGCTTCGGCGCGCGGAGCAATCAGGTTGCCGGCAATTTTTACGCTGGCCCCGTTGGGGTATTCCATGGTGTTGGTTAAAAACCCAAAGTCTGGCTGGAATACACCGAGCATTTTTTGCACGGGTTCCGAGGTGACACCAATTTTCTTACCGGTAATTCGTTCAGCGTTTTTCTCGAGACGCTCAGCCAGCATGTATTCGGAGATGCGGTAGGCGTCTTCGATTTCAATGTCTGGAAAGCGCTCGGTGAAAGGCGCTATCGATTCACAGTTGCGCAGGGCTTGGTAGAGTTCAACGCCAAGTTCACGGCGTTTTTCATCGCTCAGGCTCATAAGATAACTCAATCTAATGCGGTGGTTTTAATTAACGTTGCTTTTCGAGACGCTGGCGTTTTACGGCCAACGCCTCCAGCGGTTCGCTTTGAATCAGTTCTTTTTCAGAAACTCGACGCAGGCTTGGTTGAACAGTTCAGGATATTCGATCATGACCCAGTGGCCACACTGGCTCAGGGTAATAAACTGCGCATTGTCACAGTGTTCGACCATTGTCTGGGCACCGGAGATTGGGCAGAAGCGATCCTGCGCGCCCCAAAAGCCAAGAATGGGGGTCTTGATCTTGTGCAGTTGATCGGTGAGGTTCGGAATGGCCATGCGCGTGAAGACGCTGGGAGTTTGCGTCTCCAGCACTTTAAAGCGCTCTGCAATCAATTCGTCGGTGATGTGCTTAGGATCAAACACAATCAGCTTCAGTACCTCTTTCAGGTAGGCTGGAGTGAACTCGGGTGAGTTCAGCGGCACGCCCAGCATGGCCTGGATGCCTTCCATCTGGAAGTAGACAGGTTTGTCTTCCAGGCCGCCTGGGGCCATCATCAACAGGTGGCTGGCGCGCTCAGGGTGCGCCAGTGCCAAACCGAGGCTGACAGCGCCACCCAGTGAATTACCGACGAGAGCAAATTTATCAAGACCCAATTTATCCGCAAAACCGATGACGGTTTCAACAAAGAAGTCGAGGGTGTAGTCGAGCTCAGGTTTGTCGCTGTAGCCGAAACCGGGCAGGTCGGGAATGATGACCTGAAAGCCCTGATCGACAAAGTACTGGGCGTTGTGGCGAAAGTTAATCCAACCGCTGGCGCCGGGACCAGAGCCCTGTAGGAAGATCACCGGGTGACCTTCACCCATGGCGGTGTACTGCAATGTTAGATCGTTGTCGAGGGTGAGAAACTGATCTTCAGGCTTTGGCAGGTTCATCTGTTACGTCCTTTAACTCATTAGAAAATAGGGGGTTGTTCGCTGGGGCGTTTGCCCTGTGTATGGCGCGCTATTCAACCCATCATTACATTTCTGTAATTATTCAACGACAGCTTCGCTGAATTCAATTGGATCGCCCAACATCGGGCGGTGTGATGGTGGTTGCGTACCATCTGTGTCGGTTACGCCCAATTCAATCGCGAGTTCGGCGCCGACAAATGTTTTGCCTGAGCGAGCCATGAGTTCGGCGTCTTGGTGCAGCGCGCTGATGATCATGCCGCTGAATTCTGGGCTTTCAGCCATGGCGGAAAAATCAGCGTATTTTTCTGGTTCGGCGGCTATTACTGCATCGGTGCGTTCGGTCTTGAGCATGCCCATCCACAGTGATGCGGTGGCGACACCAAATGGACGCAGGTCGTGTGCCATGTCAAAGGCCATTTTGTCTAGGCCCACTTTCTGTGCCCCGTAAGCGGGACCGTGCATGTAACAGCGTGCGCCGAAGGAGCCGGTGTTAACAATCAGCCCGGAACCTTGCTCGGCCATGATGTTGGCCGCGTGGTAACTGGCGATATAAGCGCTGCGTAGGCCTATGTCTAAAATACCGACAAGATCGATGGACTTGGTCCAAAAACCGCCGGGCTTGATCAGGTCATCGTGCACGTGCGCCGCGTTGTTAACCAGTATATCTAAGTGGCCGTGGTCGCGCTTAATCGTGGCGAAAAGTTCAGCAACTTGGGCGTCATCGGCGTGGTCACAAATGACCGCAACACCTTGACCGCCGCGCGCGGTGATTTCATTAGCGGTTGCGTAGACGGTGCCGGGTAGGGGGGCATCGCCTTCATTTTTACTGCGACCAGTAACGTAAACGATATCGCCTGAGCGAGCAAAAGCCAGCGCAATTCCCTTGCCTGCACCGCGACTAGCGCCGGTAACGAGTACGACGCGCTGTGGTTTTTTACTCATCAATAACGCCCTTAGATATTATTTTTTGTTTGGGTCATAAACCTTCTCCTAAATGACCGCTATTGAGTCTTTTAGGAGAGCATTCAATCTGGCTTGTTGCCTGCGAAATTTAAAGCGGCTGGGTGATCCCAGCCGCTTTAAATGGCTTGTCGAATACTGCTGACAAGCCGCGCAACGATTATAGGAAGAAGTCGTTGCTGTCACGGCCCAACAAAACACCACCGAAGTTCTCGCCGAACTTGTATGGGTTGTTGGCGACGTGGTTACGACCGGCCAAAATGTCCAATACGTGGCGTTGTAATGGGCTGCTGGTGAAAATGGCACGACCACCCATCATCTTCTGCAGCTCGAGACCTTTAGTCACACAAAGGTCTGGCACAGCCGCTGACTCGTAACGGTACTGAATACGCGTCTGCAGGTCCGTGGTGTTGCCTTCGCGGGCGTCAGACATCAGCTGATCGAAGTTAGCCATCAACTTGATCTTCAGGCTATCAACGGTTGACTGAGCGTCGGCCAGCGACATCTGCGCGCGTGGGTCTTCTGAGGATTTCTTGCCGTCGTTGCTGCTAACGCGTACTGCGGCTACCTTGCGGTATTCGTTGATTGCACCTTGCAGGGCACCGATGCTTGAGCCTGATACAGCGCGCGGGAACAGTTGGCCGAACGGGATCTTGTACAGAGGAATAGTCTTAGAATCGATGCCTGGGTTAGTGCCCTGGAACGCATCGATTGAACGGTGGACGCGGTGCGCCGGAACGAAGGCGTCCTTCACAACGATGTCGTTAGAGCCAGTGCCCTGCAAGCCGAAGGTGTGCCAAGTATCAATGATCTCGAAGTCTTCTTTAGGTACCAAGAAGGTGCAGTAATCTGGCGCTGGGTTTTCAGCCGTTGGTGGCACCATGCCGCCCAAGAATACCCAATCGCAGTGATCACAGCCTGAAGAGAATGCCCAGCGGCCGCTGAACTTGTAGCCGCCTTCAACAGGTACAACCTTGCCGACTGGCATGTATGAAGAGGCGATCAGTACGCTGGTGTCGTCTTTCCAGATGTCTTCCTGAGCTTTCAGATCAAACAGGGCGATCTGCCAGTTGTGTACAGCGATGACGCCGTAGATCCAAGCGGTCGACATACAGCCTTCGGCCAGAGTCATTTGCACTTCGAAAAAGACCTGTGGGTCCATTTCATAGCCGCCCCAGCGCTTAGGCTGCAACACGCGGAAGAAGCCAGCTTCGTGCATTTTGGCAACGATGGCGTCAGGCACTTTACGTTCTTGTTGGGTTTGCTGAGCCATCTCGGCCAACATAGGCACCAGATCGCGGGCGCGTTGGACGATGATCTCGCGGGTTACTTCACTCATGTTTATATCCTCGCTTTTAGGCTGGGTATTTTAATTATTAAGGTGCTTTTTATTATGTTTTCACGCCGCCATCGGCGACGTTTAACGTATTGGGTCAGCGTTATGCCCGCTGGGCATTCTCGATCGCTTTAAGCCAGCTGGGCACTTTCGATCGCTTTAAGCCAGCTTGGCGTAGCCGCCGGCGTGGAAGATCAGCGGTGCTTTGTCTTCCTGGGTTTCGAACTCTTCAACACGACCGACCAAGATGATGTGGTCACCGCCTTCAAAACGGCTTTCGACCGTGCACTGAAAGGCGGCCTTGCAGTCGGTCAGTACCGGGATACCCGCAATGCCTTCTTTAATTCCAACACCTTCGAAGCGGTCAATGCCTTTGCTGGCGAATTGATTGGATATGTGTTGCTGCTCGGCCCCTAAAATATGGATGGCGAAGTGTTCAGCTTCATTGTAGGTGTCGAATGCGTTTGCGGTTTTAGCAATACTCCAAAGTACGAGCATTGGGTCCAGTGAAACAGAGTTGAAGCTGTTGGCGGTCATGCCGACCTTGTTGCCATCCTTGTCTAGGGTGGTAACAACGGTGACGCCGGTGGCGAAAGAGCCAAGGGCGTTACGGAATGCTTTAGGGTCGGTTACGGACATGTGGGCCTCACTTTTATGACTTCTTCATGGTAGCGACGTGGGGGGGTTAAATCACGTGCCACAGTTGATAACAATAGTGCCAAACGGGAGGGGGGCTTACATACTGCAAATGTATTATCGTTCAAGGCAAATTTCTACCGCATATGGACTAGTGACGGTGCGGAGGGTTTTTAGGTGGGTTTGATTGTTTTGCGGGCAGGGTGCGCGAGCCTGGCGAGAGGCCCGCGGCTTTGGGTTACGCCTGGCCGACGCTGAAGTCGTGACCCCAGAAGCTATTGACGGTGCTTTGGAACGCGGAGTAGCGGCTCCAGTCATCAACCGTGCGGCCTTCAGCACCATATTCAATCATAAAGCCAGACGGTGACTCCATGTAGAAACTCACCATGTGATCGTTGGCGTGACGGCCTAGGGTGCCGGTCAGCTTGACGCCTTCGGCCTGCCTGCGGTCCATTGCACGTCCAACTTCGTCGACGCTGTCTGTTTCGATCATGACGTGAACGCAACCCGACGGCATGGGGCATTCGAACAACGCCAGTGAGTGGTGGCGCTCGTTACAGTGCAGGAAGTAGAGGCGCTTTTCTGGTTCAGCTGGATCCGGCGTGAAGCGTACTTTCATCAAGTCTGACAGTCCAAAACCCAGTACATCGGTGTAGAAGGCGACGGTTTCGTCAAAGTTTGGTGCTGGCAGTACCGTGTGACCAAAGCCCTGGTCGCCGGTGATGAACTCTTTAATACCGACCGGTGAGGCAAACTGCCCGAAGTCCGACACCGCGCCCCAGTAGATTTCCTGTTTGTTGCCCGCTGGGTCGACAAACGCAATGAAGTCCTGCACTTGGCGGGTCGCAATCAGCTCTGCTGAGCCCTGTGTGAAGGCGACGCCTTTCTCAGTTAATTCGGCTTTTGCTTCGTTGAACGCATTGGGTCCGGCCATTTCCCAGGCGCTGAAGCCGTAACTGTCTTGGTCAGACTTCTCGGCAATAATGCGGTAGGGGCGGTCATCCATTTTTAGGAAAACACTGCCACTGCCGTTGGCGAGTTTTTCTGTGTTGTCCATCATGCCCAGTACTTTGGTGCCGTAATCGGCCCATTTTTGTGGGTCAGTACAATTTACGCCGATGTAACCAAGGCTGTGAATTTTCATGCGGATCTCCTTAGGGAAGCTAACTCGCTCAATCAGGGCTATTTTTATGGTGTTATCTAAACTGGCGAGGCTTAAGCCTCGCATAATTTTTGTTGTGTTACTGCTCGGTTCTTTACTTTTCGGCTTTTGATAATTCGTTCTTGGCCATCTTTTTTAGTTCGGGTTTCATGACCTTGCCTGTGGCGTTGAGCGGCAGGGCATCAACAAAACGCACTTGGCGTGGTGTCTTGTAATTGGCCATGTTGTCGCGGCACCAGTTGATGAAGGTTTTACTGTCCATCTCTATGCCGTCTTTCAAAACTATATAGGCCATACCGACTTCGCCCATGCGCGCGTCCTCTATGCCGATGACGGCGTTCATGGCAACGTCTGGGTGATTGGCAATGGCGTTTTCTATTTCGGCGGGGTAGCAGTTAAAGCCGCCGCTGATGAACATATCCTTGAGGCGGTCGGTGATACGCAGATTGCCGTTCTCGTCGAGGATGCCAACATCGCCTGTGTGCAGCCAGCCGTCACTGTCGATGGCTTCATCGGTGGCGCTTTGGTTTTCAAAGTAACCCTGCATGACGTTAAAGCCACGCACCACTATCTCGCCGGCTTCCCCGCTGGCGACAGGCTGATTGTTTCCATCGACGCAGCGTAATTCAACGTCTGGGATGGCTCGGCCGGAGGTGGTGGCGATGGTTTCGACGTCGTCGCCGTCGCGGCACATGGTCACCAGGCCACAGCTCTCGGTGAGGCCGTAGGCTGTGATGACTCGTTCAAAGCCCAGTTGGTCCTTCATCTTGTGGATCATTTCCACGGGGATGGCGGCTGCGCCTGTTGTTGCACGCTGCAGGGTGGAAATATCAAACTCGCCCAGCTTTGGGCAGGCCAGAAGGGTCTGAAAGACGGTCGGTGGTCCGGGCAATACGGTGATCTTGTCGTCCTGAATGCGTTTGAGGATGGCTTCGGCGTCGAAAACATCGTGCGGCATGAGGGTTACGCCATACATCAAGGAGACCAGGATGCCGGCCTTGTAGCCGAAACTGTGAAAGAACGGGCTGATGACTAGGTAGCGGTCGCCTTCGATCAAACCGACGATGTCGCCCCAGTGGGCAAACGTTTTGATGTTTTGTGCGTGGCCTGTCATGACGCCTTTGGGCGCACCGGTGGTGCCGGAGGTGAACAGTAGATCTGAGGTGTCGCTACCCTGCACGGCGTTGGCGCGTTCAGTCGCCGTTGCGTCGCTGATGCCGGTGCCTTCCGTCAGGAAGTTGTCCCAGCTGCTCTTTTTCGCCGCTGAGGCTCCCGTGGTGCTGGTGTTGCCTTCGCGTAGGACGATGATGTCGTTCAGCTCTGGCAGTTCGAAGCCATCGAGCATGGCGGGGTAGTCGTTGCCGAGGAAATCACCGATGGCAAACACCATCTTGGCGCCACTGCTGTTCAGCACCTGAGCGGCCTCATTACCCTTGTAGCGGGTGTTAAGCGTTACCAGAACGGCGCCTGCGCGCTGTAGGCCTAGGCCGGCGATGATCCACTCGGCAATGTTGGGTGCCCAGACACCGATGCGGTCGCCAGGCTGGATGCCTTTGGCGATGAGGCTGCGGGCTACTTGATCGGTCAACTGGTCAAATGCCTTGAAGCTCAGCTGTTTGCCGCCTTCCTCAAGAAAGACTTGGTCACCGTATGTTGCCGCCGCATCACGAATCAGTTGCGGGGTGGTGCTTGCTTGGCTTGGTTTGCTCATAGGTACCGCTGTTTTGTGCTGGCTGGGCGGCCTGTTAAGGCTGGCTCAGCAAAGTTTATATTGTTGAGCGTGGATACTTGTTCTGCCGTGGTATCCATCTACTCTAGTTAAGTCCCGCTGTATTACGGCGGGGCCCTTTGCCAAGCTAAGGCAAGATACTTGGTTGCTAAGGCTTTTTTGTATGAAACAAGGTAGCGAAAGCCCTGTGCATTGTCATAGTCAACTTGGACGATGATGCCTATTGCCTGACTCCCCATAATTCTTTACAAGCCGCAAAGCCCAGTTTTCAGGGTTTTGAAATGAACATTGACGGCGTTGCCAACCCTTGGCTGACGCGATTTAAGTATAGAGAGGTTACCCATGAGTAAAGTGCTTTCTGCGCAGGAAGTGGTTGCGCAAATTGAAGATGGCATGACCATTGGTATCGGTGGTTGGGGGCCGCGTCGCAAGCCTATGGCTTTGATTCGTGAGCTGTTGCGTTCTGATGTTAAAGATCTGACGGTTGTCGCCTACGGCGGTGCCGATGTCGGCATGCTGTGTGCAGCGGGAAAAGTAAAGAAAGTTGTCTTTGCGTTTGTCTCTCTGGATTTCATCCCGCTGGAGCCTTTCTTCCGCAAAGCGCGTCAGACCGGTTCTATCGAAACGATGGAAATCGATGAAGGCATGATGCTTTTGGGTCTGCGTGCCGCGTCTTGGGGTGTGCCATATATTCCAACTCAGATTGGTTTGGGTACCGATGTTATTAAGGTCAACCCTGATCTGAAAGTAATCGACAGCCCTTACGACGACAAAGAGTGGGTGGCGATGCCAGCTCTGAAGCTCGACGTATCTCTGGTTCACGTTGATCGCGCTGATAAACGAGGCGTTTGTCAGATTAAAGGTCCTGATATGTACATGGACGAGTGGTTTGCCCGCGCAGCGGACAAGACTTTCGTGACCACTGAAGAAATCGTTGAAACTGACTTCTTCGCACAGGGCGACGAAGCTCGTTACGTATTCTGGGAGCGTTCAATCACCACGGGTGTAACACTTATCCCTGGTGGCGCGCACCCAACTTCATGTTCACCAGCTTACGGCTTCGACGTTGCTCACTTGAAAGAGTACAACGGCTTCGCTAAAGAAGGTGGTTTTGAAGCTTACTTCGATAAGTACATTGGCGGTAAGACTGAAGCTGAATATCAGGAAGCCGTTGGCGGCCTGGAAGCAATCAACGCTTTGTCTATCCCCGTTTATTAATCTGCCTATTTATGAAGTAAGGAATCACGATAATGACAACTCCTGCAAAAGATTACACGCTGGCAGAATTGATGATCGTTGCTGGCGCTGAAGCTTTCCGCCACGAAGGTGAAGTTCTGGCCACTGGTATTGGCATGCTGCCGCGTATTGCGGCCAGCCTTGCCATGAAGACATTCAACACCGACCTGATGATGACGGACTCAGAGGCATTTTTGCTGAGCGAGCCAAATCCAGTGACTGGTCGCACGTCTCACGTAGGCCAGAAGCAAGAGACCTGGATGGGTTTCTCACGCATCTTCGACAACGTTTGGAGCCGCAAGCGCCACGCCATGGTTGGTCCAACTCAGATCGATAAGTTTGGTCAGACTAATATCTCTGCACTGGGCGGCACTTACGAGCAGCCTAAAGTGATGATGTTGGGTGTGCGCGGTTTTCCGGGCAACTCCATCAGCCACCCGAACAGCTTCTTTGTTCCGTCTCACAGCACCAAGACATTTGTTGCTGGCGAGTGTGACATGGTCGCGTCTATCGGTTACAACCCAGATCGTTTGCCTAAGGGCTACGTGATGGACGATGTGAAGATGGGTCTGGTTATTACCGATCTGTGTGTCATGGATTGGAAGGGCGCAAACCACAGTCTGCGTCTGTTGAGCCTGCACCCAGGTATTACGGTTGAGCAGGTTGTTGAGAACACAGGCTTCGAAGTTGAAGTACCTGCAACTGTTCCAACAACACCCGCACCCACTGAAGAGCAGATGGCGATTATTCGCCTGATGGATCCGAAAGACGGTCGTGCTTACCAGATTAAGGGTAACCCCGCTGGTGACCGCTCTTAATTGAGTGGTGGGGTTTTGCCGTATTGTCGGTGAAACCCCTTGTTTGTTACGACGTTTGGTGGTGTTTTTTGTCAGGCGCTTTTTATCAGTTAGCGTTTTCTGCGTAACATGAGTTTAAAAGTGTCAGCCTAAGAACATCGAATTGATTATCCACTGTGTGATATTGCCGGACGTTGCGTCCTCATGAACCGCAACGAGCCGCCGCTGATTAAGAAAAGGATCTGGCCATGAGTGAAGAAGTTCAAGTAGCTGAAGAAGAGAAAGATATTGTTGTCTACCAGACAGAAAACGGTGTTGCCACCATCACCATGAACCGTCCTAAGTACAACAACGCTCAGAACGCTCGTATGACCTACGAGCTGGACGATGCCTTCAAACGCGCGGTTGCCGACGACGAAGTTAAAGTGATTGTTCTGAAAGGCGAAGGTAAGCACTTCTCCGCGGGTCACGACATTGGTACTCCAGGCCGTGACATTCACTTGAGCCAGGATCGCACCTCGATGTGGTACGACCACGCCGATAAAGATGGCGGTGAGTTTCTTTACGTGCGCGAAGCCGAAGCTTATTTGGGTATGTGTCGTCGCTGGCGTGACATTCCAAAGCCAACCATCGCCGCGGTGCAGGGTGCCTGTATAGCTGGCGGCTTGATGCTGGCTTGGGTGTGTGACCTGATCGTTGCCACCGACGATGCATTCTTCTCTGACCCAGTGGTTCGCATGGGCATTCCGGGTGTTGAGTACTTTGCCCACCCATTCGAGATGAGCCCGCGCATCGCCAAAGAGTTCTTGTTCACCGGTGACCGCATGAGTGCCCAGCGCGCTGAGCAGTGTGGCATGGTGAACCGAATTTCTACCCGTGAAACCTTGACGGAAGACGTGCAGAACCTGGCCGAGAAAATCGGCAAGATGCCGCGCATGGGGCTGGCCCTGACCAAACAGGCCATCAACAACGTTGAAGACCTGCAGGGTAAACGCACCGGTATGGAGGCTGCGTTTGCTTGGCATCACTTTGCCCACGCGCATAACGATCTGATCTCCGGCGATAAGTTGGGCGGTTTCGATGCCAAGAAAATGGCCGAGAGCAACAAAGCTGCAGCTAAAGAAAACGAGAAGAAAGAAAACGAGAAGAAATCTTAATTTTATAATCTGAAAAAATAAGTGGTGCGGACCTTGAGTGTTCGCGCGCATATTTTGATATACGTTGCGGCGGCTCATGAGTGCCGCAGCTCTAGGAAGAAAAAGATGGCTCTGCAAACAAAGCTCACCGAACTACTTGGCTGTAAATACCCGATTATCCAGACCGCTATGGGTTGGGTTGCTGACCCCACGTTGGTGGCGGGTACCTGTAACGCCGGTGGCTTTGGCTTTTTAGCCGGAGCGGTCATGACTCCCGCAGAAGTGGAAGCGGGCATTCTTAGCATCAAAGAAAAAACCGACAAACCGTTCGGTGTGAACTTCCACATGTACACACCAGGCGCTGGGCAAATTATTGATATTTGTATTAAGCACGAAGTGCGCGCGGTTAGTTACAGCCGCTCACCGTCGAAAGCGTTTATCCAAAAATTAAAGGACGCCAATATCGTCTGTATCCCAACCGTAGGCGCACTTAAACACGCGGTTAAAGCGGTAGAGATGGGCGCCGACGCGGTTGTTGTTCAGGGCGGAGAAGGTGGTGGTCACACAGGCGGCGTCGCCAGCTCTATTTTACTGCCCCAGGTAGTAGATGCCTTACCGGGTGTTCCGGTTGTGGCCGCCGGTGGTTTTAAAGATGGTCGTGGCCTAGTGGCTGCGCTGAGCTTTGGCGCTGTGGGCATTGCCATGGGGACGCGTTTTTTAATGAGTCAGGAAAGTCCTGTGCCAGCGCAAACCAAAGCTGAGTACGTAAAGGCGCCGACCGAAAAAATCATCGTCAGCAAAAAGTTGGATGGCATGCCGCAGCGCATGATCAACAACAGCTACCTGCAGGCGCTGGATAACACCTCGAACCTTGGCATGCTGATCATGGCCATGAAAAACGGCCTGTTGTTCACCAAGATTACCGGCGGTTCTCTGTTCGGCATGTTGAAGTCTGCTTGGGAAA
>Ga0209826_1000476_pt1 | contig 28808 bp, 11 predicted proteins | sample GOMGulsemesocosm_5_FD_184637 | JGI IMG/M metagenome (GOLD analysis project Ga0209826, IMG submission 184637) | Methane-oxidizing microbial communities from mesocosms in the Gulf of Mexico - GOM15C Gulf of Mexico (SPAdes) (version 2) | ecosystem: Environmental > Aquatic > Marine > Cold seeps... | reverse complement strand
AGCCAAATTAACGCAAACCCGGCAGGTTAGTTCATGTGTTGTACTCCTTTAAATTATTTTTCAACAGCTTCGTGGTTACTTTATGGCGCCCATTTTAAAGTCTTCGTGAAGCTTTCCCCAGTGGGCTCTCAAGCAATTCTTATGTGCATCATCCATCGGTAACGCATTAAGTGCTTGAGGCCATAGTTCCCTTGCCTTGCTTAGCGTGTCATCCAGATGTGGTTTTATTGCCCGCCATGGGATGCCTGATTTCTCTGCCCACCATTGGAAATGTACCATTGATACCGCATACCATTCCTTCGTTTTTCCTAGGTTCAGCGCGTACTGGGTTTCATTGTCGATATAGACACTGGTTGTTACTATATCGTAGGCGGGAGATAGCCGTGGTGTGATCTTGTCTGGGTATCGAAAGCTCCAGTTCTTGAGGTGCGCATCCCCATTGGCCAAAAGAATATTTACCAGTAGCCGCCTTGCGAACTGTTGCGCGTCCGCCAGCCCGTCGCCAGAATAGTCATAAATGACGTTGCCTATAGTCTCGTAATTGGCAGAGGTATATTTTTCATGCGGGTACTTCACCAGAACTTGCGCGAAGTCTTCCATATGGATGCGCTGATCATCCTCACGATCAAAGCGCTTGATCGCGAATGCCACTTTCTCATCCGGTAAGTTGATTTGCGGCAGGTTATCGAGCTTATCCATCTCAACAAGTTTGATCTCAGGAATATCAACGCCAACGAGCCCAGCCAGCGACATGGCTGTGTATTCGTTCAGCGGTACAAATTTGTGCTTGGTTGAGGGCGTTTTGATAATCCAGTCACCCAATACATCGCTCTTGGATAAGTGATAGCGTCCATCCTTTTCCTTCATGGAAAATTTCATTTGCACACCCGCCAAGGAAAATTTATTTTCCTGAGAGACGTTATCGAATTTAACCGCCTTGGCTTTTCCGTGCGTGTTGAGTGCGTAATCAGGAACGTCTTCAGGTTCCATGGGCGTGGCTTCAATAGCGCCCGGCAAATCTGCACCAAGGTAGGAGAGAATGTGAAATTCATTATCAACATGTACCTTTAGGCCTTGTGCGATCAGTTCACGTAAAGAGCCTTCTGGTAGCAGGTTTGAAAGAACAGGGTGCAGCCGTTGATTCCGTACCCAAGGCTCTGCCATGAGCTTGGCCGCATTCGGAAACTTGGGGTGCGTCATCACACTGAATGTCGGGCGCTCTGAGTTGTTTTTAAAGCTATCCGCAATGCTCAATACATTGCGGCCATTCTTAAAGCCTGCAAGGTAGCCTACCAGTACACCGTGGATAGTGAGTTTTAGTACACTCGCTTCATCGTTTGTCTCTGTGCTCATTCGTTATCTCCCAGCAATCCTTGCCAGGGGTCATCGGTCAGTGACTTCTTGCTTTCTTTGGCTAATTGGCTTCCTTCGCTAGATTCTGTGGCATCATCGGCTAATACGAGCAATACGGCCTTTAACTTATCTTGAGGAATAAGCAGCAGTTCGCTCTTAAGCCCCTTAGCAACCAGCTCAAGGGTATCTAGCCGTGGATTACCTTTGGATTCTAACCGCTGATATTGTTGGCGCGATATACCGACCCGCATCATCATATCGTGCTGCTTGAGTGTCAGTCCTATGCGGCGTTTTTTAATCTGTTCGAGTAGTGAATTCATTGTGAAACTTATATGTTGCTACTTATTAATAAGAAGCATATTAGTTTCTTTTTTGCACTTTAGCAATATATAAATTGCTTTTAGCCGCTAATGGATGTTTAATTAATCATCTAGGTTCGATGATAATGTAACCATTCCATTTTGGTACTTGCAGGCTAATCGCTATAAAGCCTTTGCGTTGTATTTTAGTAAACACTTTGTTAATTAGTTCTTTAGCAACTTTTCGTTTAGTCCCTTTCTTTTTGGGGAGTTTTTATGGCGATTCATATAAAGAGGAGGTGTCATGGTTATTTTCCCTGATAATAGTTTATATTAAGTCTAATAGTCGAAAAGAATTATAAAAGGGAAGGATGCGAGAGCTTTACTATAAATGAAGAGTAAGAAAATACTAATAGTTGAAGATTTAATCTCAATGCAACATCTGATAAAAAGCTCGTTAGAGTCGGCTAATCATGGATTTGAGATTACTAAGTCAATATCAGACGGAAAGTTGGCGAGAAGTTATTTAAGGGCTAATAAACCTGATTTAATTATTTCTGGTTGGGAGTTGCCAAATTTAACGGGTTTAGAGCTATTGAATTTCGTTCGTAGTGACCCCCGGTTGTCGGATATTCCTTTTCTCATGCTAACAGCTAGGGGAGATAAAGTAAGTATTGTAAGCGCAATACGGGCAGGAGTTGATGGCTATATTGTAAAACCCTTTAGAGTGGGCGGGTTGATAAAGTATGCGGATGAATTATTACTGGAAGGTTATAAGAGGAGCTCCGTTTCAGATGTTACAAGCTGGATACTAAATTTTTTTGAAGCCGAATCATCGAAACACAACTTTACTGCTGAAGAGATAGTTGAAATTAAGAGGGGTGGCCAATGCTCTACAAAAGCTGAGTTGCAAGATAGGCCTGCCGTGCTAAAAAGTGATGTGGTTCTGATTGTTGATGATGTGCCAGAAAATATCGGATTAATTGCCAGTGTCTTGGACGGTACTTGTAAAACGAAAGTCGCAACTCGTGGAAGTAAGGCGTTGGAAATAGCGAATAAGGCACCGCCTGATCTGATTTTATTAGATATTATGATGCCAGAAATGGATGGTTATGAGGTATGTAGACGATTAAAAGCATCTAGTAAAACAGTAAATATTCCAGTGATTTTTATATCAGCAAAGTCAGAAGTGGTTGATATTGTTAAGGGCTACGATGTTGGGGCAGTTGATTACATGACAAAGCCTTTGTCAGTGCCAATCTTGAAAGCGAAAATAAAAACGCATATAGGGCTATCAAAAAAATAATTTGACGATTGAAAAGTAGAATTTGAAACGGTTACTTTGTAACCCAGTAAAGTAGAGGTTTAAGATGGTAGAACATACAATTAAAAAAACGATCTTGGTTGTAGATGATACACCAGAAAATATCGATGTTTTAAGGGGCATTCTAAAGCCTTATTACAAAATTAAAGTGGCCACAGATGGTGAGAAGGCACTTAAAATTGTCAACTCAGATAATCCTCCAGCGATGATTTTGCTTGACGTCATGATGCCTGGTATGGATGGGTATGAAGTCTGCCAAAGAATAAAAAGCAGTATTGATACGAAGAAGATTCCAATTATCTTTGTAACGGCTAAAACTGATGTTACTGATGAAGAAAAAGGCTTTGAAATGGGAGGTGTTGATTACATCACTAAACCAGTGAGCCCACCTTTGGTATTGGCTCGAGTTGCAGCGCAAATGGAACTGTTTGATCGGTCAGAACTGTTATCAAGGTTAGTTGATGAAAAAACAGAACAATTAAGTGAGACGCGTCTTCAAATTATTCAACGACTGGGACATGCTGCAGAATACAAAGATAATGAAACAGGCTTACACGTTATTCGCATGAGCCATTATTCGGAAATTATTGCTAAGGGTCTCGGGTTAAGTGATGACTTTTGTCAGTTATTGCTACAAGCAGCACCAATGCATGATGTCGGGAAAATTGGTATTCCGGATGCTGTACTGTTAAAACCGGGTAAATTAGATGCTGATGAATGGAACTTGATGAGGACTCATCCAGAAATGGGTGCGAAAATTATGGGGGAGCATTCTGATGAGTTATTAAAAATGGCTAGAATTGTCGCATTAACCCACCATGAAAAATGGAATGGCACTGGTTATCCAAATAATCTTTCAGGTGAAGAAATACCTCTGTCCGGTCGAATTGTTGCCGTGGCTGATGTGTTTGATGCCTTAACGACTGAACGTCCTTATAAGAAGGCTTGGGAAGTTGATAAAGCGGTTAACCTGATTAAAGAAGAGTCAGGGGCGCATTTTGATCCGAGCATCGTTGATGTTTTTTTAGAGTGCCTGCCTGATATGTTGGAAATTAAAAAGCAATATGAAGAAACTCTTTGAATTAAAGAGAACTGAATGAATTTTGCCGCAGTGGTTTTTAGTCTATCAAACTCAACTTATGAAGTTTAGAGTTAAGTTAAGACTTTAAAAAAGCAATAAAAAATAACGTAATGAATTTCATATAGGGGTAGTAGATGCAGACAGATTGTAAAAGGCTTTTGTTATCTGCAATATGTTTTCTTTGCCTGATTTTCCCTTCGATAGTTTTTTCTGAAACAGTTTCTGATGAGAAGCTTGAAAAAGTTACGCTGCAACTTAAATGGCTACATCAATTCCAATTTGCGGGTTATTACGCCGCAAAAGAAAAAGGCTTTTACGCTGATGAAGGGCTTGATGTTAATATTATTCAACGTGACCCTCAATCAAACCCTATCGATGATGTCGTTGCAGGTAAGGCAGAATATGGCATATCTGATTCTGGACTTTTGTTATCCCGATTAAAAGGCAACCCTGTTGTTTTAGTAGCACAAATATTTCAATATTCCCCGCAGGTATTTTTAACACTTCAAGAGTCTGGATTACGCACGCCGTTCCAGCTGGCTAACAAGCGAGTGATGTCAGATACACAAGGTGACTCTGATATTGCTTTGATGGCTATGATGCTAAGGTCTCTAGGTAAGCTCGATAAAGACTCATGGTTTCCTCACAGCCAGAATAATACAGATCTACGTAATGGTAAAGTGGATGCCATGCTGGCTTATTCAACTGTTCAGCCTTTCTGGTTTCATGAGCGAGGAATTAAAATTAATATCATTGACCCTCGTGATTATGGGGTGGATCTCTATGGTGATAATCTTTTTACGCTGGAAAAGGAAATTAGTGACAATCCTGAGCGTGTTGAGCGCATGAAACGTGCTTCTATCAAAGGTTGGAAATATGCATTAGAGCATCAACAAGAAATTGTCGATTTAATTCTCAATAAATATAATCCTCAAGGTTTTTCTAAAAAACATCTTTTGTTTGAGGCCGCCGAAACTAAAAAAACGATTAACCCTGGCTTTATTGAATTGGGGAGTTTTGTTAACAGCCGGTTTCAGAAAATTGCAGGCATTTATACGGAGCTTTCTATTGCTGAAGAATTTGAGGTGCCAGAGAATTTTTATTTTTTAGAGGAAATGCTGCAACCAAAAGAGTCGGATAAAAATAAAATAGAGAATGATTATCTTTTTCAATGGCTGACTACAGCGCTCTTGTTTTTGTTGGTGAGTTTATTCGTCACTTGGCTTATTCGAGGTCGGCCTAAGCATTTATCGATAAGAGATTTATTGCTTTATGTGTCTGTTTTTATGGTTGTGCTGCTATTGATCGTGAGTGTTTTTGTATCGATGCTGTTATCTGGTGAAAAAAGAATTTACAAAATTGAAGAAATTAAATTCAATGCAGCATCGTTAACCTATGAGTTAAAACAAAGCTCTGATGACTTGACGCGCTTTGCTCGGTTGTATGCTGCAACAAAGAATCCTATTTTCAAAGAATACTTTAATGCTGTTATAGCAATGAGAGACGGGAAACTAGCTTACCCTAAATCATATGGCCTAACATATTGGGATCAACTGTTAGCATCAGGTGATGTTGTTAACCACTCCGGTGCTATTTTTAGCATTGAACAAAGGTTTTCTGAGATGGGTTTGTCAGCTGATGAGATGGCTGCATTAAAAACAGCAAAAGTACAGTCTGATGACTTAATCGCCATAGAAGCAGAAGCAATGCATGCAATAGATATCGAATCTGATTTTCTGTTGGCTAAAAACCTATTAAACAGTAATGAGTACCATGTAGCGAAGAAAAAAGTCATGAAGCCAATTGGCCTGTTTTTTTCATTGCTAGCTCAACGAACTGCAAAACAGTTATCCGCTGAGCGTAACAGAAACAATGCCATTTTAGTCGCGATTAGTATTTTAATTTTGTTTTCATTTATGTCCTCTGTGTTTTTATACTTTTTAATGAAACGCCGTATTTTACATCCAGTTGAGCTATTAGAAGTTGGAGCCCATCAGGTTCAAAATGGTGTATATACTTATAAAGTCGAATACTCGGAAGAAGATGAATTTGGTGAATTGTCTTCAGCTTTTAATCTCATGGCGGATAGTGTTTTTAGCACAACAGAAGAGCTTAGCCTTAAAGAAAGTGAGTTAAAGAAAGCGCAAGAACGTTTAGAGCTATCTGTGGCGGGTTCTGGGGATGCCCTTTGGGAGTATAATAATGATACCAAAGTGAATTGGTTTTCCGATCGTTTTATCGAGATACTAGGCTATGAAGAAGGGGAGTTACCCTTAACACTCGCAACATGGCAAGCGCATGTTCACCCCGATGACCTTAATGCTGCTTTTGATGCCTTTACATTACACCTTCAAAGCGATGTCCTTTACGACATAGAGTATCGATTGCGTTCGAAAAATGGTGAATATCGTTGGTATAGGGCTAGAGCTAAATCATTGCGTGATAAATCTGGACGAGCTTATCGTACTAGTGGGTCTATTTCAGACATTACTGATCGCGTCAAAATAGAGCTGGAAATTAAGGAAAGTGAAGAAAAGTTATTGTCTATGCTGAGCAATATTCCGGGAGCTGTTTACCGTTGCCAAGCAGATAGTGATTTTACGATGTTATTTATTAGCGATGAAATTAAGAAGATAACTGGTTACCCCCCCGCTGATTTTATAGGAGAGTCACCTGTTCTTAAGTTAGCTGACTTAATTGACCCTGCAGATATGGAAACCATAATGCTTGAGGTGGTTAAGTGTATTGAAAATCATACAGCTCATACTGTTGAATATCGTCTGAAAGATTCAGAAGGGTCTATTCATCATCTCTTAACACATGGGCAAGCTATATATGACGATAGTGGAACACCTCTTTTTGTTGATGGGTCAATTTTTGATATTACCCATAAACATGAAGCTGAAGTAGAGCTATTAAAAGCGAAAGAAGCTGCAGAAGCTGCCACCGAGGCTAAAGGAAACTTTCTCGCTAATATGTCCCATGAAATTCGTACGCCCATGAATGCCATTATCGGCTTGGGGTATTTGGCTTTGCAGACTGATTTAACCAGAAAACAGTATGATTACCTTACTAAGATTTCCAGTTCGGCGAATAATCTACTTGGAATTATAAATGATATTTTAGATTTCTCTAAGATCGAAGCAGGCAAGATAGATATGGAAAGCATCGATTTTGATTTAGCAGAAACGTTGGATAACTTTTCTAATGTCGTTGTCGTTAAAGCTGAAGAAAAGGGCTTAGAGTTGCTGATTAATATGGATCCTGAAGTACCGATGGGTTTAAAAGGTGATCCATTACGACTCAATCAGATCCTCATTAATTTAACCAACAATGCCGTGAAATTCACGTCTTATGGTGAGGTCTCAATTGCTATTGATGTCGTTAACAAAGATGAAGAAAACGTATGTCTTCACTTTGCGATTAAAGATAGCGGTATTGGTATGACCGATGAGCAAATGAAAAAGTTATTCCAAGCATTTTCCCAGGCTGATGACTCTACCAGCCGTAAGTTTGGCGGTACGGGGCTGGGACTGACAATTTCTAAAAAATTGGTTGAGTTAATGGGCGGAGAAATTGGTGTTGAATCAATTTCAGGTGAAGGCTCAACTTTTTTCTTTACTGCCAACTTTGGCATTGGAGTTGTTCCTCAACATAGAGAGCCCCGTACTTTACCCGATGACTTAAAAGATATTCGCGTGCTGATTGTTGATGATAATGAAACTAGTCGTACTATCTTGGCAAGATATTTAGAATCTTTTGGTTTTGTCACTGGTGAGGTGGCTTCAGGTGAAGATGCTCTTGAAGAATTAGAACAAGCCGATATGCCCTATAAACTGGTATTAATGGATTGGAAAATGCCAGGTATGAATGGGCTTGAAACAACGCAATTGATACATGCTAACGAATCAATTAAAGAAATTCCTAAGGTGTTGATGGTGACAGCTTATGGACGCGATGAGCTCAAAGAGGAGGCTGAAGATATTGGAATCGATGCTTTCCTTGTTAAGCCGGTTAACCCGTCAACATTATTAAATGCGATTCTTGAGGCATTTAACCATGAGGTAGTGCATCGAAAATCAATTAATAAGATTTATGTGGCAGACCACCTTCGTGGCGCTAAAATTTTAGTTGTTGAAGATAATGAAATCAATCAACAAGTAGCTGAAGAGTTATTAAGACAAGAAGGCATTGAAGTTGTTATCGCTGATAATGGGAAGGTTGCTGTGAGTACATTAAATGCTAACCCTGATGCTTATGATGCTATTTTAATGGATATACAAATGCCGATAATGGATGGGTATACAGCTACAGAAACGATACGCAAAGATGAGCGTTTTGAAGAGCTGCCGATTATTGCTATGACGGCTAACGCGATGGAGAAAGATCGAATATTGGCAAAAAATGCGGGAATGAATGACCACATTGCAAAACCCATTGATGTCAAACAAATGTTTGAAATCTTGGCGAAGTGGGTTCATGTGCCAGAAGCGCGTCGCCCAACAAGTGCTCACCCTCATGATAATAATGATGTTGAACCTATGGTACCAATGCTTGATGGTATCGATATGGAAAAGGGGTTGCGACACTTAGCTGGAAATACAAAACTATATTTAAAAATCTTAAATAAATTCAAAAATAATCAAGTTGATGCGGTGAGTCGAATACAGGCCGCTATTGATGACAATGATTATGAGACGGCAGAGCGTGAAGTTCATACGTTAAAAGGTTTAGCTGGAAACATTGGTGCTACCAATTTACAAAAAACAGCAGGGAAGGTTGAGGCTCAAGCTCATGACAAAAGCATTTTAAATCTAGATGAGCTGGCTGAGCAGCTCGTTAACGTAATAAATAGTTTACAGCAGCTAGAGACGGTATTGCCTAGAAAGCAGTCAACAATAGTTGCTGCTGACCCTGTAGTAATCAAAACACTCATGAGTGAGCTAAGAGATTTGCTTGAAGATGATGATTCTGAAGCGACAGATGTGCTAGATAAATTATTACCTATGATTAGAGGGGGTAGTGAAGAACAGGCTCTGCTTAAGGTTGCTAGCTTAGTTGATGATTATGAATTTGATGATGCGCTAAATGCTTTAAATGAGATGGGTGTTTGATCTGGTTCTAAGTTGCTAGATACTCTCTAAATCTATATTCACATTTGTTAAATATTTTTGAGAGGTTTATGAGGTTGAAGGCTTGGTCATATCAAGTTCGGTAAACCCCACACAAAAAACAAGCGTGCCCCATATGTGCTACACATCGTGATGTTGATGTAATTGAGAGGGTTTTCAAATGAGCGGGGTAGCTAGAGCAAGAATGGACGATGATCTGAAGAATGAAGCTGAGCCAATACTTAGCTCCGTTGGCATAACGCCATCTGAAGCAATCAGAATGCTTTATAAGCAAATAGTTAACCGAGTATTAAAAAATGTTGGCTCTGCGAGACTTTTATTCGTATATTGGTATGTTTTATAATAGAGTTCTAAAGCATGGTAACAACGATATGTCGTCACCGATGATGTATGAGGGACAATATTTTAATGGGCTGAGAGGTCTAATGTTCTCATGGCGATTCAATACTGGTGAAAATACAGTCAACCTCGATTAAAGTACGTTTTTTAATTAAATGGATTTAAAACTTGCTATGTTATTTTTTAACAATATAAGCTTTTATAAGCGCTTTATTTGGCTTCCTATTACTGGTTTTATTATTTTGTTTTCTTCGGCGACAGTTGCATGGGAAATAGTACCTTTAAGCGAAGGCTTTTATAGCAAGATACAACAAGAGTACGGAAAGCAAACGGAGCTGCGTTTTCGCCAATTGCAGACACTTCTATTACGTGAAGATAAAAGACCTCTAAAAGAAGAGTTGAGAGCGGTTAATGATTTCTTTAATCAAATAGAATGGCGTGATGACCTTTCTCATTGGGGTAAAAAAGATTATTGGCAAACGCCGCTAGAAACAATGATGTCATTCATAGGTGACTGTGAAGATATTGCGATTGCAAAATATACAGCTTTACGAATGCTTGGTATAGACGATGATCGGCTAGCTTTAGTTTATGTGAAAATTAACCAGCCTCCAGTTTATAATAATGTTGCTCATATGGTTCTTGCGTATTACGAAAATCATGATGCAGACCCTATTATTCTGGACAGCATTAATACGGAATTAAGAACCGGGGGTCAGCGCATGGACTTACTTTCAGTTTATGAATTTAATACCACGACCCTATGGCTAACAGATTATCATTTACATAAGCTGGGCAAAGCTCGGTTAGCATCTAGACTCTCTTTAGAGAATGAATTAAAGCAACGCCTGTCAACCAATCGTAGGCACTTAACAAAGCTTAATGCTGGTAAGCCATTTTATCCATTTTCTCTTGAGACGTTATAGGCTCTGCCTCTAAAGATGTAAACATCTGTAACATAATAAAAATCATTGTTTTAGGGCGAATATAAGTGAGTAACCTACGAATGCTTGCTTAAATTTAGTAATTTAAGACCTAAAGCAAGTAGCACAATTGATATTGGTAGAATTATTACTTCCCATGTTAATGAATTTAAATTGAGAAGAACAACTTCTAAAAATTTAACAAAGATGATAACAATGATTACTTCAGCAAGTATCTCTTTAAGCTGACTGATGCTCGATACATTTATCCAACTAAGCGTTTTGTAGGGAGTATTATCACGAGCTATGAATAATTTATATATACCGTAAGAAAATATAAAAAGTACGAATGCAATTAAAAACGCATCAAGAGATTTAATAACATATGTAGTGGCCAAATCAATGGAGCTAAGAGGTGTGTCATTATTATTTTTAAAGAAGGTCGTCACGGCATAAAATGTTTTAAGTGCTCCAATAAAAAACATTAAAGCCGAACCTATTAATGAGCTGATAATAGCTACCCAACTAATATGTCTAAATTTAAAGATCATTTCATTACTCCGCTGATGAATAGGTCAGGTTTAAAGTGTGTCGATACTAAAGGGTACAACTGGTTGACCATCATTATGTGACTGTAAAATGTGTCGGTTATTTGCAAGACGAACCTTGAGTTCCTCCTCAAGCTTTAAGTGCTCTGGCTTGCCTTTACCCAATTTATGAAAATCTTTATTCGTTAACCAGATAGTTATACTATTAAATCCATAAACTGGCACGATATTTTTTCTTTCATCGCCCCTCATGACCCGTAGAGTTGTGTATTTAGCAATAGCAATATTTTCACAATCGCCCTGAAATTCAATTAATGTTTCAAGCGGTGTTTGCCAATAATCTTTTTTGCCCCAGTGAAGGCTATCCGGAATCCACTGAAGAGCTTAATTAAAGAAATTACTCACATTAGTGAGTATTTGTTGCTCAGTTCACGCTTCGCAAAATTTAGCGTTCACAGTTACAAAATTACGCAACTAGAATATATTTACTATTTGTCTTTAATATATACATAGATAAATAATAATTAGTTATATTATTGATATTAGAGAATGATGATTTAGGGATGAGTTAATGGAAAGTCAAAGAGAAAGTATCGTTGTAGTTTCTAAAGATGTGAGCACAGCCCATATTGACGGAAATATAATTGTAGTTAATGAAGATGGAAGCAGACATCAACTAATAGCAGGGGAACAGCTTTCTGTTGGACAGAAACTCATTCTGCCTGATGGTGTGACTGCTGACTTTCAATTAGCTGATGGGCAGTTACTTGATCTTGAGCAAATAAGTGTCATACCAGATGAATTTAATGAAGATGCATCTCTGGAGCCACAATACCTGCCTGAATCTAAGCAAGATACCGGCTCTAAGCAAACTAAAGAACATTCTACAACAGAACAAGATGAAAGGGTTCAGTCCAGTAGAACAGGCGGATTTGAATCGTCAGATAGCCAAGAAGCAGATGTATATATAGATCATAAAGCAGAACAAATTGATGTGGATGCTGCTTATTATGGCCGAGTTGAGAGTAATGATTCACTGGATAAAGAAAAAGCTCGACATCATCTGGCTGTTGAGCCTGAACCATTAGTTCTTCCTTTAATTCCAGCTAGTAACAACCCAACTCCTACAGTAGTAATTACGGGTGTTCCAGGCTCAATCGTTCATGTTCTGATAAATGGTCAGCCGAGTACTATTACCACTACAATTGGAAATACTGGTCAAGGTAGTATCACCTTGCCAAAATTACCCGATGGGTCGAATGCATTAACCTTCACTCAAACAGCTCCAAACGGCTTAACTTCTGCCCCACAAACAATGATGGTAGTTACCGATACTACCGTTAATGCAGCTGATGATAAGGCAACAGCAACAGAAGACCAATTCTCCGGAGCAACAACGGGTAATGTGCTTACAAATGATGATCATGATGGCACAGAAGTCCTTACTCGAGATGTAGTAGGAAAATATGGAACATATCATTTTCAGGCTGATGGTAGCTATGTTTATGAGCTTGATAATTCAAAAGCCCAAGACTTAGCACTAGGCAGTACATATCAAGATTCTGTCATCTATGAAATTAAAGATGCGGTAGGTAATACAACTACTGCAACTTTAACAACAACAATCATAGGCACAAATGATGCCGCAGTTATTACAGGCATTGATACCGCACAAGTTGATGATGTTGCAACCTCTGGACAAATTCTTAGAGCACCAGGAAAACTGACCATCACAGATGCCGATAATGGTGAAGCGCATTTTAACCCAGAAGTTATCGCTGGAAAATATGGCTCAATATTAATGATACAAGCCAATGGAGTTTGGGAATATAGTGTTGATCGTTTCAATCCTGATGTATTAGCCTTACCTAAAGGTACGCACTTAGGTGAAACATTCACAGTAACCAGTGCAGATGGAACTACTCATGTCATCAATGTCGATATTGTAGGTAGTAACACTCCAGCAATTATCATTGGTACTGATAGAGGAATAACGTCAGAGGGTTTGTCTTTAGATGTCCATGGCCAACTTAATGTAATGGATTCTGATACTGGCGAAGATCATTTTATTCAGGAAATACAGCAAGGAAAATACGGTCAGCTAGAAATTGATGATAAAGGACAATGGCATTATCAGTTAGATAACAATAACCCACGTACGCAAGCACTTAGAGGTGGCGAATTAGAGCATGAATTATTTTTTATCAAAAGTGCTGATGGTACACCTCATGCTATAACGATAGATGTCAATGGTACTAATGATATGGCTGCTATCGGCGGTATTGATAGTGGCATGCTTAAAGAAGATAGCCAGGACATTGCCGGAAAAATCAGTGCAAGCGGTCAATTAAGTATTTTAGATATAGATCAGGGAGAGAATATTTTTCCTGCACAGAGATATCCTGGGCAATATGGTCAATTGTATATGGCTAGTAATGGTCAGTGGACGTATATGGCTAGCAATACTGATATGCGTATACAGCATTTAGCCGAAGGTGAAGTCCTGAATGAAAAAATAACGATTCAATCAGCCGATGGTTCGACACATGAAATATCGATTCTAATAGCAGGTACTAATGACGCTCCAATACTGGATGTCATGACAGTACAAACAGCAACAGAAGATGGTGCGGAATTGACAGGGCAAATCACTTCGCATGATGTCGATACAACTGATGGTGCATATTACACGGCTACTAATTCTCCGCATGGTTTTACGCTTTTTCCCAATGGTAATTATAAGTTTGAGCCAGATAATGCAGCTTATGACCACCTTGCAAAGGGGCAAACAGCCACATTAATCATCCCTGTCACAGTATCAGATGGTCATGGTGGTTTTGATACAAAAGAGTTAACCATCGTCGTTACCGGCACTAATGATAAACCAACAATAACGGGTGTTGATGTAGCAACCGTTAGTGATAATGCCAATGCACCAAGAATGCTACTGGCAGGTGGGCAGTTAATCATTACTGACGTTGATGATGGCGAAGCACATTTTCAGCCGCAACTTATTGCAGGAAAATACGGCAGTGTCTTGCAAATTAACGCTGATGGAAGCTGGCATTATAGCGTTGATCGCTACAATCCTGACGTGGTCAAAATGACGCATGGTGATCATCTTGATGAAACCTTTGTCGTTAAAAGTGCTGATGGCACAACACATACCATTCATACCCAGATAGAAGGCGACAATATACCTTCTATTATTACAGGTTCGAGTGGTGGCTTACTAACAGAAGATGCAATAAAAGATACGGTTGCAGGTCAACTGTTTATCATGGATGTTGATCGTGGAGATAGCCATTTTAAAGCTAAAGCTCAATCTGGAAAATACGGCTCTCTGGTCATTGATGATAAAGGTGCATGGCATTACACACTCGATGATAAAAATTCCGATACGCAGGCTTTAAGAGATGGTGAGTCTCAACAGGAAACTTTTATTGTTACGGGTATCGATGGCACTCCACATGCGATCGTTATACGAGTCTTTGGTACAAATGATGCGGCATCAATTACCGGTGTTGATAGTGGTTCTGTTACTGAAGATCATGATTTAGCTGGTGTACTTGAAACGAGTGGGCGGTTAGCGATAACTGATGCTGATCGTTCAGAAGCAATCTTTCCTGTACAAACAATAACAGGACGCTACGGGCAATTGCATCTTGCTAATGATGGAACCTGGGGTTACGTCGCTTTAAATAATCAGTCTGTAATTCAACAGCTCGGAGCAACAGAAACATTACACGAGACCATTACTGTACATTCGGCTGATGGCACAACACATATTATTTCAATCACTGTTCATGGAACAAATGATACGCCAGTGATTGGCGGTGTTACCGCAACAACAATGGCAGAAGGTAGTGCCGTTATTAACGGTCAGTTAGCCTCTACGGATGTTGATACGACTGATACACCAACATACTTAACGGCATCTAAGCAGGCCGGTTTTGTACTGAAACCAGATGGTTCTTACTCGATAGATCCGACCAATGTAGCCTTTGAACACCTAGCAGTAGGTGAGCAAACCGTATTAACAATTCCGGTCACGGTGACCGATAATAATGGTGGTACTTCAACTTCGAATATTGAAGTGACTATTACCGGTACGAATGATAATCCAGTAATCGGCAGTGTTGCCGCAACAACCGTTGCAGAAGGCAGTGGCGTTATTAACGGTCAATTAACTTCTACAGATGTTGATACAACCGATACGGCAACGTACTCAACAGCATCAACACAAGCCGGTTTTGTACTGAAACCTGATGGTTCTTACTCGATAGATCCGACCAATGCAGCCTTTGAACACCTAGCAGTAGGTGAGCAAACCGTATTAACAATTCCGGTCACGGTAACCGATAATAATGGTGGTACTTCAACGACGAATATTGAAGTGACTATTACCGGTACCAATGATAATCCAATAATCGGCAGTGTTGCCGCAACAACCGTTGCAGAAGGCAGTGGCGTTATTAACGGTCAATTAACTTCTACAGATGTTGATACAACCGATACGGCAACGTACTCAACAGCATCAACACAAGCCGGTTTTGTACTCAACCCCGATGGTTCCTACACGATAGATCCCACCGATCCGGCTTTTGAGCATTTAGCTGAGGGTGAAGTAGCAAACTTACTTATTCCTGTCACGGTGACTGACAATAATGGCGGCACCTCAACCACCAATATCGAAGTGCATATTACTGGCACTAATGATGACCCAACCGTAACAGCAACATCAGCTTCACCTGCTGATTTAGGCAGCACAAATGAAGATACAGATAAGGTACTGAGTGAAGCAGATATTTTAAAGTTGGTAGGAGCAAGCGATGCTGATACGCACGATACATTAAGTATTGGCGCGATTCATATCGATCCTAAGTATGGAAGTTTTACACACAGTGGTACAAATTGGATTTTCCATCCTGCTCATAATGTTTCCGCCAATCATATTGCGATATCGGTTGATGTGACTGATGGCAAGAGCATGGTTACTTCTCACGGAACATTAAATGTAACTGCGGTTGCAGATGGTGTTACGCCAACCTTAAGTTTAGGCTCTATTCCAGTAGAGACGCATCACACTGCAGCAACGACTATTTTACATGATCAAGTCTCATCCGATTTACATGCTCAATCGGGTACAAGTTACTTAAATGATTTTGCTCAAGATATCTCGGGCTATCGTGCTAGTGGACAACTGGCATTAGGGATGTCGGCAGCAAGTCCTAGTTTTGATTGGAGTAGTATTGAAGATATTAAAGTGGATGGCAAAAGCATTCTCTCAGGTACACTACCATTTCCTCCTTTTTTAATTGGAATGCTGCAAAATTCCGATGCTTCTGTTGGTCCAGTTTTACAGTTTGCTAATATCGACGATGCGACCATGCTTAAAATATTGAATGGTACAGCTCACGTCGAGATTGATTATAGACATGGTACTAGTCAAAACCCAGGGTTGTCATTTTTTGCATCTGATACAGATCCCACCGTAGACCCAATTGATTTTTCCCTGGCAGCAATAGGGTCTGGTATGTCAACGAGTGGAATAATTGGCTTTAATAGTAACCCAGCAGAAACAGTGCCAGGCTCGGATTACAAATCATCAACAATTGATGAAGATGCTCATATTCCTTTACATATCAATGCAGTGCTTCAAGACACGGATGGTTCAGAGGCAATTGCTTCAGTTAAATTAACAGGCATTCCTGCAGGATCTACACTCTCAGCAGGAACATTAAATGCCGATGGTTCTTACTCTGTCCCTGTAAAAGATTTAGGGTCATTAACACTGACACCACCAAAAGACTTCGCAGGAAAAATCCATCTTCAAGTTGAAATGGTAATAACCGATAGTACCGATGGACATGTGGTTGATACCATAACCACTACGGCATCTTTAGAAGTAGATGTGAATGCTGTGGCTGAAATACCCACACTTCATATGCACGACCTGACAACAGATGAAGACCATGGACCATTAGCACTAGGGATGGCACTGGATTTAAATATAGACCCTTCAGAAACACAATCCGTCGTGATTAATGGTTTACCTGATGGCGTTAGTCTCTCAGCAGGAACAAAACAAGCTGATGGATCATGGTTACTGACACCAGCTGAGCTCGCTGGGCTTAAGCTTATTACGCCACCTAACTACGTTACAGACATCAATCTTTCTGTAACGGCAACTGCCGTGGATGGCAGTGCAACTGCAAGCGATACCGGCCATATGACGGTGCATTTTAATCCATTACAGGATATGAGTGTTACGGCACCAACAGATGTCAGCGGTCATCCTACGGAAGCCATTGCCTTAGGTATCGTTGTTGATAGTTCAGGTGTACATCATGATGCGGGTGAATCATTAGGGCAGGCTGCATTTGAACTGCCTGTAGGCTGGACAGTGGAGGGACATACTCCTTCTTCTGTGCAACATGGAAAGAATATTTACGATATAGATCCTGCAGATATTGGCAGCTTAAAAGTGATTCCACCCGCAGGTTTTCATGGTGTTCAAAACCTAGTAATTAGTGAAACCATTACTGAAAATGGACAGCAGTTTGCATTGACGCTTCCTATCAAAGTTACTGTTGATTGGGCAGCTGAAGTTATTGGTGGAGATGATCATAAAACAACGAATGAAGACAGTGCTGCATCGGGCGTGCTCACAATCACTGGTGGTGATACCACTAATGGCGAATTTACACCCTCAACGGTAAAAGGAAATTACGGCTCATTACATCTTGATGCTAATGGTCACTGGAGTTATACACCTGATGGTCGAGCCAATGCTTTAGCTGAAAATGCACATGCGACAGAGACTATTGCAGTTCGCTCTGTTGATGGTCAATTGCATAATATTGTTATTAGTCTTACCGGTACCAATGACATTCCAACAGTCAGTGCACCAGTGACACTTGCTGCAGGAGAAGAAGATACAACACAAACGATTACACCTGCACAGCTTTTAGCCCATGCCACAGATGTTGATTCAACAGATAAACTCGATGTTGCTAATGTAAAAGTAGATCACGGAACAATCACAACAGATGCTGCAGGAAACATTCTATTCACACCCGAAACAAATTATCACGGAGTTGTAAACTTTACTTATGATGTGGTCGATGGAAATGGTGGAGTAGTGCATACCAGTGCTACCACTGATTTATCTGCAGTTGATGATGCTATTCAAGACAGTGGAGCAAGAGACTTAGGCTCAACAGATGAAGATACTGGGCAGCACATTACAGAAGCACAACTACTTGAACATTTAACAGATACAGACGGGCCATTACATGTGGTTGGAACCCCTACCTCTGCTCATGGAACAGTAACAGCCAACCCTGCTGGCGGTTATGATTTTACTCCTGATGCTAATTATCATGGTCCAGCAGACTTAGCCTACAAAGTGAGTGATGGAACCACTGAGTATTCTAAAACAGCTTCTTTAGCCGTTTCTTCTGTAACGGATGCTGCAAAAGTAGGTCTGAGTATGACAGCAGAACAAGAAGTGATGAACTTTGGAACTGGAGATAAAACTGCTTATGCAAAAGTTGATGGTATAAATGCGGGTGGCCCAATGCACGCAATGTCAGCAGAAATCACCTTTGTTTTAGATCCGGCACATGCCCCAAAAGATTCAGCAGTATTATTAAATTACTCTACACCAGGTGGGCACGATCAACAAAATACCATTACATTTTGGAGTGCGAGTAACCTTTACTTTTCATTTATGGGGTCTACGGTAAATCCAGGTGTTAATTTATTAGATGGTCATACTCATCGTTTAACAATGACATGGGAGTCAAATACTGGACATTTAGCCGTTTACGATAATGGTGTCGTAATAAAAGAACAAACGGTTAATCAGGGTGGTACATTTCCTGATGGTGGAACTTTTATTGCTGGAACACGAGATAATTCTGCAGGCGCCGACAATTCAGCCGACTATACAACGGGTCTTTCAGCAGGTGGGCGAGTTTTTGCTGCAACAATAGTTGACCATGCTGTGTCACCTGATGCAGTAAAATCAGGCGCTATTTCGCATGAAACGCATGGTGTGTTAGCCGATATAATGGCTGATGGACATGGTGGTTTCATTGATACTACAGGGCTTCATACTGTCGAACATGGCTCTGGTGCTCAAACCGTTGTTGTACCTGTTGATACATCTGCAGGTACTATTCCAGCAGGCGCTCTACTGCACCTTCATCCAACGGCAACCAATAGTGCGGCAGATGATTTAGTAACAAAACTAGAAATTACCGGCCTGCTTAAAGGAACAGTACTGTCTGATGGTCATGGAAATACACATACTATGACAGGTATGGGGGATAAAGTTGATGTGCTGGGTTGGGTTATTTCAAGTTTAACTGCGCAGCTTCCACATGGTGTTATGAATAATATGAATGTGGGGGTTATAGCAACCACAACAGGGCCAGATGGACAGACTACTACTGCAGCTGAACATCAAGGCTTATCATTAGATTCTTCAAAGCCGATCCCTGATGCAAGCATTACAGGTGATGACGACAAAACAACGGATGAAGACACCTCTGTTAGTGGTGTTTTGCAGATAACAGATAGTGATGCTTCACAAATGCACTTTATCTCAGGGCAAATAGATACTACCCATGGTCATTTAAATATTAGTACTAATGGACACTGGACATTCACCCCAAATTCAGCTGCCAATGCATTAGGTAAAACAGACCATGTTCAAGAATCGATCACGGTTTCGTCGTTAGATGGCACACAACATCAAATAGTAATTAATATAGATGGCAGGGAAGATAAACCTGTTGTTACAGAACGAGCATCACCAAAAACTGTGATTGAAGATGGTGGGCACGATCATATTCGTACTTCTGGAATGATTGATATTACCGATGCTGATAAAGGTGATACCCATACCATTGCCACGCAAACAGATAATTTAGGTAAATATGGACACTTTAGCATTGCTGCTAATGGTGGTTGGCACTATCAGCTAGATAATAGTTTGGCAGCTACACAAGCATTATCACAAGGACAGCATGTCACGGAAACATTCAATGTGGTGGTAACTGATAGCGAAGGTGGTCAAACAATACATCAAATGCATTTTGACGTTCAAGGGAGTAATGAAGCCCCTGTTGCTGATGCTAAGGCAATATCAACAAATGAAGATACAGACTATCATTTTTCGGTAGCTGACTTTGGTTATACTGATAGTGATGGCGGCTTACTAGACCATTTGACCTTGTCAGAGCTTCCTCAATCAAGCCAAGGCGTATTAACGCTAAATGGTCACGCAGTAAGCCTAAATCAACAAGTCAGTAGTGCAGATCTTCCTAATTTAGTTTTCAGCCCCGCTGCAAATTTCAATGGTAATGTTGGCTTCAAATACACCGTTAATGATGGCCATGATGACTCTAAAGTTGAAGCATTGAATGTCCATGTTAATGCTATTGATGACAACTTAGTTGAGTCTGGCACTAGAGATTTAGGTAGCACAAAAGAAGATACATCAGTACATGTTACTCAGGCACAACTACTTGAGCATTTATCAGATGCCGATGGCGCGCTACATGTGGTGGGAACGCCTACCTCTGCTCATGGAACAGTAACAGCCAATCCTGCTGGCGGTTATGATTTTACTCCTAATGCTAATTATCATGGCCCAGCTGAGCTTGCTTATAAAGTAAGTGATGGAACCACTGAGTATTCTAAAACGGCTTCTTTAGCGGTTGCTTCGGTTACAGATGAAGCTAATGTTGGTTTAGATGTATTAGCTGAACAAGAGGTAATCAAGTACGATGCCTCTCATGTAAGTGCAGGCGAAGTTCCTTATATTGAACAAGCAGTAGCCAAACATAACTTCACACAGTTTACTTTTGAGATGACTTTTGTTGGTAGTAAAAATGTACCATCAGGGGCAAACTTGGCCGGTTTACAAGGTGGGGATGGATTAGGCTTTTGGGACCCTGCAAATCTGAGTATTGCAATAGGTGGAGCCCAGCATAGAGCTGGTATTCATCTTAATGATGGTGCGGATCATAGAGTAACAGTAACCTGGGACTCTACTAGTGGTGAATTAAAAGTGTTTGATAATGGACAGCTTTTACATACTTTTGAAAATGTGCTTAAAGGTCAAGTGTTTCATGGTGGGGATGATTGGATAATTGGGGCGTTAAGCCATACCGCGGGTGCTTTAAATAGCGAGATTACTAACTTTAATTTTGCAGATAAAGCGATAAGTGAAGCAGAAGTTTCGAAAGCACCTCTTTATAATATCTTACATTTAGATCCTCATCTTTTAACTGATATAAGAGCAGTAAACGGAGCTGTAACAGATACCGTTAGTTCTAATACTCCAGATACCAATACTCAAGTAAGTACCACGCCTATTGATGTTCATACTATGGTGCCAGTACCAGGTGCCTTATTGCATATCAATCCAAGTGCTACGGTTACTGCCCCAGGCGATACTATAACTAAGCTTGAAATTATGGGTCTGGTTAAAGGCACAGTTCTAAGCGATGGGCATGGTAATACTCATACGATTACAGGTGTAAATGATAAGGTTGATGTGCATTCATGGGCAGTGACAAGTATCACAGCCCAACTTCCACATAGCTCGATTCAAAACATGAACTTAGGGCTTAGTGCAACGACAACTGCTCCAGATGGTAAAGAAGCAGTAGTAACAACCCATGAGCCAATAATAATTGATCCTACTTCTCCTGTACCAGATGCACTTATCAGTGGTGATGACGATAAAACAACTGATGAAGACAGTTCAATTAGTGGTGTTTTAAGCGTAACAGATACAGACGCTTCTCAAGCACACTTTGATACAGCACCCGTTGATGGTAAGTACGGACAACTAACAATGACTGCTGATGGTCATTGGGTTTATACGCCTGATGGTAGAGCCAATGCACTTGCTGCCGGTGCTAAAGTAGATGATGTACTCACTGTTCACTCTGCGGATGGTACAACACATCAAATTGCTGTTCATCTAACAGGAACAAATGATATACCAACCATAACGGCACAGACTATTTCAGCTACTGAAGACACAACTCATACTTTTAGTGCAGAGCAATTTGGTTTTAGAGATCAGGATGTAGGAGATCATTTAGACCATTTAACAATTTCAAAATTACCAGATTCAGCAGAAGGAATTTTAAAGTTTGATGGACATGATGTCACAGTAGGGCAACAAATATCCGCGACTGATGCTGGCAAACTAACTTTTGAGCCTACTGCGAATTTTAATGGAGATGCACATTTTAGTTACACGGTAAGTGATGGCACAACAGACTCAACAAATGTTATTGGTACGGTTCATTTTGATCCAGTTAATGATGCACCAGTATTTATTAGCTCCTCTAAGATTGCTTCGTTGCCTATATCTGCCGCATATGAATTCTCGCAAATGAGCAATGGACACATAGATGATCTTAATGGAAATAAACTCAATGGTGCATCTGTTATTGGTGATCAAGGCGGCACTAGCATGGGGGCTGGTCATGATGGTACTCCAGGTGCAGCTTTAGAACTTCATGGTGGAGCACCGGGTAGTGCCGGTGCAATTCAAGTTCCTGATCTTTCATATAAAGACGGAATTGCAATATCTTCATGGGTTCGGATTGATTCATTAGAGAGTTTTTCACGAATATTCGATTTTAGTAATGGACCTGGCAAAGATAATATCTTATTAGCTCATGAAGGTACCAGTGATGACCTTATGATGTCTTTTTGGGATAAAAATGGTGCTGAGCACCGTTTAACTGTTCCCGATACAGTAGATGTTGGACAATGGATGCATATTACGGGTGTAATTACTGTAAATGGTGATATCAGTCTATATAAAAATGGTGTGCAAATTGGCGATACCCTTCATACCGGTTTTGATCTTCCTACTGTTTCGCGAACAATAAACTATATTGGACAAAGTGCCTGGGGTGGACAAGATCCAAATCTTCATGGCGCAATTGAAAACTTTGTATTCTTTGAACGCTCAATTGATGCAACAACAGTTTCTCAACTTTATCATGCGGGTGATTTAGGTGATTTATTACATAAATACGATTCAATTAACTACGATCAATTTCATGCAGAAGTACTTAGTGGGCATGACTTTATAATCAATGAAGCTGAAATTATCCGTCAGTTAGTGGATGTAGATCATGATACTCTCTCAGTCTCTTCTGTGAGTTCTACAAATCCTGCTGTTCATATTATTAAAAATGCAGATGGCACGTATACAGTTCATACTGATCCATCAATTAATCATACTGAAGCACATCTTACTGTTCATATTACTGATGGCACAACCTCAATTGATGCTCATGTAAATTTACAGTTAGGGACTAATGTTGCTCCAACAGTAGTTCAAACTGACTTAGGCTCATCAATAGCTGGCGTTTCTCAAACATTAACAGCTGCAGAGTTGTTAGCTGGTACATCAGATGTGGACACAGCATCTTCTTCATTATCCATAGTTGCGGGTTCATTAAGCTCACCTCATGGGACTATTATAGAAAATGCAGATGGTACATTTAGCTTTACATCTACGCCTGGTTTTCAAGGGCAGGATGCAGAGATAACATATAAAGTAACTGATGGTAGATCGGAAGTTGATGCTAAGGCTATTATTGATGTAAATTTACCTCTTGCGATTACCTCTATATCAAATGATACAGGTGATAGTGCTCATGATTTTATTACTAGTGATAACAAGTTGGTTTTTCATGGTGTTGGTATTCCAGGTCATGCTGTAACTGTTTTATGGGGTGGAGCATCACTTGGTACTGCAACTGTAGCGGCAGATGGAACATGGGCTCTTGATTACACAGCGCAAGAACTGCCTGATGGTACTCGGGACCTGATGCTTGCATCCAAAGATGCCAGTGGTGCGATGAAAATGGAGACGCAAAGTTTAACCATCGATTCGGCAACGCCTACCTTACAAATTGATCCTATCTCGCACGATGATTGGGTTCATGGATCAGATCATGGTAATCCGGTTACAGTAAGTGGTACTAGTACGAATTTAGCTAATGGTCAGTTGGTTAGTGTGACTATTGGTGGACATACTTATACCGCTAAAGTAATGGATGGGCATTGGGCTCTGGATATACCCGTTACGGATCTTGCATCTATTGCTGATAATAACTACAAAATATCAGCAGAGGCACATACCGTTTCGGGTTTAGATGCTCAGGCTGGTCGTGAAATAGTCATTAGCACAGATTCTCAAACATTACTGCAAACAGATAGTACTCAAGAAGATGTGAAAACAACGGCTCACGGCTCAATGTTTAGAGTGGGAAGTCCTGATTCTATAACGGATCCAGGCACCTATGAAGGTAACTATGGCACTTTACGTGTTAATGCTGATGGCACCTATACCTATACACTGAATAATCAAAGTTCTGAGGTTCAGGCATTAGCTGGTGGTGAAGTTGAAGCAGATAATTTCTTGTTAAATTATCTTGATGATGCAGGCCAGCCACATCATGCAGTTTTAAATGTTGGAATACATGGAACCAATGATGCACCAGTACTTTCAGGTTCGTTTGAGATTTCAAGAACATCAGATACGGGTTTTAATACCCATACTCATTCCACTGGATTTATTAGTGCCTTAGATGTTGATAATCATGATGTTTTAGACATTGAAGTTATTAATTCCGCAGGGAAGGTTCTTGTTGATCTTAATACTGCTGGTGGAACAAAAATAGATGAGGGACCAGGAAGCTTTTCAATTAAGTCTGATGGTTCATGGGATTTTACACTTGATAAAGCTGGAGCAGAACGTGATGCACTTAAAGCAGAGCTAGCCGCAGGACATGAAGTTGTAAAAATCATTCTTTTTAGAGTGACTGATAGTTCTGGAGAAACCAGAGAAGAAGAGCTTAAAGTTACTATTAGTGGTAATGCAGATCATCCTGTAATCCATGGTTCATTTGAAGCTGTTGTTACTGAAGATAAAGAACCTGAATCATCCGGTCGATTAGATTTACTGGTAGCTAATGTAAAAGTTGTTGATGATTTATCATGGACAGTACAGTCAGGTCACGAGGCAAAATATGGGGTGATGACTTTTGCTAAAGATGGTACATGGCATTACACATTAAACAATAACTTAGCAATAGTTCAGCACTTAAGTGAAGGACAGCGCCTAGAGGAAGCAGTCTTAGTAACTGTTACTGATGAACATGGAAACAGTGTTACAAAAGAAATAAAAGTTGATATTGTCGGAACGAATGATGTGCCTACGATACTGCATGAACTCTCAGGTACGGTAGTTGAAGATAATATATTAACCCTTACTAAAGCTGATTTATTAGCCAATATTCAAGATATGGATACTAATGATGTTTTAGGTGTAAACAATCTAAGATTAGCCGGTGGTGGTACCCTTACTAAAGTGGGCGATCACTGGGAAGTTCATCCAGGTATAAACTTTAGTGGTGAGTTACGTCTTAAGTATGATGTAACTGATGGTCGGGTTTCTATACCTAACTCCATGAAAGTGTCAGTATCGCCTGATGTGGATGCTCCTACACTCTATTTTTCTCATGATGCGATAACACCTCCGCCTGTGTTTAATGACCCTGATTTGGGCGCACAAAAAGGCGTGGCCATCATTGGTGATTTGCCACATGATAACTATGGTGAGCTGGTAATACCTATTGCTTATAAAGGTCACTTAGCAGACGGAGAGACGGTTGTTTTACAATTCCATATCGATGGCCCAGGTACAGTGTTGCGCGATTCGGCACTCCCTTCTGGTGTTGTATACCTTGGACATGCTGTTTATCAGGTAACATTTACGGGTGATGGCAGTAGTAATGAGCTTCACACACTTCAAATACACTTACCGATAACGGGTACTCCTGAAGCGGTTGCAGGTTCAGATACTGGACATTATGTGCATGTGTTTTTTGTCAACCTTCCCACAAATGTTGGTCAAGATGGTGACTGGACGACTGGCAATTTGGTGCGTACTTATATCCATGATGCCCCCGATATTATGGGTGATGAAAATAGCCATATTGCTTTAAATATTCATGCTGTTAGCCCTGATAGCAGCGAACATATAACAGTTGAAATTTCAGGTTTGCCAGCAGGTGCGACACTATCATCTGGAACCTTAGCTCATGGTGTGTGGACTGTAGATGGTGTGGATTTACCGGGTCTAATGTTGATTCCTCCTGCTGATTTTCATGGGCCTTTAAGTCTTGATGTAACAGCAACAAGTCATGAAAGTGACGGTACAACAGCTTCTACTGCATCAGAGACAATTGGTGTGCAAGTACTTGAAGTTGTTCCTGATGCAAGCATTACAGGTGATGATGACAAAACAACAGATGAGGATGGTTCTGTTAGTGGTGTGTTACAGGTAACAGACAATGATGCAGCACAAGCACACTTTGATACGACACCCGTAGATGGGAAATATGGTCAACTCACAATGACAGCTGATGGTCACTGGGTTTATACACCTAACGCCGCTGCAAATGCTTTAAATACAGGTGACAATGTAGACGATGTGATGAGTGTTAAATCTGCTGATGGAACTCTGCACCAGATTAATATTCATCTAGTTGGTATGGATGAAGCATCACCGGTCATATCTCCTGCCGCACCAGTGGATTCACAATCTTCAACTTTTGAACTTCCAAATACGTTAATTAACCTGGATGCGAATGAACTATATTCTGCACTTGGTAGTGGATACGGCTATGTTATATTTGGTATGGGAAGTGGTGGAATGGGTGGTAAATTTACTGAACTAGGTGTTAGCAGTATAAGTATCGCAGGACATGAATTTAGCAGCATAAATGGTTTTTATGCAATGAAATTATCCGATTATAAGGCAGCTGTTGATGAAGGTTTCTTAAAAAGTATGTTTACTGCTAAACCTAGTATTGAGATTCATTTTGAATCGGGTGCAAATAATCTTATTTCAGACTACGTAAAGGACCATCCAACAACAAATTTTGTTGAAAATGGAAAAGTAATATTTTCTCCTGATGTCAGTATGACACCGGATGGAAGTGCTACAGGAAGTTTAATCCATAATTCTTTAAGTGTAGTGAAAGCTGGTCCTTCTGATGGACAAGTAGTTAGCCATGATGAAGCCCTAACAGACGATGATTTATTATCACAACAAATCGACATAGACCTAGCTGATACAAACCAACATATCGCCGCTTCAATGACAGAGATAAGTGAGTTAAAAGCACAAGGTAGTGACACGACAGATGCAGAGGCTAAACTGAATGAATTGACTGATACTCAACAAGATTTGTTAGATCAGAAAGCATCGATTGAAAATCCTGATCATGGTATGTCCCCTCATGGATTCCAAGATACACCGGGATTGGTATCTAATGAACAGCAGCCTAACCTGGAAAATGCGGCTTCTCTGTTAGATGAAAGTAAAGCGGATAAAGCTGCTACTGAAAATACAGAAGCATTAGGACAAGCCGCTGGTCTATTGAATGAGCCTTCTGACTCTGCAGTCGGAAATCTGATTCAACAACTTGAAAATGTTCCCATAAAAGAGCCAATACCTTCTGATTCTTTGGCTCAGAAACCTGTTGAGTCAGGGGATGCAGATTCAAAGACAGAGCACGGTGATGAGGGAGTAGACTATGTAGCTCCTGCTCAGCCGATTGATGACGATGATCAGAATGATGGCAGTGGCTTAACTTAAACTTGATATGGAATATAAAGATGATAAATAAACACGTACAAATTATAACTATTAGCAGCCTTGTTTTTTTGAGTGCTTGCGCTTCTGATACACAGCTATTACGTCAGCAGGGGCAACCAGTTGCCTATGTAGATGGTTTTGATGATGGTTGCCATAGTGGTAAAAAAGCTGGTGGTAGCTATTTTGAGCAATTTAAGAAGGATGTTCGCCGCTTTGGTACGGATCAACTGTATTCTTCAGGGTGGGTAGATGGTTTTAGGCAGTGTGAGACTGAGTACGAGTCGAAAGCGCGTAATATGCGCATGGCTGTTGAATATCAAAAACATGCTGAGCAGGTCCGTCATGATAAGGCCGTGGAATCAAAACATTTTAATGAGGAAATGTTAAAAGGGATTGATACTAGTGGACTGGAATATTATAAAAAATAGAAGTAATTTAGGGATGAATAAATAATGTTGAATATACTTGTTGGTGATGTTAAAAATGGACGATTACTACGCCTCCAATATCTTGGGTATTTATTATTGGTTAGTTTTCTGGTATTTGCTTTTATGATGCTGGTGGTTTTAGCTATTGGTGCTGGTGAGCATATACTTGGCGGAAACCTGCAGGAAGCTCAGGATCAATTACGAGAATGGTTTACTCTGCCGTTTATACTGGTTTTTGGTGTGCTTATGGCAGCAGTCGCTTTTGTCGGTTTTAATCTTATGGCAAAACGCTTTAGAGATATGGGCTTGCCAGGCTGGTGGGCTGTTTTAGCGATTGCGGTGCTGGGAATGATTGTTTCTGCTTATGTTGCAGAACAAGCTGGGGGGGCATTTCATGCGGTTATATGGCTACTTTTATTGTTTGTGCCATCTAATGCGCTAAAGAAGGAATAGGATGAAAATTGTTCAATAGCCAATCAAAGCTGCCGCTGCTACTCACATCAATTTATATTGCGATTTCAATAATAGCTTTCGCCCTGATGTTTGCAACGATGGCAACAGAAAGCCTATCGGGTATATTTGTTGTATTTGTAGCTATGCCGTGGGCGATATTAGTAACAGAATTTATTGATGCTGTAGGCGTTAATTCAATTGCATTGAA
>Ga0209826_1000471_pt1 | contig 29027 bp, 27 predicted proteins | sample GOMGulsemesocosm_5_FD_184637 | JGI IMG/M metagenome (GOLD analysis project Ga0209826, IMG submission 184637) | Methane-oxidizing microbial communities from mesocosms in the Gulf of Mexico - GOM15C Gulf of Mexico (SPAdes) (version 2) | ecosystem: Environmental > Aquatic > Marine > Cold seeps... | reverse complement strand
AAGTGTCCGTTAGGAACAAAGCTATTATAGAGTAACCACTCTATAAATGTAAAGCACTAATAGTATAAATACTCTATTTTTTTTGATTTGGATCAAATTCCCACAATTGTGGTTAATCTCGTTGGGAATGAGAATATTCTCGATATTCTCATTTATAGCGATATTCTCATATGTACAATTTATCTTAAATAATTTTTGACTAGGTAAAAAAACAATAAAAAAAAGCAGATAATAAAACAAATTACTCCTTACTTATTAGTTATTTAGTATGTGATCGCATAGTTGTTTAATGTATTATTAAGGTATAATTATTTCTTGAGTTGAATCTATGCAAAAATGTATATCTGAATATTATTGTGAGCTAACAAAATCTATCAAAATTTATTTTCAACTTAATAATATAACCGTTGAATCTATTAATAATATAGAAAATAATAAAAATAAGTCTGAATTTGGGTATGTTAAAATATCTATTGAGGCAAATCTTAAAAGTTATCAGAGAACATCTGACCTTCCAGTATTGGTTAGGTCTGATTATTTAACTGCACTAGGTATTGTGTCTTACCTTATAGATGAACCTCTTGATGTTTTTAATAATAATTCAAGTGGTTATGTTTCACACTCTGACAGAATTGTATTAAAAAACAACCTTGTTATTGATGGTGCAAACGTTACAAGTAATCTAAATGAATTTATAAATAGCATTGTAAATCTACCAAAAAATAAGCAAAACTTGATTTTTTCTCTTTTAGATAGATGGAGAAAAGCTAGGTATTTAGAAAGTGAATCAGAGGAAAATTTTAGGTATTTAGATGAAGCTACTTTATCTTACTTTCATATATTGGAATTAATAGGGGATTTGTTTTCTTCAGAAATTAATGATGAGGCAACAGCCTTAATTAATGAGTTTGTAAGCAACTTTAATGAAAATATATTATCACTTTCTGGTAATGCATTAGAAAGTGAGAGTCAAAAAAAATCTAAATTAATCAAAGAAATACTTTCAAAAGATGTTTCTGTTTCCACTAAAATATTTCACTTTTTAAAAAATCAAAACATTTATTCTGAAGAAACAGTATTTTGGGTTAAAACGTTAGTAGAGACCAGAAATAGTATTGCACATGGCAGGAAAGTATTTATGGAAAAGTCAGATTTTCCACTTTATCCATTCTTTCCTTTGGTAAAAAATGAAATATACCCTATTGAATTCACAAGAGTTCTTTCTGCTTATTTCATAGCTAGTTACCTTAATATTCCCCTTTATAAAAATGAATGGAATATTGTCGAATCATTCCTTGTAAAAGATAAAACTTTTATAAAAAAACACTTAAAAGAAAATAATTTTAAGACTCTATCAACAGCAGAACATGATGAGGAAAAAATTATAAATGGCGGGGTTAATTCTTTAATTATTAGCAAGAAGATAAAGCCCATCGATGCTATACAGTTCTTTAAATTCCATTTAGAACATGAGATTGAAAATCCTGATTTTTTGTATTCCAATATTTATTCAATAATTATTTTATTTGAACATATTGAGGATTTTGAAGTTTCTAGTGTTTTTAAAACTGCTATTTTAAATACAGAGAAGCTAGAATGTAATATTGATATTTCTTTTAAAGATACATTGTTAACTTTGGATTATTATGGATATGAAGCCAATAAGCTTGAATTACTAATAATAAATAAAGAAATTAAATAGAAATAATAGATGAATAAAGTGAATTTGGAAAAGATAAAAGAGTCGGCTAGTTTATTCCGTTTAGCGCTGGAGCAGTGCCATGCTGATCTAAGTATTTCTTTTTCAGAGTTTCCTAGTGGTTCATGTGGTGACACATCTGAATTGCTAGGGGCTTTTTTAAATGACAATGGACTGGGTAAATTTGATTATGTTTGTGCTGAGTTCGGAAATATGTCAGATAATAACTGGGGTACTCATGCATGGCTTGAGCAAGGAGATCTTGTTATAGACATTACAGCAGATCAATTTGACTTCATTTCTGAAAAAATTATAGTTTGTAATAACTCTTACTGGCATAAGTCGCTTGATGAAACAATTAGGCATCTTGCAGATTATAGAGTTAACGCTATTAACTTAGGTTCTGAATATAAAAAAATAACTAAAGAAATAAATGAATTGAGAACAAAGTAAATGCTTCACATACTCTATTCTCATATATTCACCTAACTATATAATATATTTAGATCAAAATTCTCGCTCCTATTTGGAGGCAATTTATCAATTTCAGTACGTATAAACCAACATTTCATCAAATGCAAAAACTCTTTATTATTAGTTACTTAGTATTAACTTTAAGTTGAATAAAGTGTAATATAACTTATTGAAACTTGAGTAGTAAAAGGAATGAAAATGTCTTTGATTGTAGCTAGAAAAATTAATAACAAGCTGATTATTGTTGGAGATACAAAGCTAACATACCCATACAAAGACAAAAATTCACCTAAAGATGGAACGATTAAATCAATAATACTTAACAGTACAATATCTGTTTGCTTTGCTGGTGATATCTATTATGCCGAGGAAGCACTAAAAAGTATTGCATTAAACTATGACCTAGAACACATCAAATCAACACTATTAAAGTGGCATTTAGAATCTGAAGGAAGCACGGATTTTATAATAGCAGTTGGTTGCAATGAACCTTATTTTTTAACAATAAAAGACTCAACTATTACACTTGAATACCAATGCTGGATAGGCTCTATTGATGGATTCAGAAAGTTTCAGGAACTGTTTTTATCAAATTATGTTCATCGATATGAATGTGGGGTTAACTTAAATCTTGTTCAGCAGCCTGCCTCTGAAGATGAGTTGTTTAAAGAGCAATATAATAAATTGTATGAAGCTATGGTTGGTGTAATTGAAGATAACTCGATAAATGAAGTTGGTGGATTTATAATTCCATTAGTATATGAAAATAATAAGTTTTCTTACCATCTTTATGTAAGTGTATTTCGAAAGCCGATAGATGTAGATGAAGAGATAGGAAAAGAGAAATGGAACAAAGTTCTGTTCGGTGGAGCAGAAGATGGCTCTTTTACCGTAAACTTTAGTGGTGGCGACAATGCTGAATTGGCTATACATTTTTATCAAGGTGAAATTGGTGTTGTATACAGCAGATTGGAAAATGGACTCCTAAACCCTAAAATTTATCAAATGGATGAAATAGATTTTAATGAATTCATAACTGAAAATTACAGCGCGAAACTAGGTTTCTCTTTAGCTAGTCATACTGCAAATTATGCAATTAAAGGAGAAAAAGCCTTTAGAATTGCAGACTATGATCTTGCTTTAAAAAGAATTAATCAGGCAATAAAATTATCCAGCAAAACTTGGGGGCCAAATCCAGATAAAAATGCTGAATACGAATCCCTCCTGTCATTTATTGAAGATAAAAGCTATGCGGACATACCTCATTCTGAAATTCATAATTTAGCCTTGTTATTTACATTACAAGGAAGATCTTATTTGGTTAGAAATCAGTATGACAGTGCTATAAATTCACTTGTACAGGCGTTAAAAATTAAGGATGATTCACTAGAAGCTAGGTATCATTTAGGTCTTGCGAATGCGAATAAAGGAAAATTTGAAGAAGCCTTGGAAATATTCAATGAATGTATTGAGCAACATCAACACATTGATTCTTACTATTCTGTGGGTGCGATGTATTGCCATATGAAAGAGTACGAAAAAGCTAAAATATTATTTTTAGATGTTTTATCTAAAAATCCTGAACATGAATTGGCAAAAACGGGATTAAAACAATTAGCACTTATTGAAAACTAAATTCTCATTTATAAAGAGAATTTAAATAAAATTAAATTCTCAACTACATGACTAACTATATGATTTATATAAAACCTGATTCTCATTCCCAATAAGATTAACCAATTGGTTAATCTCGCTGGGAATGAGAATATTCTCGATATTCTCATTTAGGAGCAAATTCTCATTTACATAATGAACATTTGAATTACTTAAAAGAAGTAATTCAAATGTTCAAAGCCAGCTCAAAAACTTCTCTCATTGACACACCTAGACAGCATTTAATTGCAAAACGTCATTTAAAAACTTTTATTCGTGCCTGCATATAAATTAGTACAAACTACGATCCCCCAGATTTTAGAATTAATCTTCTCTCAATATATTGGCATATGCTTTCCAGTCTATTGCCGCAACAGTTCCTAGCCCTTGAAGCTTAGCCAGCAAAGTAAACAGAAAGTACATGAGGTTATTGTCAGACTGATGTTTTTCAAGTCCACTGGACTCACTAACAAATGCACCTCCTGTAAGCGAACACCCTATGTCTAACAAACAATTCGCTGTGGTTGGCAAATTGTTATCAAAGGATTCACTCATCACACCGTCAACCCAGTCACATTTAGAAGCTAATATACCGCAAATAATATTATGTGGATTTTTTGGAGGTAATGTACCTGAAGCTGTAGCAATTGGAACGCTAGTTCTAATGAGATTTCGCACCGAGCTTGCTTTATTTCCTCCATATTCCAAATAATCTTTATTAATAGTTGGTTTACACTCAAATACTGCATAAACAGCTTCAGCCGGAATATATTTGTGGTTTTGCTGGATCAAAAGCATAGGTGTATATTGCGGATCAAAAATAACAATATCTATTTGATCACTTTTGTTTCCCTCGCTATCAATAACGATCCCTTTGTCTATACCATATCGATTTGGAAGATAATTACGCAAAACTTCTATCCAACTATCTTCATGAATATCACCTTTTGTAGGAGCATGTTCTACCCCACTAGATGCTCTATAAAGTTCAAGTTCTAGACCTTTTTGAACACCTTCAAAAACCCCTTTTAACCATTTATTATTGCTCATCTACAACTCCTCCAAAGGGAGGTGTTGGCTGAATTGACATTGCTACCTCTAAAGCTCTTTCCTTTGTAACAGCTTTGTTAGGATATGCGTCCAGTATTATTGCTGGTACAAGACGTTGTGTGATATCTGAAAAGGAAAAACCATATTTCCTCGCATTAGACTGTCCCGTTACACCAGCAAGTTTAGAAATAGTGGAACTATCCAAACCAAATGGAGCTAGTGTTTGTTCCAAAACTGAATTTCGTTGCTCTTCATTTGGTCTTTTAAAAGGTAAAATTTCAGCAGCTCTTCTTTTAACCGCAGGATCTAAAGCGTCCAGCCTATTTGTGCACATAATTACTGCTACGGGTAACCCTTCACTAGCCAAAGAATCGATTCCACGAATAAATGCATTAACACCCGCACGGTCTTCATGGTGCATTTGGTCAGATTCTCTGGATTGAGCTAATGCATCAGCTTCATCAATTAGCAAAATAACGGCTCCCCTAGACTTTCCCGTTTCACTCTTGTACTTTTTTGCCAACTCTTTTGTTTGCTGAAATGCATTAGAAACTAGCTGAGTCATTTCTCCTACTCTGCCTTGCCCTCTAGAAGACAAGCTAAGTGGCAACATTGTTACACCTATATCATTAAGACGAGCAACCTTATCACTAATATTTTCTGCCAAAGCAGTTTTTCCTGAGCCAACATCTCCAGCAAGAACAATTAGAGGAGGTCTGCTTAATATAGGCTCCAAAACTTCGTAGTGATCACCGTGAAACTTGTTTACCCACTTTTCCATTGATCGCGGATTAATTAAAACAGACAGCATTTTTGTTAACCGAAGTTTATAATTCTCCAACCCAATTAACCGATCTAACCTCATTTGCGCTTCATAGTCTGGAAATTCCATACTATTCTCGAACAGCCTATTCGCTTCAACTATCGTCACAATTAATAACTCCTTAATGATTTTCTTGATAAACTTTTCTCGCCAGACGAATAAGTTTTATCACTTTCATAATAACCAGATTCACTAGGTTCATCTGCACCAACCCTTTGAATTGGTAATGTATTTTTAAACTCAGTTCTTTCACTTGAAGTTAGTAAATCAAATTTGTCAGTATATGTAACATAACTACCAAAATAGGCATTACTTACGTCGGCATTTGGCCTTAATGTCCCCGGCATATCATCAACGCCATTACTTATTTGACTTGCTGTATAACTAAAAGTTGGTTCAATCCATTTACTATCGAGTTTAAATCCAAATGTTGCAGTGGCTAAATAACCATGTTTCAATAGTTGAGCTATTTCTTCTTCAAACTCTTCGATCTGCTTTGAAGTTGGTTTGCCGTAAAAACGTTGCATCCGTCTCAAATCTGCCGATACTTTTGCCGACATATGACGAGCATGAGAAATAGTAAACGTATTGGTTGTTGTAGATGTGAAGCTATTACTCATATTCACCCCGTAAATGAAGGTCCGAAGACCATTTGCCAATATTGCACAGTAAGTGTTTTAGTTGGTGCGAACTCTGCTGCATCAATTGCGTCACCAACTTCCATTGCAGCATTTACAATTAAATCAGCTTGATATCGCGTATATAGACTACAGACATTATTCTCTGCGTTTACAGGATCAATAATTTGAATAGGATCATTAAAATCACCTACTTCAGTTGCTTTGTAGTAATCTTCAAATAATATTTTTTGGTCTAAATTTGATGTAATTATGTATGTAAAAAATGATTGCAACGCTTCAACATAGTTAGAGAAGTCAACGCCATCATCGCATAATTTAGCCAAAATCATTTCAATCATGAATGACTTAAACCTAAAGCCATCTACTTCTCTTTTTTGCTTCCTTGCCCAGAATTTAACTAACCTTACCACTTGTGCATAATGTTCAGGCTGGTGATCTTTGCGCTTTTTAGCAAATTCAAGATGTAATGGAATACTAGTTTCTAGATAGGAGCCGTCCATTTGACTAACCAAATATCCCCTCCAATCAGGCTTACCTTCATAAATAATTGGTACTAAATCAACATCCAAACCAGTACCTTTAAATGAGACACAGATACTGTAGTTCTGCCGTCTAATTTGGTCATGAGCAAAACTAGGGTATGCTTTTCGAATTTTATCTTCCAAATATGTCAACAAATCATCCAAGTCAATGCTTGAGTCAACACCGCCAACATAAACGGCCACATCGATATCATTTAATGTTTTAAGTCCAGTACCTTTTGCCAAACTTCCTGATAATTGCATTCTTTTTAAAGCAAAATCAGGATGCTCTTTTAAATAACCTTCTAATTTTTCTCTTAAATTGCGGGCTTGTTTGCGAAATTTATTGGCTCTATCTTTTGGTAAATTTACTTTTTCCTTAGCAAATTCACATATTGTATTGTGATTAACGTGCTCTAATGACATCCCTACCTCTATATTTCAATATTAATTATAAGGTTATTGTGAACGACTAAAAAGTTATCAACCCTTTTATACTCGCTATCTTGAAATTTATCTTGAATACTCAATGTATGTTCCTATCTGCTCGTCTATTTATAATTTGCCAATTAATGGCAGTCCTCTTGGTGTAATAGAATCGAAAACAAGATGACTTAAATATGCAGAGCCTGCGATTAGCAATAAACCTCGGATTATTTTTTCAAGGCTTGTTTGAACTTCCCAATGGTAAGTTCTATATAGGCCATATGTAGTTGCAGTAAATACAAGTTTACTGTGGAAGAATTGTCTGTGATGTGGGTGTAAAGCGGGTTCAATAATATCAGGCAATTTACCAAATAGTGCTCCCAAAGAAGGAGCTATTACTGGGTTATGCACCATTTTATGCTTTTTATTATCTACTAGAGCTATAGCTAGTCCAGTTAACGCCCCAGCTACTATATGTGTTTTTCCACTCGACAAACTTATTCTCCATTCAACAATTAAGCCCCAGGTTTTCTGGGAATCCAAACGGCCTATACCAACTATGATATATAATGCAAAACCACCGCATCAAAATATTTTTTGATGCGGTAAGTATACACAAAGATCCAAATGGATCAAAGTTTTTTTTGAAGGGTTATTTTATTGCGTAGTATTTATATTCAACACCACCTGATTCTGACTTATCTTCAGTGCGAAGTAAAAAGCCTTCCTCATACAAAGATTTCAACTTTGTACTTGCGTTATTGACTTTAAAATCGAGATGTTCGGCAACTTCACTAGCACTTGTGATGCCATTCTCGAATACAAAGTTAAATAGAGGTAGATTTGTTTTAGATGGTATACCTATCTTATCGATCTTAATATGATCAAAGCTACCTTTAGAATAATAAGGTACTGGTTGATCTAGACTTAGTACAGGAGCTAGTAGGTTTAAACGAAGCATTTCCTTATCTGCATCTAATAAACAAATTCCTTTATTTTTTCTATAATGCTTAGCTAAACGGACAATTGCCTCACGAGCGAATGATGCATCAAAGACAGTTCCTTTTATTGAAATATAGAAAATATTGTATTGAGGTTTTTGATCAATAAAAAAAGCAAGCTTATCAAATATAAACTTACCTTCGTCATCTCCAATCCCTGTTAAACTATTCTCTTGAAAATAATCTAGGAGATTTATTAAGTTGTCATTCTGTTTCATATATATTATTGAAGCAGATTACCCGACCATCTGTCAAATTTATTTATTAAATGGAACAACAAAAGATATCAGTGTTCCTGCTAATCTTAATAAATCTGAGCTAACCTTTAAAGCACTCTCTAGGTTATGGTGCTCTGCAACCTTGAACAGGTGGTAGTAAGCATCATTCAAGCGAATGTGCATGTCTGAGTTTGTTGCTTTGGCATGAAGAAAGCAAGTACATAGCCCATTCCCACCGAGGTCGCCTTTTTTGGAAGAGATTCCATGAGTCAGCATTTCTCTTATTAATTGAAGATCTGAATAGCTCTCATATTTCTTATTATGAGCTTTAAAAGATGGCTTTAGTGATTCCAATAAGCCGATGCCGCTATCACATACTACAATCTCGGCTCTTCCGTTAGCTCCTCTATATACTTGTAGGGCTGCGAAACCATTCAATTCGGTTTTACTGTGTTCACAAACATTTCGAGTTAACTCACTGAATAACGAAAAGAACTGAATATTTAAGTTATCTCTATTTTCTTCAGAAATACTAGGAATGGCACCTGTAATTTTGTCGGCTAACTTTTGAGGGAGGCTCTTATCATGAACCGATCCAGATATTTTATGAATAGACACATAACTATTACCAGTGGCTTTAATTTTCGCATTTTTATCAAAGGGCTTGTCAGATTTTAATATCACGCCTTCCGACAAACATTCAAGCAAGCCTATTGCATGACAATATCCCAATAAATTATTCGTTTTACCAGCAAAATTTAATGTGACTTTAAAACCTTCACCATCTAACTGATTAGCAACATTTAACAACCTAATCAATGTGTTTAACGGTGCATTTGCTCTTGACTGAATAACAATTGTAAGAGCCTTTTTATTTTTATATAACTTTAGCTTAGCTTCTTTTAGTATTTGCTCAAAGTCATATCCAGAAATCCAGCCTGAAGGCTTTTTAGATTTGAATTGTATTGTTGCTGCCATGTGATTATTTCTATATTTCCCTATTACCCCTTGTATATGGGGGTATTATTTGTAGTTTAAATAACTATGAATAAATAAATTACCCAAATATTGGCTTATTAAAACCTAAATTGAAGAAACCAATATTATTCAATTGATAGAGCTTTATAACAGAGGAACACTGCATCAATTCAAATCAAATGTACATTACAAGGCATTACAAGCACGATTAACCTAACCATTATTCTTACTTTCCAAATACTTGATATGCCGTCTATTTGTTGTCCTACCTTGCTTCAACTTGATGTTTTGTATAAGGGTTATTATCTCTAATATAGTTTGATTATCAAACACTTCCTCATTAAAAGACTTGATGTAAACAATCATTTCTTTCAAATGGCCAACATTACTTGGCATCTTTGTTTTCAATTCTGCGTTTGACGTAAACACCACTACCGAATGAAAATGCTCATATGGCATATCAAGCGATAGTGCTAGCGTTTTAGTGTGCTTATAATTTTGTCTTAATGGGTTTTGAAAAGGATACTTTGAGCGACGTATAGTTTGCGTCCACTTGGCCTGATGTTCGTTGCCAAATATCCAACCACTCATATTTTTTGTTTCAATAACAAAAATACCAAAAGTTGAAACAACAATATGGTCAACTTGAGTTGTACCACCATCTTCAAGAGGTAGTGTTACATCATTAATAATGGTGTACTTTGTGCTATCTAAATACTTTATTAACCCTTTCCTAACATGGTTTTCGCCAATGCGACCTTTAATCTGTGGTAGTTTTTTCTTGAAGTAGTAAAACGTCATCAAACCCAAAAAGAACAACAAAAACATCGGCATTAACATCTTAGCTACTGTTGAAAAGGGCTTTACTATAGTAGTCGTTTCTCTAGTTTGAATTAATTTAGGCGACAATGTTTTTTGGCTAACGTCCTTTGAAATTACCGTGCTGTTATTTGGTACTTTTTTATTCGTTAGGAACGCTGATTTTTTGCTTCGAGTTTCGGTGGGGTTATTACAGTGAATATCATAGTTTAATTGAGTTTTAATCGACAGAGGGGATTTATCCCCAAGCCTAAATTTATAATCGGTCACTTGCTGCTTGAGAAGAATACACTCTGCTTCTGTATATTGTTTGGCGGCAAACGTTGGCATACTAAAGAATGCAAACGCCAACAAAATCCATTTCATTTACTCATCCCTGCAAGTATTTTTAATTATTTTTCAATCTTACCTTACTTTTTCAATAAATGAGAATCAAATACCATAAATTCTCATTTATTGAATTAACAACTTGTTAAGTAAATAAAAGCATGTCTGTGTTCTATTTTATTTTTGTATACAATTGTACACATATGTAATATTTTTACCATAAAAATCAATTGATTATACGTATTTGCAACATTGTGCCAATACAAATCCTTTGCTATAAATGTTTTAAGTAGCGAGGAATTTATTATGAATAATGATGAAAAAAAACATAAAGTCAGAAAGGTTAGAAAGACAAATTGGATTTATGAAACATTCCATCTACCTGATCCAATAACAGGTAAAATGCTCAAGTGTGATGCTTCAATTGAACATGACTTTGTGCTGACAAAACTGTTTGATCCCAATGTGTTAGTAATAGAAACAAGTCCAACTTCATACTATTCAGAAGCCATAGAGCGTCGATATACGAGAGATATTGTTATCCTCGATGAAACAATGATCCCGCTAAATATCGAGTGTAAATCCCGCCAAGATAGTGAAAAACCAAAAAATATAACCAAATTTGAATTACTTGAAAATGAAATCAAAAATCATGGTGCCAGATTCGAGGTAGTAACAGATGAGGACATTCGCAAAGGCTACACAATAACTAACCTTAAGTGCTTTCATATATATCGTTCTATGCCAAAACCCCCTAAAGAAATCATCAAGACTATTGTGACAACAGTATATAACAATATACGGATCACATTTGGAGAACTGAGATTACAAATGCGTGATATAGGCATCAATGTTAAGAACATTTGGTACTGCCTTGCTCATAAAATAATCCAAACAAACTTGGAAAAGCTGATTACAAATGAGTCCATATTATGGGTGAATTCAGATGAAATTTGATACAGGCCAAGAATTCCAGTGGGAAGGTAATCATTGGCAAATCATGTATTGCGATGAATATGTGGTATTGCTTAGGCATATCCATACCGAGGAGCGCATAAAGGTTTCGATAGATGAGTTGGAAAGAGCCTATAACAATTGTCAACTAATCCCAGAAGAAGCTCCATCTGAAAAAAAAATACCTGATGAATCCTTACTTTATTCAGATTTAAACAGTCGGCAACGCAAAATTATTACGCAAAGAATGACATTTGTACTGAGCTTTATCTCAGGGGAAGTAACGGTTGAAAATGCGAGTAACACTGTCAATGAAATTGCTAAGCGCTTGAAACTTAGAAAACCACCTGGTGTATCTAGCGTTAGACGTTGGGTAACAACATATAAAGTTAATGACAATAATCAAAAATCATTGGTTGATAAACGAAGCGACATAATTAAGGGCTAACCGCATGATTTATTCGTCAAGATTAATAGCAAACAGAGCCGTATTCGATGACGTAGCTAAGCCCCGTATCCTTAAGCGAGGAAGGCCAAACTTACAACTCATCTACAAAAAGTACTTTGTTCCTGCTTTTCAAAGGTTAAACCTTCCATTCGATGTCATATCAAGAAGTACATTTTACAAGTATGTAGAACGCTATATTGACTGTGATGAAAAAGAAGCAGCACAAAATGGTAGAGTCGCAGCAAAACAAAATACTAGCGCCAAAGTAGGAGTCAGAGAAACAGAAGGCTTTATTATCAATGTAGAAGTGGATTGTTATCATGAGCCTATTGCTTTGCTTAACCCTATAACATTCAAACCAACATACATTAGACCAATTCATTATTTAGCATTTGAATGTCATACAGGCTCATACATTTCTACAATAACTGATTATGTGAATGGAAGTGAGTTAAAAAGTTATGTAGTTGAGCTATATAAAACTATGTTTATGCCAAAACCTGACGCTCAAAGTCGCTATGGGCTTCAATTCCGTGTTAGGCAATATGGAAAGCCTTATTTAATATTTCATGATGGTGGAACAGCCTTTACCGCTAACATCGTATATGACTTTTTAAAGCTTTCTAACACCTGTGTTGGATTAGCAAAAACCCAAGATGCCAAAGGAAAACCATTTGTCGAGAGCGGGAATTTTTCCATCAAATCACAGTTCACATGGGACATGGAAGGTCATTACAATGATAATCAAAAAGATTATATTGACCCCAAACCCTTTGCAAAATTCGCTATTTTAACGACCCTAGAACATGAAGTTTTATTCAACCGATTTATCTATGATGAACACAATAATGGTTATGATAAGCGTCGTAAATTCAATCGTGGGGAGCAATGGATAAGAGAAGCTGCAATCAGACCACCGCTAAGTCCTAACGCACCTCGCGACATTATTCATTTCCATGGAATGAAAGATAAAAAAACTATCCAAAAAGTTGTGGGCATTCAATTTCATCTGCATGGAAGCACACAGACATTTAATTCAGATGATCTTCAAAAGCTCAGGAGAGATCTTGCAAACAGGCATTTACCTGTTGAAGTGCATTGTCATCGCAGTGATTTTTTTCCTCATGAAATTCGAGTAGTAAACTCTATTTCTGATGAAATTTTAATTGTGAATCGACTAGAGGAAGAAGAATCAGAAATTAAATATATGGGTGATGATGAGTTTTATTCTAAATTTGCCAAACGCCAGAAATTGGAATTTCTAGCAAGAATGACAAACCAGGAAATTGTTGACGCTGCTTTACAGCGTGATCGTCAAATTAAAAAGTATAAAGCCAACAAGAAAAAAGCATTAGCTGAAGATGCAAAATCAGTTGATGAAGTGCTTGAAGAAGATCTTAACCGCCTAACACAAGCCATGAATATAGAAGAAAAGCCAGAGCGGGATGAAGAGCCTTCTGATGAAAATTTAGAAAGTGACACGAATGATATTGATTTAGATATTAAAAATAATGATGAAGATGCTCCCGCTAACGAAGATGATTCAGGTTGGGATGATGATGTTGAATTTTAGAGGACAAGCCAATGAGTAAACTTCCATTAAGCGATGACGATATTAACAGTTTTTTAAATCAGCCTGTCATGCACCCTTCATTTAACAAAGCGCTTAAACATATTCAAAAAGCACACAGTAGCTTTGGCCGAGCACCCCTATCATGCTATGTGACTGGCGAACCCGGTGTAGGAAAATCTTTTCTTGTTAAAACAGCTAAAAATAAAATTTTAGAAACGGTTGTTGAATCTAAAGACAGTAACACTATCCCGGTAATTTTGATCAAATTAAGACCTGGTGCTTTACCTGATAGGGTCAAAAAAATGATTTTAACTGAGCTAGGTGTCGATACTCAAGGGTATGCTGGAGAGAACTTAGATATTTTATTTATAAAACAACTTATTGTTTGTGATGTAGTTTTAATCATTTTTGATGAGTTTCAGCACTTACTCCGATTAGGTGACAAAGATGTGAACAGAAATGCTGCCAACTTTATTAAAACAATAATAGATGACCGTCGTATACCTGTAGTGCTAACAGGTATCCCAGAAGGAAAAAAACTATTTAAATTAAGTAAAGAACTTAGATCCCGAATTAGGAATGCAGGCGAGCTTGAGGAAATGTCAATTGCTGAAAAAAAATCTCGCGAATATTTTAAAAAGTTCATCGATAAATTGATGTCTACTTTTCCAATTGAGTCAGTAAAACTTACTGAAGGTGACAATCTGGACAGGCTCTATCTTGCTATTCAAGGGAATTTGCGAGGTCTTGAAGATTTATTATCAGAGGTACTTTCAGAAAACCGAGAAGGACTAAAAAAATTAGAAATGGAAGACTATCAAGCTGCTTATGAATTTACACGAATAGACGAACTTTATGATGGCCAAAATAAGGTTATTGCTCCATTTACTGGGAATATTTCTGTCATAAAAAATCGACTAAAAAAACCTTTCTTAAGACGTAATAAATAAAAAATATATGACTAATTTAAAAATAAATGGTCATCCAAAGCCTTACCCTTATGAATCTGCTCGTGGATACCTTTTAAGGGTAGTTGATATTAATGGCTATAAAAGCATACCCAGCATGACTTTTAAGTTCGGTGCCAAATTTATGCCTATTGTCAGTGTGGCGAGTGAATACTGGAGAGCAGTCGCAAGCAGGATTGAGCTTCCATTAAGTATGGGCAAAGGTGAACTCTCCCATTACTTTGAAGCACATTGGTCAACAAAGATATATCGGAGTGAAAATCAATATTTGAAAGGGCTTTTTCATCAAGATTGTCGTCTATGCCCCTTATGCCTCCAAGAAATCGAAGTCTGCTTGGCCGATTGGGACTTCGCCCTTGTAGTTATGTGCAAAAAACACCAATGCATGTTGATAGATGAATGCCCTCACTGCTCTGAGCCTATTTCCTGGATAAGAAGTGAGGTAAATACTTGTCCACATTGCATGGGGAAATATTCTAACTTTGAACCAGCTAAACTCACCATTGATGACCCGCTAATGACAATAAATAACCTTGTTAGCAGCCACTATGAGCATTCAATTGAAAAAATTGTAGTACTGTGCTGCCGAGTGCTTCGATTGGCTGACAATACGCTAGCAACTCCTTATTTCGATATAATGCGCATTACAGCGTTAACTGCTGTAATGCGTCAAGCGGCATGCCTTATATCATCTAAGAAATACAGAGAAGGATATTTTGGTTGGTTAAGGTTAACGAGACAACAGTACTCAGTAATTTCTGAACTTGCAGTCAATGAGCCTTTTGCGGCATTTTGTGAGATTTTTCCAGTTCGTTACTTTAAAGATAACTTAGATCAGGGCTTTATTCCCCCTTTTGAGGATGTAGATGAAATACTGGTTTCTGATATTGATAAACCTGTTAAGCAAGCCAAATTACTTGGTATTAAAATATCACGCATAAGCAATTCAAGAGACGGCCTAACTTCAATTAATTTAACATCTCAAATAGAGAGCCACAGGCTTTGCAAATTACTCGACATCCCACCTGAGTTGTTAACGAAACTGATACTTGAAGGGATTCTAAAACCAACAAATAAAGTAGATAGATTTCAGTATTGTTTCTTCGACTTAAATGACATTATTGAGTTGTTAAAGCCCAAGCAGATACCTAACGAAAGTATTCCTCAATACATACCATTAAGCGAATTATTTAGTGCTCACAACACCAGTTTTTTTGCTTTAGCACAACATGATGTTATTGAATTAATTCTTAAGCAAAAAATTACGTTATTTGAAAGCGGTGATAGTCGCGGTTATATGCACTCCTTTATACATTTATCTACGGTATTGAATCAATTACACCAAGTGATGATATCAAAAGCCGAAAACCTGCAAGTAACTCTACTTGCTCAAATACTTTTTACTACAGAAGCTAATATTATTGGCTTATACGAGAACGGGTATTTGACTGTAAATAACTTTTGGCAACAAGATCGCTCTGCTGAACTAACAGTTAGTAACGAGTCTTATAAGAATATACTGAGTAATTATTTAAGCCTTAATCGTCTTTGTTACTTTTTAAAGCTCAACATAACTGACGCTCATGCAGCGCTTAAAAAGAAAAAGATTAAGCCAATATTCACAATTAAAAAAAGTAGCCGAAAACTATATTTATATTCTTTAGCTGAAAATAATTTAGAAGATATTCGAGAAGCTCTTTGCCCTCTCTTTAAAATCAATATGATTTATGACGGGTACGGACTCATAAAGTAAACACCATAAAAACGATTTATTCCACTTTTCAATACGAGGACTAGCAAGTGCAATACTTTAGAGTTAACGGTCACCCTAGCCCCTATAAAGATGAGTCAGCTCGTGGATACTTGCTTCGTATTGTTGAGTTAAACGGATTTAAAAATATTGAATATATTTGCCGCAAATCTGGAATTAAGTTTTTTCCTAAAATCCATGTTAGCTCGCCTCAATGGGAAAAAACATTAGATCTATTTACACCTATTCTAAACAGTAAATACCCATTAATTGCCCATTTTAAAAAGCACTGGTCCGCAAAAATCCATACTAATTCCAGTTTGAAAGTGAGTAACCTTTTCAGTGTCAATTGTCGGCTTTGCCCATTGTGTGTAAAAGGTGAAGGTGGTTATGCAAAAGCTGATTGGGATTTTGCACTTACAACAACATGCACAAAGCATCAATGCTATTTGATTGATACATGTCCCCACTGCAATGAGCCTATCTGCTGGAAACGTAGTAGCCTCGATATATGCCCTACTTGTGAAAATCACTATTCCAGCGCTCAACCTATTTCATTAGAAAGCTCTCACCCTCTGGTGAAACTAAATAAATCTTTTTCATCCATCCAAATAGAAAAAGTCGAGCAACTTCTTTTAGCCTGTTCACGCATGCATCGTCCTCAAGATAACATGCTAAGTAAACCTAGCCTGCACTTAATGCCGTTAAGTGAGCTGAATAAACTTATCACCCAATCATTAGGATTGATTCATTCCAAAAGCTATAGAGCACAATATCAGCAATGGCTAGAGGAAAACCGACCGATATTCAATGTTATTTCAAATGATGCCATACAAGAGCCACTTAGGGCCTTCATTGCTGATTTTACAGGTAAGTTGAGCAATAAATTAACAAACATTTCCTTTATAGCGCCAGAAGGGTTACTTAACCTGATTAATAGAAAAGATATTGTTAAACCTATAACGAAGAGTGTTGAGTTAGGAATACAAACCACACGCCTTAAAAATATCAGAAAAGGAATACGCGAAATTAATCTTAGCAGTCAAATAGACTCAAGAAGATTAGCATCTGTTATTGGTGTTCCACTTTCCCTAATCAATCACATTGTTAGTGATCAAGGACTAGCACCCACCAACACTGTATGTGATGTTAGCCATTATGTTTTTGACATGCATGAGGTTGTATCGTTAATCAAAGATTTATCAATAAAAAACAATGGTAAATGCAACCACTTTATTCATCTAAAATCATTGGCTAATGGAAAGTTAGTAGCAAAATTTGCCCTAGAATTTCATCATGTGATTGAGCTGATTTTAGAGCAAAGACTTACCATCTACTCGAATCCGAACAAGTTGGGCATCATTAATGGCGCGGTATCAAGGTATGAGTTATTTCAAGTACTTGAAAAAAAGATGACATCAATTGATAAACGTTTGAATGTCCATGAGCTTGCCGATGTACTTAATACTTCTCTTCAATGTGTTAACGAACTTTTAGATGCAGGAATGGTAAATTTGAGCATTATAGAAGATCATAATAAACCACAAATAAAATCAATAACTAAAGATTCGTTGCAAAGGTTTTATTCTAAATACTTAAGCATCAATAGGGTAAGCTTTCTTAATGGAATAGCAACAAATGAGTTATTGCTTTTACTTAAAGAAAAAAGTTTTAAACCGTGCATTACAATTAATGACGATAAAAAGTCACTTTATTTATTTAAAAAAAGTATTAATTTATCCCATGCAATATCAGTACTTACTTCAGGTATTTAAACTTACCTTAATTGTAAATTATCATCCGAATGGTATAGCGCAAACCATTAAGCTGAAACAGACAGACTTATTCGATTTTATAGTGTTTGATTTATCTGTTTTACATTTAATTTAAGCTAAATTAATTAGTTACAAAGTTTGGCATACCCTATACTGACGATAGCACAGGGTATTGTGAAATACCATTTATGCGTAAAAAATCGCCACAACTACCGATAACATTATTGGCAAAAACGGCCTCGATTTTTTAAAATATAAGCTTGTTTTATGATTGAGGCGAAAACATGAATACTGTTATATGTGATTGGTGGATCGTCTCAATTATTGATAATGATATAACCGTTGGAAAAGTATTGTGGGGCATCGTTATCGACGATATGAGTTGCCGATTTCTAAAAGGTGATTATGTTAGCTCATCAATGATCACAGACATCAACATTTACACTCAACTCATTAAAACTCAATCCGGCAGTTTGTATCAAATTTTAGGAAACGGTAAACGAGAAAAAATTAAGATGGAGGAATATGAATTATTACTTCAAGGTTTTAACCCTGAGCAAATAATTGCTATTCGTCCATCAGCTAAGCTAAAAGTTCATTAAGTAATTGACTTCAAAAGCAGCCAAAAATAAAGCCCCTTGCGGGGCTTTGGATTCAAATCAACCTATTACTTATCTTCTGGAGTTTTGGATTGTTTTTGATCAGGTAGTGCTGCATTATTTATGCATGTAAAATAAAGTAATTGGCGATAAGCAACCAATCCCAAGACAAAAGGAAGTACTTTTGAATTTCAATTTAAAACTGGCGAGTCAGTTTATTATAGCTGCCGAACTATTAGAAAAAACCGAAGAAAGTAGCCCAGAAAGAAATAGTGCCATTTTGTATCAAAGTCTTATTTCAATTGAAATAAGCCTAAAAGCAGCTCTTGAAAAAGCAGGATATCAAAAAAACAAACTCAAAAAGATCAGCCACAATTTAAAAAAACTGCTCGATGAAGTCAGCCTAAAATGTGAATTTATAGATAGCGGAATTCAGTCTTCAGGTATCAGAGCGTTGAATGCTGCCCCTGGTTACTCTGAGGGAACTGTTGGGAGATTACTGAGTAACTTGGAATCGAAAAGTGTTTCACAATATCCTGGAGAGATTAGGTATAAAGGTGCAGAAAAGCATTATCCCGCAGAAGTTATGCTTGAGTGTGCCCGATTAATATATGCTTGGTGTAATAACAACCAAAACAACCTGAGAAAGAAGGAAAGATAAAAGACTTACCTTAATTTGGCTTCAAAAGTAGCCAACAAAAGTCCCTTGCGAACTGTCGTGTCTCGCGCAACCACCACAGTAAATAATATCGTTTACTTGAGGTACATTTAAATATGGACATTGGTATGCTTTACCGATAGTAAACGAAAGGGTGTACTCATGTTAATTTGCATCCAAAAGTGAACCACTTAGACCAATTTATTGCCGTGAATATTGATGTAATTTAACACTAGCTTTAATATTTTTATAAATTGACTATTTACTTGAATGTAAAGCTAAAACCTATTAGATTAAATTTTATACAAATGTATAAGCTATTAAAGGGATTTAAGTGTGATTTCGATTTTAAGTTTATTTCTTGGGTTAGCTTTGATTGGTTTAGCATGCACCATTTTTGGAATTTTATTAAGCTTAGTAATGGGACTCTTAGGTTTTACCACTAAAAAATTAAGTTTTGGTGATTCATGTGAAGCCGCTTTCAAATCTATGAAACCTGCATTTATTACTGCCGCAATCCTTGTTGTCCCTGGCTGTTACAACCTCCTTAGACCAAGTCATGAAATACCTAGCTTTTTATATTATGAAGATAGGTTCGGGCAAAACAACGATACCATCAGTGGTTTTTTTCTTTTTATGTATATTTTCGCTGCCGTTTTTTTAGTGTTGTACATATTAGAAATAAAAGAGTGCATGAAGTGAATCAACTACTTATTTGCTATTGAAAATAACAATAAAGGACTACAATGCCAAACCCACTAATCCCCCCAAAAACTCTCGATGACGATGGTCTTTTATTGGCTTGGTCCTTAGAGCATGAACATCAACGATTACCCATTGGGTTTAATTACGGTGATAAAACAAATATTTCGAATACACCATCAGACAAATTTCTAGATCCTGTCATCTTAGAGTCGGGAGGCCATGTTGCCACCATAGCCCCTACGGGCACTGGCAAAGGCGTTAGCTGTATTATTCCTAACTTACTACATTATTCAGGGCAAGTGGTCATCATAGATCCTAAAGGTGAAAACTATGCAGTTACCGCTGAACATAGAAAAAAAATGGGCCAAAAGGTTGTAGTAATAGATCCATTTAATGTGACTAAGGCCGACAAAAAAGATTGCTTAAACCCACTAGATTTAATTGCTATTGATAATGACGCAATGCCTACATTACTAGATGAATGCTCTGCATTAACAGCGCTATTAGTTGAGGAAACCAATATAAAAGATCCATTTTGGGATCAAGCTGCACATAGAGTTATTGCCGCTTTAGTTGGAGTAGTCGCTTTAGATGGTAATGAAGAGAGACATTTGAATAAAGTTGCAGATTTACTCAATCAATGTGAGAAAAAATTACGGGAATTGTTTTTTGTTTTAAACAAAAAAACTGGCAACTTATTTAACGGTTTTTCATCTATTTTAGATACAGTGGCAAACAACACTATCGGTGGGATAGTTACAACGGCCAAACAACATTTACAACATATTCAAAAAGGCGCTGTTGGTGACTCTATAGCTAGAACAAGTTTTTCATTACTTGATTTTATTTCTGGTAAACCAATGACTATTTATTTAGTTTTACCACCAGACAAACTCTATACACACCGAAAATTACTACGTATGTGGATAGGCACATTAATTAGGTTGATATTAAAACGTCCTGGCTCACCTGCTAAACCAACCTTAATGATGTTAGATGAAGCTGCTCAACTAGGGCACTTAACAGAGTTAGTGCAATCAGTAACATTACTTCGTGGTTATGGCATGCAAGTTTGGACATTTTGGCAAGATATTAATCAGCTAAAACAATTATACCCTGACAATTGGCAAACCTTATTAAACAACTGTAAAGCGATACAAGCTTTTGGTTTTCCAAATAAGCTAGCTTGTAACGAAATTTCAAATATAACTGGTTATAACCAAGTAATAGACTTACTAGATTTAGATAGAGACGAAATGTTATTGCAAATAGCTGGTGATGAAGCGGTGATAGCTCAAAAACCTAACTACCTAAAAGATGATACTTTTTCAGGTAAGTTTAATAACAACCCTTTTCATAGCGCGATTGACGCGAAAGGCTTTGTTCCGATTCATCCTCAAAGAATATATGTGCGACCTAAAATAGATAAGACTATAATACATGAAGAAAAAAATTGTTCGAGGGTTCCTAATATAAACTTGATGTCGCCAAAAAAGGCAAATGAGATGTTTGAATAATTTTTGAACCCTTGGTGTGAGTATAATAAAAATGAAAGGTGATGTCCGGCAATGGAAATGACAGATAATGCTTGAGCTGAGCTACTTCAAACATAAATTATTACCCTTCTTTTGATCAAAATAAATGAGCTTAAATATTTAGTTATTTCAAACTCATTCGTTAATTGGAAATGCTGTCATTAAAGCTATTCAGTGATAGCAACTTCCTCTAACTTAATTTCAAAGCTGCCTACACCTCCGCTTCCACTAATCCAAAGAGTATGCTCTCCTTCACCTCTGGTGCTAAAACCGTACACATGTGTCTTGTCGGTAAAATCAACACCATATGATTTTATTTTTTTACCCGCAGGGTTATTCAGACCAATAGAGTATCTCGTTCTACCCGCTTGTTTAGGCATGGTCACGCGAAAAGCAGTATTGCCCTTCGTGTGAACTTTATAGCTAGCAAACGTGTCTATCGCTATATAACCCTTAACTTTATCACCATGAGCTAACACATTCGCATCACCTACAAGTTGTTCAGTGGTAGCAACTTCCTCCAGTTTAATTTCAAAGCTGCCTACACCTCCGCTTCCACTAATCCAAAGAGTATGCTCTCCTTCATCACTGGTGCCAAAACCGTACACATGTGTCTTGTCGGTAAAATCAACACCATAAGATGTTATTTTATTACCCGCAGGATTATTCAGACCAATAGAGTATCTCGTTCTCCCCGCTTGTTTAGGCATGGTCACGCGAAAGGCAGTGTTACCAACTGTATGAATTGGAAATGATATCGTTTCACCACTGCTAAGCTTTCCCTTGAACACTTGAGTATTATTTGATGATGAAACATTATTTATACTTCTCCCTTTGGGTCTATTTGAACTGGCATTAGCGCTTTTTTTCGTATTGCTAGTTTTTTTAGTTCCGCTTTCATCAAATTCGGCCAACACTGATTGAGATAGATTTGCAATAGTGTCTATACGTAGTACTCTGCCCACACCATCAGCAACCGAAACAAGCATTCCTATAGGGTAATTAGCGACATACACAGTAGAACCACTCATGCCTTTTTTAAGTGATTTTTTTGAGTTTTCCAGCTCTATATAAAAATAAGTATGTAAGTCTTTTTCAACAATTCGAAGGTCATAATCAACAATGCTCCCATTTTTCTTTCTAAAGCTTAAAGTGGCCTTTTTCAGTGATTGGATAATCGTTCTTACTCTACTACCTCCATCTTCAGTCCAAGTACTTTCAAGACATAACTTTCTATAGTCATTTGGTAATTGTAATAATGCCAAGTCTTGTGGATATGACGTTATCAAGCTAGCTTCAACGTCCTTATTATGCCTTGTGCTAACAAATATATCGTCTGTATCTTCTACTACATGCTTAGGAGTATAAATAAAACATTCATCACCAACAGCTCTTAACATCCCACGACCAAATTCCATGTCTGTCTCAATAAAAACATCGGAAGCGGCTACCTCATAAACTGCAAAAAAAGTTGCAAAAATGAATGAAAAACTAAGAAATTTTGTTTTTATTGTTGTCGTCATCATTTACTAAATCCGTTTGTTTTTGAATAAGTTTCACTCTGAGTAAAAAGTTAATAACAGATCCCCAGAATTTCACCCCAACTATTAGCACCATCAATACAAAACCGAGTTCAAAATCATTGATTATTCTGTTAATAAAACCAAAGCTAACCTCTTGTGGTTTTGTTCTATATCGCTGAATAAATACGGTACCATTTGTCACACTAAAAAGACCTTCCATGCCAGGTTCATCAAAATTCGCTCGTATTAAGCCAGACATAGATACTTTATCGCCTTCAGCGTAAATATGATCACCTCGCTGTAATTCTCTAGGGGATAAACTATATTGTTCACCTGAAACTAAGGTATTATCACTTAAGGTAATTTGGCCAGAGTTAAGTAACGGCGGAAATTTACCAGAAGCATCGGTTATTAATTTCCCTAATGATGTTTTTCCATGAAGATTCATAGAAAAAACAGGAAAATTTTCAGTTAAGTTAATTTTCACTGAAAAACAATTAACCAGATCCTTTGGCGGACCATCATTCAATTCTAATTCTCCGAATTTTCCTTTTCCTAAAATACTTATCTTAATTTCGTCCTTATATAGACGAGTTATTTTAACACTCGTAGGTTTCTCTAATATTATTGTGGAATCAAGGTATTCATTTTTTTCATACTCCAAACAGTCAAAAGACGGTGTGAATTTTTTCAATGTGATTTCAGGAGCAAGTCCGCTGGTAGGGCTATAGGTAAAATGCTCTGATTGCACTGCAATGTTAACAAAAACACTGTCACTTTTATCACTCAAGGCATATATGCCAATTACAATAATGAGCACTAAAAATATTAAAAAAAATACAATCGAAACAACCACCTTGACGGGCAATTTTGTTAAATCAACGCCTTCAATATTTTCTGAGAAACTAAATGTTTTATCACTCATAAAATTACCAAATTTTATATTTGTCTTTTTTACCATCAACTTCTGAAATAAAAGTTACTGGTGTTCCATTAAATTTGTAGCTTTGCTCTACTGGGCATTGATAATTAAATGCAGTAACGACCTTATTTTTAACAGGTAGGCACTGCACAATCACCTTATTCCCTTCGGCATTCTTAAATACATACATGGGAGTATCTCCTGATGTATTAATATTAAAGTATTGAATATCACTATTTGGAGCGCCCCAGGCGGTAGGTACAACATTCCACAATTTTTTCCGCCTTTTAGACGGGACTTCATGAAAAGCATACACAGCGATGTCTTTGGCATTGTATGAAGATAGCTTTTTTTGGTGTTTTGACGGGATAGATATTTTCGTCCATTTCGACTTCTTATCTGATAGCGATAGAGTGAACTTAGCGCTATATTGACCGTCTATACTAAGGATTTTAATTTTGACGTTTGATTCTAGTTGAGGCGTAGCAATATACAGGGAATCTGTTTGTGGGTTCTTCGAATCACCTTCAAACTGGTATGAAACTAATACGCCACCTGAAACATCAACACTTTCAGATAGTGACTCTTTAAATCCTATAATTTCGTATGTAGTAGTTTGATTATCTATTTGCTCGTTAGCTTCAACTAAAAAGCTTGAGAGGTAAAATAGAAAAGAAATAGTTAACAAATATCGGGGGAGCATTTAAAAATCCATCTTATTTTGCTCATATTTTGAGCTTTACGCCATCATACAACGTTGCTATCAAGCAAATCAATATATTTAAAGTGGCTACTCAAAGACTTCTCCTATTTACTTAAAACTAAGCATGTTAAACAAAAATTATACTTAGTCTGCAATGAAGTACGAGCTGTAGTTGCTCAAACAATGATATAAAGCACTGATTATGTATTCAAATCTATCTTATGTCTTAGCTTTACACACTGATGTTGCGCCAGTAAAACTGGTTGTTGAAAGCCGTCGAACTCTTCTTTGAGTTGGTATATATTTATGCCCATCGTAACCACTTTCATTTTTGGTAATGCTTATTAGGATATCGATGTCTTTTAAGTTATTTCTTCCTAACCTCCTTAGGTCAGCAGGGCTTGGAGCTTTCAAATTTCTAGCTGCGCAAAAGTTATAAGCATCAATTTTATTATCAAATTTTTCAACAGAAAGAATATACCCTTCATATTCAACCGAATTGCCTTTTTCCAAAGATTTATTTATTGACGCGACTTCACCTTTGCTACGGTATGTATTGTCGAAGTTTTGCAGGACTGACTTTGTGATATTAAAAATAGTATCTGTTCGCAGTACTTTTCCTTGATTTCCTTGTACTGAAAGCAACATTCCAACAGGCAAATTATTAATTTTCACTAAACTGCCACTCATACCCTTGCGAATTGTCGAGTTTGAGCTATTAGGTTTAATTAAAAAAAAACTGTGCATAGCTTTTGAGGTAATATCCATAGACATTACCTGCTTTGAGCCATTCTTTTTTAACCCAATTAATTTAGCATCATAGTTATTTTCTAGTAAATCTTCTACATATTCAGTTTTTTTGAGACTATGAGCTTTCTCACACATGTTTTCATACTGCTTCGGTACTTGGAGAATAGCCAGATCTGCTGAAAAACTTGTTAGTACACTAACTTCAATGTCTTTATGAAGCATTGAATTAATAAAAATATCTGCTGAATCAGCTATTACATGCTTAGGTGTATAAACTAAACATTCACTTCCTGCCTTAACAAAAAAACCTTGCCCATAATCTCCATCGGCTTCAATTAAAACATCGGATGCATGTGCCTCCATAATAAACATAAAAATAGCTGTTAATAAAATTGTATGCAGCTTATTCATTTACTTCCCTGATCCAATCATTTCTAGTTATGTGAGAACAGCATAACAAAATTTGAAATTGTAATCTATTTACTGAAATTTGATTACTAATATGAACTTAAGGTAAATTTTTTAAATTCTTTAAGGTAACCAAATAGTATTAAATTGTGGCTTGCTGTCAGTATTTCTCCACCAAGGGACCAATCCACTCTAACTCAGTGGGTGGTGTTTATTCTGATGCAGGAGGAATAATTAAAGCTTTGCCTGCTCGACCAGGCTTACCACTTGTATATTTGAAATCTCTTTCCCAAGAAAGAGAACCATGTAATTTAGCTAATGGAATTTTTCCTAAAACATGAACATGTGCATTTTGCCATGGGAATTGAGTGCTTAAGTCTCAACGGTTAATTTGCAGCCAAAAATAAAGCCCCTGCATGGTTTTGAATTCAAAGAAGGAAGATCGAAAAAATCTCTATAAAATCATGAATTCTCATTTAGATCGAGAATTCGTACGAAATAAAATTCTCATCTGTTGGGTTAAGCATTTGATCTATAATTACCTCGATTATCATTCCCGACTAGATTAACCACAATCATGGTTATGTGTGGATCGTCACAAATAATGAGAAACGCGTCACCTGATGAGAAAATTTAACATTTAACATTTAACATTTAAGTTACACCTGAGGTTATTTTTGTAACTCGACAATGATCCAATAAGGTCTGCAAAGATATGTGAGTTCAACCGTAGATAAAAATATGAGTTTCTTGATGATGATTTCTGTCAATGAGTCGTTAAGCCTGAATGTGAACAAAGCCACCATTGCCGCCAGTCATGAATTTAGAACGGGGTGACCTCAAGGCACAAAGTTGACGTAATCATATGAACCTACTAATGTCAGCATAGAGGCGAATAACGTTCATTAATTTATTCAACTTTACAAAGTTGTAATCAAATAAATGATCTTAACCGAGGTTCATATGAATAAAAAATCAGTTGTCCCTTATCTATTTATTTTTTTTAATTTCAGTTTGGTAATATCACTTTCAATTCTAGCTAAATCTCAAGATAATAACTCAGAGTTAGGCACCGTCAACTTCCCAGTTCCCTGTAGTACTCCCGCAGCAGCATATATGCAACGTGGAGTCGCATTGCTTCATCATATGATGTACATGAATGCAGAAAACTCATTTCGCGCGGCAATAGAAGTTGATCAGGATTGCGCATTAGGTTATTGGGGGGTAGCAATGACATTCATTCGTCCTATATGGCCAGATACTCCAAATTCAGCCAAATTACATGAAGGTGTAAAACTACTCAATAAAGCAAAAGTTTTATCCAAAGGCGATAAACGAAGCCTAGCCTATATTACAGCTACACAAGCATATTTTAAAAACGCTTCTACTCGAAGTGAAAATCAACGGTTACATAGTTTTGACCAAGGATGGAGCAACGTCTATAAGAATTTTCCGCAGGACTTAGAAGCAACGTCTTTTTATGCTCTCGCTCATATGTCTTATCATTACTCTGAAATATCATCGACATCTTCTCCAAAAAAGTCATTAAAAGAAATCGATTGGGCTGGAGAAATCGTAGAACGAGTGCTTACCGAAATTCCTGATCATCCAGGTGCCCATCATTATATAATCCACGCATATGATAGAGATGGCGTTGCTGAACGAGCATTGGAAGTGGCTAGAAATTATGGAAAAATTTCACCTGAAATCCCTCACGCACTTCATATGCCCTCTCATATCTTTACTCGAAGAGGATTTTGGCTTGAATCAATAGCATGGAATAAGCGATCGGCTGAAGCTGCTCTTAACTATCCGGTAAACAATACTATTTCGGGGCATTATTTTCATGCACTAGACTACCTTATGTATGGGTATCTTCAGACTGCTCAAGATGAGAATGCAAAAGAAATATATAACAAACTTATAGCGTTGGATAATAAAAAAATTCAAATTCGCGGCGCAACAGCTTACACCTCTGCGGCGGTACCGGCTCGTTATTATCTTGAAAGGCATCAGTGGGAAGCCGCTGCCAAGCTGAAGTTTTTTAGGGAAAATGATTTCCCTTGGGATCGTTTTTTGCAGTTTAAGTCAATAACGTATTTTGCTCGCGCGTTGGGAGCAGCAAGAAGTGATGATGTAAAATCAGCAGAAGGAGACCTCAAAAAACTCCGTTCTATTATAGATCGCATTCCATCCAATAATTTTGGCACGTATTGGCAAACACAGGTAAATATTTTATATACCGCAGCCAAAGCTTGGGTGGCGTTTAAAAGAGGGAATGAGAGTTTGGCGTTAATCGAAATGGAACGCTCCGTTGAAATTGAATTGTCTTCTTATAAACATCCAGTGACTCCAGGAACAGTTCTACCTGCGATAGAATTACTTGGTGATATGTTACTTGAAATGAAAAGACCACAAGAAGCTTTGACTGCTTACCTGCTTTCTCTAGAAAAAACACCTAATCGTTTCAATAGTTTGTTTGGGGCAGGTCGAGCAAACGAATTAATGGGAGATAAGGATAAGGCAATGAATTACTATCAAAAGATTATTGAAACTTCTGGTTTGACCAAGTCAAATCGAAAATCTCTTCAACACGTCACAAAGTTTTTGGCACTTCACAATGATAAAGATGATTTTAATCGAATTAAAAGTAGCAAGTAATGCTCTTTTTTAAACCTTATTTTTTACAATATTGTCCAGCTGACGATAGCTTACCGTTCTCCACCGGTCATTCATATAAGTAAAGCTAATGGCAAGTATGTGCTAGCAATAAACATTCTGAGATGAAACTCCAAAGTCAGCCGTGGCTAAGAGACGCATTCTTTACTTACATACGAATAATCTCTGCTAAAAATAAATTTTATTGTTTCAAACCATACTTATAGTCCCTTCAAGAAAGGAGCACTATTATGTATAACAGCAAATCAACTTCACGAAAAACCTGCTGGAATAAAGGCAAACTAGTTGGTCAAAAACTTCCCCTTAAACTCGAAGAAATATGGTCAATTAGGATACGGTTAGAGCTGGCAAATAACCTGCGAGAATTAACGATGTTTAATTTGGCTTTAGACTGTAAATTACGCGCCTGTGACTTTATTAAACTAAAAGTTTTGGATATTGCTCATG
>Ga0209826_1000470_pt1 | contig 29074 bp, 23 predicted proteins | sample GOMGulsemesocosm_5_FD_184637 | JGI IMG/M metagenome (GOLD analysis project Ga0209826, IMG submission 184637) | Methane-oxidizing microbial communities from mesocosms in the Gulf of Mexico - GOM15C Gulf of Mexico (SPAdes) (version 2) | ecosystem: Environmental > Aquatic > Marine > Cold seeps... | reverse complement strand
TTCGCGTCAATCTCTACGGACGGTAACAACTGATAACAAGGGACTCTTAGCTCTTGACCTACCTGGACTTGGTATTGATACAGACTATGAACTCAAGACTTTACCCAAACATGGCTCTCGCCCTGTCTATTCTGGAAAAATATCGGCAACAGGCAGCTTTGCCTTTAAGGTCGCCAATGTCAGGGTTAAAGCTGTCAATGGTTTGAACAACGCTATTCTTGCTAACCATAAAATACTGGCTTATAAGCAAAATACTGATGGTTCATCTACTTATTTTTCTAGTGCTACAACTGATTCTTTAGGTTTTGTTGATTTTCAATTAGATGACATGGCTTCTCAGTCTTATCTGTTTAAGGCGGTCAGTTTAAGTGATGGCCGTACTTGGGAGAGTGAAGCAATCTCTTCTGCTGGAACATCTAGTTTTGTGATTGGTAATAAACTGTTAAATGTGACTGTCTCTAGTGGTATTGATCATAGCCCCTTGGCAAACCAGTCCGTTTCACTTTTTCAGTTACTTGATGATGGCTCAAGAAAAAGCCTAAGAACTGTCACTAGCGATGCGAATGGTTTCTTAACTCTAGATTTACCTGGACTAGGAAGTAATATCCATTATGAATTTAAAACTTTACCGAAACATGGTGACCGTACTATTTTTTCAGGCCCCATAAGTTCCACTGGTAACTTTGCATTTAAAGTTGCGAATACTCGAGTAAAATTAATTAATGGTAATAGCAATGAGATTATCAGTAATCACAAAATCAATGTATATAAACTTAATTCAGATAATTCAGAAACTTTATTTTCATCAGCCAACACTGATGAATTTGGCTTTATTGACTTTCAACTTCCAAATATTACTACAGGCCAACAATATGTTTACAAAGCAAATAACCTAAGTGATGGGCGCATTTGGAATAGCGATGTAGTCAATACTGTGGGGGCCTCAACTTTTATTTTAGGCAATAAACTATTAAATACCCTATTAGTTAATGCTTTAGACAACACTCCTATTGCTAATATAGAAGTAACTGCGTATCTTCGCATGCCTGACCAAACGCTTGAATGGTCACAGAAAGAAACCACCAATTCAGAAGGTCAAATCAACTTTGATCTTAAAGGCCTAGGAAATGGAAATAACTATGTTCTGTCTAGCAGCCCATATGGAATTAAAATATCATCTAATGATATTAGCAAAACAGGCCCCTATAAAATTCAGGCTGGCGCTGTTGCGGTAACATTAAGAAATAAATCTAATAGTTCAATTATCCAAAACCAAAAATTATCCCTATATGAAAAAGTTGCTCCAGGACAAATTGAATGGCGAGCAGCCTCGAAAACTGATCAGTATGGCAAGGTACATTTTGACCCTACAGGATTAGGATCAGGAAAAACATTTTTTGTACTTGCTAACAATTTATTTGGTAACAACAATAATTACTACAGCCAATGGATATTATCTAAAGGGCAATTTGACTTTGTCGTCTCTCCAGATGATCCTCATAAATCAGATGAAGAAGCACCTAACTTTAACAAATTCAATCCTTCTAACGCTGCTACCTTAGCTGACAAAGGTTTTGTTCTTAAAATGCAAATAAATGATAACAACAGTGTAAAAGATGTAAATGTTCGTATCATTGATCCAATTAAAGGCGCATCTTTAGGCCAAGCTATACAGCTAAATAATGAATGGAGCTATACAGTCACTGCTAACATGATAACAAAAGATCAAACTATTACTGTTGAAGTAGACGCTTTAGATCAAGTGGGTAATAAATCCTCTGTAAATTACCAATATTCAATTATTAATGATATAGAAAAACCAGTTTTAACCATTAATTCACATCAATCAGGTGACCAAATTGATGAACATGGTTTTTTCTTAACAGGCACAGCAATAGATAATACAGGATACGTTAGTTTATTAGCTACAGTGACCGACCCAATCAAGGGCATTATTATTGATCATAAAAAACTAGAAATAGGTAAAAACCACCACTGGGCACTAGTCACTAAAGACTTATCAAGAAACCAAGAAATTATTATTCAGCTAGAATCAACTGATTCGGCAGGCAATATAAATAATGAGCAACTATTGCTTTCAGTGATGACTGAAAACAGTAGCATGATTCAATTAATCAATCGTATTACTTATGGAGCAACACCAGAGTTATTAAAAGAATTGCGCGACTTTGGTGCTGAAAGTTTTATACAAGAACAATTGCACCCTGAATTGATTGATGACTCTGCTTTTGAACTGCAACTCAGTAATTTTTTAGGTACATACTTGAGTACCAGCCCATATCAAAAATTACATGATACTCAAATTATGCGAGCTATATCGAGTAAACGCCAATTATTAGAAATAATGACTCAATTTTGGGAAAGTCATTTCAATACAGATTTAAGAAAAGTTATTATTGTAAATTACGAAGAACAAGAACATAACCTCTTTAGACAATCTGCACTGGGCAACTTTAGAGATTTATTACAAATCAGTGCAACAAGCCCTGCAATGCTTAAATATTTAGACAATACAGGTAGCCATAAAGATGAACCCAATGAAAACTACGCCCGCGAATTAATGGAATTGCATACCCTCGGCGTTGACAATGGCTATACTGCTAACGATATTGCTGAAGTTGCTCGTGTATTTACTGGCTGGAAAATTAGCGGTGGTGAATTTTATTTTTCTGAATCTCGTCATGATAATAATGAAAAAACAGTTCTTGGAATAATTATCCCAGAAGGGCAAGGCATTACAGGAGGTGAATTAGTACTTGATTTATTAGCATCACAAAATGCAACAGCTACTTTTATCTGTACAAAATTATTAAACCTCTTCGTTTCTGACAACCCATCAGATGAGGCTGTAGAGCAATGCTCAACGGATTTTTTAACATATATAAATAGTGATCATCAAATAGCACTAGTCCTTGAAGGTATATTTAAATCCAACTATTTTTCAAATAGCATGAATTCCCATAATAAAGTAAAAAATCCTCTTGAGTTAACTATTGGATTATATCGACAACTCCCTATTACAGTAAGTTACTCTCAGACAAGCAGTCACCTAGCAAGTATGGGAATGCCTTTATTTTATTACCCATTACCTACAGGGTGGCCAGAAAAATCAATTAATTTAATTAATTCAAATCAATTGATTCTACGCTGGCAACTAACAAACAGCACTTTATTCAATAAGCCGTCTCAATTGAGAAATTCTATTTCAGAACCCGATAAATTTCTTATCGCCCAAGGGATTGAAACAACTGAAGGTGTGTTAGGTTACTTATTTGAAATAACCTTGGCACATAATTATTCAGAACTAGAATGGACAGAATCATTATCAATACTAACCAACAATCAAACTGAAAAATTTGATATTTATGCACCCGATGCTGAGATAAAGATACGCAATTTAATAGCATTTATGCTGCAATTTCCATCTTACCAATTACAATAAAGGCATACAAAGATGAAAAGAAGAGACTTTTTACGTAGCATGGCTGCAATGCCTATCATTGGCCGCAATTATATAGCTGGCGGTTCTATTTTAGCTAACATTCAAAATACCTTTGCAGCTAATGAAAAGACCTTAATTGTTATTTTTCAACGCGGAGGGTGTGATGGCCTAAATACAGTTATTCCCTATGGTGAAGATGAATACTATAATCTAAGGCCTGATATTGCTATTGCAACTCCCAACTCATCTCCAGACTCAGCCCTTGATCTGGATGGTTTTTTTGGGCTCCATCCAGCAATGACTGGGCTATATGATATTTTCCAGCAAGGTAATTTAGCCATATTACCCACTGTGCATTACTCAAGTGCTAATCGCTCTCATTTCAGTAGCCAAGATTATATTGAAAGTGGCATTGCTAACAAAAGCCTACCTAATGGGTGGTTGAATAGATATTTATCAAGCACCCAAAACAATAACGATTTAAGAGCCTTGAGTTTTACTTCTTTAGCTCATTCATTACAAGGTACTTATCCAGTCATTAGCATAAATAATTTGCTCCCGTTAAATAAACAATTAACGCCATCTCAGCAAACTATTTTAAAAAACATATATAACCAACCACAAAACGGTGAGGAGCAAACGTTCTCTTTAGTTCGAAAACATGGGGATTTAGCACTAAAAAGTATGTCAAATTTAGAACCATTTTCCAACTCAAATTATACCGCTGAAAATGGAGCAAGTTACCCAGACACTCTTTATGGGCAACAACTGAAAGATATAGCGCAACTCATAAAAGCTGGGGTTGGACTGGAAATAGCGACTGTATCAAACAATGGCTGGGACCATCATGCCTACCAAGGTGGGGCACAAGGCGACCAAGCGAGTAAATTAATGGATTTTTCAGATGGAATAAAAGCCTTATATACTGACCTCGGGGCGACTTATATGAGAGATGTAACTATTTTGACTATATCTGAATTTGGAAGAACGGCAAAACAGAATGCAAGCCTAGGAACTGACCACGGCAATGCTTCTAGTTGGTTTGTAATTGGTGAACAAGTCAATGGTGGGATATATGGAGACTGGCCTGGACTCCAAACAGAACAACTATATCAACATCGCTATCTTGCACATACGATTGATTTTACAGATGTCTATGCCGAACTGTTAACAAAACATTTAAACGTAGCAGGGGGGTTATCAAATATTCTACCTGTTAACCAATATCAGCCTATTGGCTTTTTATCATAAAAAAACCAATAGGCAAGGAAATGCAGTTTTTTTCACTACTACTAATCTAACTATCTCGAAAAAGAACATTTACAATTAATTTTAAATAACAAGATAGAGACACTTGCAAAATAAATAAAAGTGAAGAATAATTTTAGCAGTAGTGGTAAAAAATGACTCACTCAAAAATGATAAAATAGGAAGTGACAAAGCAGACTCAAAGCATCAATAGATTTAGTAAGTTACGTGATAAATATCCACAAGCATGGTTGAACATTCAAACTTAATTATTTCCATAGCCACCCAAAAAATTAGGCTAATTAACGGATAAACAAGAGCTGACCACTACTTTCGAACTGAAGAGTTTATTGTCTCAAATCGCTAGTTAAAACTATGCACTTTAGTGCAAGGCTTTAGCTGCTACACATGTGTTAAGCTTGGCGAATGAAAGAACAAAGACGAAGGGGTCATACAGTGAGTATTCTCTTGGTTCACCTGGTTTGGGTTACCAAATATAGATATCCTGTTCTAAAAGGTGATATACAACAGAGGTGTCGAGAACTAATCATTCAAATATGTGATTCAGAAGATATTCGGATAACTAGTGGTGTTGTGAGCAAGGATCATGTGCATATGTTGATAGAGTATCCTCCTCGAATATCAATAAGTGATTTGGTTAAGAGGTCGAACATCTCGAATGCTCCAGAGAGAATATCCTGCAATGAAGAAACGATATTGGGGCAAGCAATTTTGGGCAATTGGTTATGGAGCATGGTCAGTGGGTGATATTACAGATGAAATAGTTAAAGCCTACTTAGAACATCACCGCAAATCATCTAATAGTGATGATGAAAAGATCATTCTTGAATAGGACTTTCAGTCCGATCACAACCTATGCACTTTCAGTGCATAGTGGTTGAGTCTTTCTTGTTATAAGTACTACCCTGTCCATCCAGCAGTAGATAGAACAGCCATAGCTAGAGTATTTGTTGCAAAAATGATTTACAACAGCTGTCTACTCGAATTTCACTCAATAGGCTAAAACAGACATTTCACTCTGGCAAATTTGTGGCTGGGAACGAAAAAATGATATTTGCAAAAATAGACTTTTTTACCTGAATTTACTAAACTTTCTGGTACGAAATAACATATTCAATATGACTTAATTAATACAGTTAACTGATAGCATTGGCTAGAAAAAAGCCTTAGAATACGCTAACTATAAAAAAGAGGCTATCATAAACTGATTTTAGAAAAAGCTATTTTTCTAAAGATCCCTTAGAGGCAGCCTGAGAAATAACTATGGAGCAATGGACATAAATATATGTAGCCATCTTTTTTTAATTTAAGACTATAAATGATTTTATTTTTAATAACCGTTAGTTCTCAATTATGCTCCTTTAGAACTCACCGAATTACATGGAACAATAGGACTTTAGTAATATATGAGTAGCATCAACAACAGTTCAATCCGCACAAGACTTCTGAAAGGAGGAGCCTGGGCTGCTATAGCAAGGCTAATTAAAAGCATAAGTGCTTTAGTATTAAATATTTTTCTAGCTAGGATTCTTGAACCTTCTGAACTTGGCATTTATTTTTTAATGTTAAGCTTTGCGACAATATTATCAATGATGGCAAGTCTCGGTATGGGAAAATCTGCTATGCGTTTGATAGCTGAAAATTCTGCCACCAATAATAAAGGAGTAATACGTTCAATTTATAAAGTATCCTTAATGATTATCCTTATCGGTTGCCTAGTAATAACTTTTACATTTATTTTATCGAGTAGTTTTTTTGCCAAAATTTTTAGCATTGAATATTATGAAAATTGGGCTTGGCTAATCTGTCTCTGGTTTTCTCTTCTTGCCTTTCAAAGTTATTTTTCTGATTGCTTAAGGGGCTTAAGGAAAATCATTAATGCTGTTTTTTTTGACGGCGTTTATTTTAGTTCTCTGTTAGCAGTTACGCTGTGTTTTTTTTATCTGCTTGATATTAAAATAGATTTACATGGTCTTATACAAATTTCAATTTTGTTGTTATCAATTATTGTTACTGCTGGCCTGCTAATTTCACTAACAACAACCAATAGGATACCTTTAGAGCAAAAAATAAATGTCACTAAAGTATGGTCTGTTGGCTGGCCTCTGATGTTTGCAACGTTAGCAATGATTAATTTAACTGAGTCAGCAATAATCATACTAGGTATTTATTCTAGTACCGAAAACTTGGCTTTATATGGCATAGCCCTTAAACTTATTATAGTACTTCGTTTTTCACAGTTCGTTGTGAATTCTGTTGTTCCCCCTTTGATAGCGGAATTAAATGCAACGGGGGCAAACATTCATCTAGAAAAAATGTTACGTAGTTGCGCTACGATAGTTACGTTTATTGGTCTCATAATTGCTTCTACCTATACAATTTATGGAAACATTCTCTTAAAGATACTATTTGGAAATGAATATGTGAAAGCCTACCCCATACTTATGATCCTGACGTTAGGGCAATTAGTCAATTTGGGAGTTGGCTCCTGTGGTCAGGTTCTTATGATGACAGGACATCAGCGTTTATTAATGCAAATATCGATAGTTACACTTATATTAACCATTACATCAGCAATAATAGCTGCAAAGGAGTTTGATGTGATCGGCGTCGCGACAGTATTTTCAGCAAGCATAATATTTCAAAGTCTTATGACAGTAATTGCTGTTAAAAAGAAAGTTGGCATATGGACATGCGCCCTATTACCTACAACGGCTGTTTTTGCAGATTTTGTAACCTTAAATAAATCAAGAAATAAGAATGCAGATAAATAGCTTAACTACTCAAAAATCATTAGGTTTAATGGGCTGGCTTCTCGTCTTTTGGATAGCCTCATTTCCACTTAAAAATTATTATCTATTTACAGCCTTTTCAATAGATAATTTATTAGTGCCTATTTTGTTTTCTTTCTGGTTAATTTCCATACCCTTTACTGGGGATAAAATCAGGCTACAACCTTTTTTACTGGTAATGATTATTCTTTTTATTGGCTCTGGTTTAGATCATCGTGTCTTTCAAGGTGGATTAGGTTTTCAAGAGTCTATATGGGGTTTGGGACGAGATACGGGGTATTTTTTAATACCAATATTACTTATCAGTAGCCTTTGGCGGATTAGATCCGCTAATGCCGCAGTAATGCTGACAACTGCAATTGGAGCCCTTTCTGCTTTATTAGTTTCAACTGGGCTCTTAGAACTAGAATATGTTCGGTTTGAAGAGTCAAGAATTGGAATAAAGGCATTACGAAAAGCAACAGGAGTTTTTACTAATTTTGGGGATCTCGCATTGCTATCAGCATATACAGTTGCTTGTTTACGAGTATATGAGGGAAGGGACTTACCCTTCTTCATGTCAACAAAATGGATGAAAGGATGTGTTATTATTGGGCTCATAACTGGTGTTGTAGGCACTCAGTCTCGCAACGTTTTAATATCTATTTTAGTGGCATTTTTTAGCTTTAGCTTTATGAAGTTTCTGGTTAAAATATCTAATTCTCGTAGAAATACAATATTTCTTATCTTACTTCCTGCGGGTAGCATGTTGGTTGCGCTGGCAGTATTTTTTATTCAGAAAATTTCCAGCGGCCTTAGTTCTATTGGTGGAGGAAGAGCTGCTAATACAGCTCAAGCACGCTTAGACTCATACTTTCAGGCTTTTGAATTGATACCTGATTCTATTATTAGCGGTATCAATTATAGCAACCTTGCTCACGTAGCTTTAGCTGAAAACTTACATAATATTTGGATAGGATTATTGTTGAGAGGGGGATTTATCAATGTTTTCTCAACCTTATTTATCATTATTTACACATTAATTGGTGTACTTTGGTTAATTCGCAAAAATCCGTCAAACAAAGAGGTAATGATAATTGGGACCTTTATGCCTACTCTGCTAGTATCCACGATGTTTTTCCCTGGAGGCAGCTTAATTTATTGGTTTTTACTTGGCTTAAGTATGACAATACAGCTAAGACGCAATATATTCTTATAATCTTTAACCTGTACACAAGAATTAAAGGAGTTTAAATTGAAACCCATTTTTCTACTTTCATTACCTCGATCTGGTTCTACTCTATTACAAAGAGCTCTATGCTCACACCCTGACATTTCATCAACTTCCGAGCCATGGATTATGTTACCAATGATATACAGCCTTAGAAGTGAAGGCTCTTTCACCGAATATAACCATGAAAGCTCAAACCTAGCAATACAAGATTTTATTAATCAGCTCCCTGATGGAACCAATTCATACTATAAAGAATTATCACAATTTATAAACAAACTCTATCAACTAAATTGTCACAATAATGAAAAGTATTTTTTAGATAAAACACCTAGATATTCTTTGATTGCTAATGATCTTAAAAAAATTTTCCCTGATGCCAAATTTATAGTTTTGTGGAGAAACCCTTTATCAATCCTCAGCTCAAGATTTCACAGCTATGGAAACAAATGGCGAATCTATAACTACAAAGTTGATTTATTTAAAGGTTTGAATAGTTTGATCGATTTTCACCAACAAAATAAAGAGAACATTTGTACTATTAACTACGAAAACTTTATAAAGCAGCCTGATAAAGAACTCTCTAAAATTTTTAAATACTTGGACTTATCTACAAATGAAGCTTATGACATTGAAACAGGTAGCAGTAATTTAACAGGAAGAATGGGTGATAAAACAGGAATTTCTGATTATAAAACTATCAGTTCAGATCCCATTGAAAAATGGAAAAAAACTATTTGCAATCCATTAAGAAAACGCTGGTTAACTAACTATGTTAAGTGGATTGGCGTAGAAAAATTTGAAGTATTAGGCTATGACTACAATAAAACCCTAAATGACATTAAATCTCATAAAGTAAATTTCAAGAATGTATTTTCAGACGCTCTTCGTATGACCTATGGTTTAATTGACGAACTTCTTGATGTTAGTGTCGCGAGAAAAAAATACGCGAGCCAAAAACAACTAAACAACCTTACAACTTTAAGGTAGAGGCAAATATTAATGCAGGTTCTAATCATAGCTGTAGCAGATTTTCCAGAAGGCTTTGCAACAGCAGAACGAATTAAGCTACTTGGTAAGGCTATGATGTCTGGGGGGTGCAGTGTACATGTTGGTCTAATTCATGCCACCAGAAACATCATTAGTGATAATTATGTCCAAAAATCTGGGGAGCATCAAAAAATTCAATTTGAATTTTTGAATGGTAATCCCAGACGCCCAGATGGCTTTGTTGCAACGTGTATTGATACAGTAAAAGGTATCGTAGGTAGCTGTAAAAAGCTAATAAAGCTAAAAGCAACTGATCCCGATACAGTCCTGCTTCTTTACACACCAAACCTAATTAAATGCCTTCCAGTTATTTTAACGGCAAAAATTTTGAGTATAAAAATTATCTTTGAGTTCTGTGAAGTTAGATCTGCTTTCGGAAGCCAGAATAAAGCCACTTTTAAGCGTAAATTTTCAAGTTTGGGTGATACTATGGCAGAAAGTTTCGCCCCCTCATTAGCTGATGGAATTATCGCTATATCAAGTCCGATAATTCGATTTTATGAAAAAAAAGGAATGCATTCGACAAAACTAATTATGGTCCCCGCTTTAATTGATGTAAAGAGCATGGATGGTAAAAACAGTGTCGTTGACGCATTAAAAGATAAGCCCTTTTTCCTATCATCAGGCTCTTATGGCCCGAAGGAAGGAATAGATACAATTATTAAAGCCTTTTCTATTGCAGCAAAAAGTAATTCGCTTATACAACTTGCCTTTACAGGGGTTCCCCCTGAGAGTATTAAAAATCGCTTAGAGATTATTGCTTCAGAAAATGGATTTCGTGAACGATTGCATTTTTTAGGATACTTATCGCGACAAGAACTCTATTGGAGTTATAAAAATGCTACAGCTTTACTAGCATGTCGCAGTTACTCCCCTTTTGCTGAATATGGTTTTCCGACAAAGTTTGTTGAATATATGGCCTCAGGGTCTCCAGTAATAGTTACTAATGTTGGAGACCCTCATAAATATATAGAAGATGGTATCAGTGGCTTTGTTGCAAAAGCTGACGACCCTGAAAGCATTTCCTTAAAAATGCTTGCATCAGCAAGTATGAAAGACAGTGGAAAAACAATGGGGAAGAAAGGTCTAGAAATAGCAAAGAGTCAATTTGATTACCGCCAATACAGCAAAGATATCATCAAACTTTTTGGAGTATCAAAATAATGCATTATCTAAGAAAAATGAACCACTTCCTATTAGTAGTTTGCTTGCTTCCTACTTTTTTCAGTAGTTTATATGCTAAAGAAGCATACTATGACTTTAATATGGCGTGGGATAAAGCATTACCTACCGATATTTCATTAGAAAATCTTATATCCTCTAGTATTGCTGGCTCTCATGGATTTTTACGCCCCGACAAAGAAAATGTAGTATTTCAGGATAGCAATGATTTTCGTGCCTGGGGTATTGGGATACGGATTACTGATAAGTTTCCTCCTCAAGAGCCTGAAGAAATGAAAAGGACTGTTGACCGTATAGCTAGCTTCGGGTTTAATCATTTACGTATCTATGGGTTGGACTTCAATAAACCAGGAGTTTTTAACGAATGGAGCAGAACTGGGCAAATATTAAAAGAACCTATGGATCGAATCTGTAGATTTATTAATTATGCAAAGTCACGTGGAATATACTATTCCATGAGCGTAAACCATAACCCACTTCGCTACAACCAAAAGTTACTAGCAGTTAAGAAAAACAGAAAAAAATTATGGCATACCTATAAAACAAAACAACTGCTCGACAGCAATCTAATCAACCAAACTAAAGACTGGGTTCGCACCATATATTCATACAACAAAGGAGAATGTAAAACAAGTTTTGCCACGGACCCCGCAAACATATATTTTGATGCTGTAAATGAGGCATCAATTTTCAATAGTTTTTCAAAAAACTTTGACGACATTGATGAAAGTTCAAAAAAAACATTAAATAGTAAGTTTAGATCTTGGTTATTAAAAAAATATAAGACCGAACAAAACTTCCACAAGAATTGGCCCCTGACAACAAGTCTTAGCAGTATTAAAATAACTGGAAAGAAAGGTCTTAAAAAAAAGACGGCCAACATTAAGGTAGATACCATTGCCTTTCTCGTTGACTTCGAACGTCAATATAGTAAAGAGCTTATTGACACTGTACGAAACATTGGATTTAAAGGACTAACATCTACAACCAACCACTGGTACGGCGACGGATCATTACTAGCCAGCGATGTCGCAGATGTTATTGAGATACATGCATATTTTGATCGACCAAGAAGAGCTAAGGATATTGATGGCTGGCTATTGAATGTTTCATATTTGGAAGAGTTTGATACTTCACCTATTAAGCGCTGGAATTATAAGCGTAATCCTTTAAATCTTTTATTTGAAAGTAGTATCAAAGATAAACCTCTTATCGTTACTGAATGGAATCATGGAGCTTGGAGTGATTATGTTTATGAAGGACCTGTGATGATTATGTTTTATGCTAGTTATCAGAATTTCCCTATAATAAATATACATACATATCAAGAAAGCAGAGGACCTTTTAAAAAAGGATATAATAATTCTGGATTTTCATTTAATGGAAACCCAGTTCTAATTGCCCTACAACCTTCATTAGCCTTAGCTTTTTTGCGGAAAGATATCCCTGAAGCCAAAAGAGGCGTACAAAGCACTGACTTTCTAAATAAAACATCTGCATTACATGCAATTGCTAATTCTGGTGATCATTTTACTAAGGGGAAGAACAAACGTCCTTCAGTTAACGGTTTTTTTTCCAAACACCGCAGAACAATATATTCAAATAATAGTAATGAAGCTAACAATCCTCCTATACTATTTGAGCATCAAGAATTAAAAGAACAGCGTTTTGTTATAGATGAGCATAAATTTAAAGCTATTATTGGTGACTTATCTTCTACAAAGAAATGGGCTAATTACCCGAAAATAAATTTTTCAGGTAAAGGAGCTATAACTGTTGTTTCATTAGATAACTTACCCTTATCAGACTCTAATAAAACTTTAATTACCATTTCTGGTAGATACACCAGAAGTGACAGGCGCTCTTCTTCAGGCGGACTATTCAGCAAATCAAAAAAAGAAATTAGTATCGCTGGAGAATCGACTGTAATGCTGGAAGCTTTACAAGGTCGTATCATATTGCCAGAGAAATCAAGTGGGAAAAAGCCTATATTATTTGCACTATTTCCCACAGGAGAGAGAAAAGAAATAAAATCCAGAAAAATTTCAAAAGACAAGGGCATTAATGAGTATGAATTCAAATTTTTAACAAATACCCCTTGGTATATTGTTAAATATTAGCATCAATAATTTTATATATTAGGAGCCCAATACTATGCCAGTTGTTACAATTGTATACCCTACTGATCCATTTGGCATTGTTCCTGGAGGAACAGACACTTGTATCAGAGATATTCTCAGATGTTCGCCCAATGATATCTCCTTACAATTAGTTGGAGTTACTACTCACCCCAATAAATACCCTATTGGACAATGGAGTGACTGCGAAATTAGCGGAAAAGCATTTCGTTTTTTTCCGCTCATGGATGTGAATAATTTAGAAAAACAGATGAAAATCCCCTTATCGGCAAAATTTACCCTGAAACTATTTAGGAAAAAAATATTTGTCAATTCCGATGTTATTCAGTTAAACCGAATTGAACCAGGCTTGGCATTACTTGGAACTAACATACCTAAGATTTTAATTATTCATCAAAATATGAAGGTACTGGAAAATAAAAATTCTGATATCCGATGGAAGTATCTCCCTGGCGTTTATTTCTGGTTTGAATCATTTATTATCCGCCGACTAAAAGAAGTTTTTATTGTTAGAGAAGATGCCGTTGTTGATTACAAAGAGCGTTTCCCAGATAAGATTAATAACATCCATTTCTTACCAACATGGATGAACCCTGATCTTTTTTACCATGAAACAGATGATCAAAAAAGTCGAAGTAGAGATACAGTGTTTCCAAAATTTAATATTCCGACTTCTAAAAACATTATGATTTTTGTTGGTCGTTTTGATCATCAAAAAGACCCTCTACTTCTAATCGACTCAATAGCAAAAGTTTTTAACCAACAGTCGACAGGCCAACTTCTTTTAATTGGTGATGGCGTATTAAAAGAAAATGTCATTACTCGTATAGAGGAACATGGTATTGCTGACCGTATTCATTTACTAGGTGCTGTCTCACAAGATGAAGTTGCATCCTACCTGAGAGCAAGCGACCTTTTATTACTTAGCTCTGCTTATGAAGGGATGCCTCGCTGTGTAGTTGAAGCTTTAGGCTGTGGCGTTCCTGTAGTGACAACAAATGTCGGCGAAGTGGCTTTGTTAGTATCTAATGATATCAACGGCTATATCGTGGAAGAAAGAACAGCAGACCAGTTCTCTTCTGCTGTTAACAAGGCAATCTCTAAACTAGAGAGCTTTAAAGGCCAGCCATGTCTAGATGCAGTTAAATCTTACCGAGCAGATGTTGTTCTTAAAAAGCTCTACGATACCTATCGCCACTATGCAAAATAAAGTTTTTAATACCTACCCCGTAGTTAATGCAAATATTGCAAGCACAACGATGACTAAAGCTCTGAACGAAGTAGCTCGTATGGCTAAGTCTGGAAACCCAGGCTATGCTTGCTTTGTTAACGCTCATGTCTCTGTGATGACAAAAAAGAATTCTGCTTTAAAAAAAGCTATAAATAGTGCAACATTTGCTTTTCCTGACGGTATGCCTGTATACCTTGTTGGACATTATTTGTTTGGTCAAAATAACCAAAAAATATCTGGCCCTGACTTTTTGCAAAAAACATTTGAAGACAAGGACTTTAGAGCACTCAACCATTATTTTTATGGCGGCCAGGAAGAAACACTTGAGCTATTAATTAAAGAGCTAAACCAAAAATATCCTGGTTGTAACATTGTCGGTTCAGAATCGCCTCCTTTTCGTACTCTTTCTGAAGAAGAAGAAGAGCAAGCTTTGGACAAAATGATTAATGCCAAAGCACAAATTATATGGATTGGCCTAGGAGCTCCAAAACAAGAGCTTTGGATGCAAAAAAATACTAAAAAACTTAATAGCTCAATTTTACTTGGAGTGGGTGCGGCTTTTGATTTTCATTCAGGTTCACTTAATCGTGCTCCAGCCATCATGCAAAAAATAGGCATGGAATGGTTACATCGTTTATTACAGGAACCTGGACGACTTTGGAAACGATACTTAGTGACCAATAGTTTATTTGTATACTATACCTTTATCGATACAATTAAGCTCTCATTCAAGAAAATGACCAAGTAAATAAACCATGGTATCACCAACACACACAAATAAACTGCTCGCTTTTGTACATATAGAAAAGGCCGCTGGAACAACCTTTATTCATATATTAAGACATAATTTCTTTTTACAATATATGGACGTGCGGCCATTTTTTAAAAATTCAAAAGGGTTATTTACTCATCGCGATTTTAATATTGCTAAAAAAATGATTCCGTCATTGCGCTGTATTTCTGGACATGCTGTAACGCCTTTTTCAGGTCTGGAGAAATCATGTACAGAAATTGAATACATTACAATTATGCGCGACCCTGTAAAACGTTATCTTTCACAATATCAGCATTGGGTCGAGAAAAAGAAACTTGATTATGATTTTGAAGATTTTCTTGAACTAGAAGATCTCAAAAACTTTCAAACAAAAAAGTATGTAGGTACAGATAATCTTGAGGAAGCCAAACAATTACTATCTAAGCAATTTAAATTAGTGGGATATGTTGAAGCTTTCGATCAATTTTTGGTACTCTTAAGCAATTATTTTTCAGATATAAATTTTGATGCTAGTTATCGCAGACAAAATCCAGCCCATAACAAGATTTCTGTTAAGGCGTTAGAGGAAAAGTATAGGGAAAGAATTGAAGAAAACAATAAGGTTGATATTGCCTTATATGAATTTGTTAAAAATGAACTTTTTCCCTCGTATATTGAAAACTATGGCTCATCTTTTGATGCTGATGTAACTCAATTTATCTCTAATAATAAAGCTTTTGAGCCGCCCAAACTAAAACGTTGGATTGACTATTTATTGCGAAAATCATTTATTACACCTGCTTCTGGGTTAATCAGATTACTTAATGGCAAACCTTTTATGGGGTCTTATTAGCTATTAATATACTGAAAAAAACTAGAAAGTATTATAAGTCGGATTAGTTTATAAGCGTAGAGCAGTACCTAATCCGACTAAAAAACAATACCTACAGTCCCTTCCCCTCTATCATGACTTTTACACCTTTCATAATAATTGCTAAATCTAGCCAAAACAATTGCAGTGCTGATAAATTAATATATTTTTCAATATAATCATATTCATAATCAGGCTTACCCATTTCTGGCGTGCCTTTCATCACATGCCCTTGTCCTAACAATCCGCCTTTTAAAAGCTTTCGTGTGACATTCCCCTGCTTAAGGTCTCTTACATAATGGTGCCATGCAAGTGGTCTTGGACCAATAACACTCATATCGCCCATCAAAATATTATAAAATTGTGGCAATTCATCTAAGTAAAATTTCTTAACAAATTCCCCTACATACAATCTACTTTCTGGATTCCATTCTGCTGAAAAAGCATGCCAGTCCCCTTTTTTTGCTAACTCTTGATCAATAAATTTTTCTTTAATTAAGCGAAATTTATATTTATGGAATCTTTTTCCTGCACTAGAGGCGATATAGTAAAAAAAGACGGGGCCTTTATTTTCTGGTATTAAAATACCTTCAATTTTATAGGCTAAGAACAATAATATAAAAATAGGAGATGCAAAAATAAGTGCCGTCAAAGCAACTATTTTATCAAAAATAAGTTTTAATGGTCGACTTGGCAAGGGCTTTTCCAAAGCAAAAATTTCTTTATACCGTTCTTTTAATCGATCATCGGGTGCTTTGTATACAAAGGCTTCTTTAGGTTCTTCTATATTCATTGTTAGTTTATATATTTTCAGTAATTATTATTTTAAAATTATGCGTAAAAATAAAACGCTAGAACCAACTCAATAATCATAGCTATATCTCCACATTATTTGCCTGTTCGTCTCTAATATTTTCTATTAACATTCCATAAGTTCTGGCATTCTATCCCACTCCCTTCTGTGTCATTAAGTTAAGGAGGAAAAGAGTTTATTTTAACTTTTCCTCACCCACCCCTCTCGGCAATAGCTCCTGCATTGCTCTACTTACCTACTTCCATGTAGGCATCCATCAGGAGAGGGCTTAGGAGCAATGATTTTTTAAATAATGTCTTTAACTTAATGACATTGCCCCTCCCCCTAACCTTCGTCTTCAATGGAAAAGGGATTAAAAAACCTAATCTATTGAATCAATTAATATACGGCCAAAACTTTTCATAATATTTAACATGCCTCAATACAAACCACAGGTTCATAAAAAAATTAGAGTTATTCCTGTTGGTAGGAGGGGCCTTTGGCCGCGACCGAAACAAGATCAAGAGCAGTCGCGGCCAAAGGCCCCTCCTACTAAAGAGCAAAAGGCATATGGTTTTTTAACCTGTGGTTTGTATATAACCATGTTCTTTAATGCCATCACTCTTGCTCGCCTTACTCCAATCAATTTATCTTAGCTTCAATTTGTTCAATAAATAAAACAAAATCTTCTATATGCTCTTTTGCTATGGTGTAGGCTAAGTTCATATCAACTTCATCGTAATTATGTACTGCTATATTTCTAAATCCGACAGATTTTTTCATTTTATCGGCTATTGTCGGTGTTAAAATCTGAAGCTGTTGCAACACTTCAAATGATTCCCCCATAGTTTGAGGAACTGGCATATTTGGTATAACACAAATATGCATTGCTAAATCAACCGACAACTGTACGGCTCAAGTTAAATTTAAAACAATAACATCTTGAGCATCCAAGTCGAGAAAAAATAACTCTATTGTTTCTGGCAATCGAGTTTTTATTCTATTTAAACAGCGTAAAACTGAATCAATTTTTTTTCGAGCACTATTTGATCCAATTTTCCCTCCGTTCTTTTAAAGATCTTTTTATATAAGGTAAAAAATCTTCATTAGCGTAGACATTTTTTATTGCTAATTCTGTGAATATTTCTTCTTGTCCTTTTATGACCATTCCATATTTTATTATTTGGCTTAATAATGGTTGCCCTACTTTGTGTAAATCAACCAAATCAACTGCCCTGCCCATTGTTACGGCAATCGATTGAATGAGCTCTATTTTTTTATTTTCTAATAATACGTTATTTAACTTAATTGCAATGTCTATATCACTCTTAAAGTTTGCATTCCCTTTGGCACAAGATCCAAATAAGATTGCTAATTCGATTTCCCTGTCTTTCTCTAAAATAGTTTTTAATGTCTGTATCTGTTTTTTTAACAGGATGTTTGCGGGCATTGTTTTATACAGGTAGACATTATTATGTATTGGGTCAAAAAACAGGCTCGACCCACGGCCCAATACTAAGTTTAAGCTTATAAATACTCGCTTATTTTACGAACATATCTGCCAATTTTAAAACCGTTACAATTAGGGCTATCATGCCTATTGACCATCTCATATTAGTATTAATCGCTTGGCTTATTTTTAATTCTATATTTTTTTCAAAACTGTCAAAACGTCCATTCAACTGCACTTCAAGTAATTTGAATTCGCCTCTTAAGCCATTAAACTCACCTTTTAATCCAGTAAATTCGCCTTTTAAACCAGTAAACTCACCTTTTAAATCATTAAATTCACCCTTTAAATCATTAAATTCATCTTTTACGCCATTAAACTCGTCTTTTAAACTAGCTACATTATCTGTCACTTCATTTAATTTTAAGTCTAAGTGATTTATATGATTGTATTGTGACTTTAATAGTAGCGTATTAATATCTTCTTGATCCAGCCCTTCTCCTCTACTGAACTTTTCTTCTATTTCCCTTATTCTTGGACTAATCATTTCGATTAGCATATCGTCTACATTAGTTTTATTCATAATTTCAATTATTTGTAACGACTTAGCATAATTTTAAAAAACAAGTCTTAGTTCTAAAAGCCCACAACCCGATTTATTAGAGAAAAGAGCCTTATTTTATTCGTGCCGATGGCGGACGCTTCAATGTCATTAAGTTAAGGACAAAAAGAATTTATTTAAATCTCCTCACCCAAACCCTCTCCATCAAGAGAGGGCTTAAGAGCTGTAACCTTACCTTTAAATTCCTTAACTTAATGGCATTGGCGGACGCTTCTACAAACCATTACCTGATTACGTATCAGCTTCAGCCAGTCTTTAATCATACTGTAGCTGCTTTAAGCCCTCTCCCCAGGCGGGGTAGAGGGTTGGGTGAGGGGGAATAAGAATAAGGTTCTCTATTCCTTGTTCTTTTAATCTCTTTAAAAAACAAAAGAATATTTTGAAGAAGAGAATTGTTTAACTTCCCCCTCACCCAAACCCTCTCCCCACTTGGGGCGAGGACTTAAGAGCAAAACCCTCACACTCGCCAGGTTTAGCTGAAATTCATGGGTAATCAGGAACCATTATTAATTATTTAAAAGGCCTATTAATGCTATAAATACTTTGTTATCTTACAAACATATCAGCTAACTTTAAGACCGTTACAATTAGAGCTATCATCCCTATTGACCATCTCATGTTGGTATTAATGGCTTGGCTTATTTTTAACTCTATATTTTTTTCAAAACTATCAAAACGTCCATTCAGGCGAGTTTCAAGTAGTTTAAATTCTCCTTTTAAACTAGCTACATCATCAGTCACTTCATTTAATTTTAAGTCTAAATGATTTATATGGTTGTATTGTGACTTTAATAGTAGCGTATTAATATCTTCTTGATCCAGCCCTTCGCCTTTACTGAATTTTTCTTCTATTTCTCTTATTCTTGGGCTAATCATTTCGATTAGCATATCGTCTACATTTGTTTTATTCATGCTCTTTAAACAATTATACTTTTAAGCCAAAGTGTATCATGAGAGTTATACTTATCTTGATTAATCAGACCCGCATTTTATTATTTATCTCTGAAACTCTCTTGGTTCTGCAAAAACCAATCATATGTATTTCGCAAACCATCCTCTAAAGTTATAGAGGCTTCCCACCCTAATGCTTTTAAGCGAGATACATCTAATAATTTACGTGGTGCACCATCGGGTTTGCTAGTATCAAATTCAACCTTTCCTCTGTAGCCAGTTACTTTGGCTACTGTTTCTGCCATTTCACGAATAGTACAATCCTGCCCCGTGCCTACATTAATATGAGATAACATCTCTTGAGTATTTTGTTCTAGAGTAGGAGTATCTAAATCCATTACAAAAATACTGGCTGCAGCCATATCATCAACATGTAGAAATTCTCTCATTGGCTTACCTGTTCCCCAAACTGTTACTACAGGGTCATTAGCTAATTTGGCTTCATGAAAACGGCGCATTAAAGCAGGTATGACGTGGGAATTTTGTGGATGAAAATTATCATTTTCCCCATATAAATTGGTTGGCATGACACTTCGATAGTCTCGCCCGTATTGACGGTTGTAACTTTCACAGAGCTTAATGCCTGCAATTTTAGCAATCGCATAGGGTTCATTTGTCGGCTCTAACAATCCTGTTAGTAATGTATCCTCAGTCATTGGCTGTTTGGCCAGTTTAGGGTAGATACAAGATGAACCTAAAAACAATATTTTTTGCACTCCAGCTAGGTGTGCTGCATGCGTAACATTACATTCAACCATCAAATTATCATAGATGAAATCAGCGGGGTAGGTGTTATTTGCGACAATTCCACCTACTTTTGCTGCCGCCATATATATTTGATCAATTTTTTCAACTTTAAAAAAATCATGAACTGCTTGTTGATTGGTTAAATCTAACTCGGCTCTTGTTCTAACCACTATATCTAGATCTTTACACCTTGCTAATTGCCTTACAATTGCTGATCCGACCATACCTCGATGGCCCGCCACAAAAACTCTCTTCATATTCTTTTCCTTGTACTTTATATTAATCATTCCAAAAGTTCTGGCTGTATCTATTTAACCCCAAACCAACCTTTTTCTTAAGGGCATAGATATCTACATAAGTATTTTCGTAACTATTCGCCCTATAAAATAGGGCTTTGGCTCTTGGCTCCTTCTCCACCTTAGGGGAGAAGGTTGGGATGAGGGGGATAAAAGCCCTCTCTTCTTCCTTATTCTTTCCTCTTTAAAATAATAGAAAAAAGAAAGGTTACAAAAGGGCGTTTTTATTCCCCTCACCCAACCCTCTCCCCACCTGGGGCGAGGGCTTAAAGTACCTTATTGTATGATTAAAGACTGGCTGAAACTTATACGTAATCAGGTCTATCTTTATGACTCAACTGCAATTGCAACATTATGTCCATGTTTTTTAAGAAGCGCATGTTGTTTTGCTTTATTAAGGTCGTGTTCAACCATTTCCTTACACATTTCTTCTACCGTTATTTCTGGAACCCAACCTAATACATTTTTAGCTTTTGTTGGATCACCGAGTAAGGTTTCAACTTCGGCTGGACGAAAATAACGAGGGTCAGTTCTAACAATCACATCTCCTTCTTTCACCCTGTTTTCTTCTTTATTTAACACCGCTGTTACGGTAGCAATTTCATCAACACCTGTTCCACTAAACTCTAACTCTATCCCTGCATTTTTTGCCGCCATCCGGACAAAATCCCTTACTGAAATTTGTTTACCTGTTGCAATAACAAAATCATCAGGTTTTTCTTGTTGCAACATCATCCACTGCATTCTGACATAATCTTTTGCATGTCCCCAATCACGTAATGCATCCATATTCCCTAAATAAAGACAATCTTCTAGTCCTTGTGAAATATTAGCAATGGCTCGTGTAATTTTTCGGGTTACAAAAGTTTCCCCTCGGCGTGGAGATTCATGGTTAAACAATATGCCATTACAAGCATACATTCCATAAGATTCACGGTAATTAACGGTTATCCAGTAAGCATACATTTTAGCGACTGCATATGGAGACCTTGGGTAGAAAGGCGTTGTTTCTTTTTGTGGTGTTTCTTGAACTTCGCCAAACAATTCAGATGTGGATGCTTGGTAAAAACGGGTTGTTTTTTCCATGCCTAAAAAGCGGATAGACTCTAATAGTCTCAATGTTCCAATCGCATCTACATCTGCCGTATATTCTGGTGACTCAAAGGAAACGGCCACATGGGACTGCGCACCCAAATTATAAACTTCATCGGGTTCTATATCTTTAAGTATTCGCGTTAAATTCGAGCTGTCTGTTAAATCACCATAATGAAGGTGAAACTTTGAATTATCTGTATGCGGGTCTTGATAAATATGATCAATCCTTTCTGTATTAAATGAAGAAGCTCTCCGTTTAATACCATGCACCTCATAGCCTTTTTGTAATAAAAGCTCAGCCAAATAAGAGCCATCTTGTCCTGTAATCCCTGTAATCAATGCTTTTTTTGTCATTTTATTCTCTTAAATTTTACTGCTATTTATATTAATTTTACATGACTCTATACAAACCACAGGTTTATAAAAACCAGTAAATTCCTGAATTATTTTGTCGCTACCTATGGCCGCGACCAGAATAAGATCAAGTGCTATCGCGGCCATAGGCCCCTCCTACTTTTTCGACAACCTTTTTAACCTGTGGCTTGTTAGTAGCTATTTAATTTTATTACGGTATTTATAGGCCCTCTTTCACCTTATTAGTCATGACTTCCGCTACATTAAAAAATGTATGGTGCCCCTTTTATCCCAACCTTTTCTCTCAAGGGAGAAGGAACCCAGTGCGAAAACTTTTGTAACGATTGATATCAGTTCTCTATCAAATAAGGTAAGTATGCCTTAGTATATTTATGTACTTCTGGGCTTTTTTTTATATAGTCCATCGTATGCCATTGATAGTGTCCATGCTGCTCCCCTATAGGTAAAGAAGTTAGTTCCTTTTCGTTGATTTGAATAGTATGGGCAACATTTACATAATGCGTACTTGCTTGATCACTATAAACACTTTCTTTATAAAAGTGCTCAAACACGCCCATAAGTTTCGCTTGTTTCAACTCTTTTTCTACCCCTAGTTCAGATAATGTAAGCCGCCTAAAAGCATTATCAAGTGCTTCATTCTTTAAAATTCGTCCACCAGGTACAAACCAAAAACCTTTTGCGGGCTGATTAAGCCGCTTTCCTAATAATATTTCATTTTTTTCATTAACAATTATCAAATCTATTGCAATAAGAGGCGTTGATGCGATAACTTTTGTAAAGGTGTCTTTATCTAGATACATAATTCTTCAACATTCCTTTATTATTCATAACTATTCAGCCTATAAAAAATGTGACTGTAGCTCCTTCTCTCCTCAGGGGAGGAGGTATCTACACAAGTATTTTCTATAACTACTCACCCTATAAAAATAGGCTTTAGCTCTTGCTCCTTCTCCCTAGGTAGGGAGAAGGCTGGGATGAGGGGAGAAAAATACTTTCTTTCTCATTATTCTTTTCTCTTTAAATTACAGAGCAAAGAAAAGTTGCAGAAGAGCATTTTTTATTCCCCTCTCCCCACTTGGGGCGAAGGCTTAAGAGCATACCTCCTTTAACTTAAGGTATTGGGTGAGTAGTTACTATTATTCTTTCCATTTTTTCATAATAGCGATAGCTTTCTTATTCATTGCTTCAGCATCACTAACACTACTTGCTTCCGTGTAACAACGCAATTCAGGCGCGTTACCCGATGGTCTTAAATGTAAAATATCATCTGTTTTAAATGTAATTCGCACACCGTCTGTTGTATTTATTTCTTTTGCTTCACCTATCTTTCCAAAGTAACTATTAATGACAGATAAATTTGTTTTCAAGTCAGACTTTAACATTTTACCCAGTATTTCTTGGCTTAACTCAGTTGGAAAGTCATTAATTTTGTCACTGTAGGTATAGCGTTGGGGCAATGTTTTTAACAGTTCAGCAATAGTTTGTTTTTCTTGGTCTGCTAAAAGCAATATAGCTATGGGGACTATCACCGCATCTCGTGTAGGGAGTGGCGATAATAATTTATTATTTTGAGAAATTTCTCCTTGTTGCAAGAACCCTCCGTTAGCTTCATACCCAACTATGTTCTGCTTTCCCTCTGCACTCAAACGTTGCATGGCTTCTATAACAAACGGCGAACCTATTTTCGTTTGCACTATATTATTAAAAAAACCACTTTTTTCAACAACAGAGTTACTACTCACGGGTGTCACTACATTGTCTGCATTTAGGTAACGCGCACAAAGCATGCCTGCCACATCACCTCGCAACCAGTTACCATTTTCATCACTAATAAGAGGCCGGTCTCCATCACCATCGGTAGAAATAATACAATCGAAGTCATTTTCTGATGTCCATTGTTTTGCTAATACCACATCTTCTGGGCGAATAGCTTCTGTATCTACTGAGATAAAAGTATCAGAGCGACCAAGTGAAGTGACACTAGCGCCTAATTTTTCTAATACTGTTTTAAAGCAGTCTCTTGATACCGATGAATGCTCATACAAGCCTATTTTTTTACTCTGTAAACAGTCTGTAGGTAAAAAATCAATAAAGCGTTGGATATAAAACATTTCGGCTTCATTGTTTAACGCTGGCAAGTCGTTTTGATTTACGAGACAGCCCTCTTCTGTAAAGAGATCCGCTTGCACATCAACTTGTTGACTGCGGATTCCCTGCTCATCTGCTTTTAAAATTTCACCTTCCGCCGTGTTAAATTTTATACCATTACGATCATCAGGTATGTGACTCCCTGTAATCATGATGGTGGGTATCTTTTGTGTTATTCCAAATAAAGCAATAGCGGGTGATGGGATTTTTCCAAAGTTAACGGGAATCACTTCCATTGCAATACAAGCAGCAGAAATGGCATTCATAATTCTTGGCGTACTAGGGCGAAGATCCCCCGCTATCCCAATTTTCTCATTTTTTTTAATCTGGCCATCAACTTTTAGATATTGTATGAAAGCAGTTGCATATATCCAGCAAACTTCATCACTCATATCTTTTACCAAACCTCTTACGCCACTTGTGCCAAATTGCACTCCACTGCGAATCATAAGTTCATTAATATTTATATTCATTAATCTTTGTTTGGTTGTAATTATTTTATCTATATAAAGACTAGGAGTCTATATTCTTTAACTTTGAGACATTCTTCTTTTTTATTAAAAGATCGGAGAAAAATTTATTCCTGATTACGTATCAGCTTCAGCCAGTCCTTAATCATACTGTAGATGCTTTAAGCCCTCGCCCCACCAGGGGCGAGGGCTTAAGAGCAAAACCCTCACACTAGCCAGATTTAGCTAAAACTCATGGGTAATCAGGAATTTATTTAATCTCGCTGATATTTATCATCAAACCGTACAATATCATCTTCACCAAGATAGCTACCTGATTGCACTTCAATAATTTCTAGCGGTACTCGCCCTGGGTTATGCAATCGATGTTTTTTCCCCAAAGGAATATAGGTCGATTCATTTTCAGAGAGTAATATAACTTTATCATCACAAGTCACCTCAGCTGAACCAGTTACCACAACCCAGTGCTCAGCTCGGTGATAATGAAGTTGTAATGATAATGATGCTCCAGGATTCACTGTAATATGCTTAACTTGAAAACGCGCACCTACATCTATGCAATCATAATATCCCCAAGGCCGATAGCATAAGCGATGATTTTCTGCTTCTGATCGTTTAGAATCAGTTAGTTTACTCACTATTGATTTAACATTCTGTGCGCTATCTTTACTGGCGACCATGACTGCATCAGCCGTTTCAACCACCACGACATCATCCAACCCTAAAACTGAGACAAGACGGTGATCACTCCTTACATAGGAGTTTTTCACATCATCAATCATCACATCACCTTGCAAGACATTATTCTCAACATCTTGTTCAGCACATTCCCATAAAGATGCCCATGAACCAACATCACTCCATCCAGCATCAAGCGGTACAACAACTGCTTTATCAGTCTGTTCCATAACTGCATAATCAATAGAATCTGATGGACAGCTTTCAAATGCTTCTTTATTAAGACGGATAAAATCTAAATCACTTTGACCGTTACTTAATGCTTCTCGACAACTATTAAGAATTTCGGGTGAGAACCTGTCTAATTCAGCGATTAAAGTAGAGGCTTTAAACATAAACATGCCGCTATTCCAATAATAATCGCCCGAGGCTAAATAACTTGTTGCTGTTTCTAAATCTGGTTTTTCCACAAAGGCTTTTACTTTACTCGCCTTATTTTTTTCGTCAGCTCTAATATATCCATAGCCCGTATTAGGTGATGTAGGTACTATGCCAAAGGTTACCAATAAACCTTGTTCAGCATGTTTTTGCGCGATATTTATCGCTTGGTGAAAGCTTGAAATATCTTCAATAACATGATCTGCAGCTAATACCAATAAAATAGGGTCTTCACCTTTTAACATGGCTTGTAATGCTGCAATTGCCAATGCAGGCGCTGTATTACGGCCAAAAGGTTCTAGCAAAATAGTGGGGCTTTTAATCCCCATTTCTTGAGTCTGTTCAGCTACCATAAATCTATGGTCATTATTACATACCACAATAGGTGGCTGCATTTCGGCCAAACCATCTAAACGATTTAAGGTATTTTGAAACATTGTATTTTCACCAAACAATGCAAGAAATTGTTTCGGTTTATGCTTTCTTGATAGTGGCCATAGACGTGTCCCACTTCCACCTGACATTACTACTGGGATCATAACCCTTTCCTTATTTTATATTTTAAAAGCTCGACTCGCCCTTTAAAGCTTATGATTAATGTGAGAATCTAACTGATTTTATTTCGGTCGCGGCCAGAGGCCCCTCCTACCCATAACAGCTTTGTATTTTACCAATATTGGTTTGTAGGAGCGTCCGCCAATGTCATTAAGTTAAGGAATTATGGTTTTGATGCGGGCTCTTAAAGCCCTCGCCCCTTTTGGGGAGAGGGTTTGGGTGAGGGGAGAGATAAAAATTCTCTACACCTCATTCTTTCTCTTTTTGAACATTGAATATAAAGAAAAGAAATATTGCAAAAAAACGTTTTTTTCCTCCCCTCACCCTTCCCTCTCCCCGCTTGGGGAGAGGGCTTAAGAACAAAAATGCTTAACTTAATGACATTGGCGGTCGCTCCTACAATATTTCTGTTAAATTAAATATGATCAGGTACTTATCAATCCTTAGCAACATGCTGAAAGACTAAACAGCCCAGTTTATAGTTCCAGCAGCTCAGAATCATTGCTATCATCCAGAATCTTTTGTATATCAATACCTTTTGCCTGCTGAATTAATTCCCTAACGCGAGATTGTTCTTTATTTTCCTTTTTAACTGCTGGAAAAATACCTCCGAGTAGTTTTTCCTTCATCACATCCAATACAACTTCAATATCTATCTTTTCCATCTCTTCAGAAAACCCGACAACAAGGGAAAAATCACATAAGGTATTGATCAGTCTAGGAACCCCTCCGCTATGAAAATAAATAGCAGCCATTGCATATTTATCAAAAATAGCTTCACTTCCACCAGCAACAATAAGGCGATGTCGAATATAGGAAACTGTTTCCTTATACCCCAAGCCTGTTAACTTGTAGTCAACAGAAACCCGTTGCGCCAGCTGCCTTAACTCATGCTTCTGCATTAATTCTAATAGCTCTGGCTGCCCAACTAATATCAGTTGTAAAACTAAATGTTTATCTGCATTTATGTTCGATATCAAACGCAACTCTTCCAAAGTTGCTGCATCCATATTTTGAGCCTCATCAATGATCAAAATATTTTTCTGATTATTTGCATAATTATTAATCAAAAAATCCATCAAAACCTTATAACGTTCAGATTTTTCTTGTACATCTGTTGAAATATCAAAGGCTCTTAATACCCACTCCAGCAAATCACCAAAAGAACTATGTGAATTGGAAATAAGTCCTACTTGTGTATTGCTATCTAAACTATTTTGTAAAATTTCTCTTATTAGAGTTGTTTTTCCCGCTCCAACATCACCCGTTATAACCGAGATACCCGCCTCACTTTGTAAGCCATAGTTCAGCATGGTTAAAGCCATTTCATGCTGTTTGCTTAAATAAAGAAAAGCAGGATCGGGGGTCAGTGTGAAAGGCTTTTCTTGAAAGCCATAAAATGCTTTATACATTATTTAATATGCTTCGGTAATTGAACTTTCTTCGGCTGATTTATTTAAAATTGATCCGATATATTTATCTTTATCTATCATTTGAATACTTCTTACCACATCGTCTTCAGTGCTTTCACCTTCTGCCACGACTAAGACACATGCATCAACATTTGGCATAAAAACCATAGCATCATCCGTTTGTAATAACGGAGGTAAATCAATAACAACAATTCTATCTGGATATCGTTGTTTTAATTCAGTAGCTAGTTCCAACATTTTAGGTGTTGAAAGTAAGTCTGAAGATCTTTTAATAGGCTTACCTGCGGGCAGAACAACAAGCTTTTCTAATCCAGGGTGAACTAAAAGCTCAGGTATGGTTTTTTCACCAGAAAAGTAATCTGTTAAACCAAGCTCGTCATCAACACCAAAATACTCATGAATACTTGGTCGTCTTAAATCGAGGTCTGCCAACAAAACAGAATAATTAGCATCCATCGCGATACTAATGGCTAAATTCACTGCTGTAAGCGATTTACCTGCCCCAGTCATTGGGCTCGTAACCGCAAGTACATTCCAGTTATTAACCCGCATTTTCTGCAGAACTTTCGTTCTGAGTATTTTGTATAGATCAGCTCGCGGATCATCAAGCCCTGCAACAATCCGGTTTTGTTCTAAAAATGCTTCTGACACTTCAATTTTTCGGGTTTTTGAATACTCAATATCCTGCGTATCCTTTGTAACCCCAACGCTATCACCCTTTACAACAACATTCTGTTCAACAGCCTCTTGTCTTTGTTCCTGAGCTTTTTCTAGTGCTTTTTTAATTCGTTCCATTTTGTATCTTTCACTTTAATGATTGCAAAATATATTATAAATAGTGGTGTTTTTTACCCAGCTTGATTAAGTCCAGCCTTTCTAAAAAGCACATACCACAGAACATCCAGAGGCATAATTAAAAAGTGGAACAATAATACGATTGCTATAATTCCAACTGCCGTAAACGAAAGTAACTTTATTTTATTCTTCTGTTTTTTAGCAATATCTTCAGCATTTTCAATATATGGAATAACGACTAAGGGGGCCTCACCCGTTATAGCGATAA
>Ga0209826_1000469_pt1 | contig 29366 bp, 15 predicted proteins | sample GOMGulsemesocosm_5_FD_184637 | JGI IMG/M metagenome (GOLD analysis project Ga0209826, IMG submission 184637) | Methane-oxidizing microbial communities from mesocosms in the Gulf of Mexico - GOM15C Gulf of Mexico (SPAdes) (version 2) | ecosystem: Environmental > Aquatic > Marine > Cold seeps... | reverse complement strand
AATGCTACCTAATTTAGCCAAAGTACTTAAACAAGAATCGCCAGTAATGCCTTGGCATGAAGTTCAAACATTACTGCTTAGCTATACTGAATTTGAAGTGTATGGTGAAAAAAGTAAATATTATCCTAATCGTATCAAGCAATGGCTTAAATATTTAAAATTACAATATGTTGAAGCAGATGAATTGTTTCAACATATTAGAACTTTAAAAACAGTAAATAGTATTAAAGCAGTACTTTAATACTATTAATTGATCAATATTAGCCCGCTATAAGCTTGGTAGTAAGTTTTCTGGAACAAAAGGGTTTAGTTCACCATCACTAATGATGCCCGAGGCCTCTGCAATATCAGGTGCAAAATACCTGTCTTTATCATAAAAACTCACAGTTTGACGTAATATCGCTTTAGCCAATTCAATCTTTTTAGCAGCTTTAAGCGGCGCTCTAAAGTCTAAGCCTTGTGATGCGGCTAAATACTCAACAGCTAAAACACCATTGGTGTTTTCTGCCATATCTGTTAAACGTCTGCCAGCAAAACAGGCCATAGATACATGATCTTCTTGGTTAGCTGATGTTGGTAAACTGTCAACAGAAGCAGGGTGTGCAAGTGACTTGTTTTCTGAGGCGAGTGCTGCTGAAGTTACTTGTGCAATCATAAAGCCAGAATTTACACCACCGTTGTCGACTAAAAAGGGGGGTAATTTACTTAAAGTTGCATCAATTAAAAGTGCCATTCTACGTTCTGATAATGAGCCAATTTCAGCAATAGCTAATGCTAAATTATCTGCTGCCATGGCAACAGGCTCGGCATGAAAGTTACCGGCAGAAATAAAATCCCCTTCATTGGCAAAAACTAATGGGTTATCAGTAACTCCATTTGCTTCAATATGCAATACTTCCGCAGCTTGGCGTATTTGTGTTAAACATGCACCCATAACCTGAGGCTGACAACGAAGAGAGTATGGGTCTTGCACTTTTTCACAATCAACATGTGAACCACCAATTTCTGAATTATCTTCAAGTATGCTTCGATATGCCGTTGCTGCGTCTATTTGTCCTTTTTGCCCGCGAACTTGATGAACTCTATCATCAAAAGGGGCTCTACTACCTAAAGCGGCCTCAACCGTCATCGAACCAATAGTGACACCTGCGGCAAATAAATCTTCAGCATGAAACAGCCCTTCTAATGCAAAAGCAGTAGATGCTTGTGTTCCATTTAATAACGCTAGACCTTCTTTAGCGGCTAAAGTTATTGGTTGAATTCCTGCTATTTTAAGCCCTTCTATCGCTGAAATAATTTCATCATTATGTGACATTTCACCTTCGCCAAGTAAAGGTAATACCATGTGTGATAATGGTGCTAAATCGCCAGATGCGCCAACAGAGCCTTTTTTTGGTACACAAGGATAAACTTCAGCATTTAATAAAGTAATAAGAGCTTGAATCACTTGTAAACGTATACCCGAAAATCCTCGAGATAGTGAGTTGATTTTCAATACCATCATTAGGCGCACAGTTGCATCTTCCATGTATTCACCAAAACCTGCTGAATGTGAAAGTACAATTGAACGTTGAAGCAACTCTAATTCTTCAGTTTTAATGCGTGTACTGGCAAGCAAACCAAAACCAGTATTGATGCCATAAACAACACGATCATCTTTGATCACTTGTTGCACAGCTTCAGCGCTTTTGTTTATTGCTTCAAATGCATTTTCATCAAGGCTATATTCAATACCATCGTATTTAGTGACTGCACGTAATTGGGCTAACGTTAGTTGTCCAGGGATGATATTTAATTTATTGATTGTCATAATTTTATCTACTTATTCAAATTTTTTAATATTAATAGCGCTTTATTTTAACTGAAGAAATAAAGGTTACTTTCCATTTGCACCTTCAATCATGGGCAAATCTAGCTGCTGTTCTTTCGCACAATTAATAGCTAAATCATAACCAGCATCTGCGTGACGCATAACACCTGTTGCGGGGTCATTCCACAATACACGAGCAATACGATCGTGAGCTTCATCAGTGCCATCTGCGACAATAACGATGCCGGAGTGTTGACTAAAGCCCATACCAACACCACCACCGTGATGAATGCTAACCCATGTTGCACCACCAGAAGTTGATAATAAGGCATTAAGTAGTGGCCAATCTGAAACAGCATCAGAGCCATCTATCATGCTTTCAGTTTCGCGATTTGGTGAAGCTACTGAGCCTGAATCTAAATGGTCACGACCAATAACAACAGGGGCAGATAATTCGCCACTTTTAACCATGTCATTAAAGGCTAGGGCTAAACGTGCTCTATCTTTTAAGCCAACCCAACAAATTCGTGCCGGCAATCCTTGAAAAGCAATGCGCTCACGTGCCATGTCTAACCAGTTGTGTAAATGTGGGTTATCAGGAATAAGCTCTTTAACTTTTGCATCAGTTTTATAAATATCTTCAGGGTCGCCAGATAAAGCGACCCAACGGAAAGGGCCAATACCTTCACAAAATAGAGGCCGAACATAGGCAGGTACGAAACCAGGAAAATCAAAGGCATTTTTAACACCTTCTTCTAATGCCATTTGGCGAATGTTATTTCCATAATCTGTTGTTGCAGAGCCAGCGGCTTGTAAATCAAGCATTGCTTGTACTTGAATCGCCATTGACTGTTTTGCTGCTTTAACAACAGCTGCTTCATCTTTTAATCTCATTTCTGCAGCATACTCCATTGTCCAACTGGTAGGTAAATAACCATTAAGCGGATCATGAGCAGAGGTTTGATCAGTTACAACATCAGGCGTAATGCCTCGTTTTACCAATTCAGGAAATATGTCAGCAGCATTGCCAAGTAAGCCAACAGAAATTGCTTCACCTTTAGTCGTGGCATCATTAATGATAGCTAATGCATCATCAAGGCTTGTTGCTTTCTTGTCAACGTAGCGTGTTTTAATTCTAAAATCGATACGTGATTCATCACATTCAACCACTAAAGCACTATAGCCAGCCATTGTAGCTGCAAGTGGCTGTGCCCCACCCATACCACCTAAGCCACCAGTAAGTACCCACTTACCTTTTGAACTGCCACCAAAGTGTTGATTTGCCATTGCTATAAACGTTTCATAAGTACCTTGCACTATGCCTTGCGAGCCAATGTAAATCCAAGATCCTGCTGTCATTTGGCCGTACATCATTAAGCCTTTTTTATCTAACTCATTAAAGTGTTCCCAGTTACCCCAATTAGGTACTAGGTTTGAATTAGCAATTAATACACGAGGAGCATTACTATGCGTTTTGAAAACACCCACGGGTTTTCCTGATTGCACCATTAAAGTTTCATCGTCTTCTAAACGATTTAATACTTCAATTATTTTGTCATAACATTCCCAATTACGTGCAGCTCGACCAATACCACCATAAACAACTAAAGACTGTGGATGTTCAGCCACTTCTGGATCTAAGTTGTTCATTAACATGCGCTTAGCTGCTTCAGTTAACCAACTTTTTGCTGTTATTTTACTGCCTCTGTCGGCTCTAATGACTCTGCTAGTATCAAGCCTATTGTGTGTGTTTTGTGTGTGTTTAGTCATGAATGTACCTCATTTACTTTAAATTTATTCTAAAAGGTAAGGTGACTACCTAATCTATATTTGTTACCGGGTGATGTTAAAATAGCTAAACTAACAACACCTTGATTTGACCATGTACGTCGCTTTACTTGTAAGCAAGGCTCGTTATTATTGATGCTAAGTAATGCGCATATTTTATTTGTTGCTAATATCGCTTCTATTTCATGTGTTGCTTCTGTTAATGGTGCTACAGATGACAAATATTCATGAGGGGTTAGCTGTGTAAATATTTGAGAAGTATACTCAGGAACCAAAGCAGGGTTTACAAAGCGTTGTTCTAGTTGAATGGGCTGACCATTTTCAAAATGAAGCACTTCAGAGTAAAAAACATGGGAAATATTTTTTAAATTTAATAAAATAGCAATTTCTTTATTAACAGGTGCAGGCTCTAATCTTAATTGCTCAGCGTGATAGTGATGACCACGCTCAGCTATCTCATCACTAATATTTCTTATTTCTAATAGTGAAGACTGCGATTTAAATGTAGCAACAAAAGTACCAGAGCCCTGAGCGCGTATTAAAATTCCTTGTTCTGTTAATTCTTGTAATGCTCTTCTAGCGGTCATGCGGCTTACATCGAACTGTTTTGTTAGCTCGTTTTCTGAAGGGATTTTTGAATGTTGTTGCCAGTTACCTGATTCAATATTTTCACAAATATACTGTTTTATGATGACATACTTTGCAAGTTTACTGTTTTTATTTAATGATGAAATATTCATAAAAGTAATGAGTTTAGTAAGGATTATAACTTGTATATACATTCTCATACTTACTGTTTTTATGCAATAGTTGTATATACAAGCTTGCTTGTTAATTATTGCTCAGGTAAAGTTAATAGCAAATATACTGATTATCAGAACAACTGTTATGACAACTTCAACACATATCAAACCCGCTCACTGGCAAAGCCTCTGGATAAATGTAAATTTAGCCACAATGACTGATGGCGCGAATAATTATGGTGATATAACACAAGCGGCAATAGCGATAAGTGATGGAAAAATTGCTTGGTTGGGTAAAGTTGATGATTTGCCTGAATATGATGCATCAAAAGTAAATGTTTTTGATGGACAAGGTAAGTGGCTAACACCGGGGTTAATTGATTGCCATACGCATTTGGTTTATGGCGGTAATCGTGCAAATGAATTTGAAATGCGCTTACAAGGAAAAAGTTACCAAGAAATTGCAGAAGGCGGTGGTGGTATTGTATCTACGGTTAAAGCAACACGTGAAGCAACAGAAGCTGAATTACTGGCAAGCGCCTTACCTAGGTTAACGGCTTTGCATCAACAAGGTGTGACAACTGTTGAAATAAAATCAGGTTACGGATTAGACACGGTAACTGAAATTAAAATGCTTAAAGTGGCATCTTTGTTAGAAAAAGAACTTCCTGTAACAATTAAAAAAACATTTCTTGGTGCACATGCCTTACCTGTTGAATTCAAAAATAATGCCGATGGCTATATTGATTTAGTGTGTAATGAAATGATTCCTAAAGTTGCAGAACTTAAATTAGCTGATACGGTTGATGTGTTTTGTGAAAATATCGGCTTTAATCTTCAACAAACAGAACGTGTTTTTTCTACCGCTAAACATCATGGTTTAGCGATAAAAGTACATGCAGAACAACTGTCAGATTTAGGCGGCACAACGCTAGCAGCAAGTTACCATGCACTATCTTCTGATCACGTTGAGTTTTTATCTGAAAATGGTATTAAAGCTATGAGTAATACAGGCATGACAGCAGTATTGTTACCCGGCGCATTTTACTTTTTACGAGAAACGCAACTACCTCCTATTGATTTGTTGCGTAAATACAATGTGAATATTGCTATTGCAACAGATGCTAACCCCGGATCTTCACCTATTTGTTCCTTACAATTAATGCTGAACATGGCTTGTACCTTGTTTAGGCTAACACCTACAGAAGCTTTAGCAGGTGTTACCTGTAATGCAGCTAAAGCATTAGGGTTAGTTGATACAAAAGGAAAACTTGCTGTAGGCTTTGATGCAGATATTGCTATATGGAACATTGGGCAGCCGGCAGAGCTTTGTTATCAATTTGGTGTTAATCCACTATTTGGGTTAATACAGAAAGGTAAGCAGGTTATTTAAAATTAAAACCATCTCTAAATGCTTATTCTATTCTCGTTATACCCAAACCACTTCAAGATACGAGTTCCAGTTGAATCCAGCATCTTCAGATGAAACGGTTATATCCATATATGGGTATATTATGATTGAGTATTTCACTTGGTTTTAATGCTCTGTAGCATTTTATAAGTGCAACCTGTGAATTAACTTTGTGCATTTCCCTTATCGTTTTATTTATTTATTTTAAAATTATATTATAAATCCTATCTTATCATAAGCTTACATATAAAATAATGGTTTGGTATTAATTTTGCTAGCCAATGAATATTAATCAATAGTATTTTCATTATTTTATGTGAGTAAAGCGTGAATCAAAAAGAAATAATTAAGAAGCAAAAAGTTGTTGTGGTTGGTAATGGCATGGTTGGTCATCACTTTATTGATCAACTTATTCAAAGTAGTGTTAAATACCAAATAACAACCTTTAGTGAAGAATCTAGACTTGCTTATGATCGCGTAATGTTAACCAGTTACTTTACCGGTAACACTGCCAGTGATTTAGCGTTAACTACACCACAAGCTTATGATGAACAAGGTGTTGATTATTATGTTAACGAACAAGTGGTTGATATTAATCGTGAAGATAAAACGTTAACTACCGCTTCTGCGAAATTAATAAGTTACGATAAATTAGTGTTAGCAACGGGATCATTTCCGTTTGTTCCACCAGTACCTGGTAAAGACCAACCTCATATTCATGTATATAGAACACTTGATGATTTAGATGCAATTACTGATTCAGCTAAATCAGCAAAAGTCGGTGTTGTTATTGGTGGTGGTTTATTAGGCTTAGAAGCTGCCAATGCAATAAAGCAACTTGGTCTTACTACACATGTTGTTGAATTTGCACCAAGATTAATGGCGGTGCAATTAGATCAAGAAGGTGGTGATTTATTAAGTAAAAAAATCACGAGCCTTGGCGTTACCGTCCATACAGAAAAAAATACTACTGAAATAATAACCGGTGAGAATTGTCGATATAGAATGAATTTTGCTGATGGTTCTTTTTTAGAAACCGATGTTATTGTTTTTTCTGCAGGTATTAGACCACAAGATACACTTGCTAGAAAAAGCGGTTTAACTATTGGAGAACGCGGCGGCATTGTTATTAATGATCAATGTATCACTAGTGATAAAGATATCTATGCTATTGGTGAATGTGCTTTATGGGATAATAAAATTTTTGGTTTAGTTGCCCCTGGTTATGCTATGGCAAAAACTGCAGTTAGCCACCTAACGTTAGGTGATAAACCTTTTACGGGCATGGATATGAGCACTAAGTTGAAATTACTCGGTGTAGAAGTGGGTAGTATTGGTGATGCTCATGGTAATACGCCAGACTGCCAAAGTTATAGCTTTATCAATGCTACAGCAGGCACTTATAAAAAAATAGTCGTTAACAGTGATGGAACAAAGCTACTTGGTGCTGTTTTAGTGGGTGACACCAGTGAATATAGTCAATGGTTACCACTAGTATTAAATGATATTACCTTAACTGAGCCGCCTGAATATTTACTGCTACCAGAAATTGAAGGTGAAAGTAGCTTTAGTGTAAATTCTCTGCCATCAAATGCCCAAATCTGTGCTTGTTACGATGTTTCTAAAAGCATTATCACTACGGCTATTATTAACGGTTCACACGATGTAGACGCTATTAAAAACTGTACTAAAGCAGGTACAGGATGTGGAGGTTGCTTACCCTTAGTAACACAAATTTTAGATCATGAACTAGAAAAAATAGCCACTGAGAGTAGTCAGTATTCTTCAGAAAAAAATACAAGTGGCTAGTTAGTTAAAAACCAAATTTAATTTTATAAAGGTAATAATATGAATTCATCAAAATTTAACTTATTTTCATTAAGTGAAAATATGAAAGTGTTGCACTATAGCTGGGTGGCCTTTTTCATCACCTTTTTGGTTTGGTTTAATCATGCACCTTTACTTGGTTTAATAGCGCAATCACTTAATTTATCTAGTGAGCAAATAAAAACCCTATTAATATTAAATGTAGCATTAACTATCCCTGCCCGTATTTTTATTGGTATGGCAACCGATCAATATGGCCCACGCAAAACGTTTAGTATTTTACTGGTTTTATGTTCAATACCTTGTGGTATGTTTGCATTAAGTACTGATTTTGAACAGCTTGCCTTAGCTCGATTTTTGTTAGGTTTTATTGGCGCAGGATTTGTTGTTGGTATTCGCTTGGTTAGTGAATGGTTTCCTGCAAACCAGTTAGGTACTGCAGAAGGTATTTATGGTGGTTGGGGTAACTTTGGCTCTGCAGCAGCAGCAATGATTTTGCCAGCAATAGCACTTTATATTGGTGGTGATAACGGATGGCGTTGGGCAGTAGGTGTTACGGGTATTATTAGTTTCATTTATGGCTTTATTTTTTATTTTGGCGTGCGTGATACACCACAAGGTGCTACTTACTTTAAGCCTAAAAGCTCTAAAGCAATGGAAGTAACGAGTGTTGGTGACTTTTTCTTACTTTTAGTAATGAAAGTACCTTTATTTGGAGCACTAGCATTATTAAACTGGAAATTATCGCCTGAAGGTGTGAGTTTACTCAGTGCAAATACAACAATAATTATTTATTTTGGTTTAGCAATTTGGCTTGCTTATGAAATTTATACCGCTTACCACGTGAATAAAACGATTTTTACTACGCCTGTAGAGCCTATGCATCAATATTCATTTAAACAAGTTGCTGTGTTAAATGTTTTATATTTTGCTACTTTTGGTAGTGAATTAGCCGTAGTTTCAATGTTGCCATTATTTTTTAGTGAAACGTTCAATTTAGATCTTATTTATGCGGGTTTATTAGCATCAAGTTATGCTTTTATGAATTTATTATCACGCCCTTTAGGTGGTTGGATAAGTGATAAATATGGCCGTAAAAAAACGTTAATGATTTTAACTACAGGGTTAAGTTTAGGTTATGCAGTGATGGCGTCTATTACCGGTGAATGGTCGTTAGTTTTAGCGGTTATTGCAGCAATGAGTTGTTCTTTCTTTGTACAAGCTGGTGAAGGCGCTGTCTTTGCAGCAGTACCATTAATAAAAAGGCGCTTAACGGGACAAATAGCGGGTATGACAGGTGCTTACGGTAATGTTGGCGCGGTGTGTTATTTAACGGTATTATCATTTGTTAGTTATTCAGTCTTTTTTTGGGTTATTGCGGCTAGTGCATTTGTCGGCTTATTGATGTTGTTTTTAATGCAAGAGCCAAAAGGTAATATGGTTGAAATATTACCCGACGGTAGTGTAGAACTTATTAAGGTAGATTAAATGGCTATTGCTCAGCAACCTTTATCAACAAAGAAACAAGCACTTCAAGATAGCTTGGTTATTGCTTTTGGTGGTTTTTCCACTAAAGGCAAAAAAGCCAACAATGAAGATGCTTTTGCTTTAAAAATGAGTAAGGGACTTGAGCTTGAAAGAAAAGGACATATTGCTGTTATTGCCGATGGTGTTTCTAGTGCTAACTGCGCAGAAAAAGCGAGTCAAATGAGTGTTTGCCACTTTATTAATGAGTTCTTAGCGACACCTGATACATGGTCAGTACAAAAATCAGCAGCTAAAGTCATTTCATCATTAAACAATTGGTTTTATTCACGGCAATTAGTTACAGATGAAAAAGGTGCAGTAGAGCAATGGTTTAGTACCTTTTCAGCGCTAATATTAAAAGGTGATAAAGCACAAATATTTCATATTGGCGACTGCCAAATAGCCAAAATTAACAATGATGGTTATCAAGTACTAACTAAAGAACATGCTACGGTTTCAGGTACGCTTAACCGTGCTTTAGGTGCAGGTACTCATATAGAAGTAGATTATTCATCAACAATTTTAGCCCCTCAAGATATCCTTATTTTAAGTTGTGATGGTGTTTATCAATTTGTAAAACAAAAACAAATTAAACAAATAATTAAGCAAACACTTGAGCAAAATAAAAATTTAGAACAAGTCAGTAAAGATATTGTTGAGCTAGCATTAAAGCAAGGCTCTAACGATAATTTAACTTGCTTACTAGTACGTATAGATCAACTACCTAAACAAGCGTTTAGTCAGTTAGTTTTTACTCGTCTTCAACAGGTTGTTCCCCCAGCTTTACGTGTTGGTAGTTTGTTAGATCATTATGAAATTTTAGATACTTTACAACAAACTACTCGGTCACATGTTTATTTAGCTAAAGATACGCAATTAGAAAAATTAGTGGTTATTAAAGTACCATCGGTTAATTTTTGTGATGATCATGATTATTTAACAGGGTTCATTAAAGAAGGGTGGATTGGTAATAAAATTGATCATCCTGCGATAATGAAAATTTATCCTAGAATTGAACAAGGACGATTTTTATATCATGCTTGTGAATATATAGAAGGACAAACATTGTACGGTTGGCTTAAAGACAACCCTAATCCATCTTTAATAAAAATACGGGATATTTTAGAACAACTCGTTAAGATATTACGCGTACTGCAACGACAAGACATTCTTCATTGTGATATTAAACCAGATAATTTTATTATTGACACTCATGGTCGGATTAAGCTTCTTGATTTTGGTAGTGGTTATGTAGGCTCCGATGAGCAAAATCAACCTATTGGTAATCAAGGAACATTAAATTATAGCGCGCCAGAATTATTTTATTTACATAAAAATAGCCATCAAAGTGAGCTGTATGCATTAGCGGTAATTATTTATCAATTACTTACTAATCACTTGCCTTATAAAGAAATTTACCAAATTGATTCAGCTCCCAAACAATATGATTTATGGCGATACAAACCTGTCACTACTTACCGTAAAGATTTACCAAGTTATATTGACATGGTGTTATCTAAGGCATTGGCTCCTAATCCAAATAATAGATATGAACACTACTCTGAATTTCAAACAGCATTCATTGCTAATAATCAAAATAATATTAACGCATTACAAAATATACCTTTATTAGAAAGAGATCCTGTTAAATTTTGGAAAGGACTCAGTGCTACTCTATTCTTGGCTTTATTGAGTGCTTTATTCTTTTGTTAACGGTTTATGAGTATATAACTGCACAATAAGCTTTCATTTATTGCCTTATTAGGAGTCAATTTCCTTAAAAAAGATTTCGCTCTGATTTAAAATAATTTAAAAACAACGCGTTATGTTTTCTGTGTGTGGTTGGCGTATTTTTTGCAATCTGATCCAAGTATAAACTTCCCCATTACTATATTTGACCATTAATTTATGAATATAAGTCAGCTAAAAGCAGTTATAAACAAAGATCTTATTGAAGGTGATATTAATACTACGTGCCCTTATTGTGGGGTTGGTTGCGGTATAAGTGTATCTAAATCAACTAGTGATGGTAGCTCAGGTTTACCCGTATTAATTAACGGTGATAAACGCCACCCAGCTAATTTTGGTAAATTGTGTATTAAAGGTAAAAACCTAGCAGATACTTTAGATAATAGTAATCGTTTAGCTACACCAATGATTAATAATCAAGCACAAAAATGGCCTAAAACCCTTGATTATGTAGCGAGTAAAATTAGCGAATCTGTTGAAAAACATGGCAAAGATTCAGTGGGTTTTTATCTTTCAGGTCAGTTACTTACCGAAGACTATTATATTGCTAATAAACTAATGAAAGGCTTTATTGGAAGTAGTAATGTTGACACTAACTCTCGTCTTTGTATGTCTTCAGCTGTTTCGGGTCATAAACGTGCATTTGGCGAAGACATAGTGCCAATGAATTACTCAGATATTACTAAAGCGGATGTTATTGTTTTAGCTGGCTCAAACTTGGCTTGGTGTCACCCGGTAATTTATCAGCGAATTAGAGACGAAAAACAAAAAAGACCTGAGTTAAAACTGGTGGTCATAGATCCCCGAGTAACCGCCTCTACCGAGTTAGCAGATTTACACTTGCCTATCAAAGCAGGTCGTGATGTTGTTTTGTTTAATGGTTTACTTAACTATTTAAATAAACAGGGCTTTATTAACCAAAATTTACTCACTTCAATTGATAAATCAGCAGGATTAGCACAAGCGTTAACCTATGCTGAACAAGATAGTGAATTGCTAGACAGTATTAATTTATCAGCCAAAGATATTAAACAGTTTTATCAGTTATTTGCTAATAGCGATAAAGTAGTTACGTTGTTTTCTCAAGGCATTAACCAATCTAGCCAAGGTACAGATCAAGTTAATGGCATTATCAACTGTCATTTAGTCACCAATAAAATAGGCAAAGAAGGTTGTGGTCCTTTCTCTATCACAGGGCAACCTAACGCTATGGGTGGACGAGAAGTCGGTGCGTTAGCAAATACTTTAGCCAGCCATATTGAATTTAAAGATAATCATTTACATGCTGCATTAGCTAATTTTTGGCAAACTGACAACCTAGCTACAACAGAAGGTTTAAAAGCGGTTGATCTGTTTGATGCGGTAGAATCTGGTGAAATTAAAGTGTTGTGGATTATGGCAACTAACCCGTTAGTAAGCATGCCCAATCAGAAAAAAATTCAACGGGCTTTACAAAAGTGTGAGCTTGTTATTGTTAGTGACTGCGTTGCTAATAATGACACTTTAGCTTATGCGGATGTAATTTTACCTACTCATGCTTGGGGGGAAAAATCAGGTACAGTGACTAATTCAGAACGAAGAATCTCTCGCCAACGACCATTTTTACAACCGTTTGAACAAGCAAAATCAAACTGGTGGATTATTAATGAAATAGCTAAACGCATGGGTTTTACAAAACAGTTTAACTATCAATCGGTTGATGAAATATTCGCTGAACATGCCCGTTTATCTGGATTAGAAAATAATAATACCCGTGCTTTTGATATTTCTGTTTACGGTGAACTAACCAAACAACAGTACCAACGCTGGCAACCTGTACAATGGCCACAGCCCAAAGGGCGTTCTATCAGAGTTAGTGAACAAGACTTCTTTAAAGACGGTCATTATTATCATGATAATAACCTAGCGAAAGTCGTTGCAATTAAGTACCAAGATACTAATGTTCAAAGAAATAGGGATGAAAAAGATAACGATAACTTATTCACCTTAAATACGGGGCGAAATAGGGACCAATGGCATACACAAACACGTAGCGGAAAATCATCGTTATTAAGCCAACGACACCCAGAGCCAGAACTTGAAATTAACCCTGACGATGCATTAAAACTTAATATTAAAAATAATCAGCTAGTGAATATTTCTGCAGAAAATATTGGCAGTGATAAATTTTTAATTCGTGCTAAAGTAACTAAAAAACAACAACCTAAAGAGTTATTTGTTGCTATTCACTGGTCTTCTAGTAATTTTAACCAAGGTTGTGTCAGCCAGTTTATCAACGCCAATGTTGATAAAGTTTCAGGTCAACCAGCTTTTAAACATAGTCAGGTACTGTTAAAACCATGCCCATCTAACAGTGAAGCAATGTTAGTGGTGCAATCTGCTATTAAAATGTCTTTGGCTAATTATCAAGTTAAGCAAAAAATTAGCGGAGGTTATTGTTATCATTTAGCGAGTGACGAACAACCAGAAGCACTCTTTAAACGGTTAAATGATTACTTATCTGAACATGAAGAACTTAATAACTTTGATATATTAAATGCCAGTGAACCAAGTAAACAATATTTTCGAAAAAGCTACTTTAATAAAGGAAACCTACACAGTGCAATATTGGTGGCAAAAGAAAAAGATGATCTACCCTTGGGCTGGATTAGCCAAGTATATAAACCATCAAATAAAAATAATGTTAAACGTGATTTAATATCAAATGATAGTAAACACTTACAAACAAAGAAAACTTTCTGTCATTGTTTAAATATAGATATAAATAATATTGAACAAGCTATTGCTGATGGCGATATAACCGTGGCAAGTGTTAGAGCTAAAACAGGCGCAGGTAATGGTTGTGGTAGCTGTATCGGTGATATTTCATTAATGTTAAATGAAGTATAGTAACGTAAAAATTAACAGACTTTTTGTGCACAAAGGTTAGAGTAAATTTTTTTAAGTAGCTTGTGTAGCATGTAAAGTGTTCTTAGGTTTAGTAATGCGAGACATAGAAATGAGCAAAAGTTCTTTATTATATCGTATTAATTTTCATTAATGCATGATCCCACCCTGTATAGAACAGCACTATTGAATATAAACATTAAGTTGTTAATTTTTATTTAAGGCAAACTGGTATACACTTAAACATTAAAAGTTTTTGTGAGTATCTACTTGAATAATAAATTTTTTCTTATTGCTTTAAGTTTGTTGTTATCAACAATAGTTCAGGCTAACGATTGTAATAACGTTGCATCAAATTGTGTTCAAATCTCTGTTGCCAATGTTAAAGGTGAACCATTATCTAATATGGTTGTTTATCTTGAACCGCTTGATAAACAAATCCTTCGCTCAACTTCAAAAACACTTCAGATAAGCCAATATAATAAATCTTTTTCTCCTTATATTAGCGTTAGTCAAACCAACCAACCTGTTAGCTTTGTTAATCAAGATGATATTACTCATCATATTTATTCTGTTGGAAATAAAAATAAATTTTCTTTTAAAATTCGAGCTGGAGATAGTAATACTAGTATTGAATTTAATAGAGCAACTGAAATTGCAATGGGTTGTAATATTCATGATTGGATGAGTGGTTATTTATTGGTATTGAATACCCCTCTTTTTGAAAAAACAAATGAGCAAGGTGTTGCTTATTTGAATGTTCCTCAACATGGAAAATATAAGATTGTTGTTTGGCATCCTCAAATGAAGGAACAGAATAATCGAATGACTATTGAAAAACAGATTTTGGGAAATATAAAAATTGCATTTGTATTAACGAAAGCTATGCAAGATATTCCAGTACAAGAAAGTGATGATGATTTTGATTTTTTGTCTGACTATTAATGAAATAAAAATATGAGTATAAGGCACTTATTTTAATGAAAAGCTTACAAAACAAAATTTTTTTATTTTTCGTTATACTTCTGCTAATGGTACAAGCTATTGCTTTTTGGACTTTATATAACGTAAACAAAAACCAAGAAGCATCAGAAATTCTAAATAGATTAACCACAGCTAAAACTATTTTTACAGAATTATTTGATCGTCGCTTAGATTATTTAGGGGCTTTTGCCGAAACAGTTGCAAAAGATTATGGACTAAAAGAAGTATTTGATGATGATACTCGTAGCTTATTGGTTGCATTAAATAACCATAGAAAACGTATTGATGCTGACTTAGCGATGACTATTTCTTCTGAAGGAATTATTATTGGTCAATTAGTAAGGCAATTTATAGATGTAAATCATAATAAAATTAGTCAAGGTATTGAGCGAGGTCAAGAATTTCGATTTACCAGCTGGCTTGAATCAGGACAAGCGGCACATTTATATCAAATAGATGATGCTTTATATCAACTTAGTTTATCGCCGGTTACTGTTGGAGCAAAAACCATTGGTTGGATTGCATTTGGTTTTCAAATTGATCAACGCCTTGCCAAAGAATTTATGGATATTACAGGTCTAAAAACAGATTTTATTCATAAAGATAACGGTAGTTGGCAATTAATTGCATCATCATATAACCCACTAAATACGGGTGAAGAGTTAGATATTGCGAAGCAAATTATTCAAGGAAAAACACCAGTAGAATATATTGCAACCCATGCATTAATTACTGAGTTTGATGAGCAAGAACTTGGTGTTGTAATGTATGGTTTAAAAGCAAACTTTATCGCATTATTACAGAAACAAGGCTGGCGATTTTTAATGTTAGCAGCGTTAACACTCTTTATGTCTTTAGCGAGTGCTTATCTTATTGCTGCATCCATAAGCAAACCAATTAAACGCTTAGTTCAACAAGCTAAAGTGGTTGCAAGTGGGGATTACCATCAAACAGTGACCATTAAAGATAAAAATGAGTTAGGGCAGTTGGCTGATGAGTTTAATTTAATGCAATCGGCAGTGTTAATGCGTGAAGAAGCTATTATGCATAATGCTAATCATGATCCTTTAACTGATTTACCCAATCGAAATATTTTAAATACTGTTTTAAATAAATTAGCAAAGCAGCAGAATAGTTTTACTTTATTACATTTAAATTTAAGTCGCTTAAAAGATGTTAATGATACTTTGGGACATGATGTAGGTGATGAAGTAATAAAAGAATTGGCAAGGCGGTTACAACGACTAGTTAAGCAAAATTATTTTAAGCTGTTAGTACATTTAGGGGCAGACGAGTTTGTTTTACTGTCAGAGCAGCACAATACAGATGAAGTGATTTCTTTTATTCACACAGAATTAGAACCTGCTTTTGACTATCAAGGTATAAGCCTACAACTACAAGTTCGTATGGGTTTAGCCATCTGCCCTGAACATACGAAAGACGCTAAAAATATTGTGCAAATGGCAGATACAGCACTTCATCACACGAGAAATACAGGACAACTGGTACAAATTTATCACCCCGATCTTGATGTGAATACCGTTGAACGCTTGAGCCTTATTAATGATTTAAAAGAAGCAATACCTTCAGGGCAACTTGCTTTACATTTTCAACCTAAGCTGTGTTTACGCACGATGAAAGTTACTCATGCTGAAGCATTGGTTCGGTGGCAACATCCAACATTAGGTATGGTTCCGCCTGATGATTTTATTCATATCGCAGAGCAAACAGGCCAAATTAAAGCATTAACACGATGGGTTTTTACCGCCGCAATTGAGCAATATCATACTTGGATAGCATTAGGTATTAACCTAAATATAGCGATAAATATTTCAGCAGAAAACTTAAAAGAGCCTGATTTTTATAAATTTATTTGTGAGTCAATGAAGGCATCTAAAGTTCCTGCAGACAAAATCACACTAGAAGTAACAGAAAGTGCTGTAGTTGAAGATCCTGAATCAGCAATTAAACTGTTAAGTAAATTTAAAACACAAGGAATGAAAATTTCAATTGATGATTATGGTACGGGTTATTCATCGTTAGCACAGTTAAAACAATTACCAGTACATGAATTAAAAATTGACAAATCATTTATTCAGCGCCTTGAGCATGACGATGATGATCAAATTATAGTGCGATCTACAATTGAATTAGCCCATAATATGGGTTTGCATGTTGTCGCAGAAGGCATTGAAGATGAATTCTCTTTAAATTGGCTATCAGAACACCATTGTGAACTTGCACAAGGCTATTTTATTAGCCGGCCAAAGCCAGCAAATGAGTTAACAACGTGGTTGCTAGAAAATCCAATTTTCTCCTTTAATAAAAAAACTATTAAGGAAAGTAGATGAATCAACTGATCTTTAAAACCATTATTGTCTGTTTGTGTATCATTCAATCATTAAATGCAGCTGAGTATGAATTTCATGGCATAGTTGATTTTAGGGCAAGTTCTGTTGATTCTTTAGCAAAAGGCTATGTTGCTGGTGGGCAAGGTAAATTTGGTTTAAGTGATGGTGTACAGTTTTCAATTGCACAGGCAGGTGCTCAAATAGTAGTGACGTGGGATAATGGTTTAAGTGCTCATGGGGTGATAAATGCCTTTATTGATGATGAAGATAGCACATTTGGTCTAACTGAAGCTTATTTTAAATATAAAGGGTTGCCAAATGAATCAGGTTATCGATTTCAAATAAAAGCAGGTATTTTCTATCCTGAAATATCCTTAGAAAATAATGCCTATGCATGGGCAAGTAAAGACACGTTAAATTCGTCAATGATCAATACATGGATTGGTGAAGAAATTCGTGTGCTTGGTTCTGAGTTTAAACTGACTCGTTTAGGTAGAATGAATAATGATGCTTTTGATTTGTCATTATCGGCAAGTGTTTTTACCAATAATGATCCCGCAGGGGCTTTAATTGCTTGGCACGGGTGGACAACAAGTAGCAGGCAAACTTTATGGACAGAATCACGTCAATTTCCATGGTTTCCTGCATTAGAGTCTGGCTTTGCACTCGCGGGGCAAGCAGAAAAGTCAGACCCATTTTTAGAGCTAGATAATAACGTAGGTATTCATATTCGTGGAGAATGGAGCTTACGAGGAAAAGGAGAATTGTCATTTGGGTATTATGATAATAATGCAACACCCTATGAAGCTGTTAACGGGCAATATGGCTGGCACACACGCTTTTATCATATAGGATCATATTGGAAGTTAGTTAAAGGTTTAACACTTACAGCACAGTATTTAAATGGTGATACTTTAATGCAAAATAAAGAACGCTTAGATATTGTTAATAACACTTATAATAGTGCCTTTGTTGCTCTTACGTTAAAGTGGGGTGGAAGATTTATAGGCAGTAAAGATTCTAAACATAAAACCACGATAAGAATTGAAAACTTTAATGTCACAGATCGTGATAATACCTGGGGAGATAATAATAATGAAGATGGAGAAGCGATAACGTTAAGTCACAGCTATAGGCTCAATAAGTATTGGTTTTTATCTGCTGAATTTATTCATGTAGATAGTGAGCGCCCTGCTCGGTACTATGCCCATCAGCCTATTAATTTAGTTGAAAAACAGCTTCAAATAGCAGCAAGGTACTTTTTTTAATTTATAGTAAACTTATCAGATATTCTTTGGCTGTTGCAGGATGGTTAGAAAAAATACCATCAACACCTATTTTATGCATGTTTCTAATATCTTCAAACTGATCGACAGTATAAACATATACTTTCAAGTTTCTTTTATGAGCATCATTTACAAAGCTTTCATTAATAAAATCAATATCGATATGCACTGATTTAGCATGTAATTGTGCTGCAAAATAAGCATACTCAATAGGACAACTAGCGGTTAATGCGCCAATTGAAAATTCAGGTCGTTGTTGATGAATATCCTTGAGTAGATGATGATCAAATGAGGAAAGTAAGATGTTATCAACGTTCAAGTTAGTGGTGTTTATTGCTTCATCTAAATAAGAAAACAATAAACTAAGCTGATTAATCCCTTTTAACTCTATATTGATGATGCATTTACCTGATGTAAGGGCGAGTACTTCGTCAAGCATTGGTATAGTTTCACTTTCACCGGCTTTAATGCTTCGTAAATAGTTAGCGGTATGATCTGTGATTTGACCTATTCCAGATGTTGTTCTATGTAACCAGCGATCATGAATGACCCATAGCCTACCATCTGCTTCATGAACATCTATTTCAATGCCGTCTACATTACTATCTAAAGCTGATTGAATAGCACGTAAAGTGTTTTCAGGTTCTACACCACTTGCACCACGATGAGCAAAAATTTGCATAGTCATTCACACATTAAATTATGTTTGAGTATAATTATGGGTATAATACTAACCCACTTTAACGTAGTTGAACTAGCTTAATGTCTGAATTACAAGAAAAACGCTTAAATAAATATATTAGTGAATCAGGATTTTCTTCTCGCCGTGGTGCAGATAAACTAATAGAAAATAACCGTGTAACCATCAATGGAAAAATACCCGAACTAGGCACGAAAGTTAAAGATGGTGATGTTGTTAAAGTTGATGGCAAGGAAATAGCAGCAACCCCAAAGAATAAATCTGATCGTATATATATTGCTTATAACAAACCTATAGGTATTACCTGCACTACAGAAAAACATGTTAGAGGAAATATTATTAATGCTATTGGTCATAAAGAAAGAATTTTCCCAATAGGTAGGTTAGATAAGCCATCTGAAGGGCTAATATTCTTAACAAGTGATGGTGACATAGTTAATAAAATTCTGCGCGCTGAAAATGCACATGACAAAGAATATATTGTTATGGTTGATAAACCAGTCAGTGAGCGGTTTATTGAAAGAATGGCTCGTGGCGTACCAATACTAGGTACTATTACTAAACCTTGTATTGTTAAAGTAAAAAGTAAGTTTGTTTTTACAATTGTTTTAACACAAGGACTCAACCGTCAAATACGGCGTATGTGTGAATATTTAGATTATAATGTTAAAAAATTAAAACGGTCACGCATCATGAGTGTTGAATTGGGTAGTTTAAAACCAGGTCAATGGCGAGACTTAACAAAAGAGGAGATGACTGAACTAAATCATGCTGTCGCTACTTCCAGTAAAACAGAAAAAAAGTAATGACATGGTGAAAATACACTTACAAAAAAAGAGCTATAAAGCTCTTTTTTAGTTAAAGACAATACTTATACTCATGATACCTCAAAATCCCCGCAGGGCGAGTTTAAAAGGCTTATATGCGGCGTTATTAATTTCGACAATAGAACAACTATTATTGTCAATCAATGCCTTACCTCTAAGCCTTTTAATTCTCGCTGAAAAGGAACATTTTGAGGTATCATGAGTATATATTAAGTAATATTTTTAGTTCTCGCGTAATGCTCTAAAACCAATATAATTTGAACGAAAGCTTTCTGACAACTCTAAACGTACAGACGTTCTTGCAAGTTTTGGTGCAAAATTCCATGAACCACCACGAGCAACAACTTTATTACCTTGCGTAATTTCCCAAACATTACCTACAGTATCAAATAAGCCAAACTTGTTTGCTTTAAATGATTTTACAGGAGCTGTGCCTTGGTTTGACCATCTACTACCACAATAAGCACAATTTGCTTTAGCGTTACCAACGTCATTTCCCCACCAATAATTATCAGGGCTACCTGCTCTTGCTACGTATTCCCATTCTTTTTCATTTGGTAAGCGATATTTGCGATCAGTCATGCTTGATAACCATCTCAAATATGTTTGGCTATCTTTTCCACTGATACACACAACAGGGTGATCATCTGTTTGTTTAAAACCAGGGTTACGCCAGTTTAATACAGAATCATATTGAGGCTTACCATCAACAAAGGCGGCACATCCATTTTCAGATTCAGCTTCTGTTACGTAGTTTGTTTTTTTAATGAAACGTTTAAAGTCACCAACAGTAATTTGGTTCTGACCTACAGCAAATGCTTTTAATATTTGTTCGCTATAAGCTGGCTTTTCATTTTTTAAACCGGCACCTTTAAGATCGCCTACTTGAAAGTTACCTGCTGGAATGCCAATTAACTCAGGTCCAAGTTGCTCTCCAAATAAAATATCTTGTATTTTTTCACCGTTAGCTAAATTGAGAGAGGACTTCACTAAATCAGCTTTTACAAGCATGTTTTTATTTAATTTAATATCTTGCTCATGGTCCATATAGCCAGTTTTACTAATGACTACGCTATGTTTACCTGAGCTCAGCATAACTGAAAGTCGAGTTGAGCCATAACTTACACCATCAATAAAAACTTCATCATCATATTGATCTGAACGTACAGTTAGTTCATATAATACGCTATCATCATTTAATGAAATTTCTTCAGTTTCAGAATTATCAACTTCACTGGTAAGCACTTCTTGATTATCAATAAACATACAATAGCGCGCTGAAATATCAAGTAAGGTACAAGCTTCATTATTAGGTAAAGAGCCTTGCATATTTACGGCTATTGTTGTGCCATACATACCTTGACCACTAAACTCACCTGAAATCACTTTATGTTTTAATAAGCGAACTCTTGCTGCAGAGTCATTTTTATTTTCATTAATTAAATTTGATTCGGTTGCTGAGTTATAAAGTGTATCTAAAAAAGTTTTAGAAGCCTTTTGTTTTGCTAGCATGTTTCCACGAGTAATACATTTAGTAAACGTTTCTTGAGGGTCACAATTAATTTTTTGTGTAACTTCTAATTCATCATCTTTTTCAAATTCATTACGCAAGCGTTTTACACGTGCAATTTTTATTTCTTCAATTAATGCTTCTCGAGCATTTGCTAAGGTGAACCTTTCAACATTTGCTTCAGACAAATCTACTTTAGCTTGAGCTAGGCTTGATACCTTAGTTTTAATATCATTTTTATTTTTTTTCTGAACAATAATGGCTTGACGGTAGTTGTTCTGAGCTTCATTTATATCTTGGTCGGGGTTATCAACCATAGCTTCATATTGCTCATTCATACTGAGTAATGCTTGTTCACGTAATTTTTTTAATTCTTTCCCTTGGCTACGTAAATTGGTTAAATTAATATTTTCGTTGGCTACCAGATCGTTTAATCCTGTTAATATAATAATAAAATCATTATATTCAGCTTGCTTACTGTTTAATTCAATTTCTAAACTTTCAACAGTTTTATTTTGTATTTGTACTGTTTCAGCAGCTTGGGCGGAAAACCCAATTGAAAAGCAGCTTATGGTAAGAGCGATTAAAGCTAAGCGCATGTTTATCATTCCCAAATAAATGTAAAGTTAATCTGAACTTAATGCAAAATATATTCAAATCTCATTTTACATATTTTTTAATTATTAGCTATGTTTTTGATAATTGTCGTTATATTTATAATCAACTTGCCTTTGCAAGTCGTTAACAATACTCAAGTATAGTAAGCATTATAAGTCTCAATCCTAATCATATTTCCTCAAGGGGTAAATCGCAAGAGATAAAGCCACTATTCGGTATCATTTATAACTAAGTTGTCTTTAGTTTGATTGTTATCATCATTTTCGAATGTTTTTATACCTTTAAATGATAAAAAAATCAATTTTACCTGATATTTTTGTCTAAAATATCAGGTAAAATTTGTAGGTGTATTTTGCTGTAAAGTAACTTATTGAGCAATTTTGGGGTAAAAAAGCACTTAATGTTTAATTTAGGCTCGATAATTTAGGTGCTAATTCTTTTAAAACATCGGGATCATCTATTGTTGATGGAACTTCAATATCTTGCCCATCTATCATTTGCCTTAATGTTTTACGCAGTATTTTTCCAGAGCGAGTTTTAGGTAGGCGCTCAACGATGAGTAGATTTTTTAAAGAGGCGATAGCACCTATTTTTTCTCGAATACAATTTTTTAAATCTACAGTAAGCTCTTCATCACTTGCCGTGACACCGTTTTTGATTACAACGAGCCCAAATGGTACTTGTCCTTTTAAAGCATCTTGAATACCAATTACTGCACATTCCGCCACTGCAGGATGTTCAGATAGAACTTCTTCCATTTCTCCAGTTGATAAACGATGACCGGCAACATTAATCACATCGTCGGTTCTTCCCATAATGAATAAGTAGCCATCGTCATCAATATAGCCACCATCGCCTGTAACATAATAACCTTTGTGAGTATTTAAATAACCACTTTTGAAGCGTTCACTGTCATTCCAAATAGTCATTAAACAGCCAGGAGGCATGGGTAGCTTTATTGCAACAATACCTTGTTGGTTTGCTGGCAATAGATGCCCATGGGCATCTAAAATCTCAACATTAAAACCGGGAATAGGTAAGCCTGCAGAGCCAGCTTTAGTTTGAATAGGAGTAAAGTCATTGTTTTCAACGACCAAAGGTGTACTAGCAATTGACCAACCAGTTTCTGTTTGCCACCAATGATCGATCACAGGCAATTGAGATTTTTCTTTTAACCAATGATAGGTTGTTGGATCTAAACGTTCTCCAGCTAAATATAAGCGTTTTAATGAAGATAAGTCATAGTCTTTTAATAATGCCCCATCAGGGTCTTCCTTACCAATAGCGCGAAATGCAGTGGGAGCACTGAATAATGCATTGACCTTGTATTCTTCACATATTCGCCAGAATGCACCTGCATCGGGCGTTCTTATCGGTTTTCCTTCATACAAAATAGTAGTGCAACCAGCCATTAATGTTCCGTACACTATATATGAATGCCCTACAACCCAACCAACGTCAGAAGCAGCCCAAAATACGTCACCTGTTTGCATGCCGTAAATGTTTTTCATGCTATATAACATAGCAACAGCATGTCCGCCGTTATCTCGAACCACACCTTTAGGCTTACCCGTTGTGCCAGAAGTATATAAAATATAAAGAGGATCGGTACTTTTTACACAAACGGGTGGTACTGGAACAGCAGAAGACATCAAATCTTCCCAGCAATAATCTCTACCTGTTTGTAAATCTGCTGTTAATTCTTTTCTTTGATAAATAACGCAATTTTTAGGCTTATGCTCGGCAAGTTTAATGGCGTTATCAATTAAAGGTTTATAAGCAATAACTTTTTTGATTTCAATACCACAACTAGCGCCTACAATGACTTTTGGTTGTGCATCATTAATACGAATAGCTAATTCATTTGCAGCAAAACCACCAAAAACAACAGAATGAATTGCGCCTAGTCGAGCACAAGCTAGCATTGCAATCGTAGCTTGCGGAATCATAGGCATATAAATGAGAACACGATCGCCTTTTTCAACATTTTTTGATCGTAAAACATCAGCAAACTTAGCAACTTGTTCGGTTAATTCACTGTAAGTGTATTGTTGTTTTATGCCAGTAACGGGTGAGTCATAAATAAGTGCTATGTTATCTCCACGCCCTTGTTCTACGTGATAATCAAGCGCAAGGTAGCAAGTATTTAGTTCACCATCAGGAAACCAGTCAGTCCAACCTTCATCATTTTTTTCTAATATTGTTGAGGGTGGTGTATACCAAGCAACTAAGTTAGCTTGTTCTTGCCAATAAACATCAGGTGTATTTTTTGCAACTTCATATTGATTGATATAATTCATATTTGTTATCTATTTTGTTTAATATATAGACTATTTTAGAGCAGATATTAAATATTGAATATTAGACTTTAGACCAGCCTTTATAAATTGGACAGGATTGACCAATGAACTATTAATACCAATCAGACTAATTAAATGATCATCTTCAAGTAGTATCCTCATTGAATTTTGACCCCTTACTTAATCTGATTGGTATAACTTGATGAAATTAGCATCTTTAAATAGAACGAGTATACTGCTTAGTAAGCTTTAATAATTAACTATCACATCAGGTTAGTTATATTAATTACTATTATTATTGAAGGTAAGGGAAAGCATTTTGACCCCATTATGGTTGAAGCCTTTATTGAATGCTTTGATGAATTTTCGACTATTGCCAAACAATATACCTGTTACACCTGAATATGCTCGTTTTAGGTGTAACAGGTATACATAAATTTATTCAACGCTTAGTTGAAGGAGTAAAGTGGAGCTGATATGAGTATTCAAAATGAAAAGCTGAGTAATACCTCAAGTGTCATATCGAACAAAATATCATTTTTAATGACGTTGTTTGAAAAACAGCACAGATCCTTACTATTTAAAGTTTTGATCTTATCATTCATCGTTACTGTTACCTTTATAGTTTATATAAATGCCTCATTGAAACAAGTTGAATTACATCATTTTAAAGAACTACAAGTTGTCGCTCAATTAAAAAATAAACAGATAAACCGCTGGTTCATAGAACATGAGAAGCACTTAACTATTCTAAAGTCTTCAGCTTCATTACTTGGTTTACTTGAAAGTAAAACTAAAAAATCACAAGAAATAATTAATATTCAATTAAATAATTATTACCAAAGTTTAGGTTTAGCGGGTGTGAAAATTGAAGATAGACAAGGAAATGTTATTAGTAGTCTTGGTGACCAAATAAAGAGTAATAAAACATTAAGTAAAACCATTAAACAAGCACTCTTAAGTAAAGAGATTGAAAATACCGGTTTATACCGTTTAACAACTAATAGTCAGGAGAAAATTAGCTTTAACTTTGTCTCTACATTCAATGATAGTGATAACTTTATCATTATTATGTCGGTAGATAAAAATGAATTTCTATTTCCTTTTTTACAAGAATGGCCAAACCAAAGTCAAACCTCAGAAACCTTATTATTTAAAAAAGAACAACAAGGGGTGTTATTTTTAAATGAACTGAGACATGAAAAAAATTCAGCGGTGACTAGAACGATATCTAAAGAAAATAGTGATGTTTTAGCAATACAAGTTATCAATAAAAAGGCGAATACCAATACTTATATTTCAGGTGTTGATTATAGGAATGAACCCGTTATTGGTGTGGCATTGCATTTTCCTAAACTGGATTGGTACCTTATCGCTAAAATGGATAAGTCTGAAATTTATCAAGGCTTCTATGGTGTTATTATATGGCAAATAGTTACGTTGTTATTCTTACTTTTTTCTATATTTACCTTCGCTTTAATTCTTATTCAAAGAACAAATTTACATCATGCGGCTCTTCGTGAGCGTGATTTAGCTGCAAGTTCACTTGATGTCATTTTTAATATTGTTCCTGATTTTTATTTTAAGCTATCAAGTGACTCCACTATTGTTGATTATAGAGCGCAAAATGTTGATGACCTATATGTTGGCCCGCACACTTTTATTGGCAAAAAAATGCAAGATATTTTACCTACTTCAACAGGGTCTATATTTGAAAAAAATATAGATAATCTAGTAAAACACCAATCAATGGTTACTTTTGAATACTCATTAATTACCGATGAAAATGTACAGTGGTTTGAAGCCCGTATGTCGCTTTTACTTGATAAATCAATTGCTATTCTTGTTAGAGACATTACCAAACAAAAACATTCTCAACAGGCATTGGAACGTGCAAGTGAGGTGATTGAAAAAAGCCGAATTGTTTTGTTTCGCTGGAAACCTATAGAAGGATGGCCCGTTGAGCTTGTTTCAGCAAACCTTGAAATTTTTGGCTATAATCCAGACGACCTTCTTTCTGGCAAAGTAGCTTATAGCACATTAGTGCATCCAGATGATCTTGATAAAGTTATGGAGGAAGTCACTTATAACACTACCAACAAAATAGATGACTTTACCCAAGAATATCGTATTGTCTCGCCTTCTGGCGAGGTGTTTTGGACCGATGATAGAACTCAAATCATTCGAGATGAAGATGATGAAATTCTATATTATCAAGGTACTGTTATTGATATAACAGAGAAAAAAGAACTCTCTAAACAAGCTAGTTACTATAATCGCTTATTTGAAAGTTCATTGAATGAAATATATATTTTTAGTGGTGAGTCTTTAAAATTTATAGACGTTAATCATGGGGCGTTGAAAAATATTGGCTATTCCTTAAACGAGATTAAAGCATTAACGCCAGCAGATATTAAACCACAATATGACCTTCGAGCTTTTAATGCGTTGCTTGAACCGTTAAAAAACAAAACGAGACAGAAAATTGTTTTTACTTCAATACATCAACGAAAAGATGGCAGCACTTATCCCATTGAAGCCCATATTGAGCCCATTGGTGAGGAATCTGATTCATATATTGCATTAATCCACGATATAACAGAAAGGGAAGATTCACTTAAGGCCATTAAGCAAAGCTCAGCTAAGCTTACTAATATTACTAACTCAGTAAATGATGCCATTATTATGGCAGATGAAATGGGTAATATTGTTTTTTGGAATACCGGAGCAGAAAATATTTTTGGATACTCTCTTTCAGATGCAAATAATAAAAATGTTATTGAGCTTTTATTTTCACAGCAAAAACTGAAGCAATATAAACGTCTTTTCTCGTCACTGACAAGTTCAAACGACAATGCCATATTTAATACATCACTTGAAATGAAAGCACTAAGAAATCAAAAAGATGAAATTGATATTGAAGTGTCACTATCATCATTAGACTCCGATGGTCAGCGGTGTATTATTGGCGTTTTCCGTGATATTAGTAAACGTAAATTTATGGAACAAGAACTACTGAAATTAGTTCAAGCTACCGAACAAAGCCCTGAAAGTGTTGTTATCACCAATTTAAAGGGTGAAATAGAGTACGTAAATAAATCGTTTATAAAAACTAGTGGCTTTAGTTTATCTGATGTTATAGGAAAGAATTCAAAAATATTACAATCAGGCAAAACGAATTCAAAAACTTACGCAGATCTTTGGTATACGCTAAGGCAAGGTAAAACATGGACAGGAGAGTTTTATAATAAACGAAAAGATGGCAGTGAATATATTGAATTTGCCATTATTAGTCCATTGCGACAACCTGATGGTGCTATTACGCACTATGTAGCTGTTAAGGAAGATATAACAGAAAGAAAAGCGATAGCTAATGAGTTAGACGCGCATAGGTTTCATTTAGAAGGCCTTGTAGAAACAAGAACAAAAGAACTTCATCACGCAAAAGAAATAGCGGATAAAGCCAATAAAGCTAAAAGTGAATTCTTAGCTAATATGAGCCATGAAATACGCACTCCAATGAATGCCATTATTGGTTTAACTCATATTCTGGCGCGTGGCGAAGTTAATGTAAATCAGCTTAATCAACTAACAAAAATAGATGCCGCAGCAAGTCATTTACTTTCAATTATTAATGATGTTTTAGACTTATCAAAAATAGAATCAGGAAAACTTATATTAGAAAATGTTAATTTTAGCCTAAATAAAGTGTTTGACAGTTTAGAAGGAATCTTAACCGAGCAAGCAAGACGTAAAGGCTTGAATTTAAGATTTTCTTTAACAGCTATTCCATCATGGTTAAAGGGAGACGTTGTTAGAATAAAACAAGCCTTGATGAACTATTTGAGTAATGCCATAAAATTTAGTACTCATGGCAATATTGATGTTTGCGCAAGAGTTTTAGAGGAGAAAAACAATAAATTATTAATTGAATTTTCAGTTCAGGATGAAGGCTGTGGCATAAATTCAAAAAACCTTGATCACATATTTGAAGTTTTTCAACAAGAAGATGCCTCTACAACACGAAACTTTGGTGGTAGTGGCTTAGGGCTAACGATCACTAAGAAATTGGCTAAAGTGATGAATGGCCAAGTTGGTGTTGAAAGTAAATTAGGAGAGGGTAGCAAGTTTTGGTTTACAGCATGGTTAAACCTTGGCGAAAAAGCCGTAGATTCAGGTAGCGTAATAAATGAACTACATCATGAACAAATTCTAAAGGACTCTTATCAATGGGCCAATATTTTAGTGGTAGAAGACAATGAAATTAATGCTGAAGTGGCAGAGCTATTGTTAAAAAGTGTTGGCTTACAGGTAGAAATTGCTGAAAATGGTCAACAAGCCGTAGATAAAGTGAAAGAAAAATCATTTGATTTGATCTTAATGGACATTCAAATGCCAGTGATGGGAGGGTTAGAGGCCACGCATCAAATTAGGTTAAATAATGATAAAGACTCACTACCTATTCTTGCCATGAGTGCCAGTGCCTTTAGTGAAGACCGTCAAGCGTGTATTGATGCAGGTATGAATGACTTTGTTGCTAAGCCTGTTTCGCCTAATAACTTGTTTTCAACCTTGCTTAAATGGCTCCCTATCAATAAATACAGTATTGATAGCGATCTAGAAGGTAACTCTTTGGAAAACCAACCTGACACAACAGATCTGATTAAAAAACTACAAAGTATAACAGGATTAGAAGCCAATACAGGTTTAAGCAATTGCGCAGGTAATATAAGCAATTACGTATTATTACTAACAAAATTTGATGCCATGCAAATCAATGTGTTAACTGAACTTAAAAAACAACAAGCAAGCGGTTCTTTAAAGGGAATGAAACAAAGCCTACATGCTCTAAAAGGAGTGTCGGGTAATTTAGGTTTAGATAGTATTTATAATGAAATTGAACAAATAGAAAATGATTTATCGATTAATAAGTTAAGTGATAGTAGTGAGTTATTAACAAAGTTAACTAAGGGCTTACAAAGCTTTAGTCAAGAATTTAATGCGCTTGAACTATCTAGCTTACTAAAAGTGAACGCAACTGAAAAACCC
>Ga0209826_1000468_pt1 | contig 29373 bp, 30 predicted proteins | sample GOMGulsemesocosm_5_FD_184637 | JGI IMG/M metagenome (GOLD analysis project Ga0209826, IMG submission 184637) | Methane-oxidizing microbial communities from mesocosms in the Gulf of Mexico - GOM15C Gulf of Mexico (SPAdes) (version 2) | ecosystem: Environmental > Aquatic > Marine > Cold seeps... | reverse complement strand
GTATAACTTTATGCGGGCCGATCAATTGCGTAAACAAGAAGAAGGCTTGTCGTTAATGCGAGATGAAAATTTACCTATTCTGCCGCAGTGGAATGATGAGTTAGTGTTACCGCCTTCGTTTAACGAATATCAAAAATCTGTGCAAAAAGAGAGCGCATCACCAGAGAATCTTTTACCCGAGAGTAAAGACTAATGTCTGAGCAAGCCAGTAAAGACAATGCAGTGGTTGTTGAAAGAGTTAATGAGCAAGTGACCGAACAAGAACCAGAGCAAGCGATTGCGCTTGATAGCGCAGTCGAGCCTTTTGAAGAACATTCAGTAGAATCTTTTGAAGAAAGTGCTGAAGAGCATGCAGAAGAAGGCGCTGTCGCTTGGCGCTTACCGTTTGCTTTTGCCAAGCGTTACCACGTTTTGCTGAGCAAAAAAGACGATGATTACGTTTTACATTGCTTAGCCAACATCAGTGTCGAGACGGTTGTTGAAGTGCGCCGCATCATTAAAGCGCCCTTTAGCTTTGATGTACTCGACATCGCCTCGTTTGAATTATTGTTAACCCAGGCGTATCAACGCGACTCTTCAGAAGCCCAGCAAATGATGGAAGATATTGGCAACGAGGTTGATTTATACTCCCTTGCTGATGAAATTACCGAAAGCGAAGACTTATTAGAAAATGAAGATGATGCGCCCATTATCAAGCTGATCAATGCCATGCTCAGTGAAGCGATCAAAGAAAGTGCCAGTGATGTGCATATCGAAACGTTTGAAAACGCCTTGCAAATCCGTTTTCGTGTTGACGGTATTTTGCGGGAAGTATTAAAACCCAATCGCAAACTTGCCTCTTTGTTAGTTTCGCGTATTAAAGTCATGGCGAAACTCGATATTGCCGAGAAACGTATTCCACAAGATGGCCGTATTTCACTGCGTATTGGGGGTCGTGCAGTTGATGTGCGCGTATCAACCATGCCCACCGGCCATGGCGAACGTGTGGTGTTACGCTTATTGGATAAAAATGCGGCACGCTTAGATCTTGAAGAGCTGGGGATGACCGATGTTAATCGTTATGCTTTTAGCCAGTTAATTGAAAAACCGCACGGCATTATTTTAGTCACGGGTCCAACAGGCTCGGGTAAAAGTACCACCTTGTATGCCGGGTTAACGCAAATAGATGAAAAAGAGCGCAACATTCTTACCGTCGAAGATCCGATCGAATTTGCCATTGAAGGCATTGGTCAAACGCAGGTCAATACCAAGGTTGATATGACCTTTGCACGGGGGTTGCGTGCTATTTTACGTCAAGATCCTGATGTGGTCATGGTCGGTGAAATTCGCGATTTAGAAACGGCACAAATTGCCGTGCAGGCCAGTTTAACCGGTCACTTGGTGTTATCGACGTTACATACCAATACGGCGGCTGGCGCGATCACACGAATGGAAGATATGGGCGTTGAGCCTTTCTTGTTATCGTCAAGCCTCTTAGGGGTACTTGCGCAGCGTCTTGTGCGAACCCTTTGTCCACATTGTCGGGAAAGTCACCTGCCGGATGAAGAAGAGTGCACCTTATTGAATTTGCACCAGAACAATTTACCCGAGAATCAGCACGTGATCTATCGCGCCAAAGGTTGCAGTGAATGTAGCTTTAAAGGGTATCGCGGGCGAACGGGTATTCATGAGCTGTTGGTGGTTGATGATAATGTGCGTGAATTGATCCACAACGGTCATGGTGAGCAAGCAATAGAAAAATATATTCGCCAAAACACGGCCTCTATTCGCCGTGATGGTTTTGACAAAGTGATGACGGGGCAAACAACACTCGAAGAAGTGTTGCGTGTCACGCGAGAAGATTAATGGCGGCCTATGATTATCAGGCTGTAGATAGCCGAGGCAAAGCCAAAAAAGGGGTAATTGAGGGCGATACCCCCAGACATGCGCGCGCATTATTACGTGAGCAAGGGTTAATGCCGACCGAGGTGACGCCAACATTGGCGCATAAGAAAGCGAAAGATGGTAAGGCGAGTGTTCGAAAAGACAAAGGCAAAATATCTGCGGCTGAGCTAGCGTTGCTCACGCGTCAGTTAGCCACCTTAGTCGAGTCCGGTTTACCGCTGGAAGAGTCGTTAATTGCCGTGGCAGAGCAAGGTGACAAAAACCGTATTAAAAGTATGATCATGGGCGTGCGCACCAAGGTCACAGAAGGGTATGGTTTAGCGGAAAGTATGGCGGAATACCCCAAAGTATTTAACCGTCTGTATCGCGCGATGATAGCCGCAGGTGAAAAATCGGGTCATTTAGACAAAGTCTTAAATCGTTTAGCTGACTACACCGAGCAACGAGAGCAAATGCGTTCACAACTCATTCAAGCCTTGGTTTACCCCGTGATCATGACGGTGGTTGCGGTGGGCGTTATCGCGATTTTGTTAACCAAGGTGGTACCACAAATTGTGGGTCAGTTTGAGCATATGGGCGCCAACTTACCCGGCTCAACCAAGTTCTTAATCGCCAGTAGTGAGTTTTTACAAGCTTATGGTTTGCACATGGTGTTATTTATTGCGGCGATAATGCTGATATTTTCAGAGTTATTAAAAAAGCCGAAATTTGAAATGGTTTACCATCAACGGCTTATCGCCTTGCCGGCGATTGGAAAAGTTGCTAAAGGGTTAAATACCGCCCGTTTTGCGAGAACCTTAAGCATACTTTCAGCCAGTGCCGTGCCGTTATTAGAAAGCATGAAGATTTCGGGTGAAGTACTCGACAATTTATACATTAAGCAACAAGTAAAGTTGGCGGCGGATAAAGTACGTGAAGGCTCAAGTTTGCACTTGTCGTTAGAGCAAACGAAGTTGTTTCCACCGATGATGTTGCATATGGTTGCCAGTGGTGAAAAAAGTGGTCAGCTGGAGCAAATGTTAGGTCGTGCTGCCGATAACCAAGATAAAGAATTTGAAGCCTTAGTGAATATTTCATTAAAAGCCTTTGAGCCTGCGTTGATGGTTGTTATGGCGGGGGTTGTATTATTTATCGTGATGGCCATATTGGAGCCGATTTTGAAATTGAATACCTTTATTGGTGGGTAAAACAGCTTGCTCCCGTTAACCCTTCCTTCGACAAGCTCAGGACAAACGGATATCTCCGTTCACACTGAGCGTATCCGTTCATCCTGAGCGCGAAGCAGTCGAAGGGAGCAGTCGAAGGGCGACAAGCTTCCTTCGACAAGCTCAGGACAAACGGTGAAGTTTAGGTCGAAGGACAAACGGATATCTCCGTTCACCCTGAGCGTATCCGTTCATCCTGAGCGCGAAGCAGTCGAAGGGAGCAGTCGAAGGGTCGAAGTACTTCCTCCCGTTCGTGCTGAGCGTGAGGAACGAACAGTCGAAGTACAAGCGGATATCTCCGTTCACCCTGAGCGTATCCGTTCATCCTGAGCGCGAAGCAGTCGAAGGGAGCAGTCGAAGGGCGACAGGCTTCCTTCGACAAGCTCAGGACAAACGGAGAGATGTAAGAAAAACGGAGAGATGTAAGACAAACGGGGAAGAACATGACAAACGGAATGGTGCAGAATAAACAGTTTTCACCCGTTTCCTCTTCCTTCGACAAGCTCAGGACAAACGGACTAGCGAGGAACGAAGGGTCGAAGTACTTCCTCCCGTTCGTGCTGAGCGTGAGGAACGAACAGTCGAAGTACAAGAGGATATCTCCGTTCACCCTGAGCGTATCCGTTCATCCTGAGCGCGAAGCAGTCGAAGGGTCGAAGTACTTCCTCCCGTTCGTGCTGAGCGTGAGGAACGAACAGTCGAAGTACAGGCTTCCTTCGACAGGCTCAGGACAAACGGAATGCTGTAAAACAAATGAATAGTACAGAAAAATTTTAAGTTAATAGAACATTAGGAATACAGAAATGAACAAGCAAAAAAACCAAGGTTTCACCTTATTAGAAGTGATGGTGGTCATTGTGATCATCGGCATGATGTTAAGTGTGGTTGTCCCCAACTTAATGGGCAGTCAAGACACCGCTAAATTACAAAAAGCCGTGCAAGACATCACCGCCTTAGAAAATTCATTAAGCATGTACAAGTTGGATAATTATGATTACCCCAGTACCGAGCAGGGTTTAGAGGCATTAACGGATCAAACCGATATCGAGCCTGTGCCACGTCGTTTTCCTGATGGTGGTTATGTAAAACGTTTGCCTAAAGACCCTTGGGGTAATGAATACTTGTTATTGAACCCCGGTGAGCAAGGAAAAATGGATGTGTTTAGTGCAGGCCCCGACGGCGAAGTGGGTAGCGAAGATGACATAGGCAATTGGAACCTTGGCGACTACCAGTAGTAAAGATCCACCTTGTTGCTGTAAAGCCCAATTTAGGCGGCAAAAGTACTCATTGACTCGCGTCAACTCCGTGCTTTTTTCTTTAAATTGAACCTTACAGCTTAAAGGAGCGTTTTACTTTTGTTTGAAATTAAGACGGCTCTATTTTTTGCTAAAACCTAGAGCCTAATACTAAACTTGAACCTAAACCTAAACCTAAACTGAACCCTACACCTTAAAATATGAAACACCGTTACTCGTTACTCTCAAAATCCCAAACAAAGACTAAAGGCTTCACCTTGCTTGAAGTCTTGGTGGTGATTGCCTTAATTGGTTTGATTGTATCTGTGGTGCAATTTAATTTTTCGGGTAAACGGCCAGAAGACACCTTAAAAAAAGCCAGTTACCAGTTTGCCACGCTTTTTGAAAATGCTGCCAATTATGGCTTGCTCAATAATATTGAATTGGGTTTATACCTTGACGAAACCAGTTACCGTTTTTTAGGGTATGACGGCGTTAAGTGGAGTGACATACCCGCACAAGATTGGCTCGCTGAACAAACGCTTCCTGAAGATGTGACATTTACCTTGGCGTTAGATGACTTGCCGATTGACGAGCCGTTACTTTTTGACTCGTCAGTATTTAAAGCAGCTGAGGAAGAATACCTTTCTTTTGAAGCAATAGCGCAAGCTAAAAAGGCGAAAAAAGAAAAAGTGTTAACGCCGCAAGTGTATATTTTATCTGGGGGTGACATCACCCCGTTTAGCTTAACGTTTCACTTCAATGAGGAAGCGTCACGTTATGAGGATTTATCACTGTTAGCTTATCGAGTCACGGGCATTTATAGCACGCCGTTAACGATTGAAGGGCCGGTGCTTGATGATGAGTGAGTTAAGCACAAAGCAATCAAAAACCCTCGGCTTTACCTTAATTGAAGTCATGTTAGCGCTGGCGGTGTTTTCTATCGCAGGTATCGCATTATTGAGTAGCGCAAACAACAATGTGCGTAATATTGGTTATTTAGAAAACAAAATGTTTGCCCATTGGGTGGCTTCAAACCAATTAGTGGCCGCGAGTTTAGCGCAAAAATGGCCCCCTAAAAACAACGTGAAGGGTGAAGTTGAATTGGCTGGCAGAGCTTGGTTTTGGCAGCAAAAAGTGATAAAAACCACCGATAAAGATATGCGCGCAATTGTGATGGACGTTCGTTTACATGAAGACGATGAATTAGCCCTGAGCAGTTTAACCACGTATGTGTCGAAGGTAGAGCAATAATGGTCATGAAGAGACAGGTCTCACCGATTGCCGTGACTCAGGGCTTTACGTTATTAGAAATACTGATTGCTATCGCCATTTTTTCACTGATTAGTTTATCGAGTTTCACCCTGTTTGACTCGGTCTTAAAAGGGGATGAAACGTCAACACTGCGCACGGCACGGCACAATGAATTACAACGGGCTTTTTTGATTATAGAGCGCGACATTACCCAGATTGCCCGTCGTAGTATTCGCCTTGAGGGCGAAGCGCCGTTAGGGAAACTAATCCAAAGCGCGAGTGATAGCTTTGCCAGCGAAGAGCAGGTCATTGGCTTTGTTCGACACGGTTGGACCAATCCTGGGTTATTATTACCGCGCAGTGACATGCAAGCCGTTGCTTATCGGTTAGTGGATGAAACACTGGAGCGCTTACATTTTAATTTTGTTGACGCTGTGGTGGGCGAAACGCCCAAAATTCGGCCCTTGATCAGCGACGTAACCACCGTAACGTTTGAATATTATGATGGTAAAACGTGGCTAAAAGCGTGGCCAACGACTACATTACCCTTCGCGATTGCGATTGTGATTGAAACCAAAGATTACGGCGCGATTCGTCGACAGTTTTTAGTCCCGGGCGACCGGCAAGGCAGTCGCTAATGAGACATTTAGCCAAAGCTTGCCAGCAACGGGGCGTCGCGCTGATAACCGTGATGTTAATTGTTGCCTTATGTGCGGTGATTGCCAGTCAAATGACGGCCCGTTTACAAATGCAAATGCAACGTAGTGCCAATATCACCTTCAATCAACAAGCGTATTGGTATGCGATGGGAGCAGAAGCCTTTACGAAAAGAGTCTTGATTAAAATATTTACTGCGGATAAAAATGTCACGCATTTAGGGCAATTGTGGGCACAAGGTGAAAACACCTACCCCGTTGACTTTGGTGAAATATCAGGTGAAATAACCGATTTGCAAAGTTGTTTAAACCTCAATGCCCTGCGTGCGCCACTGAAGAGTAGCGACTCAGGCAATGGTAATAACAAGAAAAACAAGGTGACAAAAGTGCCGGCTCGCCTCGCCTTTGAAGCCTTATTAATGAATTTACAATTAGAGGATGTTAGCCAGTTTGAAGCCGAGTCGATGGCTGATGCACTCACGGATTGGTTAGATACCAACAGCAGCATAAGCAGTGCTGGCGGGGCAGAAGACAATGATTATGCCTCGCGCGAGTTTCCCTACCTTGCGGCGAATCATTATTTAGCGAGCGTGAATGAATTGCGAGTTATCGAGCATTTTACGCCTAAAACAATTGAGGCAATAACGCCCTATGTGTGTGTTATTCCGGCGAGCGATTTACATGAAGTCAATATTAACACCCTTGACGCAGAGCAACCGGAGTTGTTACAAGCCTTGCTTGGCTCAACCCTAGACGAAGCACAAGATATACTCGGGGCAAGAGGCGAAGAAGGGTTTGATTCGATTGATAAATTTTATAATTTACCCGAAGTGGTTCAACTCGAAAATTTTAATGACAAGAAAGAACAGTTTGTAGTTGATAGCGAATACTTTACACTAAAAGCGAGCGCGAGTTTTAATGATAGTTTTTTTGCAATGAAGTCAGTGATGAAAGTAACGAAAAATAAATATATTGATGTGATCAGTCGCACCGTAGGACGCAATTAATGAGTGAGATTTTATATATACGCTTAGGTAGTCAAGTTGACGATGAAATCTCTTGGCTAATCATTAACACCGTTGAGCAAGAAATCATTGCCAGTGGCGAATTAGCCAATGCAGAGCAGTTAACGGAATTAACCGACAAAGCTGAGCAGCGTTTGGTGAAGGTGTTTGTACCGGGCTGCGACGTTTTGTTAAAGCGCTTAACCGTGCCCACGAAGTCACAACGCGCCATGCGCTCTGCTGTGCCGTATATGCTGGAAGATGAGTTAGCACAAGATGTGGATGACTTATTCTTTGCTTATGCCACTATGGCCAATGATGAAGACGGTCACAACTGTTTTGTGGCGATTACTGAGCGCGCACAAATGGTGCTGTGGCAGGCTTGGTTAGCGAATGCTGATATTGAGGCTCAAACCATTCAACCCGATGTGTTGGCGATGCCGTATGTGGATGGACAATGGAGTGCGATATCACTTAAAGCAGACAGTGCAACATCAAATCAAGTCGTGGTGCGTTTAGGGCAATGGCAAGGGTTTACCCTTGATAGTGAAGCGTGGCAGTTTACGCTGCAAACTATTTTTGCAACGGAGCAAGCACAAGAAAAAGAGCAAGAAGAAGAACAAGCACAAAATGACATCCTCATCAATGCGTATTCAGACTTGCCTGGTATAAATGAAAACGCAGGCCCTGCGGGATTTTCCCTGGTGAAAGCCGAAGCGGATTTGCCGTTAGCATTGTTTGCCCAGCATTGTCAGCACAGCAGCTTTAATTTGCTGCAAGGGCGATTTAAAGTCAAAGAGCGGCGTTCAAAAAATCTCACCCATTGGCTTTGGGCTGCAGGTTTCGCCGCGTGTGCTTTGTTACTTAACGTCAGTTATAAAAGCGCACAATTATGGCAACTGAGCGCGCAACAAACACACGTGGAAGCGCAAATAATCGCGCGTTATAAACAAGCATTCCCTGAGGCGAAAAGAGTGCGTATTGGCACCATCAAATCGCAACTCAACCGAAAAATAGCACAATTAGGTGGCGTAAAAGAGCAAGCAGGCTTTTTATCGATGTTGTCACAAGTCCAGCCTGCGTTTGCCAAAGTGCCTGCATTAAAACCTGAGTCCTTAAAGTTTGACGGTAAAAGACAAGAGCTGCGCGTGCAAGCGATAGCCGATGATTACCAGCATTTTGAACGTTTTAAAGGGGCGTTAACTACAACGACCTTAACCGTAAAACAAGGGGCGCAAAACAATCAAGGCGACCAAGTGACGGGCTCATTTAGTATTAGTAGTAAGGGAGGCGCATAATGAATGTAGCGTCAATAAAGACATGGTGGCAAGGGCTTAATGTACGAGAGCAGCGATTAGTGTGGGCGATGGGCTCGGTGATTTCTGTTTTTTTACTGTATGCCCTACTATGGCAGCCGCTTAATGATAATGTCACGCAGACACAAAAAAGGCTTGCGAGCCGGCAAGCGCTATTAACGTGGGTGACAGAGAATACCGCCCGTTATCAACACGTTAAATCGTCAACGGGCGTTAAAAAAAGCAGTGGTAGTTTATCTAGTATTGTTAACCGCACCGCAAACCAGCAACAGCTCACTATTACGCGCATGCAGCCCCAAGGGGAAACGTTACAAGTATGGCTTGATAGTGCCCCTTTTACGCAGTTGCTGTTTTGGTTAGAGCACTTGGCCAATAATGAAGGCTTGCAAGTGCAAGCGATTGATTTAACGAAAAGTGATAATGAAGGCGAAGTACGTGTGCGCCGTTTACAGCTAGCAAAACAGTAATTTTACTCTCGTGTTCGTTACTATCGTCATCCTCGTGGTAGCTTAATCGAGGATCCATTGTACTTGGATTCCAGCCTAAGGCACTACTGGAATGACGTTAACAGCACAGGAATGACGTTTATTACTACCGTCATCCTCGTGGTACCTTAATCGAGGATCCATTGTACTTGGGTTTGTATTCAGGAGAATGTGCATCCTGCATTCTCTAATAAGTCACATCCATGTGACGTCAGCCTAAGACACTACTGGAATGACGTGAATGAAGACACTACTGGAATGACGTGAATGAAGACACTACTGGAATGACGTTAACAGCACAGGAATGACGTTTGTTACTACCGTCATCCTCGTGGTTTCTTAATAGAGGATCCATTGTACTTGGGTTTGGATTCCAGCCTAAGACACTACTGGAATGACGTGAATGAAGGCACTACTGAAATGACGTTAACAGCACAGGAATGACGTTCGTTACTACCGTCATCCTCGTGGTTTCTTAATCGAGGATCCATTGTTCTTGGGTTTGGATTCCAGCCTAAGACACTACTGGAATGACGTGAATGAAGGCACTACTGAAATGACGTTAACAGCACAGGAATGACGTTCGTTACTACCGTCATCCTCGTGGTAGCTTAATCGAGGATCCATTGTACTTGGGTTTGGATTCCAGCCTAAGACACTACTGGAATGACGTGAATGAAGGCACTACTGGAATGACGTGAATGAAAACACTACTGGAATGACGTGAATGAAGACACTACTGGAATGACGTAAACAGCACAGGAATGACGTTTATTACTACCGTCATCCTCGTGGTTTATTAATCGAGGATCCATTGTACTTGGGTTTGGATTCCAGCCTAAGACACTACTTGAATGACGTGAATGCAGGCACTACTTGAATGACGATAACAGCACTGGAAAGACGTTAACAGCACTAGAAATAACTAAAAACATTAAACAGAGACAATCAATGAAAAGCAAAATCGCCATCGGTGTTATATTTTTACTCACTTACCTTGGTTTTTTAATCGCCACACTGCCGACAACGGTGGTGTTAAATCAATTATCACTGCCGAGTAAACTTAACAACAACCTGCAAATCTCAGGTGTTAGCGGCAGCGTTTGGGATAGCACTATCGCGCAGGTGGTTGTCGGCGGCACGCGTATAGAAAAAGTAGAAGCTGATTTGAGCTTTTGGTCTTTATTTACCCTAAACCCCACATTAGGGATTACGTTTGGTGATGCGTTTATCGCCGGGCCTGAAGGTGAGCTTGAGCTCGTGCTATCTACAGATAAAGCAGAAATCAATGACCTTAAATTACGGATTAACGCGAATGAAATAGCACAACAGCTTACCCTGCCTTTACCCATAACAGCTCAAGGTGATGTTGAATTAACGCTATTAAATGCACAAATTTCACTAACCAAGAACAATCAATGTATTGCAGCAACGGGCACGGTTAATTGGTCAAAAGCGGGTGTCATCGCGTTAGAGCAAAACATTAAGTTAGGTACGTTACAGGCAGATATTGACTGTGAAGATGGCGCGTTGGCCTTAATTCTTTCACCGAAAAATGACTTAGGGTTAACCTTTAATGCCTATGTACGCCAAGGTGGCAACATTTCGGGTAATGGGTATTTAAAGCCCGGAGCTAAATTTCCACAGGCGCTTAACGACGCACTACCTTTTTTAGGAAGAAAAGACAGCAAAGGCCGATATCGCCTCTCTTTTTAATAAATAGGGTTTTGACGATCCCTAGTAGATGATCAAAGACTATTGAAGCATACAATTTGATTCTAGAAAACTAATCGTTGTAGTAATTAATTCTGCTCGAGATGAATTGAAACTATGATCATCGTCAATTAGTTCATAAGAGATTCTACTGTTTTTTGTTTTTCGTAAAGCGTCTAATAATGGCTTAATGTGTGATTTAAGTGGGATAACTTCACTATCTGCTGCAACAAGTAAAACAGGACGACCGTTTATGGTGTTAACTCTTTTTACCAAGTTAAGGTCTTTGCTATGTTCTTTTAATTCTTTTTGAGCTTTTTCACCTGACCAACCGTTTAACATAAACAAAGTGTCGCTATATTCTTCCCAAGGTATGTTAGTTTTAGGATCATCTATTATTCCAACACCTCCTACTCCCATGTTAGCGCCATCATATGCTATCGCACAATTAACTGATGGGTTATCTAAAATGCCAGCTATTGCCATATGTCCTCCCATGCTGTGTCCTACAATGGAAATTAAGTTTCGGTTAATACCTAACTTGATCGCATTATCTTTATTATTCAGGTAACTCAGCACAGTTTGGACATCTTGCTCAGCATTCATAAAGGAAAACTCGCCTTCACTTCCCCACGCTCCTCTATAGTGAAAAAACACCACATTCCACCCTTTACTACGTAAAACTTGAGCAATATCGAGGTTTTTTTCGTTCCCCGGATAACCATGTAATAATAAAACAGTTGGGTGAGGCCCTTCACCAGCAGTTTGATAAATGAAACCTGACATACGTTTGCCATTAGTGTCAAAAGTAAGCTCAGTTGTACTTGCATGATATTCTTTGGAAGTTTTCGCGTAAGAAATATTTGAAAAGAGCATTGCGATTAAAATATATATAAAACTAAACGTCTGAAAATTTTTCACTTGATTACCTCTTTAAATCCTAAACAATAATAATAACGGCCATTATGCTTTCACAAAGCATACAAAGTTAACTTAATTGATAAATGGTTCAATGTCAGTAAAACCTTGCGTTTACTTAATGGCTGTATATACTAACAGTTGTAAATAAATACAGGACTTTATCCAGAAAGGAAAAGCTTATGTCAGCAATAAATGAATTAAAGCCTTTAACTAACCGTCAACAACAAATATTTGATCTTATTAAAGAAAATATTAAAAATACGGGAATGCCGCCAACTCGAGCCGAAATTGCAACGTTTTTTGGTTTTAAATCAGCGAATGCAGCAGAAGAGCATTTAAAGGCATTGGCAAAAAAAGGTTATATTGAAATGTTACCCGGAACTTCTAGAGGTATACGTTTAGCTGAGCAGTTTATTGAAGAAGAAGGTTTACCCCTTATCGGTCGAGTTGCTGCAGGTGAGCCTATATTAGCTGAAGAGCATGTTGAAGATCATTATCAAATGAACGGTAATTTATTTCACCCTGCTGCCGATTACTTACTACGAGTTAACGGTGAAAGCATGAAAGATATTGGCATTCTAGATGGTGATTTGCTGGCTGTACATCAAACTACTGATGTGCAAAATGGCCAAGTGATTGTTGCTAGAGTCGAGAATGAAGTCACGGTAAAGCGATTTAAACGTGAAGATAATATTATCTATTTACATGCAGAGAATGAAAGTTTTGAGCCAATCAAAGTAGATCTTACCTGTCAAGAATTCAATATTGAGGGACTTGCCGTTGGTGTTATACGCAACGGTAATTGGATGTGATTTTCGTTTTTTTATTTGCTTAGTGTGCCGCTAACTTTCTTTAGTGGCAATTTATTCTTTTATTCTCATCTCATTTAACTTCATCATTTTGAACAAAAAACGACTGGTATTTGGTTGTTAAATAACCAGTGGTTATTATTCATTTTATAAATGGCTAAAATTCCCCCAGCCTATACCTGTCAGGCGATAGCTCTATCTTAGAGTTGTTACTCTATTGAATGCATTAGTATTTATTTGATCTTTGTCACAATTATTGTTTGACCTAGATCAAGTTTTGGGTGATTCTACAAATGGAATCGAACAAAAATAACTAACAAAAGCTATATAAAAATAAAAAGACGTCAATGCGCTAATTCGGTTCCTTAACTCAATATTTGCTCACTATTTAGCAATGAGTTGGCCATTTCACGTCAGTTAATTTAATAAACTTCAAATGATGCACTTTTTTGGGTGCTCAATTAGAAAATAATAAAAACCAAATTAACAGATAATCAGTTTAATGAGTTGTGATGTACATTGCTGCATTTCTGTTTTCTATACCCTGTTTCAAAAAGAGAAGTTACCAAGCTGCTCTTTTAGCTAAATAGGTATTGATAGAGGAGAAGTTGAGTGAGTAGAGGTAACCAAAGTTGGTTGATGGGGGCATGGCTGTTTATTACTAGCGTGCTATCCAATTCAGCTTGGGCAGATACACAGTTAAATCTGACCAAAGGGGTAACAGCAGTAAGTAGGGAGGTGTATGATTTGCATATGCTGGCACTCTATATTTGTATTGCTATTGGTGTAATTGTTTTTGGCGCAATGTTTTGGTCAATGGCATTTCATCGAAAGTCTAAAGGTGCGAAGGCTGCTGATTTTCATGAAAGCACAAAAGTAGAGATACTTTGGACTGCAATTCCTATTGTTATTCTTATCGCCATGGCCGTTCCGGCAACTAGCACCTTGATTGATATGGAAAATAATGACAACTCTGATGTCACCATTCAAGTAACAGGCTCGCAGTGGAAATGGCATTATAAATATTTTGATCAAAATATTGAATACTATTCAGTACTCTCTACACCAAGAGAGCAGTATGAAAATCAAAATGGTAGTTTCGAAGGTAACGGTGCCCCAAAAGGAGAAAATTATTTACTTGAAGTAGATAAACCACTCGTTATTCCAGCCAACAAAAAAGTCCGTTTCTTAATAACGTCAGATGATGTTATTCATGCTTGGTGGGTTCCTGCCTTTGCTGTAAAACAAGATGCAAATCCTGGTTTTATTAATGAAGCTTGGACAAAAGTAGATGTGCCAGGAATATACCGAGGTCAGTGTGCCGAACTTTGTGGTAAAGATCATGGTTTTATGCCCATTGTTGTTGAAGTTAAATCAGCCGAGGACTATGACGCATGGCTGAATGAGCAACATGCATTGACAGCAAAAGCGGCTGATGCAGAAAAAGCCTCTTTAAGTGCTTCTATGAGTAAAGATGAATTAATGCAGTTAGGTGAAGCAACTTATATGGCCCATTGTGCTGCTTGTCATCAACCTACTGGATTAGGATTGCCACCTACATTCCCAGCCTTGAAAGGTAGTACAGTTGCTACTCAAGGATCTGTTGCGGAGCATATTTCTTTCGTAATAGACGGTAAAGGCATGATGCCACCATTTGGTAAACAATTAAGCTTGAAAGAAGTTGCGGCGGTTGTAACTTATGAGCGGAATGCTTGGGGTAACGATACCGGTGATTTAGTGCAAAGTTCAGATGTTAAAGCGGCAAGCGGGGAGTAAAAAATGACAACAGAAACAATAAATGAATCGCTTGATGACGCGCATAATGATGATCATCACGACCATAAAATGACGGGTATAAAACGTTGGTTATACACAACTAACCATAAAGACATAGGGACCCTATATTTGTGGTTTGCCTTTATTATGTTCTTAACTGGTGGTGCCATGGCTATGGTGATCCGTGTTGAGCTATTTCAACCGGGTTTACAAATAGTTGAACCCGATTTTTTTAACCAGTTAACAACGGTTCATGGCTTGATTATGGTATTCGGTGCCATTATGCCAGCATTTACAGGTTTTGCTAACTGGATGATTCCGATGATGATAGGCGCGCCAGATATGGCATTGCCGAGAATGAATAATTGGAGCTTTTGGATTCTTCCTTTTGCTTTCGCTATTTTACTCAGTTCATTTTTTATGGAGAGTGGCGCACCAAACTTTGGTTGGACATTTTACGCACCTTTATCGACAACCTATTCTAATGGCAGCACAGCTTTTTTTGTTTTTGCTGTTCATATTATGGGTATATCTTCAATAATGGGTGCAATTAACATTGTCGTTACCATTATGAATTTACGTGCACCAGGCATGACTTATATGAAAATGCCGTTGTTTGTATGGACTTTCTTCATTACCGCTTATCTCTTGATTGCAGTAATGCCCGTACTCGCAGGTGTAGTAACCATGCTATTAACCGACACCTATTTTGGTACCAGCTTCTTTGATGCAGCAGGTGGTGGTGATCCGGTCATGTTCCAACATATTTTTTGGTTCTTTGGTCATCCTGAAGTTTACATCATGATATTGCCAGCTTTTGGTATTGTATCAACCATTATTCCAGCCTTTTCTCGTAAGACGTTATTTGGTTATAGCTCAATGGTGTATGCAACGTCGTCAATTGCGTTGTTGTCATTTATTGTTTGGGCGCATCATATGTTTACTACGGGCATGCCGTTATTTGGTGAGCTGTTCTTTATGTACTGTACCATGTTAATAGCGGTGCCAACTGGAGTTAAAGTGTTTAACTGGGTGGCAACTATGTGGCGAGGCTCATTAACTTTTGAAACCCCTATGTTGTTTTCCATAGCATTTGTGATTTTATTCACTATTGGTGGCTTCTCTGGTTTGATGTTGGCATTAACACCAGTGGATTTCCAATATCATGACACGTACTTTGTAGTTGCACATTTTCATTATGTGCTAGTTACTGGTTCGTTATTCTCAATTTATGCAGGTGCTTACTATTGGTTGCCCAAATGGACCGGGCATATGTATAGTGAAAGCTTAGGCAAATGGCATTTCTGGTGTTCACTGATCTCGGTAAATTTACTGTTCTTCCCAATGCATTTCTTAGGACTAGCAGGTATGCCTCGACGTATTCCTGATTATGCCCTGCAGTTTGCCGATTTCAATAAGTGGGTTAGTATTGGTGGTTTTGCTTTTGGCTTATCTCAGTTGATTTTCTTGGCTGTGGTGATCAAATGTATTAAGGGTGGCGATAAAGCGTCAGCTAAACCTTGGGATGGCGCAGAAGGTTTGGAATGGACAGTGGCAAGCCCAGCACCATACCACACCTTTAGTACTCCACCAGCTGTTGATGGCGAAAAGGGCTAGCAATGACCGAAAGCACAGAGCAAAATAGTAAACAAGAAAATACTACCAGCAATAGCAAGGTTGTTAAAAAGCTTCTGTTGATAGTGTTTGCTATGTTTGGTTTCGGTTTTGCTCTTGTGCCTTTATATGATGTTTTTTGTGATATCACTGGCTTGAATGGTAAAACCAACGATGTGGGCGTTGCCTATGCCGCTGATGGAATTGATACCTCTCGTACGGTTAAAGTTCAGTTTATTACTCGAATGGCTAAGGGAATACCTTGGCAGTTTGAGCCGGTAATCAATGAGATATCTGTTCATCCAGGTGAAGTGAAATTTGTTAATTTTTTCGCTAAAAACAAATCAGAACACGATATTATTGGTCAAGCTGTGCCTTCAGTATCACCTGGTCTAGCTGCTGGATATTTTCAAAAAATTGAATGTTTCTGCTTTACGCAACAGCCTTTAAAAGGTGGTGAAGAAGTAGAAATGGGCTTGCAGTTTTATGTAGATCTTGATTTACCTACTGAGATCACGACGCTGACACTGTCATACACTCTGTATGATATCAGCAGCAAAGTTGACTCATAGTTTTTATTTGTTTACGCGAATTGTAGCTGAGGCTTTAGCCTCACGAATGTAAAGAATAAGGGAACAAAAATGACAACAAAAGAATATGAAAGTTATTATGTACCAGCGCAAAGTCATTGGCCTATTGTAGGCGCAGTGGCATTATTTATGATTGCATTGGGTGCGGGACACTATGTTACTGATATAAAAAATGAGACTAGCGGTTATGGTGGTTATTTATTACTAGCTGGCATTGCTTTAGTTATTTTTATGGTAGTTGGTTGGTTTACGAATGTTATTAATGAGTCAATGGCTGGTAAATATAGCCACCAAATGGATCAATCATTTCGACAAGGAATGAGTTGGTTTATCTTCTCTGAAGTAATGTTTTTTGCCGCATTTTTTGGTGCGCTATTATACGCTAGAACTTTTTCAATTCCATGGCTAGATGGCGCAGGAAATAATGCTGAAACCGCTGCTGTTTTATGGCCAGAATTTACCGCGAGTTGGCCACTACTGAAAACCCCTGATGGTACTGAAACAACAGGAATGGGCTGGTATGGTTTGCCACTCATTAATACAATTTTGTTATTAACATCATCAATTACTGCACATTTTGCTCATGTCGCTCTAGAACAAAATAAACGCCCACAATTAAAGGCTTGGTTAGGAATTACTATTATTTTAGGCCTTGCCTTCTTGTGTTTTCAAGTACTAGAATATTCCCATGGTTATTCTGATGAAATGCAGCTGTATTTAACCAGTGGTATTTACGGTAATACCTTTTATATGCTGACGGGCTTTCATGGCATGCATGTAACCTTGGGTTGCGTTATGCTGATTGTGATGTTTTTCAGAGTATTAAAAGGGCATTTTACGCCGGATAATCATTTTGCTTTTCAAGCGGCAAGTTGGTATTGGCATTTTGTCGACGTTGTTTGGGTATTCCTATTTGTATTCGTCTACATCATTTAAGAAATAGGTTCTAGGCACTAAAATCTTGGGCCTAGAACCTAAATTAATTTAAAAAGGTCGTGGGTTAGGGGTAATTAATCCTGTTAATAAGCCAACCAGTAGTAATACTACTAAGGCAACGGAAACGATTAGTCTACGGCCGATATATTTAGTCATGGGCGGTTGACCTGGCTCGGATTTTTTGTTCATTAACAATAACGCACGAAATAGGTTGTAAACCATAAACAATAACAGTGTAACGATAGTAACTTTAAACAGCATACATTCAATATCCTAAGTAATAACTTGTTGTAAGGATTTTATTTTTAAATGCCAAGTAGTAGCCCTTCTAATACCGAAGACCAGCACCAGCATTATTTCAATAAACTAAATTTACTTTGGCTAGTGATTACTGTGCTGGTTTTTTCGGCATTAGTAAAGCTTGGTTTTTGGCAAAGCGAACGAGCACTAGAAAAAGAACAGCGGTTAGTCAAAATTGAAAAATTAAGAGCTCAAAATTCGATATCACTTGAGCAAGTAATAGCCCTATCAAAGATTAGTAATTCTGTCAGGGATGTTAATGATTACCCAGTTTATATCGATGGGGAGTTTGATGGAAATCAAGTGTTTCTATTAGATAATCAAGTCAATAAAGGTCGTTTAGGATATAGAGCTTATCAAGTGGTTATAACTAATAGTTATGCTGTGTTGGTAAATCTGGGCTGGGTGCAAGGTTCGATCAATAGACAAGAAATACCTCAAGTGGCATCCCTAGATGGCCATTATCAATTTAAAGGGCATATTCGCTTGATTGAGGTTGGTGTTGTATTGCAAGAACAAGTGTTTTCTGAGGTACAGTGGCCATTGAGAGTGCAACAGATTGAACTGGAAAAGTTTTCGAAATTAATTAACCGCCAACTATTGCCCTTTGTCGTTTATTTAGATAAAAATGAAGAGTTAGGTTTTGAAAAAAATTGGCAACCCATAGTTATGCCACCAGAAAAGCATCGAGCTTATGCTTTTCAGTGGTTTAGTTTAGCTTTAGCTTGGCTATTGCTGATGTTGTGGGCGAAATTTGGTGCTAAAAACAATAATAAAAAGGCAGAGTAGTATGAATGCAATATCAGATGATGTTTCTCCAGTTCAACCAGAAAGACCTCAGAAAAAAAATCGTCGTATTTTATTATTAGTTATCGCCGTTTTTGCCTTACCCGTTATTTTAGCTAAGTTTGCTCTAGATGGAGAGTGGTTAGCGATGGGAGTTACCAATAAAGGCACTTTACTAACTAATGAATTAACTTTAAAGCAATTGGGAATTGAGAATTCAGTGTTTGAACAGCAGTGGTTAATTATTTATAGTTTGCCTAAAACTTGCGGAACAGATTGTCAAAAAACACTAGAAGCTGTGCACAACACTTATGTTGCTTTAGGTAAGGAAATGCCAAGAGTATCACCTGTTGCTTTGTATCAAAGAGAATTATCTAATGAGCAACGACAACGAATTTCAAAATCACAATGGCAGTTATTGGCAATGCCAGCAATAGCCAAACAATATATAGAAAAATCGCAAGTGTTGATAGTTGACCCACTTGGTAATGTTTTTTTAAGCCATAGACCCCCTAGTGATATTGAGCAGCTACCAAAATTTGGTAAACAAATTTTGGCTGATATGAAGAAACTTCTTAAATATTCAAAGGTTGGCTAAAATGAATGATCAATCTTTATACACTCAACATAATCAAGCGATTAGAAAATTAGTTTTCGTTAGTATTTTATTGGCATTAGTCGTGGTCGCTTTAGGTGCTTATACACGGTTAACCCATGCTGGCTTAGGTTGCCCAGACTGGCCTACTTGTTATGGTTTAATTGATGTTCCAGAAACAACTGAGCAAATAGCCAAAGCTGAGCTTGCATTCCCTGAACGTCAAGTTGAGCCAGAAAAAGCATGGAATGAAATGATTCACCGTTATTTCGCTGGCACATTGGGTTTGTTGATTTTAGCCATTGCTGTTTTATCATTTAAAAACCGGGCCCAAGGTACACCGTTACGTTTACCATTACTCATTTTAGTCATCGTTATTTTTCAGGCAGCGCTGGGTATGTGGACAGTTACCATGAAGTTGATGCCAATCGTAGTAATGGGGCATTTACTTGGAGGTTTTACAACCCTGTGTCTGCTATATCTACTGTATTTGCGTTTACAATCAAACAGAATAAATCGCAGTGATTTTTCAGTTAAAAAATATGGTCGATATGCATTGCTGGGCATTGTTATATTGGTAGGGCAAATTGCATTAGGTGGCTGGACATCATCTAATTATGCAGCGTTAAGTTGTGTTGAATTACCTATTTGTCAGTCTGGTTGGCAAGATCAAATGAATTTTGAAAACTCTTTTGATATCATTCCTCCTGAGCGCGATAGTTACGAATTTGGTCATTTAGCACATGATGAACGTGTAACTATACATGTTATGCACCGTTTTGGCGCTATTGTTACTACGGTATATTTGGCTTGGCTTATTTTTATGATTTATATAAAAGCCCAAACGAGTACCTTTAAATTATCAGCTGTAATGGTTGGTGTTGCCTTATTTAGCCAAGTAATGCTTGGGGTAAGTAATATTTGGTTTTCTTTGCCAATATCTGTTGCTGTCGCCCATAATATAGTAGCGGCGTGTTTGATGCTGACTTTAATCGCTTTAACGTATCTATTACGTCGTAAAATATAGGAAAAATTATGTCTAATGAAATGATTGTTGAAGCCGAGGTTGCTCAAATGAATACTCCTAAATGGCGCGCATATTACGATATTACCAAGCCTAAAGTCGTGGCTCTGTTAGTCTTAACTGCGGTAGTTGGTATGAGTTTATCTGTACCGGGAGGTTTGCCTTGGCAGTTATTTTTACCTGCAATGTTAGGCATAGCTTTGTTATCATCAGCGGCTGCAGCAATTAACCATATTGTTGATGAAAAAATAGATGCTATCATGGGACGAACTCATAACCGTCCTCTACCTGAAGGCAGAATTACGGTTAATAATGCGATAGTGTTTGCTTTTACCATCGCTCTTTTGGGTTTTGTATTACTTTATGTCTTAGTAAATCCGTTAACGGCCTATTTAACTTTGGCAGGGTTGGTCGGGTATAGTTTTGTTTATACCTTATATTTAAAGCGGGCGACCCCACAAAACATCACTATTGGTGGTCTAGCGGGTGCCATTCCTCCTTTATTAGGTTGGACAGCTATGACTAACGAGATTCATCCTCATGCTTTATTGTTAGTTTTGTTGATCTTTACTTGGACACCTCCACACTTTTGGGCGCTTGCTATCCATCGTAAGAATGACTATGCAAAAGTCAATATTCCCATGTTGCCAGTAACCCATGGTGTTAACTTTACTAAGACCCAAATTTTATTTTATACCGTGTTATTGTTTGTTGTTGGTCTGTTACCTTATTTGGTCGGCATGAGTAATTGGTTATATTTACTTGGCGCGGTCATATTGAATTTAGTCTTTTTTGCTTATGCCTGGAAGTTAAAGTTTAATGCTGACGAAAGTACTGCAATGGATACTTTTAAGTTTTCTATCATTCATTTAATGTTGTTGTTTATTATTTTATTACTCGACCATTATTTATTGCCAATAGGTTAAATAGTCATTTTATGAATAAATATTTGTTATATGTTGGTGGTATTGTTGCTGCAGTAATAGGGGCTTTGTTCTTTCAGCAAGTTTCTAAGTTGGCTCAGCCAGAGCATGCTCTATTCTATCAACAAGCTAGAGAAATTAAACCTTTTGAATTTACGGATCATAAGGGTCAATCATTTACAAAAAATCACTTAAAAGGAAAATGGTCATTAGTGTTTTTTGGTTATACTTCTTGCCCTGATGTTTGTCCTACGACGTTACAGAATTTAGGTTTTATTTACGATGATTTAAAAAATCTAGCTAATAACAGTCAAGTGTTATTGGTAAGTGTTGATCCAGTGCGGGATACTCAAGAAAAATTAAGCCAATACATTGCTTATTTTAATCGAGAATTTATTGCGTTAAGGGCTGGGCATGATGTGCTGTTTCCTTTCGCACGTAACTTGGGCTTAATGTATGCTATAAGTGGCGAAGAAGAGGGCTACTTGGTTGATCACAGTGCCTCGTTAGTGTTGATTAATCCTGATGGTAATATCACTGCTATTTTTAAGCCTGAGCAAGAAGTTGGAAAAATGCCAAGTATTGATAGTGATAAGCTGTTAAGCGACTACCAGAAAATAGTCGCATTGTTTTAAGAAAAATTGCGACATATGTGACGGGCAAGGAAAGTAGCGAGTTGCGAAAACATAAATCGAGAAGTGAGTGTTTCGTAACTGTTCACCCCGTTACTCGTAACTTGTAGTTATAAGTGATACCACTGCCCACCTTCTTTCAAAATAAACCAAGGTTTTGAATACCAATAGTATCGACCTGGCTTGCTGATGCTAGCTGCAGTGCAATTGCAACGTACTCGTCCTGTGGGTAGATCGCCACTAAACTTGATGGTGAAACTGTTATCACCTTGCCATTGTATTTTTTGTTTACCTAAGCCAGAGATATAGCAGTTTAGTCCAGATTTATAAAAATCATCAGCTTCAATAGTAAAAGTTACACTGGAAGTTTGCTTATATTCAAAAATGGTTTCAGCTTCTTTACCTTGTAATTGAATATTAAAAGGCAATGAATTTAACTTATCACGTAAGCCTGAAATTTTATCGTAAGGCATGGAAGCAGGAAAACGTGGCACACTAGTTAAATCTGAATTTAAACCAACTGCTCCTGATTGTTGTGAAAAGGCAATAAAGTTATTTTCTTTAACCCAGTTTTGTATGTCAGGGGTGTATTCACCATAAGGGTATGCATAATATCGCCAACTTTGACCTGTTTTATCTTTAATAATATCTTCAGCTTTTAATAAAAGCTCGGTCTGTTTAGTTAACCATTGAGTTTGTGTTAAATTGTTGGTGATCCGAGCTATAGAGTCGTGTTCAAAGCCGTGATTGGCAATAATAACATCTTCATCTGCTAAGGCTTTAAGTTGTTGCCATGAAAGATAAGGAGATGATTTACTTTTATTGTTAGAGTACCGCGAAATAATGGCAGGATTAACAAAAATTGTATAAGGATAGTTAAATTGATCAAGTAAAGGTTTAGCTTGAGTTAATATATCAATGTAAGCATCGTCAAAAGTAATGGCTACAGTGTTATCTTTCAATGGTTGTTGGTTTTGAATTTTTTCCATTATCTGTGATAAGGGTACTACATTAAAACTGTGTTCTTCTAAGTATTTTAAGTGCACCTCAAATTGTGCTGGTGTGATAGTGGTGCTTTTGGGAGTCGTATCGCTAACATGATGATATTGTAAAATGACTGCGCCAAATCCAGTAGCATGGAAAAAAAATAAAAAAAGGGCGACAAGGTTAATTCTCATGAGTTTACTCTTATAATATCGATAGTATAAAATACCGCCTTTTCATTGAAATGCCTAGCAATAAGGAACACTTCTTGTTTAAAACTACCGATCTGGATCAACATAAGCAATTATTGCTTCTCGCACTGCCGATGATCCTTTCTAACATAACCGTACCATTATTGGGATTAGTTGATACAGCGGTAATTGGTCACTTACCACATGCTTATTTTTTAGGTGGCAGTACTATTGGTGCTATGATTATTACGTCTATTACTTGGCTCTGTGGCTTTCTTCGTATGTCTACTACAGGGCTAAGTGCACAGGCTTTAGGATTGAATGATTTTGATAAAAATTTATTGGTGCTATTTCGAGGTTTAACGGTAGCTTTCACCTTAGGTTTAATATTCATTTTCTTACAACATCCTTTTCTAAATACGGCGCTAAACTTATCGGGAGGATCTGAACAAGTACAATTTTATGCCCGTCAATATAGTGAAATTCGTATTTGGGGTTTTCCAGCGTCATTGGGTAATTTGGTGATTCTTGGATGGTTAATAGGTAACCACCAGACCAAATCTGTAATGTGGCTTTTAATTGTTACGAATCTAATTAATGTTATTTTAGATCTCCTTTTCGTTTATGGCTTTCATTGGCAAGTACAAGGTGTTGCTTTTGCGACGCTTATTGCTGAATATTGTGGAATGATGTTTGGGTTAAGCATTATCTTTTCCCGCTACAAAATGGCAATAAAAGCATTAGTACAAAGCAGTAGATTATTATTTTCGTCGCTAATAGAACGCTCAAGTTTATTGAGTTACTTTAAGCTAAATCGTGATATTTTAATTCGAACTTTATGTTTAGAAATATGCTTCATTTTTATCACATTTCAAGGTGCTAGATTGGGCGATAATGTGGTTGCGGCTAATGCTATTTTAATGAACTTTCTTTTACTGATATCCTTCGGATTAGATGGTATTGCCAATGCAACTGAAGCTATGGTTGGTAGAGCGCAAGGAGAGAAAAACAGTAACAAATTACAAAATACGGTGAATATTGCCTTATTGTGGACAGGTATTTTTGCAGTGATCTATTCTTTACTTTTTATGTTTGCGGGAGAATCTTTATTAACACTTATCTCTGATATTCCAAGTGTTATCAGTTTTGCTAAAGAATATCTTATATGGATGGTATTAATGCCTGTTATTTCTTGTTGGTGTTACTTATTTGATGGTGTATATATTGGTTTGATGCAAGCAAAAGCGATGCGTAACAGTATGATTATCGCTACTTTTGCTTGTTTCTTTCCGTTATGGTGGATATTGCAAAACGCTTTACCACAGAATATGGGGAATCATGCACTGTGGGCGGCATTTTCTTTATTTATGCTTGCCAGAGGAGGGACCTTAGCGTGGCATTACCATTTCAACGTTAAGAGAATCTACTTAGAGCGCTAATTTTTATTTGTTGGTTGGAAAACCTTCCAACCAACTCAGTCTTTTTTAAGCTTTAAATTAGGAATACTCGTATCACCCATTGTTTTTAAAACAATACCAATGGCAAAGCAAATAAACGTAATAGCGCCCATTGCTGCTTTATACTCTGCGGTTACATCGCCGCCATAAATCATTGTTATCACCACACCAATTGCTGCGCAAGCAAAACTTATATTAGCGATGACAGACATTATTTTTTGCCAAAGATGTTTAGGTAGATGTTTAACTGTTTCCATTAGTATCGCCATATATAGTGATTAAAGTATATTATAGTCGTTTAATTTTAAAATGCCTTGATAAGTGTCAAGCTTATATTTAATTTATAAAAGTGTATTAAGCTTTTTTTCGAGGAAAATATAGCATTACTTTTGCCAATACCCAGCCGGAAACAAGGCCTAAAGTGTTCGCCGCCATATCTAACCATTCACCATAACGATTAACATAAGGTTGAATCAATTCAATTGCGCCACTAAAAGCCAAAAAACCAACAATAATAGTTAAATAGTTTTTAGGTTGTCTTAATGCAGTAGGTAATATTAATGCAGCGTAAGCAATAAAGTGATGAGTTTTGTCTGTACCAGGAACGTTAGGTAAATAAGCCGCAGGCCAAAGCGATAATGTCGCAATGCTAACAAGTAGCATCAAAGTAAGATGAAACCAGTATTTTTGAATTAGGTATATCATTGAAGTGGCTTCTTATTACGTGGTCTACGTTTATTAAGGATGTTAAACCAACGATTAGCAAAAATACCTAGGTAACCCCAAGCGGCAATGACACAGGCAAAAGTAATAATAATAAGCCCGACAATTTGCCATAAATGGTGATTAAAATAACCAAGACCAATAAAGAATAGCCCCAAAATAAAAAGGCCAAGACCGATTAAAAAAATAGATAAACTACGTTTTGGGTCTTGACCTAATTTAGCAAGCAAATTATTCATTTATACTTATACATGTGTAATGTTTAGTAGTATGAATGATCACCGCGTTGATGTTCAGTAACATCTTTAACGCCTTTAATTTCGTCACCCATAATATCGATTAATTGCGTTTCAATACCATCTTTAACAGTAACATCAATCTGGCTACAACCATTACAGCCACCACCAAATTGCAATACTACATATCCGTCATCGGTGATTTCAACTAAAGTACATTCGCCACCATGTCCTGCTAATTGGGGATTCACTTCAGCTTGTAAAAAGTAGTGAACTCGTTCAAATAAAGGGGCATCATCTGCCACTTTACGTAATTTGGCATTTGGCGCTTTAAGGGTAAGTTGAGAACCCATTTGATCAGTAACAAAATCTATTTCAGCTTCGTCCAAGAAACCTTTACTGTCAGCATCAACCATGGCAGAAAAACCTTCAAAAGGTAATTCTAAATCATCGGGCTCAACTGCGTCAGCAGGACAATACGATACACCACATTCAGCTTTAGCCGTTCCCGGGTTAACAACAAATACCCGAATATGGGTGCCCTCTGCTTGTTGAGATAGCAGTTTAATAAAATGCTCTTGGGCGGTAGGTGATATAGTGATCATAATACAGTAACTCTCTTGTTCTCTTCATTTTTGAAACAGGATATATACTCTAATCTCCTAAAAAGACAGGGCTCACGAAGATTAAAAGGCCCGAGTATACTTGAGTGTTTTACTCAAGTATAGGTATTTTACTCCGCAATCTTGCGATGTGCTAATGATTTTTATGCTTTTATTTGCTATTTTATCTCTGATCATCAAATTGGGATTTATTATGTTATTGTTTCGCTCTTTTACTTTTTTTCTTTTATTCTTGCCGGCTTGGCTTTTATTGGCTCAACCAGTACAAGAGTATTTACCAAAGCAAATAGCCTTTAATTCGAAAATACCTTTGCCAAGTACGACGTTAGGCTTTGAAATTGGTGAACGTCATTTAAGGCATGATCAATTAAAGCAATATTTTATTACGCTAGCTCAAAATTCAAAACGTATAAAAATGACCTCTATTGGCCGAACTGCACAGTTGCGAGAGCAATTCTTAATTACCGTCTCAAGTCCTGAAAATCTAGCTAATTTAGATAATATCCTTGCCAAGAGACGAGTTCCTTATCAAACAAAAGAATTGAAAAATTCTAATGAACCCCTTGTTATTTGGCTTGGGTATAGTGTTCACGGTGACGAAATCAGTGGTGCTAATGCCGCGATGGTGGTGGCTTATTATTTAGCGGCTAGTGAAGAAAAAGAAATTGAAAGCATGTTAGCTAATACAGTCATTGTGTTAGAGCCCAGTATTAATCCTGATGGCATGGATAGGTTTGTTAATTGGGTAACAACTTACCGTGGTTCAGCTAGCAATAATGATGCAGAACATGTTGAACATCATCAAAGTTGGGTTAGTGGCCGAACGAATCATTTTTGGTTTGATTTAAACCGAGACTGGTTATTGTTAACACAACAAGAAAGTCGACATCGACTAAAATACTTTCATCAATATCAGCCACATGTCTTAGGTGACTATCATGAAATGGGACCTAACAATAGCTACTTCTTTCAGCCTGGTATTGTCAGTAGAACAAACCCATTAACACCTAAACAAAATGTAACATTAACTAAAAAATTGGCAAAATTTCACGCAAAAGCATTAGATCAGGCGCAGCGCTTATATTATAGCGAAGAGAATTTTGATGATTTTTATTATGGTAAAGGTTCAACTTATCCTGATATTAACGGCAGTGTTGGTATTTTATTTGAACAAGCCAGTTCTCGTGGCATGCAACAAGACACGATTAATGGTTTATTAACCTTTGAGTATGGTATTCAGAATCATGTATTAACATCGCTTTCGACCATTGAAGGAGCTTGGGAAAACCGTAAAGAACTCAAACAATATCGAAAAGATTTCTACCAAAAGTCAATAATCTTGGCAGAAAAAGAAAAAATTAATGGCTATTTACTCAATGAATCAAGAGATATTTATCGCTTAAATACCTTGTTAGATAAATTAACACAGCATCAAATTAATGTTTATCCATTGAGTGATGATTTTAGTTATAAAGGCAAAAACTATACTAAAGAAACCAGCTACTACGTACCATTAGAACAAAGCCAATATCGTCTAATACAAGCATTATTTACTCAAGAGACTGATTTCCCTGATAACACATTTTACGATGTCTCTGGCTGGACTATGCCTTTGGCAATGAATATTAATTTTCAAGCACTTGATAGTACATGGGGATTGGATTTGGATAAAAATCCTTGGTCTAAAAACGATATTATTCATGTTGGTAAAATTAACCCTAGTAGTACCGATTATGCGTATGCATTTGAATGGCATCATTTTTTAGCGCCAAAGCTTTTGAATCTGTTACAGAGTGAAAAGATCAAAGCTAAAGTAGCTACAGGCAGTTTCGTAAGCCAAATAAATGGTAAAAAAAGAACTTTTGCTAGCGGTACCATTATTATTCCTGCCGGTATTCAGTCAGCACAAAACTGGCGTGAAAAGTTAGCTGAGCTTGCAGAGAAAATAAATATCGAATTGGTGACTATCAATAGTGGCTTAACTAGCCATGGTATAGATTTTGGTAGCCGTTCATTTAAACCATTAAAACAACCTAAAGTACTGCTTTTGGGAGGCAAAGGAATTTCTCAATATGAAGCAGGCGAAATTCGCTATTATCTTGATGAGACATTACAGATACCGGTCAGTATTGTAGAGCACTCTCGGTTAGCTAGTATAGATTTATCAAATTATAGTCATCTAATTCTAGTTAATGGTGATTATAAAGTGCTTTCTGATGACAATATTAAACAACTGAAAAGGTGGCTTAAGCAGGGCGGTGTTGTCTTTGCTCAAAAACGTGGAGCAAAATGGCTAGCCAAACAAAATATATTGTCCGCTGATTTTATCGATAAAAAACAATTCGACCAGTTATTTGATAGTGAGCAACTAAGTTATCAAGATAAAGAAAAACTCAGTGCTCGAAAGCGTATTGCAGGCGCAATTTTTGCAACAGAACTCGATACTTCACACCCACTGGCTTTTGGTTATACAGATAAAAAATTACCCCTATTTAGAAATAGCACGTTAATTATGGATGTAGGACAGCAGCCATTTGTTACCTTGGCTAAGTATGATGCAGAGCCGCTGTTAAGTGGCTATACTGATAAAAATTTAGTTAACCTTTTGGCTCATCATTCAGCAATTGTTGCTCATAATTATGGTAAAGGGCGTGTTATTGCTAGCGCAGATGTTTTAGCCTTTCGTGGTTATTGGTTAGGTAGTGCAAAAATATTGGCTAATAGTTTGTTTTTTGCTAAAGCGTTCAATGCGACAACAAAATAATTTGATTGTCTAAAGTTAATTATTAGCAGTTGGCAAGGTTAAACAAATAGTCGTTATTGTCACTTTTTTAATGCCAACGTGCTTTAATATTTTGCTGATTTCATTGGCTGTACTGCCCGTGGTTAATACATCATCCACCAGAATGACGTGTTTGATATTGCTCGGTAATTCCTTAGCTAATGTGAAAGCTTTTGCTAAATTGTTTCGCCTTTGACAACCTGTTTGCCCAACTTGGCTTTTGTTGTTTTTCGTGCGAATTAATGCTTTTTCATCATAGGGCAACTGCAAGTGTTGGGAGAAAATTTTTGCGAGTAAATGGGCTTGGTTATAACCGCGAATTTGCCACTTGCTAATATGTAATGGCACACTAAGAATAAGATCAACAGGTGAAGTGAGTTTTGGCAGATTCTGTTTTTTCCATTGTTGCGCAAGTAAATTAGCAAACAATGAAGCAAGCTCAAATCTTCCTTGGTATTTGAATTGAGGTAACCATTGAGTAAATGGTGGTAGATAAGGAGAAAGACAAAACAAATGGTCGAAGTGTATACTGGGTAATGCTTTGTGAACTGAAGGCCAATTGAGTAAGTCACCTTGAATAATGTCTTGTTTGAAAAGTGGCAAGTCTGCAAAGCAAGATGAACAAATTAGTGTTTGTTGGGGCGTGATTGTAGCGTATAAATTATTGCCACATAAATCACATTGTCCAAGTGAACGTAAACATTTGTTATATAGTGTTT
>Ga0209826_1000467_pt1 | contig 29377 bp, 29 predicted proteins | sample GOMGulsemesocosm_5_FD_184637 | JGI IMG/M metagenome (GOLD analysis project Ga0209826, IMG submission 184637) | Methane-oxidizing microbial communities from mesocosms in the Gulf of Mexico - GOM15C Gulf of Mexico (SPAdes) (version 2) | ecosystem: Environmental > Aquatic > Marine > Cold seeps... | reverse complement strand
GTTTAGGTCCTATTGCCAGCTCTCAGGCTATGGGAGCGTTCGGGCCAGAAGCTATGTTTTATCTGATTGCGGGCAACACTGTATTACTCGCCCTGTTTATTTTAGCCCGGATTATCATTCGCCCATCTGGCACTACTAAAGCCCGTTTCCTACCCGTTGGCGGGCTTGGCGCATCAAGCAAACAGCTGTACACCAGCGTTCAGGAAACATTTCGCAGGAAACCCCGAAAAAATGCAGGGACAGATTCACAAGAGTTGCACCCAAAATAAAGTTGAGATACGGTCTGGGTCCCTCATTCTGTTGAAAGGATTTCAACAATGTCCGTTCGTACTGGCCGTGAATTTTTAAGCATCCCCGGCCCCACAAATATTCCAGATTCTGTTTTAAGTGCGATGCACCAACCTGCGATCGACATCTACCAAAAAGACTTCCCGCTCTTGACAGATAGTCTACTTCAAGATTTGAAGGATATTTTTAAAACAACGGGCAAAAGCTTTATCTTTATCGCCAATGGTCACGGCGCGTGGGAGGCGGCCTTAAGCAATGTTCTCTCGAAAGGAGACAAAGTTCTTGTGCTTGAAAGCGGACTGTTCGCCAATGGATGGGGAGCCGCAGGCGCAACCCTTGGATTGGATATCGAAATCTTACCAGGATCATGGCAGGATGCGGTAAAACCGGACGCCGTTGCAACCCGATTAAAGGCCGATACGAGCCATGATATTAAAGCCATCCTTATGGTGCAGGTAGACACCGCCTCCAGCCTCGTCAACGACGTTGAGGCCGTGGGAAAAGCCATTCAAAGCACAGGGCATCCGGCACTCTTTATGGTGGATACAATTGCATCCCTTGGCACCATGAATTTTGAGATGGACAAATGGGGTGTTGATGTTGCTGTAGCCGCCGCTCAAAAAGGATTGATGTCTCCGCCAGGCTTGAGCTTCAATGCCGTCAGCAAACGAGCAATGGAGATCCACCAAGAAGCTAACCTCAGAACAGCTTATTGGGATTGGACCGCGCGTATGGGCGATATTCATTACCAAAAATATTCTGGCACACCGCCAGAGCACCTCCTATTTGCCTTGCAAAAATCATTTGAAATTCTAAAAGAAGAAACTCTTGAGGCTGCAACCCACCGCCATAAATTATTAGCCGGCGCCACTTGGGCTGCTGTTGAGAAATGGTCCGAAGGCGCCGCTCTCAGCTTCAACGTTCCAAACCCTGCTGAACGTTCGACGGGGGTTACAACGGTCAGGATTGCTGAAAAGTACGACCCAGCGGATCTTTTGAGCTATTGCGATAAAAAATGCGGGGTTGTTGTCGGAATTGGAATTGGCGACCTCAATGGAAAAGCCATTCGTATTGCTCATATGGGCTTCGCAAACGCACCTATGCTTCTTGGAACCATAGGGGTTCTTGATATGGGACTAAAAGCTCTTGGCATTCCACACGGGGGCGGTGCTATTGATGCCGCGATTACCTACCTTTCCAAGAATGTCCCACCGGAGTGACCTCAGGCACAGGCAAATTCCTTGTTCTGACGACGTGAACCTGCATATCATGACCTCATTAGAAATATTTTATGGACGAAATGGGGGCTCATTGTGGATGCAGAACAGAAAACTCAGAGCAGCGATAACGCGCAAGTAAAGATACCACCGCCATTGTGTTTTGCCGTCTTTTTAGGAATAGGACTTTTCCTGCAATCTGACTGGATTAACGGGCAATTCGGACAAATCGAGAGGCTAATTCTCGGAGCAATTTTATGTGCAGCAAGCATTGCTGTCATTGCCAAAGAAGCCCTTAACCACGGAAAATCAGGGTCAAACGTAGAACCATGGAAACCCACTACACTTATTATTTCATCCGGGCTTTATGGCTACTCGCGCAACCCAATTTATGTTGGTATGATAACAGCCTACGCGGGGATTGCTTTGGCTGCAGGCAGCTTTGGAGCTATAATCCTCCTTCCTTTTTGCATCCTAATTATCCGCTATCATGTGATTGCCCGCGAAGAGGCGTATCTTGAACAAAAATTCGGCGAAGAATATCTGAACTACAAGCAAAAAGTTAGACGCTGGATATAAAAAAAGGAAATTCCCATGAAGGGTCATTTTGAAAATTTCGCGGCCTATAATTCGTGGGCCAATGACACATTATATGCTGCCGTTGGCGATCTATCCGCTGATCAGCGAAATCAAGATTTGTCAGGGTTTTTCAAATCAATTATGGGAACTCTAAACCATATTCTCGTAGGCGACCTTTTATGGATGCAACGTCTGGGCGTTGACGGCCCCGTCCCAAAGGTACTTGACGAAATTTTGCATTCTGATTTCGATACCTTATATTGTGAACGCAAGCTAGCCGATGGCCGCCTCATACATCTTATGCATCAGCAAACAGATGATAGCCTTCGCACATATCTTGACTACAAAACGACGAAAGGGGACGAATGCCATGATCAAATTTCGGCAATACTGAGCCATATGCTCAATCATCAAACTCATCATAGAGGACAGTGCCACCACATGCTTAGTCAGCTTGGTGAGGCACCCCCCTCTATTGATATGATCTACTTCATCCGAAGTATAACTTAAGCCTCTGCGCTCGGCCGAGAAGAGACGTCAGCGTGCCAACGCTTGAGGTTCACACATCCTTCAGGAATTTCTTGCTTCGCCATTCCTGCAAAGTCCACTGTCACCAACGCATTAACATCTGCGACTGTAAAGTTATCACCTGCGATGTATTTGTTATCTGCCAGATGCTTGTCCAAATCCTCGAAGAAATAACCGATACGGTCAATACCGCGTTTTCCAAGGTCGCCAATTTGACTAATATCTCTGACACCAGTCAGAGCGCGATTTTCAAATCGCGGCGACCCATTTCTAAGGGCCTCAGCCACAGCCATAAAACCGTCAGCTTCAATAATACGTAGCCAGTTATTGACAACCGCCCGCTCTTCCGCAGTGTTCCCAAACATGGGGTTCGCTGGGAATTTTTCTTCAATATACCGCTGGATAGCATCTGTTTCAGTAAGAACAGCGCCATTATCCAATTCCAATGCAGGAATAGTTAGTCGACTGTTGATCGCAGCAAAATCAGGTTTGAACTGCGCACCCTCACGAATATTGACAGGGACGATATCAATTTTGACATCTTTTTCAGCCAAAAAGATACGGACACGTCGCGGACTAGGTGGTCCTGGCAAGTCATACAGTTTCATTGAATTCCTCATAACCATTAATATAGGTTGCGCCTTACCTCTTAGGTATCACAATTTCCCTGCAAAAGCATTGAAAAGCGCATAATAGGCACCCTAATCCGTTTTCACTTCCAAGCGAAAAGCGCCGTCGGCTTCCTTTTTAACGTAGCCCGCAGAGGGGGTGGCAAAATGGGTTCCGATAACTAATGTGTCGGTTTCCGCCAACCCATCTAGCATTTCAATGCGAGTATCGCGGGCCATTTTTTTGTCATTATCTGCGGCACACGTCCAATCAAGCCGGGCCATTTGGCAGGGATGATGTAGTGAGTCCCCAGTAATAAACGCCTCTTCACCTTTAGATGAAATTCGGACGCTCACGTGACCGGGTGTATGGCCCGGAGTAGAAACCAATGAGACTTCTGGGCAAATCTGGTAATCACTTGGAACAAAATCAGCAAGGCCAGCATCTACAATCGGCTTGACGGAATCGTCTAATGCTTCGCCGTACTGGTCATTGATTTCTTGCTGCCAATGCTCCCACTCAGTTTTCCCAAAAAGGTATCGGGCGTTGGGGAACGTAGGTATCCATTTACCGTCTACCAGCATCGTATTCCATCCCACATGATCCACATGCAAATGCGTACACATTACGGCGTCGATACTGTCCCGTGGGTATCCAGCGGCTTCCAAGTCCTCCAAAAATGATGTTTGCATGTTATTCCAGCTTGGAATGTCACGTTCTTTGTCATTACCAATGCACGTATCTACGATGATACGGCGCGTTCCTGTATCCACCACTAATGCGTGGATACTCATAATCAATTTGCCTTTTTCATTCATGAAATGGGGGTATAACCACTTGATTGGAAGGACAGCTTCTGGAGTGGCTTCAGGTAGGATAAAACGAGTTCCACCGGCCATTTCGACTTCAACAACCCGCGTGATTTTCACGTCACCAATTTGCCATACATTCATGTGAGATCCTTTTATTTTTTTTATTAATCCTGACGACATCCTATTTGACTGTAGGAGGCTTGAAATTAAAGCACAACTATTAGACAAGTAAATAATCAGAGTTGAGCTATATTATCGGCATGATCTGGTTAGTCTCTGGAATATTTTTGGCTCGTATTTGACCAATTTATCACTACCTAAACATAATGGCTGCAGCCAACTGAAAGGCAATCGAATGAGACAACTACTGGCACTGACGCTCACATGTGGATTGAGCATGATAGCTTCAACTGGATACACTCAATCTATACAATCGAGCCTATCTGTATATGACGCAGAAGACTGTACACCTGTTGTCGAAGAGTATTTAACGAAACACTCTATCGACAGAACAAAAATAAAAGTAATCGACTATATAACTCAGTATCTTCAAGCAGGAGAACGTGGGGAAGAGAAAGAATATGAGGCCTGGGTTAGTTTCTCAACATGCAAAGGGAATATGGTGTTTAGTTTGGACCGGCAATGTTATATCCAACAAACTTACAATACCTACGAATGTAAAAGCGAAGGCCTGCCGACGAAGTAAAATTACTCCTTCGGTGTCAGTCCTCCGGTTTTAATAATAAATTCTGCGACTTCAGAAACGCCGATACCACTTTTAATATTGCTGAAGATGAAGGGACGCGTCCCGCGCATCTTTTTAGAATCTCTGTCCATAACACCGAGATCAGCGCCAACTAGCGGCGCTAAATCGATTTTATTAATCACCAATAGGTCTGATCGCGTAATACCGGGCCCGCCTTTTCTTGGGATTTTGTCGCCTGCTGACACATCGATCACATATAGGGTTAGATCTGCAAGTTCTGGCGAGAATGTTGCAGCAAGATTATCTCCGCCGCTTTCGATGAATATAAGTTCTAACCCTTCAAACGTCTCATTTAGCTCTGCCACTGCCGCAAGATTGATGGACGCATCTTCCCGAATTGCCGTATGCGGGCACCCTCCCGTCTCGACACCCTTAATTCGATCAGGAGATAAAGCGCCCGATCGCGTCAGAAATTCAGCGTCTTCGCGGGTATAAATATCGTTAGTGATAACCGCTATATTATAGATGTCGCGCAATGTTTTGCACAACGCATCCGTAAGCGCCGTTTTACCGGATCCAACGGGGCCACCAATTCCAACGCGAAGCGGGCCGTTTGCTTGTACTGTCATGATCTAAATAACCTTGTATATTGAGTTTCATGTTGGCAGGAGCACCAATCCACCATCAGTGTGGCGCTCCCCAAATCATCTAAAGTAGAAGACAGAGCGGCCTGAACTTGACGGCTCGTTACATCTTCAAGGGCTGCTATGATCTTTTGGCCGTCTGTTTGACCCAACGGAACAATTCGAACCGCTGCCGACACCAAGTTTGAAACAAACCCGTGTAAATAGGCCGTAAGCGTTTCTTCCAACCCTATATTTCTATCTGCCGCCGCTGCCGCAACGGCGACTGGGTAGACAATTGATCCGTCCCATTTATTTTGAAGAACTGACAATGTTCTTGATGGAAATACGTCATGAGTGATTTTCATAAACGCACGGCCTTGCGCCGTTGTCTCCAGATCCAACTCTTTAGTCGCCCGGCAGGCATGCGCGATTTCGACAACCCGCAGCAATCGGTCATCATCTTGGATTACCCCGGCTTGATAGGCTTCAGCTAGAATAATCGTGTCCATCCGGCCCGATCCAAATTCCACGATATCTGAAATCCACGGAATAAGATCATGGGCGGTTTTAATCAGCCCATCCTCTACCGCGAACTCAATCCCATGACTATAGGTGTAGGCACCGACTGGGTAGGATGGCGACATCCATGACATGAGCCCGTATAAACCCTTCATATTCATGAGTGGGTCCCATGAGTGTGGGAGTGAGAGTGTTCACTACTGTGATCATGGCCTTGGGTTTCACCATGCCCATAGGCGCCGCCTTCCGGATTAAACGGTGCGTGCACACGGACAGGGTTTGCCCCCAAAATTACAAGCATTTCTTCAATCACATGGTCTTCACGAATTCTAAGCCGATCACCAAGAAGCTGAGTGGGGAGATGCCGGTTCCCAAGGTGCCACGCAACACGGATTAATTCTGCTGTATTTTTGCAAGTTACATCCACAACCGGTTCAGCTGCTGCCTTTACAGTAATGCCGTCTCCATTATCAAGGAGCAAAATATCCCCGTCGCGTAAAGTTGCAACTGTTTCAAGGTTAAGTAAAAACGCACATCCTTCGTCTGTTTCCAGCCGAATTCGTCGCCGCCTTCGGCTGTCAAAATCGAGAGTTATAATCCCGACTTCTTTGCCTAGAAATTCAGCCCCAGCCGGAATGTATTCGAGTATAGTTTCCATGGATCAATACATAAAATACCGCTGAGCCATGGGAAGTTCCGTTGCAGGCTCGCAAGTCAGAATTTCCCCATCCGCTTTCACGATATAAGTTTCAGGGTCCACCTCAAGTTCAGGTGTCGCATTATTGTGGATCATAGACGATTTTCCAATGCCGCCGCGCGTATTCCGCACGGGCAATGTGTCCCGTTCGAGTCCAAGGGTTCCCTTAATATCCGCGCTTATTGCCGCTTCACTAACAAAACTCACAGAGCTGGCTGTCAAACTACGGCCGTATGCGCCAAACATTGGGCGATAATGAACTGGCTGCGGTGTTGGGATTGATGCGTTTGGATCTCCCATTGGCGCCATAACAATCGTGCCGCTTTTCAAAATCAGTTCGGGCTTTACGCCAAAGAAAGCCGGAGACCACAAAACTAAATCAGCCAGCTTACCCGCTTCAACGGAGCCAACATAGCTGTCAATTCCTTGCGCAATGGCAGGGTTAATCGTGTATTTCGAAATATACCGTTTTGCGCGGAAGTTATCGTTATCGCCTGTCTCTTGCGTCAAACGTCCCCGTTGTTTCTTCATCTTGTCGGCGGTTTGCCATGTGCGGATCAGAACTTCACCAACACGGCCCATTGCCTGACTATCTGATGAAATGATTGAGAAGGCCCCCAAATCATGCAGAATGTCTTCAGCTGCAATAGTTTCTTTTCGAATTCGACTTTCTGCAAAGGCCACATCTTCTGGGATATTCGGATCTAGATGGTGGCACACCATCAACATATCTAAATGTTCATCAATGGTGTTTACTGTGAAGGGTCTGGTTGGGTTTGTTGATGACGGAATAACGTTTTCTTCGCCCGCTAACCGGATAATATCCGGCGCATGCCCGCCGCCCGCGCCTTCGGTATGGAACGCATGAATTGTCCGCCCCTTAAAGGCTGCGATCGTGTCTTCGACAAATCCGCTTTCATTCAAGGTATCTGTGTGAATGAGAACCTGCACATCCATTTCATCGGCAACCCCAAGGCAGCAATCAATCGCTGCCGGTGTTGTTCCCCAATCTTCATGCAATTTCAATCCGCATGCACCGGCCTCAACTTGCTCTACCAAGCCTTCAGGCAAGCTCGCGTTTCCTTTACCAAAAAACCCCAAATTCATCGGGAACGCTTCGGCGGCTTGCAACATCCGGCCAATATGAAAGGCTCCCGGTGTACAGGTGGTCGCATTTGTTCCCGTAGCAGGTCCAGTTCCCCCGCCCATCATCGTGGTCACACCACTTGCAAGGGCTTCTTCGATTTGCTGCGGACAGATAAAATGAATATGTGCGTCAACACCGCCCGCAGTGAGAATTTTACCTTCACCTGCAATAATTTCGGTTGATGGACCAATAATGATATCAACGCCGCTTTGGATATCAGGGTTGCCGGCCTTACCAACTTTGAAGATCTTACCATCTTTAAGGGCGACATCAGCCTTAACAATTCCCCAATGATCAAGGATGAGAGCGTTGGTAATCACCGTATCAACTGCACCGCGCGCGCGGGTGATTTGAGATTGCCCCATGCCATCCCGAATAACCTTACCGCCGCCAAATTTTACTTCTTCGCCGTAAGTCGTGAAATCTTTTTCAACTTCGATGAAGAGTTCGGTATCCGCAAGGCGGACTTTATCACCAACAGTTGGGCCGAACATATTTGCATAGGCGCGTCTTGAGATTGTTGTTTTCATTTTATTTCTCCTCAAGGGCTCCCATGACATCACCGCGAAAGCCAAAAACTTTCCGCGCCCCGCCAAGCGCCACTAAATTCACGTCCCGCGTTTGGCCGGGCTCGAACCGAATAGCAGTTCCAGAGGCAATATCAAGTCTGAAACCTCTAGCTTTTTCCCGATCCAACTGCAAACCGCTGTTCACTTCTGCAAAATGGTAGTGACTACCAACCTGCACCGGACGGTCACCTGTATTGGCAACTTGCAGCGTAATTTTTTCTACGCCTGCATTTAATTCAATTTCCCCGTCAGCTGGGATGACTTCACCTGGTCTCATAGGACCTCCTATCTGATGGGATGATGGACAGTGACAAGTTTCGTGCCATCTGGAAATGTGGCTTCGACTTGCACTTCTGGCAGCATGTCAGCAATGCCATCCATAACTTGATCTTTAGAAATAACAGTGCCACCTTCGCTCATAAGGTCGGCGACAGATTTACCATCCCGCGCCCCTTCGACCACATAGTCGGTTATAAGTGCGATAGCTTCTGGATAGTTTAATTTAACACCACGATCCAACCGGCCTCTGGCAACCATGGCTGCCAACGAAACCAGCAGCTTGTCTTTTTCTCTTGGAGAAAGTTGCATTCTTTATCCCCTTATACTTCCCAAGCAGCGGGCATAGATAACGCTGACCCGTGCATTTTTTCTCGTAATTGTTGAATGATATATACCAAATTTTTCCGAAGAGACTGCGGATCTTTATCCAACAGCCGGATAATGACCAAATCATCTTCAAGCGCAGTACTTCCCATACGGCTGGTCACATTCTGTTCCGCAGCCCGAGCGATTTTCAAAAATTGATCTGCATCAGGTGCTGCAACCACAAGAGTTGCAAAAGACGTGGCACCGTCCATAAGGGCAGAACGTCCTAGAACGTCGTGCATGTTGCCCTCAAAACGGAACCGATCAAACCAAATCATCTTCCCATCACGCATGATTTCCCAACCATCTACCAAGCTCGCCTCGCGGACCACTTCGCCATGCGCTAACCGGCCGAGAATTGTCGCTTCTACCGCAAGTAAGCGACTGTTTTTTGTCAACGCCACTTTGTTTACCCGTTGCAACCGGGCCTGATCAAACAAGATCGTCTCTTGTGGCAACCATTCCAGATATGCCCCGTCCTGAACGTCAAGCCGGGCCTCAATTTTTACCATGGGCCCTATAGACTTATAAATCTTCTCAGCCGCCTGCCCGGACACAGTGAGTTCCGTATTTTCATGTAGAGTGACATCAAACGACATAACATCGCCGCCGGTTAAGCCGCCGGACGTATTAATCAACACCGCCTCTGGGCAATGATGTTCTTCAACAAGTGGAAACCGAACACGGCCGCACCCAGATTGATACAGATGTTTCAGGCAAGACGTGGCCCCATCATGTTCAAACGATATTTCAACCCGCCCTTTTGAGCGGGGCAACGCGGCTGAAATATCCTGATTAGACTGTAAGGTATTTGCGAACGTCACTTTCCAACATATCCTTTTTCAAGCCATCCATGACAACTTCACCGCGATCCATAACCGCAAATCGATCTGCAAGATCTCTTGCAAATTCAAAATACTGCTCAACAAGTAAAATTGCCATACCTCCTTTATCACGGAGCATAGAAATTACCCTCGCAATATCTTTGATGATGGATGGTTGAATACCTTCGGTTGGCTCGTCCAGCACAAGCAGGCGCGGTTTTGTGATTAGAGCGCGAGCAATGGCAAGCTGTTGCTGCTGACCACCAGATAGATCACCGCCACGCCGGCTTAGCATATCTTTTAGAACCGGGAACAGGTCATATATTTCAGGATCAATTTTACGTTCAGTCCGAGAAAGGCAGGCGAAACCAGTTTTCAGATTTTCCTCAACCGTTAGAAGCGGAAATATATCCCGCCCTTGAGGGATGACGGCGATACCGCGCCGCGCCCTATCCGCAGCACTCAAAGACGAGATATCCTCACCCTCCCAGGTGATGGTTCCAGAGGAAATTGGATGTTGCCCAACGACACCGCGAAGGGTGCTTGTTTTTCCAACGCCATTTCGCCCCATTAACGATGTGACCTCTCCCTTGTTCACTTTAAGAGAGACTTTGCGTAAGGCTTGGCTCGCGCCATAAAACAAATCTACATTTTCTACAATCAACATGATCAACGCCCCAAATAAACTTCAATAACTTGCGGATTACTCGCCACCGTTTCCAGACTGCCTTCTGCCAGCACATGCCCTTCATGCAGTACTGTCACCTTACAATCTAACGAGCGAACGAAATCCATGTCATGTTCCACAACAACCACTGAATGACTTTTGGCGATTAGCCGCAAGAGATCTGCGGTTTGAACGGTTTCCGCGTCCGTCATGCCCGCAACAGGCTCATCCACAAGCAGTAATTCAGGATCTTGCATGAGCAACATACCGATCTCTAACCACTGTTTCTGACCATGTGATAAGTTCCCCGCAAGCCAATCCCGTTTGTCATAGAGGCGGATTGTTTCCAATATTTCGACAATACGCGCATGTTGTTCGGTACGCAGTCTTGAGAATAGAGACTTGAACGGTCCCTTATCGCATTTGAGTGACAGTTCAAGATTATCGTAGACCGAATGGCTCTCAAACACCGTTGGCTTTTGAAATTTACGTCCAATGCCCAAATTCGCAATCCGGGCTTCATCAAGACGGGTAAGATCTGTGGCATCTCTGAAGTACACTTCTCCTTCATCGGGGCGGGTTTTGCCGGTAATAACATCCATCATAGTGGTTTTGCCCGCGCCGTTTGGCCCGATAATCGCCCTCATCTCGCCCGGTTGGACGACAAAACTCAGCTCGTTAAGCGCCTTAAATCCGTCAAAACTAACGCTCACACCATCAAGATATAAAATGGAGGATGCGGGATCGACTGCTTTATTTTGAATACTCATATCCATTATGCATCTCCTTCTTTGACGTTTGAAAGATCGTCTGCTCGCCTACCCAGTTTTCGGCGGATGGTATCGTAGAATATGGGAAAGGTTCCCACGATCCCTTTGGGTAAGGCCAATGTTGAAAATACAAACAAACCACCCAGCATATAAAGCCATGCCTCTGGAAGTGCGCCGGTGAAATAACTTTTGCCCCAGTTCACCAAAATCGCGCCAAGGACTGCGCCCCATAATGTCCCTCTGCCACCAATAGCGACCCAAATTACAACTTCAATTGAGTTTGCAGGGGAGAATTCTGACGGATTGATAATACCCACTTGCGGCACATACAACGACCCGGCGATACCCGCCAAGACGGCTGAGATCACAAACACTGTCAATTTGTAATACTCAACGCGGTAACCAGTAAAACGGGTTCGACTTTCCGCATCCCTGATAGCAATCAATATCCGCCCAAATTTGGATTGAGTGATAAAAGATGACACCAGATAACCCACAGCGAGCGCGACTACTGACCCAACGAAAAGCCCAAGCCTTGTTTCGTCTGAGCGCAAATCAAATCCAATAATTTCCTTAAAATCAGTCAGTCCATTATTACCGCCAAAACCCATGTCATTTCTAAAAAAGGCGAGAAGCAATGCATATGTCATCGCTTGCGTAATGATTGAAAAATAGACCCCAGTTACCCGAGACCTAAAGGCAAACCAGCCGAATATGAATGCGAGCAATCCCGGGACAAGCATGACCATCAATCCGGTAAACGCAAAGCTTTCAAAGCCGAACCAATACCACGGGAGTTCCTGCCAATTTAGGAACACCATAAAATCTGGTAACTCAGGATTACCATAGACACCGCGATCGCCAATTTGGCGCATCAAATACATGCCCATGACGTACCCACCAAGGGCAAAGAAAGCCCCATGACCAAGACTTAATATTCCGCAGAAACCCCAGATTAAGTCCACACTTAACGCAAGCAGTGCATAACACAGATATTTCCCAAGCAAACTCACCATGTAAGTTGGCACATGGAAAAAATTATCTTCTGGAATGATCTGGTTTCCAACGACGATAAAGACGGCGGCGGCAAGGAGTATCCCCATAAACGCTTTACCGCCGCCTGGAAGACCCGTCAGTAGTGACACAAACGGGCCTTTTTCTGTTACATATGATGTGCTCATGGGATCAACCCTCCACAGAGCGGCCTTTGAGGGCAAATAACCCTCGCGGCCTTTTTTGAATGAAGAGAATAATCGCAACGAGCACGAAGATTTTGGCAAGAACAGCACCGGAATATGGCTCAAGGAACTTGTTGGCTATACCAAGACTTCCAGCGCCAACTAATGTTCCCCACAAGTTTCCGACGCCGCCAAAAACAACGACCATGAAACTGTCGATGATATAAGCCTGACCTAGATTTGGACTGACATTATCAATCTGACTAAGAGCAACGCCGGCCATTCCCGCCACGCCAGAACCCAGCCCAAATGTCATAGCATCCACGCGCGCACTTCTAATGCCCATTGATCCTGCCATCATTCGATTTTGCGTAACGGCTCGCATTTGAAGACCAAACAACGTCTTTTTCAGCACCATCATCAAAAAGAACAAAACAACCAGGGCAAACAGGATTATCGCTATTCTGTTATAGGTAAATGACAAACCGGCTGTAATTTCCCATGCACCGCTTAACCATTCTGGCGTGCTGACTTCTTTGTTGGTCGGACCGAATATCGTTCTTACCAATTGTTGCAGGATCAAACTGATCCCCCATGTTGCCAGCAACGTTTCCAGCGGCCGGCCATATAAGAACCGGATTACACTCCGCTCCAGCAGAATACCAAAAGTCCCGGCAACAACAAACGCCAGTGGGATTGCAACAATTAACGAGAAATCAAGGAAACCCGGCGCATAAATCCGGCAGGTCTCCTGAATAATGTAAGTCGTGTAGGCGCCGATCATAACCATCTCGCCGTGGGCCATATTGATGACGCCCATAACACCAAAGGTAACGGCGAGGCCGATGGCGGCAAGCAACAAGACCGACGCGAGGGAGACCCCTTGAAACAAATTCTCAATCAGACCGTATGTCTCTAACTGTGTCTCGATCGCCGCGATGGCAGATCTAATTGCAGCCGCTAATTCTGAATTTTGCGCGGTCTCATTGAGTTGAAGATTAATGAGGACCTTGTTCAACAGTGCTTTAACTTCTGGCCCACCAGCAGCCTTTAAATCAGCTACCGCAAACATCTGTACATCGTGGTTATCGCCATAGAGCAACTCTAGTGCAGCTACAGAACGAATAAGGGCAGGTTTCACGTCAGCGTTTTTTTCACTTTTCACCAATGCACGCAAAACCGGTAACATTGCAGGCGCTTCTGATTTGAAGATTGCAGCCGCTGCGGAAATTCGTTTTTCAGGGTCAGCGCTTGTTAATTCCAATCGCCCGATACCGGCCCGAATTGCGATCCTAACTTTGTTATTAATTCTGACTTTCTTTAAGGCTGATTTCTGTACCTCGCCAAGTTCCGTACCATCCACAGGATCCACAAGCAGGTAGTTTTTTTTGATTTTCGTTCCAAGGACGATTTTACCATCAGATTTGCGTGTGAATAACGCACCATCCATCAACGCAGATAGTATTGTGTTCGCTTGCACTTCACCTGTAGCAGCCAGTTTTTCAACGACAGCTGCCTTTTTTGTGTAATTTTTAACTGATAACGCTTGTGTTAAGTCTTGCAGGGTTTCTGCGTGCACAAGTTGCCCTGCTTCGGCGAAGACAAAAAGTAAGCCGAAAATCAAAGCAGTTCTTAGAAAATACATGGGGATATACCAATCTTAAAACCATCAAAGTGGGCAGGGAGTATGCTCCCCGCCCTGTATCTTATGTTCCGTTAGAACATTGGTTTTTCACAGCCACCGCAAACGAACGGGAATGACCAGTCAGCTGTCAGCTTTGCACTTTCTGGAATAAAGTTACTCCATGCATCGCCCTTAACAACACCTTCAGTGTTCCATACTGTTTCAATTTGTCCATCGTCTTGGATTTCACCAATAAGAACGGGTTTAGACAAATGATGGTTTGTGTTCATAACAGCAGTACCACCAGTTAGGTTTTTAACTTCCTGCCCGTACATGGCTTGGCGAACAGCGTCTACATCTGTTGTGCCTGCTTGTTTAACGGCCTGCACCCACATTTTGAAGCCAATGTAAGTTGCTTCCATTGGATCGTTCGTTACGCGCTTATCGTCTCCAATGAAGCCTTTCCATTTTTTGATAAAAGCTTCGTTTTCTGGAGTTTCAACACTCATGAAATAATTCCATGCAGCAAGATGACCAACCAAAGGAGCCGTATCCAAACCTGCAAGTTCTTCTTCGCCAACAGAGAAGGCAACGACAGGAATGTCAGATGCTTTCAAACCTTGGTTGCCAAGTTCTTTGTAGAATGGAATGTTCGCATCACCGTTGATGGTAGACACAACAGCGGTTTTCTTACCTGCTGATCCGAATTTTTTGACGTCAGACACGATTGTCTGCCAATCAGAATGACCAAATGGCGTGTAATTGATCATGATGTCTTCGTCTTTGACACCTTTAGATTTTAAGAAGGCTTCGAGAATTTTGTTTGTTGTGCGCGGATACACATAATCGGTACCTGCAAGAACCCAACGCTTAACGTTGCCGCCCTCTTCGCTCATCAAATATTCAACTGCAGGAATGGCCTGCTGGTTTGGTGCCGCGCCAGTATAGAATACGTTGCGCGAGCTTTCTTCACCTTCATACTGTACAGGGTAAAACAGCATGCTGTTTAACTCTTCGAATACAGGAAGGACTGATTTTCTAGAAACCGATGTCCAGCAACCGAAAACCACATCTACTTTATCAACTTCAATCAATTCGCGCGCTTTTTCAGCGAAAAGCGGCCAGTTTGATGCAGGATCAACAACAACGGCTTCTACTTTTTTACCAAGCAGGCCACCGTTTTTGTTCAAGTCATCAATCATCATGAGAACAGAGTCTTTCAAAGTCGTCTCTGAAATCGCCATTGTTCCTGAAAGTGAATGTAAAACACCCACCTTAATGACATCTTCTGCACTAACAGCAGGCGCTGTCAGGCCAATAACACCAGCTGCAACGAGCGCCGCTGTCGATAATTTACCAATTACCTTTTTAAAATTAAACATGTACACCTCCATCTGTTTTTTTGCACTGCCCTCAAGAGAGCAAGGAGTGTGCCAAAATTTAAACTCATCGAGTTAAAAACATTAACTCATTGTTTTATATAAATTTATTATAGATATTGGTGAGAAAACTCTGTTGTTGCCGATTAAAAAGGCATCCCCTTAATTGTCTAAAAAATAAGCACATGTCGAGGCAAGTGATAAAAAATCACCTTATTGATACTTTTTTGAGCAGCCAAATTCGAGGCTTTGATCATGGAATTGGGGAATAATATTCAATAAAAATAAATGGGGTGTTTTCAACAAGATTAAACTGATTTAAACTATTGGCGCTATGGGGTAATCGCAAAGACAACCAATCAAAGTATTGATGTTGAATGCCGAGGGGGCATAATTCACGTAAAATGAATTTCGCTGGCAAAAAGCTGAACGGATTTTATAACAACACGGGTGATCTATCCGTGCGTGAAAAGCGTCTGCTTGCCGAAAATCGGAAACTCAAGAAAAAGAACAAACGCCTCAGTAGCGCCATGCTTTACTTGGTCGGCCATATTGAAGCCCGCCTGCCCATTTGGAACACAAAAGCAAAGGCCGCGCTGCAAAAATCTGATACAGATCGCCCGGTTGCCCAAGAGAAACCAAGGCGTAAATTGGTTAAACCTGTACAGCCGAAGAAAAAGAAGATCATCGGCAAAACCTGGAAGCCCGAACATCTTGAGCAAAACTTTGAGGATCGGCCTCAGAAAAAACTGCATAAAAACGCCCTAAATATCCAACAGATATTTGGTGATAAAAAGCAACTTGAAGAGAAACTCGCAAGATCTGAAGAGAAAACTTCTGAAGTCTTCAATTTTCCGCCGCCTGAAAAGAATGAGCCAGAAACACCTCAAGTCGTGGAACTTGCTACAGAGCCAGAAATAATTGAGGCGGAGGAAATCTCAAGTGATACCAATTCTGATCTCACGCCGAATTTGGCTCCAGAGGAAGTAAGTTTGCTAGCCGCTCCTATCAGAGATAGAAAAATGGATATTATCCATCCGCACCCTTCTGAAGTTATTGGGGAGCAAGATGATTTAAAAACCAGTGCGAAAGAGGCATCTATGGCCTATTTAGCAGTCTCCGTTGCGGCCAAACCAGTTCCAAAATCAGATGTCATAACCGTTCTCGATGACAATGAGATCGCAGAAGCTGATCTGCTTGAAAAACAAGTCGCCCAGCAAAATGAAATGATGCGTGCCGCCATGTTACGACGAGTGAACAGGCTTCGCTGGTAGGCAATCCACTTTACAGATACTCAAAATTACCATAGGTGGTTATGTATATGTACAGTTAGCGAACAAGAGATTATGTCAACAATCAATTCCCATCCGCCATTAATTGAGACACCAGTCCTTTATAGTTTTCGGCGTTGTCCGTATGCCATGCGGGCGCGTATGCTGCTGTACGCTACAAAGCTGAAAATTGAACTTCGCGACATTCTCCTAAAAGACAAACCTGAACACATGTTGAGCAAGAGCCCCAAGGCAACTGTTCCGGTGCTTGTGCTTGAAACAGGCGTCGTCCTTGAGGAAAGTCTAGACATAATGATGTGGGCGATTTCTTTGGGCGACCCTCTCAATCTGTATCCTGCTGATGCGGTACGGCGCGGCTCTATCGATGCGTTGATATCGGAAAATGATGGATCTTTCAAAAGCTCACTAGATCGTTACAAATATCATGTTCGTTTTCCTGAAAATACGAAAGAGGACTACCGTGCAGAAGGCGAAAAATTTCTGAGAAAATTAGAAGAACGACTCGTTCAGCACTCCTATCTAATGGGAGACGATATTACACTTGCTGATATAGCAATCTTCCCGTTCATTCGCCAGTTTGCAAATAGCGACCGAGATTGGTTCGATACCGCAGATTACCCTGCTCTTCAAAAGTGGCTAGATAGCTGGGTTAAATCAGACGATTACCTACACATTATGAAGAAACGCCATATTTGGCAGGTGGGCGCCGCCCCTTGCTATTTTCCGGCACTCCTTGCCGCCGAGGAAATATAGATGGACGCAGCTTACTTTGGAGAAAGCGACGCTGTATTTAGCAATTGCGGTCAATATAGATATCGGCTTTGGCGAAAGTGGTCCGACGGACCTTCTATTGCTTTCCTAATGCTTAACCCTTCAACGGCTGATGCCACTAAAAATGACCCTACTGTTGAGAGATGCCATAGGCGCGCTGTGGAAATGGGGTTTGGAACGTTAGAGGTCATTAACATTTTCGCCTACCGGGCAACAGATCCTAAAGATCTTAAAAAAGCGTCGGAGCCAAATGGACCCTTAAACGATAAAACCCTGATTGAAACCGCAAAATCTTGCAATATGATTGTTTGCGCGTGGGGTAGCCACGGGACACATTTAAATCGTGACAAACAGGTTCGGGTGCTTTTGAAAGAGGCTAGCATCCAAACACATATGCTAGCCCTAACAAAATACGATCAGCCCAGACATCCTCTTTACATTTCCTACACGCAGAAGCCTGTCCTTTGGTCAGCTTTGTAAGCATGAAAAGATACGCGAAAAGATAATGGCAAAACTATACTTTTACTATTCGACCATGAACGCTGGAAAATCCACGACCCTGCTTCAATCCGCCTTTAATTATAAAGAACGCGGAATGCAAACCCTGCTCTTAACTGCAGCATTTGATGATCGATATGGGGTTGGTAAAATCGCTTCCCGAATTGGGCTTGAAGCAGAAGCGAACTTGTTTCAAGAAGACACTGATTTGTATGAGCTGGCGCAAGCAATTCTTAAAAATCGCCCTATCGATTGTGTAATGGTGGATGAAAGCCAGTTTTTGTCGAGAAACCAAGTCTTTCAGCTATCTGAAGTCGCGGATCAATTGCATATTCCTGTATTGTGCTACGGACTTCGCACTGATTTTCAAGGAAACTTGTTTGAAGGGAGCTTGCATCTGCTGGCGTGGGCGGACGAGCTCAAAGAATTGAAAACCATTTGCCACTGCGGAAGTAAGGCAACAATGGTTATCCGCGTATCAGAAGATGGCAAACCTATCACGCAAGGTGCTCAAAAAGAGATTGGCGGAAATGACAAATATGTGGCCCTTTGTCGTAAACATTTCAAACAATCTTCAATTGGTTAGCCCCCGTCACACTACTGAGTAAAATGGGATTTCCAGCTACAACAATTTGATAATCCGCAAAGAATATTAGTTACCCACACTTACCATTTTCTTAACCAGACATACTCTATAAATGGGGGGTTAGAAAAAAAGTGTCTGGTAATAGTGTGCTCCTACGGCAAAAAAGCATTCTTGTCTCGGTTACTGTTATTTCAATTCTCTTTATTCTTTTGGCATTAATTTTCAGCCTTACAAGTCACAGTGAGAAATTGGCAGAAGCGGAAAGACAAAGGTACAGCGCCGTCATTCTCGCAGATCAGTTGAGGCAAAGCTCAGATGATTTGACCAGAATGGCCAGAACGTATGCCGTCACAAACAACCCCATATACGAGAAGTATTATAAACATATACTTGCTATTCGAAATGGTGATGCCGAACGCCCGCCAAATTATTTTGGCAGTTTTTGGGATATCGTTACCGCCACAAATATTTTACCCGAAACCAAATCACAAAAAATATCATTACAATCTCGGCTAAACGAGTTGGATTTAAGTCCTAGCGAAATTCATCTTCTCCAACAATCCGAAACTGCCTCAAACGATTTAGTCGAATTGGAAATAACGGCTTTTAATGCACTGAAGGGTACTTTCAAAGATAGTAACGGGAATTTCACAAAAACGGGTAAACCCGACCAGACACTTGCTCGAAACATATTGCACAGCAAATCTTACCACCGAGCCAAATTAAAAATAATGGCTCCAATTAACAAATTTTTCTCTGAAATAGATGAAAGAACACTCACAATACAGACGAGGTACTCAGATCTCATAAAATATCATATTATTGCCATGACAGCATTATTGTTCATTCTAACAGTGATAGTCGTTGTTTCATCGACCCGTTTAGTAACAAATATTCTCTCCCCTATTCAGGCGCTTTCAGTCATCGCAGCCAAAAACAAAAAAGGTGAGCTACACGTATATGAGACTACTAAAGAGAAGATTGATGAGATTGGAATTCTCGCTAGTTCATTCAATCAAATGGTCAATAATATCCAGGAAGCTATCGATCAACTTGAGAAAAAATCTACTATAGCTGAAGATCTTGAACGTGTAGCCATTGATGCAAAAAACGAAGTTCTACTGATGAATATTGAACTAGAAAAACGGGTTGCAAAAAGAACAATGCTTCTGGAGCAAAGTGAACAGAGGCTACAAGCAATTTTCAACAATGCCAATGCCATTATTTTTGTGAAAGATATGGACGGGCACTACTTGTCTGTGAACAAGCATTACGAAAATTTACTCAAAGTCAAAAGCGACGATTTTATAGGTAAAACAGACTATGATTTGTTTCCAAAAGAGGTGGCCGATAATTTCAGAGAGAATGACCGAGAAGTCATGCAGAGTGGCCTCCCTATTGAGCGTGAGGAAATCACTCCTCATGAAGATGGAAACCAAACTTATATTTCCATCAAATTCCCACTCCTAAATTCAAAAGGAGTGATGTACGGCGTTTGTGGTATTTCTACTGACATAACGGCACTCAAGAGGAGTGATAAAGAACGCCTTGAATTAGAGCAGCAACTACGGCAATCCCAAAAAATGGATGCTGTTGGCCAGCTAACGGGTGGCATTGCCCACGATTTTAACAATATCCTGAATATTATCATCGGAAACCTTGAGCTGCTTCAAGAACAAGAAAACTATGATCCTGTCTCGTTACAGTTTCTTGATAAAGCTCTAAAAGGCACAGACCGAGCGGCACAACTCACACACAAGCTACTTAATTTCTCGCGAAACGAAGATCACGAACAGCAAGTAATTTATGTAAACGACTCTATCAGCAGTCTAATGGGGTTATTGTCGCGATCGCTGACGGCTTCAATTTCCGTGGATGCAAAACTGGAAGACGACATCTGGCCCGTGAAATTAAACACAGGCGACTTGGAAGATGCCATTTTGAACCTGTGCCTGAATGCGAGGGATGCGACACCTGGTGGCGGCAGTCTTATTATTGAAACGGCTAACAAAAGTCTTGATGAAAATTACGTCAAAAGAAACCCATCGGGTAAAGCTGGCGACTTTGCCATGATCTCCATCAGCGATACCGGAGCCGGCATGACACAGGAAATTAGGGAAAGGATATTTGAACCCTTTTTCACAACTAAAGCTGAAGGAAAGGGTACAGGACTTGGCTTGAGCATGGTGTATGGCTTTGTCAAACGCAGCCAAGGCCATATCAAGATATACTCTGAGGAAGGAAAAGGTACCGTTGTTCGGCTATATTTCCCCCGTATCAAGTCCAAAACTCCAATTCTACAATCGGAACCTGCACCGATTTCGACAGCACCTATTGGATCAGAAACCATTTTGATCGTCGAAGACGAATTTGAGTTACTTGATGTTGCGGTAAATTATCTTGAAGGGTTGGGATATCAAACCTTAACGGCAAACAATGCGGAACAGGCCATGAAAATATTAGAGGAAACTACTAATATCCAACTTATGTTTAGTGATGTTGTGATGCCTGGCAATTTTGACGGTTATCAACTGGCCATGACCGCAAGAAAGACACATCCTCAAGTGAAAATTATCCTGACCAGTGGATTCACCCGCCGCCATGAAAATACTCTGCATGACGGAATTGAGGAGCGAGCTGAATTTGAGAAACTAACACAAAATTTGCTCGTGAAGCCCTACAACAAGCTTGAACTCGCCCTCAGCATTCGAACTGAATTAGACAGAAATGATTAACCTTGGGCAACGACCTCACCTCTCCAGCTTTGAAAGCCTGCTATAGCTAAAGCAATCCATCCACAGATCAGATTTAAGCCGCCCATAGGGGTCATATTATACCCTGCGCTCTCGCCGCTCCATCCGAGGTAATACAATGAGCCTGAGAATAAAATCACCCCAACAGTAATTAGCGTTGCGCCAATATTTGCCAATAAAACGCCGCGGTTATTCTTGCCCAAAATATAAACAACCAGAACTAAAGCCGTCACATGGAACATCTGATAGGTAACTGCTAAATTGTGGTGTCTCTGACCGGCTTCATCTCCGACGACCGCATGAGCACCCACTGCGCCAAGAATAACGGCGCTCCCGCCCATTAAAGCTGCGATCACTATCCATGGGAATTTCATGTGCTAGTCTTTCATAAAAAAAAGCCGAAGGTATTCCCTTCGGCTTTCTGATTAAGCGTCCTAACTCTGGATTACAAGTTAGAAAAACGGTTCAGATGGAAATCCGTATTTCCAAACAACATTTCAATTGTTGTTAGGCGTTTGAAAAAGTGACCGATTGAATATTCATCAGTCATACCCATGCCACCATGGAGTTGGACAGATTGTTGACCAACAAATTTCGCAGATTTACCGATTTGAGCCTTCGCTGCTGAGACCGCTTTACGCGTGTCATCTGCATAGCCAAGGTCCAACTTCATAGCAACCATATCTGACATAGATTTAGATTGCTCGGCTTCCATATACATGTCGACCATACGATGTTGTAGCACTTGGAATTTACCAATTGCAGTACCGAACTGCTTCCGTGTTTTAAGGTATTCGTTGGTAATTTCATTTGCTGCTGCCATAGCGCCAACGGCTTCTGCACAAATAGCACCAATCGCACCGTCGATTACTTTTTCAATAACCGGGCTTGCAGCACCTTCAGCACCAATCAGCGCACTGGCAGGAACCGTTACATTTTCAAGACGTACATCCGCAGCCCGTTGACCATCAACAGTTGCATAACTGCGAATATCAAGACCTGCAGCATTGCTATCTACGATAAAGAGCGAGATACCATCTGCATCGCGGGAGGCGCCGCTCGTCCGGGCTGAAATAACAATTTTATCGGCTGTCCCGCCATGATAGACGACCGCTTTTGTACCGTTCAAGATGTAACCATCGCCAGATTTACTTGCAGTGGTTTCAACATCATTGAGGTTAAACCGAGACTGCGCCTCAGCATACCCAAATGACATCATCAAGTTACCTTCGATGATCTCTGGTATGATCGCTTCAATTTGATCCGCGTTACCGGCTTCTGCAACCAATGCGCCGCCAAGCAATACAGTCGACACGAAAGGCTCAAGAACCAAACCGCGGCCCATGCTTTCCATCATGATCATGGTTTCAACAGCACCGCCGCCAAATCCGCCAGCTTCTTCGGAGAAAGCCATACCAAGCCAGCCAAGTTCTGCCATTGTTTTCCAATGATCACGGCTAAAACCTAATTCAGTTTGCGAAAGTTTGATCCGATCTTCAGGACCATAATTGTCCTTTACGAAACGATCAATACTGTCTTTCAACAAAACTTGTTCTTCAGAAAGTTCAAAATCCATTTTTATTATTCCTTATAATCCCAGAACCATCTTGGAGATGATGTTGCGTTGAATTTCATTGCTGCCGCCATAAATTGTAGCAGCACGTAAGTATAAATGTTCGGCCATTGGCCCGTGAGCATAATCAGGTGCAAAATTCTGATCATTACGTCCTTCTCGAACTTCTAGGGCCTCATAAGCAGCCCCATACATACCAAGGGACTCGACCAAAAGTTCCGTCAGACGCTGCTGAATTTCAGAGCCTTTAATTTTGAGCAGTGACGGTTCAGCTGTCAGTGTTTCCCCATGCTCAATTTTGGAGAGCATGCGAAGCTCTGTATATTCCAGCGCCATCAAATCCACTTCGATTTGATTAAGCTTTCTCATAAAATCAATATCGTCTTGCAACAATCCACCGTTCACGCGCTCTGCCGCGGCAACTTCGCGCAAATGTTCGCAGCGCAATTTAGACTGTGCAATACGAGCAATACTCGTGCGCTCATTTCCAAGGAGGAACTTGGCGTACGTCCAGCCTTTGTTTTCCTCGCCGATACGGTTGGAAATGGGAACACGAACATCATCAAAGAACACTTCGTTTAAAGTATGTTCCTTATCCAGACCGATAATAGGTTTCAGCGTAATACCGGGTGTGTTCATATCGATCAAAAGGAATGAAATACCTTCTTGTGCTTTCACATCTCCATCTGTCCGAACAAGACAGAAAATCAGATTTGCGTGCTGAGCATGGGAGGTCCAGATTTTCTGGCCGTTGACAATATAATCATCGCCATCACGAACGGCTTTGGTTTTCAATGACGCCAGATCTGATCCTGAGCCGGGCTCGGAGTACCCTTGGCACCACCAATCCTCTGACTTCAAAATCCGGGGTAGATAATAATCTTTTTGCTCTTGGTTGCCGAAAGTATAAATCACCGGTGCAACCATACTCACGCCAAACGGCATTGGTGGCGGAGCTGATGCCCGGCCCATTTCTTGAGCGAAAATGTATTTCTGCGTTGCAGTCCAGCCTGTCCCACCATATTCGACAGGCCAATTTGGTGCCAACCAGCCTTTATCATTTAAGACTCTTTGCCAGCGTTCCTGAGCTTCTTTGCTAAAGTGAATTCCGCGAGAATAACGATCTTTCACGTCCGCCGAAAGGTTAGCTTCCAGAAACTCTCGAACCTCAGATTGAAATGCGACTTCTTCGTCAGTAAACGACAAATCCATTGGGGTTTTCTCCATTATCTTCAGGACGTCTATTGCGTCCATTGGGTATTACGCTACGTGCACACCTTGCAAAACACAAAGCTTCCGCCTCACCAACGGTACGGCACTTTATTCATTCTGACATCTTGCATAATTTTCTGCAAGATGTCACTTGTGCGCCAACTCATCTATTGTTTTAAATTTGGCAGTCCCATCCCGTTCAATTTGCGAAACAAGTGCGGTTTCCCAATCTAGATACTCCTGCATTCGTTCTCGAATTTTGTCTTTATTGTCGTAGGGTTTATACCAGATGTCATCGGCCTTACTAAGCAAATAGGTATCATCCATTTCCATCTTCAAGTTTGCGTTTTTCCAAGCTGCATTGCCGCCCTCTAAAACCCGGACAATAACTTCAGGGCGAGTAGCAACCACCTCAGCCGCGGCAAGATGGGCGACGCGAACGTCATCCGCCGTCAGAATCACCAAGCCAACAGGGGGTAAGAATGACAAGTCAGATCCCAATCTCGATCGAATTGCCCAGAATGCATTTGGAATATGGCCCTTGCGATACCGCAGAGAGTTACTCAAATCAATAACAGCTATTGGCTCACCCGAATGGATAACCGCATCAAGCTCCAACACATTTACTTCTGATGTTTTTTGAACTTCAACTTGAAAAGCAGGACCCGCCTCCAACTCAAAATCACTCATACAGCTCAGTACATACACATGATGTGCGCCCAGCTGCTTCAGCCAAGATGCTGTCATCAACGCGCGCACTTTCTTGTCGTCGATCAAGATGAGAGTTGCGCCGCGCACGCCAACATATTCATCCGTTGCCTGCACTAACTGACCACCTGGCGCATGTTGGCTTTGAGGAATATGCCCTTCTAAAAACTCTTCTTCTGTTCGCACATCCAATAGGAAAATTGTTTTCTCATTTGATTGCGCTTGCAGCCTTTCCAGATCCTGTTTCTCAATATAAGAAACACCGATTTCAGTGGCAAAACCTTCTGCGGCTTCACCACTTTTCTCTGCCATTTCTGCAGTGGGCGGGGGAGCGATACGGTCAGCCCCATTTTCGGTGGTATAACCGCTGAGATACCATCCCATAGTTCCATCTTTAAGGGCCATGACAGGGTTTTTTACGCCTGCATTAATTAGGGACTGAGCCCCAATTATACTTCGGGTTCGCCCTGCGCAATTGACAACGATGGGTGTTGTTTCGTCCAGCATATTTTCGAAAACCCGATTAACCAACTCTGCGCCCGGCATGTCAATACCGCCTGGAATACACATACGGTGGTATTCAGAATAAGGCCGGCTGTCTAGAATGGTGATATTCTCGCCAGCATCGAGCCGCCCTTGAAGTTGTTCTGCGGTAATATGGGGGGTTGAATATGTATGTTCTACAAATTCACCAAACGCTTTACTTGGCACATTTACGCCTGAAAAAATCTCATACCCAGCTTCCTGCCAGCCGTATATCCCATTTTCCAGGACAGAAACATCGGTGTACCCCATTTCCTTAAGAATACTGGCCGCACGTAATGCTAAATCATCGCGCCCACCTTGATCCATAAGGTAGATTGTCACTGAGGTTCGCGGAACCAATCGCGCTATATTGAGCTCAAACTGACTGAGGGGGACTGGAACGGCAAAAAGAGGATGCCCTTGCGAGTGAACGCCATGTTCTCGCACATCCAAAAAGGCCAATTCCGTGTCTGTTTTCAGGGCGTCATGAATGACAACTGCTGATACTGTTTGATGGCTCATCCGCGGGCCTCGCGGATATCGGTGTGCGCAGGAAATGTCCGCCATTCTTTTTTAGGAGCACTCCAATAATTTCGGCCGGGGAGCTGCTCAAGAGCCAACCCATACATATGAAAATTCAGAACTTTTGCATCTTCTGCGATATGAATACTGTGGAGATCGTCTGGCATAAGCGTAACGCCTGTTCCTGCCCGAACGACATCGCCCCCAATATGTTCAACACCGGCATCAATTTTTTTATAGAATTTATTCTCTTCTTCTCCGTGCAAGCCAACAATCACAGCCCACGTCGTATGATCATGGGGCGGTGCATCTACTTTGGCCGTCGCCACATTTGCATAAAGGGCAAACCGATGATCATCGTCTTCCGATAACCGGTACAGGCAACTGGTTCGCGGATCGTCCGCCACTGGCGGCGGGAAAGCGTCAAAGGAAAAGAGATGCGTCATTTTTGCAAGCTCCAACAATTCAACTTTGACCTGCTCTAGTATTTCACGACTTGGCGCTTCACCATCAAACAGTTCCCGAATATTGGAAATGGTGCGATCCACTAATTTTTTACGTTCAGAACTGTTTTGCATAAGATTAATCCTTTTTATTATCCGTTGGCTTACCCTTGCAGGATAGCAAATGGTTCTTTACACCGCCATCCAGAATGCGTTAAGGCCGTTACAACGATTAAAAATAATAAAAGGTGGACGCCGAAATGTTTATTAATGGTCAATGGTGCGAAGCGAATGACGGCTCAAGGTTCGATGTAACCAATCCAGCAAATGGTGATGTCGTTGGTAATGTACCAAACGGAAGTAAAGCAGACGTTGTTGCAGCCATAGATGCTGCGGCTGAAGCGTTTAAAACCTGGTCAAAAACATCGGCCTATCAGCGCTCAGCGCTTTTGTACCGCGCTTATACATTGATGATCGAAAAGAAAGAGCATCTCGCTGTTACAATGACAACGGAACAGGGAAAACCGCTCAAGGCAGCCCGCAATGAAGTGCAGTATGGCGCTGATTTCTTACTGTGGTACGCAGAAGAAGCAAAACGCAATTACGGCGAAACCATCCCTGCTCCGCGCGGCGACCAACGGTTCATCGTCCAGCAACACCCTGTCGGAGTTGTCGGCGCGGTGACACCTTGGAACTACCCCGTATCCATGCTCACTCGTAAAATTGCACCGGCCCTTGCCGCAGGATGTACTATTGTATTGAAACCTGCAGAAGCGACGCCGCTGTGTGCCGTTGAAATGTTCAAGATCTTCGAAGAAGCAGGCATTCCTGCTGGCGTGGTTAATCTGGTTACGGCCGAAAACCCAGCGCCTATCGGAGAAGAGTTCGTCAGCAATCCTAAAATTGCCAAGCTCACTTTCACGGGTTCAACCAATGTCGGAAAAATGCTAGCTCAAAGCGCTGCTGCCAACATGAAACGCATTTCCATGGAGCTTGGTGGTCATGCGCCCTTTATCGTATTTGAAGATGCCGATCCTGAACATGCAGCAAAAGGTGTATCACTTGTTAAGTTCCTGAATACAGGACAAGCTTGCATCAGTCCAAATCGGATTTTTGTGCATAAATCAATTGTAGAGCCATTCATCGAAACCTTGCAAAATCGTGTTCAACGCATGCGCGGCGGCAATGGCCTGGACGATGGCATCAGCATTGGGCCCCTTGTAGGACCGGGCGCGGTTGATAAAGTGGAACGACAAGTTAAGGACGCCCTTGATAAAGGAGCACGCCTTATCTGTGGTGGTCATCGTCTATTGGAAAATGGTCTTGATAAGGGACATTTCTACGCCCCAACGGTTCTGGCCGACGTGAGCGAAGATATGCTGATTTACCGCGAGGAAACCTTTGGTCCCGTTGCACCGATCATTACGTTTGATGACGAAGATGAAGTTCTTGAAAAAGCCAACGACACCAATTATGGGCTCGCAGCATATGTCTACACACCAAACCTAAGCAGAGCCTTCCGCATGTTCGAAGGCTTAAAGTTTGGTATTATCGGAATTAATGACATCAACCCAACGGCTGCTGCCGCTCCATTTGGTGGCATGAAAGAAAGCGGGCTTGGCCGTGAAGGTGGCCGCGAAGGGATCTCTGAGTATTTGGAAACCAAACTCGGCGGTTTCTCCATCTCATAAATCACGCTAAGGTTGCCACAATTATAAAAATCGGGAGGACAATTCGTTGTTCAAAAAAATTGGTCTTTTTTCTTTAATTGTAATTGTGGCACTTGTCGCGGTTTTGGCATTTAATACACTGACGAACTCTCCGCCAGAAACTGCAACGAGTAATTTCTCGTCTCCTGAAATTGATGAAATGGCAGCGGCAAAACGATTAAGCCAAGCGGTTCAGCTTAAAACTATATCCGTATCAAAAGACGGCCCTATTGCTGCAGATGAATTCGAAAAGTTGCATGCTTTGTTGAATTCATTCTTTCCAACAGTTGCTGCCAAACTTGAAAAACAGATTATTGGCGGCCATAGCCTGCTTTATAAGTGGGAAGGGTCTGACCCGTCATTACCTGCCGCAATTTTCATGGGCCATATGGACGTGGTTCCGGTTGAACCGGGTACCGAAGACAGATGGGAACACCCTCCTTTTTCAGGCGCAATCGAAAATGGCGCCGTATGGGGCCGCGGAACACTGGATGATAAACTTTCAGTTCTAGCTCTTTTAGAAGCTGCTGAATTTCAACTAAAAGCGGGATTAAAGCCCAACAGAACATTGTATTTTGCCTTTGGTCATGACGAAGAAGTGGGCGGCGATAACGGCGCAGGAAACATTGCCAAATTGCTAGAAAGCCAAGGGGTTAAAGTCGCCTTCACCATTGATGAAGGCATGGTGGTTGTGCAGGGCATTATGCCAGGAGTTGAAGCCCCCATTGCGTTTATTGCACTCGCGGAAAAAGGCTATCTAACACTTGAACTAACGGCGACTGCAAAAGGTGGCCATTCATCTATCCCACCAAAAGAAACCGCTGTTGGAAAACTATCAAAAGCAATCACTGCACTTGAAGCGAACCGTATGCCAGCCGCGCTCAGACGCCCGGTTACCGATATGTTCGATACATTGGCACCATATATGCCTACGAAACTTAAAGCCGTTATTTCAAACCGCTGGCTGTTAGAGCCTGTTCTCGTCGGGCAACTGGGCAAAGGCGGAGCAACCAATGCAATGGTTAGGACAACCACCGCAGCAACCATTATAAATGGCGGAACGAAAGACAATGTGTTGCCAACATCGGCAAAGGCCACCGTTAATTTCCGCATCCTGCCGGGCAATTCCATTGGAGATGTCGTGGCCCATGTGAATGACACGGTAAATGATCCATCGGTAACTGTTGAGATCAAGCAAGGAAATGAGCCATCAAGGGTTTCAAGCCATACCAGCGAAAGCTACAAGCAGATTGCGAAAACCATTGGGGAGACACTGCCTGATGTCATTATCTCGCCAGGGCTAATGCTGGCAGGTTCTGATAGTAAGCATTATGAAAAACTGGCCGAAAATAACTACCGGTTTATTCCCATGCGCTTTGGGCCTAAAGACCTATCTCGCGT
>Ga0209826_1000465_pt1 | contig 29433 bp, 30 predicted proteins | sample GOMGulsemesocosm_5_FD_184637 | JGI IMG/M metagenome (GOLD analysis project Ga0209826, IMG submission 184637) | Methane-oxidizing microbial communities from mesocosms in the Gulf of Mexico - GOM15C Gulf of Mexico (SPAdes) (version 2) | ecosystem: Environmental > Aquatic > Marine > Cold seeps... | reverse complement strand
GGGTCTTGAGGCCGGTATCAGCCGCATCGGTTCAACCCTGACCTTTACCTCTGATTTTGATGGCAGCTTCTCCTTTAGTGTTGCGGCCATTGATGACAGTGATGTTGAAGGGACTGAAGATATTATCGCCACCCTGTCCAACGAGGGTGTGGCCAATGGCAGTGCGACGATCACAACAGCCGTTGCGACTGTCGACATCACTGAGATTGAAGATTTGGCAGGTGCCACTGTTGGTGGGACTGTTCAAGTGTCCGAAGATGCTGACGCGGATCAAGATGAAAACGGAACGGCGTCCACAGATCAGACAGTCTCTATCGATGTTGACGATGTCTTCAGCCCCGAAGATAACGAAATCGTAACAGGTGCGGTCCTGACTTTCAGTGGTGTGACCGTTAAATTAGGTGCGGAAACCCTTACTAGTGGATTGGCTCTTACGGGCTCCCAAATCATTGCTTGGAATAGCGGTACGAAAATCGATGTTACTATTCCTGCGGACTCAGATGTAGATACGACGGTCGGTTTTGATCTTGACTTCATTGATAGTGATAGCGGTGATACAGGCAGTGAAAGTGGTGATTATGTTATCTCAGTTGATGCCGTGGCGGATCAACCGACTTCTGTTGAAATTGGTATCGCGACCAACGGTATTGCCTATTCGGTAGCTGGTAATAAAAACTCGCCTGAAATTATTGATGCTACATTATATCAAGTTGACCTTGATCTTGGTGGCTCCCCACTGCCCACCGGAGTCATTGCAAACGTCGTTGGTGAAGGATATGGCAGCAGTACTGGCGCCAATGTGCAGTCTCTGGCCTCGGATCCGTCTAATCCGGAAATCCTGTATGCTGTTACAAATGACGGACAATTGCTGCAAATTGATCTATCATTGGCAAGTGGCGATCCTCTCGCCTTACTCAATCTGACGACAAAAGTTGCGACTCTTGATCCTGCAATAGACGGCGAAGGTTTAACTTTTGCCAACGGTAATCTTTATACCGTCGATCCCGTTGGAGGTGGAACTAGTGATCTTTATGTTATTCATTTGTCCGATGCGGGTTTCGGTGACGTCACACAAATTCCTATTGATGCTGTAGCCGTTACATCAGATGCTGTTGAGGATGCCGCTGCTGCAGCCGGCTTGTCCAACGTCACTGAGATTCCAACTTTGTTTGGGCTTGCCTATGATACCGCAAATGATGTTTTCTATGGTATTTCCACAGGATCGGATGTCACGGGGCATAATGGTGCTGGCTGGTTTACACTTTACAGTATCGAGGTTGTAGATGGGCAGATTGTCGACATAGATTTTGTGCTCGACTTCGAAGGCTCCGGCATCGAAAGTCTGGCTTATGGTGCAAACGGCAAACTCTGGGCGATTGAACGCACAGGGGATGGCAATATCTATGAGTTGGATGTAGAGACGATGACGGCCACGAGTGTCATCACAGTGAATAACAGTGATGTGACGGGCGAAGGTCTGGACAATCTGACGATCAGCACGTCAAACACGGGCAATGTCATTGCGGGAGATCGGTTTGGCGTGACCTTAAAGGCAATGTTTGGTGATTTTGAAGACGGCTCTGAAAGTCACTATTTCCTCGTCGAGTTGCCATACGGATTTGAAGCCTTTGATCCGGATCTCGTCGAGACAATTACAGGAAACAGCAATGTACCGGACGGCGAATATCTTCGTGTTAATGTTGATGGTATCATTCAGGCCGACGGGACAGTTACAACAAATGTTGTCTTGATTGCCCCCGAAAATTTGCCCGATGGGGCCCCCTTAAGCATAAACGTCTATACTGTCGCTGAAGAAACACCCACTGAATCTGATATGGACCTCAACAACAATATTTCTGTTGTCAATTCTGATACTGACATTACTGTTGACGGTGGTTTGGATACCTTAAGCGGTGATATCGATCTTGGCACATTTGGTAACGACACTCTCACTGGCACAGCAGATGACGATTATCTTTCCGGTGGATTTGGCGATGATGAGTTACTTGCTGCAGCCGGAGAAGACTTTTTGTTCGGTGGGGCTGGAAATGACGAGCTGACCGGTGGTACTGGTGCAGATATCTTTAATTACATCAGCGTTGATGATGGTGACGATACTATTATCGATTTCGGAAATGGGTCTGACACCATTGATCTAGATGCCCTATTCGATGACTTGGGCATTAGTGCCGCAGAGGACAGGGCGGATTTGATCGATTTGGACAATGTTGTTGACCCAGGAAATACCGTGCTGAAAATTTCCGGTCAGGCTGATTTCTCAATTACGATCAACGGAAATCTTGGTGATGGTGCTCCAGGAGATTTTGACGATGCCGCGCTGAACGCACTCGGCATCAACGTTGGGGACGAAAGTTGAGGCGCCCATAATTCAGCGTCTTAAAATAGCCCCTCGGTTCAGGTAATTGAACGAAATAGCGGGGGCAGATCATTCAGCAGCGCACCAATGCGGTGAACCGATCGACCGCCTGATCCACACCTTATACGCACTCCTCCTAACAGCCCCTTAACCGGGGCTTTTCTTTTGCTTGGGTACCAAACACCGACAGAGCTACAGTAAATTTTGTGCCATTTTTGTGCCAAACACTTTACAACACCCTGTAACAAAGGACAGAAAACTGCCATTCATAGAAACGCCGAAAATCATGTGAATTTGGGATACAATGTAGATACACAAAAGAAAAAGCCCTCAAAAACCGCAGTTTTCAAGGACTTTAACGTTGGTCGGGCAGGCCGGATTCGAACCGACGACCCCTTCACCCCCAGTGAAGTGCGCTACCAGGCTGCGCTACTGCCCGTCTGTATAGGAGGCGGGGCGGCGCGACTATAGCTTCCTTGAATTGGCAATGCAATGGCCGGATGAGTAGTTTTGAAAATAAATAAAGCCTTCACCAAATCATCGATAAATTTGAGATAAAAGGCTTAAGGAAGAAGCTTCCGCAGCTCTCTAAGTTCTTGCAATACCGCTTCCAGCTCGTGCCGGTAAGTATCAGCAATGGATACACCCAACGTGGGTTCTTTAGGACTTGTAATTGCAGTCAGTGGTTCCGGAGGTTGAGCCGAAAATCCGTTTGTCGCATTCAGTTTGTCGATATTCTCAATTTTACCGCCTTGTTCTTTCAGCAGTTTTTGAGCACCTTTAATGGTAAAACCATGGGTGTAGAGTAAATCCCTGATTCCACGGATCAAATCAACATCTGCTGGACGATAATATCGGCGTCCGCCGCCTCTTTTTAGAGGTTTAACGACAGGAAATTTAGTTTCCCAAAACCGCAAGACATGCTGCGGTACGTCCAACTCTTCAGCAACTTCGCTGATGGTTCTAAACGCATCTGGCGATTTTTGCGTTTTCAGTGCAGGTGAATTTTCTACGTCTGGCATGCTAAATGTTTAACAGCATATTTTTTAAGAGTCGCCGTTAATTTTGTTTTTCAGCACATTGGATGCCCGAAAAACAAGCACACGTCGCGGATCAATTGGTACTTCTTTACCCGTTTTAGGATTACGTCCAATACGACCGTTTTTTTCGCGAATTTGAAGACTTCCGAAGGAAGAGATTTTTACAGTTTCACCAGCGACCAATCGATCACCAATTTCATTTAAAACGGCCTCAACATGGTCAGCGGATTCCTTTCTCGGAAGGCCTACCTGTTGGCACAATGCTTCTGCAAGATCTGCTCTAGTCAGTGTATTTTTTGTCATGTTTACCACCTCACACCCGTTGATTAAGAATTATCACAGATCAAATAAGGGTCAACAACAAAGGCTCAAAAAGTGGGCAAGAGATGAATAAAGCATCGATTTATCGGATAATTTTCCATATCCAATTGATATTGTAGACTATTAAATAAGTAGATTCGAAGTTTACGCGCCGAATCTACCTAAGAGATTCGAATTACCAGCGGACTAAAGCCGATCCCCAAGTAAAGCCACCACCCATTGCTTCTAGTAGTAGAACATCGCCGCGTTTTACGCGTCCATCCCGAACAGCTTCATCCAATGCCAAGGGCACTGACGCTGCCGATGTATTTCCATGACGATCCACTGTGACCACTACTTTCTCTGGCGGCATTTTCAGTTTACGGCCCGTCCCATCGATAATCCTTTTGTTCGCTTGATGCGGAACCAGCCAGTCGATATCGTCGGCTTCAAGCCCTGTAGCCTCCAGTGCTTCCCCGACAACACTTGCAAGATTTGTAACCGCGTGACGGAAAACTTCTTTCCCTGCCATTTTCAAGTGTCCCGTTGTCTGGGTCGATGACGGACCACCATCCACATAAAGAAGATCATGGTGAGTACCATCCGCATGAAGATGGGATGTCAAAATGCCCCGATCCTGATTTGTTCCCTCTTCCTCAGAAGCTTCCAGAATGACAGCTCCTGCGCCATCAGCAAAAAGCACACAGGTAGTCCGATCTTCCCAGTCAATAATGCGGGAGAATGTCTCCGCCCCAATAACGAGAGCTCGATTAGCCTGTCCCGCCTTAATAAAATTATCAGCCGTTGCCAGCGCATAGATAAAGCCTGTACAGACGGCCTGAATATCGAATGCAAAGCCGTGCTTCATGCCAAGCTTACGTTGAACTGTCGTTGCTGTTGCCGGGAAAGTTTCATCAGGGGTTGCCGTTGCAACCAGCACCAGATCAATATCAGCAGATGTCAAACCAGCACTTTCAAGGGCTGCTTCTGCTGCTTTTGTCGCAAGGTCAGAGGTTAATTCGCCTTCTGCCGCAATATGCCGCTGCTTGATGCCAGAGCGCGCCACAATCCATTCATCAGAAGTGTCCACCATTGTGCTCAGCTCTTCATTAGTCAGAATTCGTTCTGGAAGATAAGATCCGGTGGCGGTAATCACTGAGCGACGCATAAATAGACCTATTCTTCTGTCTGCAAAGAGACAGAAATTTTAATGTTATATTTTTTCAGCTTCAGATTTAGAAACAGAAGAGTGTTCCGGTTCTGGTTTTTCTGAAGAATCATCCTCATCTAGTTTTGCAGCAAGTTCCAGTTCAAAAGCTTTGAAATGAGCAATCATTTTTGCGATCATGCCCTCAGATACCAACTCAATCGCCACAGCAACAGCATTGGCAAAACCAAGTTCATCTGTTCCGCCATGGCTTTTTACGCAAACTCCATTCAGACCAAGAAACACTGCCCCATTGTAGCTTCGCGGATCCAGACGATCTTTTAGAATGCGTAAGCCAGAACGTGAAAGCAAATATCCCATCTTTGCCATGATGGAACTCATGAAACTGGCCTTCAGGAAGTTCCCAAACAAACTAGCAACGCCTTCGGCTGTCTTCAGTGCAACATTTCCAGTAAATCCGTCAGTTACCACGACATCCACAATACCGCGCGTGATGTCATCCCCTTCAACAAATCCGCAATATTCGAAAGGTGGATTTTCAAGAGCGCGCAAACGCTCGCCCGCTTCTTTAACTGAATCGCTTCCCTTTAACTCCTCACTGCCCACGTTCAAAAGCCCAACGCGAGGTGGCACACGGCCCAACACGGCACGGGCAAAATCAGCACCCATAACAGCAAATTGAAAGAGGTTATCAGCATCACACTCAACATTAGCGCCAAGATCAAGCATAATGGTCTCTCCATAAGGAGAGGGGAGCATGGAAGCTAAAGCTGGGCGTTTGATACCCGGTAACGTTCGCAAAGAAAATTTGGCCATTGCCATCAGTGCACCGGTGTTCCCGGCAGAAACAACACCACCGGCTTCACCACTTCGAACCGCATCGATTGCAAGGCGCATGCTACTTTTACGCCCTTTGCGCAGAGCGTGACTGGGCTTGTCTTCGCCTTTAATCGCTTGATCTGTGTGGCGCACCTCACAAACAGCAGCGACCCCTGGATGAGCATCCAGCATAGGCTTTAACCGGGCTTCATCGCCAAACAACAAAAACCGAGCGTCTGGAAACTGAATACGAACGATGTCCACACCTTTGATAACAATATCTGGGGCGTGATCCCCTCCCATCGCATCAAGAGCAATAACAACGCTGTTACTCATTCCACCGTCCGGTTTTTGTAAAAATTCAAAATCAGAAAAGTATCTGACTTATAGTACTTCAGCAGTATCCAATACGCTGCGGTCGTCATACTGACCACATGATCCACAAATGTGGTGAGGACGTTTTGCTTCGCCACAGTTAGGACATTCCTGAACTTGTGTGCCAACCAAAGCATCGTGCGCCCGGCGCATGTTACGTTTGGATGTCGAGGTTTTTCTTTTTGGTACTGCCATTTTCTCAATCTCTCACTCATGCACCCTAATGGGTGTCTAACTAAATTCAACACTGCAACGGAGCAGTGACATCATTTCTTGTTCATCAAGTCTTTCAAATTGGCAAAGGGCTTATAGACTTCTTCTTTGTCCGCCTCTACCGCTTTTTCAGAGTCACGCAGGGTTCCCGCGATTTCAGATTCTTCTACGCCTTCTGCACGAGGATAGGGGTCCAATGCAAGCTCAATTTGCTCAACTGCCATATGGACCACATCTATCTTCCCTTCCAGAATGAGTTCTGGCAGGTCAGCTTCTTCTAAACTCACGACATAATCGACTTCTTCGATCACGATCGCTTCTTTGTCGGTTGTGTAGCACATCGTGAAAACTTCTTCAATTTTCTGCGCTACCGGAGCCAAACTAACAACACAAGACTGGACTAAATCCGAGGTCACAGTTGCATTCAACTCAATAAGAGCACTGCCTTTTTTCCGCTGCAGTGATCCTTTTAATTTAAAGCTGGATACTTCAACAATATTCAACATTCCAGCCAATTGTGTGCATTCACTCGAAGATGCAGCGATGTCGATAGCTTTAGATTCTCGTCCAAGCTTCTCAACATCTATCCATCGAGCAAATATACCCCCTGCATCTTGCATGGGACGACCCCTTCCAACTCTTAAGGTATCAGGTGACCGTTATTTGCATAGAACTACCGGCCTTTTATGATTCGAAGGCGCGAAAATAAGCGTTTCAAGTCCTCGGGTCAACGGCTTTTCAAAATAAGTACTAACTGACTGAATTACCTAACTAATATTGATACCGTTAACAATCAATATAGCACATCAACACTCAAATTTCCTCAAAATCGTAAAATTGCAATTGACCACGCTTCAAATCGGATGACTTCAACTGCGTAAGGAAACTGTCATTCCTCCGAATATATTCAGCAAGTTTCGCAACTGATTCTTTTTTCGGAGCATTTTCCGTTGTGCCGTAGTGGTTTCGTTCCAAGGCAGCCTCTAACGCCTCATCGCCACCATCCAAAGCCGTTTCATAAGCGACAACACGACCATAAAAAACTTTGGCCATTTCCTTTACTCGTTTTCCAACAGCCAAATCCCCAACACCAATTTCCCGCAATGACTGATCCATATCTGCAAACATTAAATCGAAAACGTCCTGGGAAAGTTCCCCCATATTCGATTCATCGTTTTTCAAACGGCGCATTAACAAGAAGGCATGCATGGAAATCATCTCAAACCGTCCGTCCACGGTGTCGGGAACTTCTGCTTCCATGTAAAATACTGGCTGGCGAGATTGTCGAACGACCTCCGAATACAAGTCTTCTGCGGCTTTCCTGCTGGATCCAAATCCGAAAATTTTTTTTAAGAACATTGTACTTCCTGAAAAGATTTCAAAACGCGCCACGCCAAAGTGAAGAGAGAGAGCCTGAAAATCATCTAAAAAAATTGACATACACATCCGGAAAATGCCATTTATACTGCATGAATTAAGCACTTCGAACGCGGCTGTCAACCAATCGAAGTGATAGCAACAGCCGATCCGTTATTTTGGATCGCAGGTGAGTTTCTACAACGACCATGAAAACAGTAAGAACAATCATACTTTGCGGCGTTACAGCCTTTGTCATTTCCGCTTGCGAGCCCGTTTACGAAGAGAAAGGGTATCGACTAGACGCCGATCAGATTGCAAAGGTTGAGACTGGCATTGCGACTAAAGACTCAGTCCTCGAAACATTAGGATCTCCCTCAAGTGTCGCAACCTTTCCCGAACAAGGCGAAGCTTGGTATTACATCAGCCGGAGCACAGAGCATTTTGCCTTTTTGAACAAAACTGTTCTGGAGCAAAATGTGATCGTCATTAAATTCGATGAAAATGACGTGGTCAGCAATATTAAAAATTACAATAAAGAAGATGGCCGCGAAGTAGATATGGTCGATCGCACAACACCCACTGGCGGTAATGAGCTCGGCTTTTTCGAGCAAATTTTTGGCAACTTTGGTCGATTTAACCCAGGCGCTGAATAAAACAATCATTTTCTGAAATATAAAAAAGCCCCTGATATTTTCAGGGGCTTTTTATTCGTGTCTCGCTTTATTACTGGATCGCTTTTAGTGAGCTAAAACGGCCAATAACAAGAGAGCAATGATATTGGTGATTTTAATCATTGGGTTCACGGCAGGTCCTGCCGTATCTTTATAGGGGTCACCAACTGTATCACCGGTAACAGCTGCCGCATGGGCATCAGTTCCCTTGCCACCATGGTTTCCATCTTCAATATACTTTTTGGCGTTATCCCATGCTCCGCCACCTGCAGTCATTGAAATGGCAACAAATATCCCGGTTATAATCACGCCAAGAAGCATTGCCCCAACAGTAGAGAAAGCGGCCGACTTACCAGCGATGAGCATAGTTACAAAAAACACAACAATTGGCGCCAATAATGGAAGCATTGAAGGGATAATCATTTCTTTGATCGCTGCACGAGTCAGAAGGTCAACAGCCTTACTGTAATCGGGCTTAGCGGTCCCCTCCATTATACCGGGAATTTCCTTAAACTGACGTCGCACTTCTCGCACCACTGAGCCAGCAGCACGTCCAACAGACATCATTCCCATGGCACCAAACAAGTAGGGCAGCAATCCACCAAGAATCAAACCCACAACAATGTAGGGGTTTTGAAGACTGAAATTAAGCTCAACTCCTTGGAAGAACGAAAACTTATCCGGCGTCGCATTTGAGATAAAAAAGGCCAGATCCTCAGTATAGGCTGCAAAAAGAACTAAGGCGCCAAGACCTGCCGATCCGATCGCATATCCTTTCGTCACAGCTTTCGTCGTGTTTCCCACAGCGTCAAGGGCATCGGTCGTTTTGCGAACTTCCTCATCCATATCAGCCATTTCGGCAATACCGCCTGCATTATCAGTAACGGGCCCGTAAGCATCCAAGGCCACAACCATCCCAGCCAAAGCCAGCATAGTCGTTACCGCAATAGCAATGCCATATAAGGCCGCTAGATTGTAGGAAACAACAATCCCCCCGCAAATGACAATTGCCGGTATCGCTGTTGCCTCCATTGAGACAGCGAGTCCTTGAATTACATTCGTCCCATGACCTGTCTCAGATGCTCTTGCGATACTCCGTACAGGCCTATAACTCGTTGATGTGTAATATTCCGTTACCCAAATAAGTAAACCAGTAACGACGAGGCCAACCAGACCACAATAGAACAAACTCTCACCGGTAAAAGTTTTATCGCCAACACTCAGCTCAGTCCCCATCCCGACAACCCAAGATGTAATGGGCCAAAGTACGATTGCGGAGAGCACAGTTGTTACAAGAAACCCCTTATAAAGCGCCCCCATAATATTATTACTACTACCAAGCTTAACGAAGAATGTACCGACCACAGAAGTAAGGATACAAACAGCACCGATCATTAACGGATACATCATAAGAGATGAATTGCCGGCAAAATAGATTGAAGACAAAACCATAGTCGCCACAATTGTCACAGCATAGGTTTCGAATAAATCCGCTGCCATTCCGGCACAGTCACCAACATTATCACCAACATTATCAGCGATGACAGCGGGGTTGCGTGGATCATCTTCTGGAATACCGGCTTCAACCTTACCAACCAGATCAGCCCCGACATCAGCACCTTTTGTAAAGATGCCGCCGCCCAAGCGTGCAAAAATGGATATAAGAGATGCACCGAAGCCAAGCCCTACCAGACTATCAATCATTTCCCGTCCCTCAACATTCATTGAGAGCAAGACGGCATAATACCCAGCAACAGCCAGAAGAGCCAGACCGACAACCAACATGCCTGTTACGGCACCAGCCTTAAAGGAGACAGCGAGACCTTGTTTTAGACCGATGGCCGCTGCCGCAGCAGTTCTAACATTTGCGCGAACGGAGACATTCATCCCGATGAAGCCAGCAGCTCCCGAAAGGATCGCACCAATAAGAAATCCGACCCCAACCTTTATTCCTAATAGAAACCAGAGAATCGCAAAGATAATGATGCCAACTAAAGCAATCGTTAGATATTGACGATTAAGATAAGCACTTGCGCCCTCTTGCACTGCTAATGATATTTCCTGCATTCGAGCAGTACCTGCATCGGCAGATAACACTGACTTGCCTGCATAGAGGCCATATAATAACGCGATCACCCCACAGGCAATCGGAATCCACATTACTTCTGACATTGATGTCACCCCTCAGTTACAGGCAATGCGCCTGCTTGTGGTTTATTTTTTCTAGTTAAACAACAATCGTAAAACCAAAAACAAATACTAGACAAGCAACTAATTATAATAGAATGGCAGATAATACTAGAAGTCGCAACGTCGTGATTCAAACGACTGCAAATATTTGTTTCATTTTTATTCAGTGTATACTTTTTATATTTCTATAATTTATAAATTAACGTTAAGTAGCTATAAATTAGTTTAACTAAAGTAATAAATTAAAGAATTCTATTCATTTTATATTTAATACTTACTTTATTCATCTAGATATTTAGACAATTCGATCAATGCATATTTTATATTTGTTTATTATTTAAATATTCAGTAGATTTAACTAATTAAATTGATAGATAAAGTGTTGCTCCAAACGAAATCTATTTTTTTACATTCCTCGGTGGCGCCGCCCCCTAGAACGTGCTAATCGAACGCCAATCAATTTGAGGAGTGTGATAAAATGGATATTTCCAAAATATCTGCGGGTAAAGATGCCCCGTGGGACGTGAACGTGGTTATCGAAATCCCTATCGGTGGTGTGCCGGTTAAATATGAGGTTGATAAAGACTCTGGTGCCATGTTTGTGGACCGCTTCTTACATACTGCAATGTTCTACCCTTGCAACTACGGTTTCATCCCTCACACATTGGGCGGAGACGGCGACCCTATTGATATGCTGGTTGCAGGCCCAATCCCTGTTATTCCGGGAGCCGTTATCCGTGCGCGCCCAGTTGGCGTCCTCATTATGGATGATGAAGCGGGTCAGGACGAAAAAATCCTCGGCGTTCCAGTGGATGCCCTTCACCCTTACTATTCTGATGTGAAAAACTTCACGGATCTTCGGGGCGTTCTTCTCGATCAAATTGCTCACTTTTTCGAGCATTACAAAGATCTTGAGAAAAATAAATGGGTAAAAATCCGTGAGTGGCAGGATGCAGACGTTGCCGCCCAAATGATCAAAGACTCTCTTGTCGATGGCGCATTACTCGGCTAATTAATCTAAGAAAAAAACCGCCGTAGAACTTAATCTACGGCGGTTTTTTTTATTCTGCTGCTGCAATTGCCCTACCCGGTCTGAAAATTTTGGTCAGCGCCAATATGGCGACCAGCGCAAAGAAGGGCAGAATACTGATATTCACAATATCCCAGCCAAATTTTTGCTGCAAAATACCGGCTGACAAGGATGCAGTCGCCACAGTTCCAAAAACCAAAAAGTCATTCAGCCCTTGAACCTTAGCAGCCTCAACGGGCTTGTAAGTTGTGGTGAGCAATGTTGTCCCGCCGATAAACATGAAATTCCAGGAAACACCTAGTAACACAAGGGCAATCCAAAAATTAGAAACCGCAAGCCCAGACAAGGCAACAGCCACGCACAACATTCCCAATATGGCTCCGACTAAAATAATCTTAAAATCGCCAAAACGTGAGATCAGTGAGCCCGTAAAGAAACTGGGGCCAAACATAGCAACCACATGCCAACTGATTACATTAAAGGAATCTGATGGCAATAACCCACATCCAATCATAGCAAGGGGCGTTGCCGTCATAATGAAACTCATGCCTGCAAAACCAATCATGGCACTTAAAGAAGCCAAGATGAAAGTTGGTTGTTTCATGATTTCAACAAGTGGTCTGGGCACCTCATCAAAATGAGATTCAGCCATTTTGGGTATACGGACAAAACTGATCAAAACCAGAACAACGACCCCAAGGAGTATTATCGCCAAATAAGGCCCTAAATAAAAATAAGGCAAGAATAGATCTTTCGTATGACTAGCAATTTGTGGACCTAAAAATCCAGCAATCAAGCCTCCAGCCATCACGTAGGATATCGCCTTGCTTCTATTTTCTGGACCAGCAACATCGACAGCAGCGAAACGATAATAATTTCCAAAAGCTGTGTAAGTACCAATAAGCATTGCACCGAGTGCAAATCCCCAGAAATTAGCGATGTAAATAGAGTAAGCTGCCATAGCAGCCCCTATCATCCCTAATAGGGCGCCGAAAATAAAGCCAGCCTTTCGCCCCGCATGCTTCATAAACATGGCTGCAGGAATTGTTGCGAGTGCTGTTCCAGTTACCATTGCAGTAACAGGAATAGTTGCTAGAGATTTATCACTCCCTAGCAGGAGGAGACCCACCAGTGATGCGGAACTCACCAGAATGGATGTTGTGCTATTCATCATGGCCTGACAACCGGCCATAAGCAGGATGCTAATCCTGGTACTTCTATCTTTCAACTCCGCTCTCCCTTAACTTATTACGAGAAGGGCAAAACAGAGTGCCCCTAACTCCCTTTAAATACTTTCACTATATGAACAGCATCTGGGGCATTTTTACTCAGCACCCGGCTACTTTGTTTCATAAGTCTTTTTTTGACCAATTCAAAATTCATACCTTGGCGCTTGTCTTTATGAAGCACAGATCGCCCACTTAGATCTTGCAAAAAAGCATCCCGAAGGCGTGGGATCATGCGTCTTGCATGATCTTTTTTATCTTCTTCGCCAAACTCCAGACTGACAGCCATAAACATATAATATCGTATGCTACCATTTGACCGGCGAATAGGAATACTAAGTGGCTTCAATTCCAAATAATATGGCTTTTCTGCAGCCTCAGTCTCCTCCGCGGAGGAAGCAGCGAATACAGTTCCCGTCCCTAACGTTAAAAATGAGAATGCCAGCACATAAGCCAGTGCAACTCCTCTTAACCATTTCATTTCGCGCGACCAAACTTTCATTATACTTGAATCCCAAATTCACACCTTCAAACGATACCTTCATATTCTCAAAGAACACTTACTGAAAGGTTACGTATTTTCATTCTGGTAGAATCGAGGATTATTTTCGTCGCTTACTCCTAAATTTCCTGGATCACCTTATAGTCATAGACACTATCAGCATCAGACTTAATGGTTTGCTCTTTGTTTGACCAAAAACTGCAATGAGAAATCTCCCATCGATCAGGGTCTAATAAAGTCATATGAGCGAACAAACCTTCGCTTTTAAGGATTTTTTGATGCCGCTCTGTTTCCCGCGCCTTCAATTCTATTAGTGGCTGTTTGTCACATACCTTATCCACTTCAGCATGCATATGAAGGGGAAGATCTTCTGAAGACCCATACCCAAACTCCAGTATCTGCCAACTGCGAACTCGAGGCCTGCCGAAGTCCTGAACGACGTCTCCGAATAAACTGTCCATGAGGAAATTACCTGCAGCTTGTCCATTTTCCCACAAATATAAAGGGGCATAAATATGCGCATCATCATCATAGAGGTAAAATTTATGGGCAAGGCCGGGATAGCCTTCAAACATAGGCCCTCTGCGAGACACCCGTTTTTGGACTTCTTCGGTGGTATAGTCCGTTGGCAGTCGCACGGAATACTGCATCGCCAGCATATAATTCTCCACGGTAAATCTCGATTAGCAAATGAGTGTTTCAAAATGATGACGTTTAGGCAACGTACACAAATGCATAGCTCTCATGCGTCTAGTGGGAGGATAAATAATATTTAGCTAAAAATGAGCCCAACCAATTTTCGAGACTTTCACTTCATGCCCCAGCTCATCCACAAAAACCGGAGCAGACCCCGACGTAATTTCGCCGATGTGTGTGATTTTCTCGCCAGCATCCCGTGCAAGAGCTTCCACCTGCTTCGCCTTTGTTACAGACACAGTAAAGGCCAACTCATAGTCATCACCACCTCCAACAACCCAATTCCAAGCCTCGCTTCCTTTTTCAAGGACCGCACCAGTCGCATTTGAAAGCGGAATTCTATCACGCTGGATTACCGCCCCAACACCGGATTGAGTACAAATATGGCCGATATCGGCGAGCAATCCATCAGAGATATCAAGGCAGGAAGTAGCAAAACCAACAAGTTCTTGTCCTAACCTTAACCTTGGTTGAGGAAGATAATATCGATTTTGAAGAAAATCCGTGTGATTCTGGTGCAGAATAGGTAACTGCCCCATGAGTGATCTTAATCCAAGCGCGCTATCTCCCAGCGTTCCGCTTACATAAATAAGATCCCCAACCTGCGCTCCATTGCGCCTAAGCGCAGAGCCTGTTTTCACAGCCCCCAGCGCAGTTAAACTAAGAGTAAGAGGCCCCGGTGTTTTAACAGTGTCCCCCCCTAAAAGCCCAATATGGAAATACGCTTGGTCTTCTTCCAAACCTTTTGCGAAACTTTTGAGCCATTGCTCGTCGCACCCATCAGTCCACGCAGTCGCCAAGAGATAACCAACGGGCTTGGCTCCCATCGCTGCCAGATCTGATAAATTTGTTCGAAGGAGTTTTTTTGCAATGTAATCGGGGCGATCATTGTCAAAAAAATGGACACCAGCGACCATGGCGTCCTTAGTCAAAACCAATTGCTCGCCGGCTTGTAGATCAAGCAAAGCCGCATCATCTGTTAAACCGAGAGATCCCGGCATGGTCGCCGCTAGAGGTGAAAAAATATCCTTAATCACCTCGAATTCGCCAGGATCTTTCTTAGACTTAGACATTATTCAAATTCGGTTGGCCGAACTGTCCGTGCTATTCGATCCAGAACTCCATTTACGAAGGACGGCTCATTCCCTGTAAAGAAAGTTCGGGAAATGCCCACATATTCAGTGATAATTACTTTGGAATTAGCATCTAGTGACGCCAATAATTCGTATACAGCAACCTTTAAAGTTGCCTGCATGACAAGCTCCAACCGCGCTAAAGTCCGGTCCTTATCAAGCACAGCGCCAATTTGCGTTTCGATCTCTTCAAGCCGTTCTTTCGCACCCAATACAAGATCCTTGAACAAGGCTTTATCAGAATCTTTAAATTGCACGCCATCGATCTCGGCACCTAGGCGATGCTCAAGATATTCTTCAATGATGGCGCTTGCAGACTGATCCTCAATCCCCATTTGGTAAAATGCCTGAACAGCATTTAACCGGGCAAGTGTACGCCTGCTATGCTTGTCACCACGTTTCTCAGATTTATTGCTCATCGCGGGAATAGTCCAAACTGTTCTTTAACGGCTATCATGTCGAGGGCAGCTTGTGCAGCTCCCCCCCCTTTGTTTTTCTCGTCTTTCTTAGCTCGTGCCCATGCTTGTTCATTATTTTCGCATGTAATAATACCATTACCAAGGGCAATACAGAATTCAGTCGTCAAGTCCATCAGGGCACGTGCGCTTTCTTCTGATACGGTATCGTAGTGAGAGGTCTCTCCCCGCACAACGCAACCAAGCGTAACATAAGCATCGTATCGGCGACGGCCACCCATAAATTCCATTGCTTTGATCGCAAATCGAATAGCAGCCGGGATTTCAAGGCAACCGGGAACGCGTATCACTTCGTAAGTGGCCTCAACACCATCCAGAACCTCTTTCGCTCCCTCAAGTAAAGCATCCGAGATATCCCGATAAAAATCGGCTTCCACGATCAGCACATGCAATTTTTCACTCATAAATCTTACCCTTTGACCTTAATAGGCCGTGTTTCGCTAACCGCAAGGCCATAACCGTCCAGTCCAACTATATTTCTTTCGGTGTTGGATAGAAGAATCATATCCTTAACCCCAAGATCAAGAAGGATTTGAGCACCTATACCATAGTCCCGCAATTCCTGTGGAGTTTTCGCAGGTTTACCCAATTTTCTTCTAATACGATCAGAGACAGCCATTGGCCTTGGCTCACGAATAAGAACAACAACTCCGCGCCCCTCTTCATTGATCTGCTCCATAGCGTCTTGAAGGGCATCAGGATTTTCATCGACTTCGCCTAGAACATCCCCAAGTAAGTTAAGCGCATGCATACGAACCATAATGGGGGCATCTGTCGAAATATCGCCCTTCACCAACGCGACATGTTCTGCGTATTCCGGTTTGTTGGAGAACACTATCATTTTCCAGTCTTCACCATATTTACTGGAAATATCAGTTTCGATCTCACGCTCGATCAAACTGTCATGACGACGCCGATATTCAATAAGATCTGCAATGGTTCCTACTTTCAAACCATGAGTCTGAGAGAATTTCACCAAATCAGGTAACCGGGCCATAGTACCATCATCGTTCATGATTTCACAGATAACACCAGCAGGCGGCATATCAGCAAGACGTGCAAGATCAACCGCAGCTTCCGTATGGCCTGTTCTGCGGAGAACTCCACCTTCACGCGCGACAAGTGGGAAGACATGGCCTGGACTCAAGATATCTTGTGCCCCTTTTGTATGATCAATGGCGACAGCGATCGTATGAGCGCGGTCAGCGGCAGAAATACCAGTGGTCACGCCTTCACGGGCTTCGATGGAAACCGTAAAATTTGTGTGTAAGCGCGATGCATTGGATTGAGCCATCAAAGGAAGCCCCAATTCATCAATTCGCTCAGCCGTCATCGGTAGGCAGATAAGACCACGTCCATATTTAGCCATAAAATTAATAACATCCGGTGTTGCCATCTGCGCAGGGATCACAAGGTCCCCTTCATTTTCGCGATCTTCGGCATCGACCAGAATAATCATTTTTCCATTACGGGCATCCGCAATAATATCCTCAATCGGAGAGAGATGTTCTTTAAAAGACATTATTTATTATTTACCTCAGTCATGCGCGCGACATAGCGCGCCAACACATCAATTTCAAAATTTATTCTTTGTCCGACTTTCAAATGCTTGAAAGTTGTATGAGCCTTAGTATGAGAGATAATGTTCACACTAAAAAAGTCATCCCCTACTTCGTTAACAGTAAGAGAAACACCATCTAGCGTAATCGATCCCTTTGCTGCAACATAAGCCGCATAATCGGATGGAAGAGACATTGTTAGCTTAGTCGAGTCACCAATATCCTCTAACCCGTCCAAAGTAACAACAGCATCCACATGCCCTGTGACAACATGTCCACCCAATTCATCACCAAGTTTTAAAGCCCGTTCAAGATTAACCGGCGTGTCTACGGTCCAATTTCCAAGATTAGTGCAGGAGAAAGTTTCATCCGACGCTTCAACAGCGAACCAATCCTCTCCCTTATCGACGACTGTCAAGCAAGGACCTGAACAGGCTATTGAGGCACCGATATCAATATTGGCAGTCTCAAATGCGGTTTTTATTATTATTCTTGTGTCGCCACTTTTCTCAAGTGAGGCAATTTGCCCGACATCCGTAATTATTCCCGTAAACATTTCAGCTCAATTCCGAAGAAGGTAACTTTCTAACAGATCATCACCCAACGGGCGAGTCTCTATCAATTCTAAAGCAGGGGCAGAAGCAACATCCTTCAATCCAATGGATTGGAGAGCTGGTACGCCATCCCCACCAATTATTTTGCCGGCCCTAAACCACATCAAGCGGTCAGCCACGCCCTCTTTTACCAACGATGCTTGAAGATGGGAACCTCCTTCGACAAGCAATCGCGTTATTCCTCGAATGCTAAGTGCATTCAAGGCCAGTTTCATATCTGGAAATCCTGTCTCTGCAGGCTCAACTTCTATGATTTGAACGCCTAGATCTTCAAATGCCGCAACGCGATCAGGGTTATTTCCCGGTACAGTGATTATCCATACCGGTGCATCTCTCGCTGATTTCACAAGGGTACTCGTTAAAGGAAGCCGCAAGCGACTATCTGCAACAATACGAATCGGAGAATACTGCTCTAGGCCCTTTACCCTGCAAGTAAGGCTAGGATCATCGGTAAGTGCCGTTCCTGTACCGATAAGGATACCATCATTTTGAGCCCTTAATATATGGCCATATTGGCGAGCATGGGGTCCGGTTATCCATTTGCTATTACCGGTCCTTGTCGCAATTTTACCATCGACACTAGTTGCCATTTTCAAAGTGACAAGAGGCCGATCAATTGTCTTCGAATATATAAACCCGAGATTAGCGTCTATGGCTTCGCTCTCGCAGATGCCTTCAGTAACCTCAATGCCTGCATCTCGCAGTTTTTCAATCCCGTGGCCGTTGACCCGCTCATCGGGATCTTGCACGGCAGAGACAACACGCTTAATTCCTGCACGGATAAGACTATCGCAACAAGGAGGTGTTTTACCATGGTGAGAGCAAGGCTCCAAGGTGACATAAGCAGTCGCACCAACGGCCTCTTCTTCTGCTTGCGCCAAAGCGACGACTTCGGCATGAGGGCGTCCGCCCACTTGCGTCCAACCACGCCCCACCACATGCCCATCTTTTACAATGATGCAACCAACGGCTGGATTGGGCGCAACACGTCCTAGGCCCCGCCTTGCCAAGCGGAGGGCCATTTTCATAAAGGCTATGTCGCTATTATTATCGTCAGCTAGAGACGTCACTGTGCAGTTCGCCAATAAATTCTTCGAAATCCTTGGCCTCCCGGAATTCCCGGTAAACCGATGCAAAACGAACATATGATACACTATCGAGATTAGCCAGCCCTTCCATGACCAACTCACCGATCTTCTCAGAACTTATTTCATGATCACCACTGCTTTCAAGCTGGCGGACGATCCCATTAATCATGCGGTCAATCTTGTCTTGGTCAACGGGGCGTTTTCTAGTAGCAATAGTGACGGAGCGCTCTAGTTTTTCTCTTTCAAACTGACTGCGCTGACCATTTTTCTTTATAACGGTCAATTCACGGAGCTGAACTCGCTCAAACGTCGTAAACCGCGCTCCACAGGCCAAACACGCTCTTCGCCTACGAATGGCCGTGTTGTCTTCTGTCGGACGACTATCTTTAACTTGTGTTTCTTCACTGTTACAAAATGGGCAACGCATTCGGAAACTCTCCCCCAATATGTTAGAGCATTTTTCGATAAAAATGATCTAACAAATCTGTTTTTATAAGCCAGGATATATCGGGAAGTTATCGCATAACTCTTTAACTTGTCCACGAACCTTAGCTTCTATGACACTGTTATCCTCAGGGTTTACAGCCAATCCGTCAAGAACTTCAGTAATCAGATCAGCAACTTTCGTGAATTCTTCAACGCCAAACCCACGTGTCGTCGCTGCCGGAGAGCCCAAACGAACCCCAGAGGTTACCATTGGTTTTTCCGGATCAAACGGGATACCGTTCTTGTTGCAAGTGATAAACGCATTCTCTAAGGAGCGTTCTGCAATATTTCCTGTTAGTTTCTTCGGCCGTAAATCAACAAGGACAACATGGGTATCTGTACCGCCAGAAACGATATCAAGACCATGTTTGATCAGTGTTTTAGCAAGAACATCTGCATTCTCAACAACCGATTTTGCATATTCCTTAAATGAAGGCTGAAGGGCTTCACCAAACGCAACAGCTTTACCCGCAATTACATGCATAAGCGGTCCACCTTGAATGCCGGGGAAAATTGCAGAATTAACTTTCTTTGCAATTGCTTCGTCATTTGTCAGGATCATACCACCGCGCGGTCCACGTAATGTTTTATGGGTCGTCGTGGTAGCAATATGCGCGTGTGGGAAAGGGTTAGGATGTTCACCTGCAGCGACTAAGCCAGCAAAATGGGCCATATCGACCATTAAGTAAGCGCCAACTTCATCAGCAATTTCGCGGAACTTGGCAAAATCCAGTTGCCTAGGGTAGGCAGAACCACCAGCGACAATAATTTCTGGCTTGTGCTCTTTTGCAAGAGCCAACACTTCATCAAAGTCAACACGATGATCTTCAGCGCGAACACCATATTGAATAGCATTGAACCATTTACCCGACTGATTTGGTTTCGCACCGTGCGTTAAATGTCCGCCAGCGGCTAAAGACATACCAAGAATAGTGGCACCAGGCTTAACTAATGCCATAAAGGCACCCTGATTAGCTTGTGATCCAGAATTTGGCTGAACATTAACAAAATCGCAATTGAACAGCTTTTTCGCTCGCTCTACTGCAAGATTTTCAACAATATCCACATATTCGCAACCACCGTAATAACGACGGCCCGCATAACCTTCCGCGTATTTATTGGTAAGCACGGAGCCCTGCGCTGCCATAACAGCGGGGCTTACAATATTCTCAGAAGCAATAAGTTCAATTTGGTCCCGTTGACGACCAAGTTCCTTCTCCATTGCTAAAAATATATCAGGATCATTCTTCTGAATGTCAGCATTGAAGAATTCGATTTGGTCAGAGCTCTGTTTGGTCACGTTAATCACTCCATTTTGAACGGGCCAGTCCATGGTGCATTCTGCGGCCCGGAAGATACAGGGTAACGGGCTAATATTCAGTTTTCTGACCATTCATAAAGCCAGAAAGGCTGAACTTGCTGCTGCCTCAAAAAGGAACACAAATTCTTAGATTGAGCTGTTTCAGCGCCGGTTGGATAGCACAAGATTACTCACTCGCCTAGGAAAAGAAGTGTCTGCTGCACAATATTTTTCACAGTACGGAATATTAGCTTTATCGAAAAAATATACATCCCGCTTTTCCCTTGTTTTCTCTGCCCTAGATTAATCTTATTAGCGTGCAAATAATATGCCCGCATAACTGAAAGATTTCGACACCAGTCGCTTAACCACTTCAGATTCTACGGGGTCTTTCTGTATCGTAGAAAGGAAAAAGCATGGGGATGGCTACATCGTTAGAAACCTATATGTTAAACGCTGGAATCGAATATGATCTGGTTCAGCACAAACCTTCAATGACCGCCATTGGATCGGCCCGAAGTGCACATGTCAAACAAGACTGCGTTGCAAAAGCGGTGGTTTTAAAAGATGGCACCGGCTTTATTCTGGCCGTTGTTCCCAGCACATCAAAATTGTCCATGGACAGAATTTGCATGCTGACTCATAGAAATTTGGAACTTTCTTCAGAAAAAGAATTTTCATCTCTTTTCTCAGATTGTGAAACCGGGGCAGTTCCACCGATAGGCAATGCTTATGGCATGGAAGTTCTTATGGATAAAAATCTGGAAGCTGAAACAGATATTTATTTTGAAGCAGGAGACCATGAAAATCTTGTTCATGTCACTGACTGGGATTTTGAGATTCTAATGCGCGGTGCTGAATTGGGACAAATCTGCCAACATTAATTGGCATTTAAGACGTTAAACAATTATTCCTCCGCGCCCTTTGGTTGATACCGAATGCGCGGAGCCTTTTTCCCGTGACTGTTTCTCGATAACATACTGCAATTTCCGAATAGCAACAGCCTTCAACTCAGCCTTACTCGCACTTGCGGGCCCAACAATAGACACCTCCTGAAGGGTGTTTGCATCAATAGCGGAAACCTTTACTGAATTTCCGTGCGATAGAAATTCTATTATATATTCACCACTTTTAGGAGACTTGGGCATCAACTTATCCGTAAACCGTTGCGTAAAATTGAAATTGTATCACAGAGCTTATTGAGTTTAAGCAAAATATTCTTTAAATAGTGTTTCAACGACAAGTAAATTTTAAGCTTAAAATAACCACGACAAGTGGACCAAACCGGAGATATTCCATGAGCAGCGCCCCCGCTAATCACCGCCCTTCTTTCAATGCCGAAGACCCGTTCCTTTTAACAGAACAACTGACTGAAGAGGAACGCCTTGTTCAACAAACTGCGCATGAATATTGCCAGGAAAAATTGATGCCCCGTATTCTTGAAGCCAATCGGCATGAGAAAATGGATGTTGATATCTTTAAGGAAATGGGTGAGCTTGGCCTTCTTGGAAGCACGATCGAAGGATATGGTTGTGCTGGACTATCCTATGTCTCCTATGGTCTGGTTGCCCGTGAAGTTGAGCGTGTAGACAGTGGTTATCGTTCAATGATGAGCGTTCAATCCAGTCTGGTTATGCACCCCATTAATGCCTATGGCACGGAAGAACAACGGCAGAAATACCTGCCAAAACTGGCCACTGGCGAGTGGATTGGCTGCTTTGGTTTAACAGAACCAGATCACGGATCAGATCCCGGAGGCATGGTAACCCGCGCAAAATCAGTCGATGGTGGGTATTCCATGTCCGGCGCGAAAATGTGGATTACCAATGCCCCGGTTGCTGACGTTTTTGTTGTATGGGCGAAAACCGACGATGGTGTTATTCGCGGTTTCATCCTTGAAAAAGGTATGAAAGGATTATCGGCTCCGAAAATTGAAGGTAAATTTTCTCTTCGCGCTTCGGTCACTGGCGAGATCGTTATGGAAGATGTTTTTGTGCCGGAAGAAAACCTTCTGCCAAACGTAAAAGGTCTTGCTGGTCCTTTTGGTTGCTTGAACAGTGCCCGCTTCGGTATCGCATGGGGTGCACTAGGTGCTGCAGAATTCTGTTGGCAAGCGGCCTTGCAATACACAATGGACCGCAAACAGTTTGGCCGCCCTTTGGCTGCGAACCAGTTGATCCAGAAGAAATTGGCTGATATGCAAACTGAAATCACATTGGGCTTGCAAAGTTGCCTACGCGTTGGCCGTCTTCGTGACGAGAACAAAGCTGCGCCTGAAATGATCTCCCTGATCAAGCGTAACTCATGTGGTAAAGCCCTTGATATTGCTCGTGTTGCCCGTGATATGCACGGCGGTAACGGTATCAGTGACGAATTCCATGTGATCCGTCATGTGATGAATTTAGAAGCCGTAAATACTTACGAAGGGACCCACGATGTTCACGCATTGATCCTTGGTCGTGCGCAAACTGGCCTTCAGTCATTCACAAGTGACTAAGCACTCAAGCTACTTCGAATATCTAAAGGGCTCGGTTTTTCCGGGCCCTTTTTTTTGTTGTACTCCTCCCATTTGTAGCTACCATAAATAATCGGCCCGAAAGAAAAACCAACAACGATGGGCTAGTAACAAACACAACTGTCACGGCGAAAAATTAGAACACTGACAGAACAACGCGAGGGATATCATGAAAGTTTCAGGGAAAAATATCGTCATTACGGGGGGAGCCAGTGGCATCGGCAAAGCACTTGCTGAGCGTTTTCACAAAGAAGGTGCGGCCTCTATTACTGTGGCTGATTTGCAAGAAGAGGCGTTGAAGGATGTCGCCAAAAGCGTGAACGGCCTTGCTGTCCCGTGCGATGTGTCCAAAGAAGACGATATCAAAAACCTCGTCGCCAAAGCGGAAGACGCATACGGCACCATCGATATTTTCGTCTCTAATGCTGGGATAGCCCGATATGGCTGGGAAGAAACACCAGACGAGATTTGGGATTTGAATTGGAAAATTCACGTTATGGCTCATGTTTATGCCGCCCGGGCCGTGGTTGACAAAATGGTTACCCAAGGGTCTGGATATTTAATCAATACGGCATCCGCCGCAGGCCTCCTTAGTCAAATTGACTCGGCAACCTATGCAACGACAAAACATGCGGCCGTCGCCTTTGCTGAAACCCTCGCCATTCGATACGGCGATAAAGGGGTTAGGGTCTCCGTCCTCTGCCCACAGCAAGTACGTACAGCGATGACGAAAGACCGCGCCGGCTCCGTGTCAGATGTTGATGGAACATTAGAGCCAGAAGAACTTGCCGATTGCGTAATCGAGACAATGGACAGAGAAGATTTCCTTATGCTCCCCCACCCCAAAGTTTTAACCTATATCCAACACAAAGCATCAGACTATAATCGCTGGATTAAAGGTATGCAGCGTTTGCGTGATCGTTTTTTAGGCTGAAGCAATATCATATAAAAAGACCGCTTCCTCATAAGGAAAGCGGTCTTTTCTGTAAACCCAACACCTAAAATAACAAATTACTATCGTCCCTTAAATTCAGGATCACGCTTCTCTATAAAAGCGTTAATGCCCTCAGCATAATCTTCTGAGAGCGTCGCGAGGGCGTATTGATCCCCATCCATGAAGCTATTGCTATGGTTTAGAGCATTGGCGGCGACGTTTGCCCCCTGCTTGATCATGCGGACAGGAAGGGGCGGTCGAGCCGCAATTTTCTCGGCGTAGGAATAGGCTAGTTCATAGGCAGTTGCGTCTTCAGACAATTCTTCTATCAAGCGCCATTTCTCAGCTTTTTGTGCGTCAATAATATCGGCAATGATTGACAGTTGTTTTGTTCGGGCTGGCCCTATTAGATTGACCATTCGCGGCACAGACTGCCAACTCATATTCATCCCATTTTTGATTTCCGGTACGTAGAATTTGGCATCTTTTGACGCGATCCGCATATCCAGCGCGACGGCAAGCGCGACGCCGCCGCCAATGCAATATCCGTCAATGGCGGCAATGGTCATGGGTTCAATATCCTCCCACGCTTTACACATTTTCGGTCCAACAGTCAGCATGTGGCGTTTTTCCATCATACTGGCTTCCATGCGCTCTTTAAGTGCCGCATCTTTTAAATCAAAGCCTGCAGTAAAATTCTTACCGTTTCCCGTTAAGATAACCGCGTTAGTCTCTACATCCCCGTCGAAAGATCGGGCCACTTCCGTCAGCTCTTTCATCAGATCGACAGATAAAGGGTTCATATCCGTTCCCCGATCAAACCGAACAGTGGCAATTCTATTATTTTTTTCGACAGTTACATACTTGTAGGACATGGACTTCCCCCTTATTGTTTGTTTTCAAACACGATATCAGCAAATTTTCAGCAAACAAAGGATAGTTTTATGCCGGCCTATATGGTTGCCCGTATCAACGTGACAGACCCAGTGCAGTATGAGCAATACAAGGCTCTCGCACCCATCGCAATTAAGAAATTTGGCGGTGAGTATATGACCCGCGGCGGTGCGATGGAGACATTGGAGGGGCCCGAAGAGACACTCCGTGTCGTTCTTGTTAAATTCCCCGATATGGACAAAGCCCGCGGTTTTTATAACAGCCCTGAATACAAAAAGGCCCGCGACGCCCGCGAAGGGGCAGCCGAAGGCCAATTCATCATACTAGACGGTTATTCCCCAGAATAATCAGAGATCAAGATCACCGGTATCGAGGGGGGCGAAATACGCATCCACATCCTCCGTCGATACCTGATCCAACGTATCTGGCACCCAGACGGGAGATTGATCTTTGTCAATCACCACAGCGCGCGTTCCTTCATAAAAATCGACGCCTTTAATGATGCGATTGACCAGACGCCATTCCAGTTTCATGCAGTCATCAAACTCAAATTCCGCGCCCACTCTAATTTGCTGACAGGTAACCTTCATGCTGGTTGGTGATTTTGAACGGAGACCTTTAGCGGTTTTTGCAGCCCAGTCGCCACTATCACCATCAAGACTAGCCAAAATCTCTTCGATAGTGGAGTGAGAGAAATGCGTATCGATTAGTGACTGTAACTCAGCAAGGCCACTCGCTCCCGGATCTTCTGCATAAACTGAGATTAATTGGCTTACATCTTGGTAGGGATCAGCGGAGAATTGCATCGTCGATAAAGACTGCTCTAGCCCTTCAAGATTTACCGACTGCATATAGGAATTCGCTATTCCGGCATAGATGCTATCGGCCCCCTTAAGGCGCGCACCGGTCAATCCTAGATACATACCGATCTCACCGGGACAGCGCGGCAAAAAGTAAGTCCCACCAACGTCAGGAAAAAGTCCGATACCGGATTCCGGCATAGCAAAGAGCGTTTTTTCTGTAGCAATACGGTGACTTCCATGAACAGAAACACCAACCCCGCCGCCCATAACAATACCATCAATGAAGGCAATATACGGTTTTGGAAAATGTTTTACCCGTGCGTTGCAGATATATTCGTCATGATAAAAACGCGCAGGGTAATCACTTCCAGCTTTCCCCTCCTTATACAATTTCACGATATCGCCGCCCGCGCAGAATGCTTTCTCTCCTGCTCCCTTAATAAGAGCAGCTTTGATGCTATCATCCGCCCCCCATACTTGAAGCTGCTTGTCCAACGCAACAGCCATCTCATGGGTTAAAGCATTCAATGCTTTTGGCCGATTTAGGGTAATTACCCCCAACTGACCTTTTTGCTCAAACAGTATTTCTTGATCTTCTGACATCTTATGCGCGCCCCTGCCCGTCTTTTAGTTTACGCGAGATTACAACCCGCATAATTTCATTTGTCCCCTCTAATATCTGATGCACCCGCGTATCGCGAACAAATCTTTCAATAGGGAAATCCTTCAAATACCCATATCCACCGTGTAATTGCAGAGATTCATTGCAAATCTTAAATCCAATATCCGTGGCAAATCTTTTAGCCATTGCACAAAACAAGGTAGCTTCTGGATCTTTTGCATCAAGTTTGGCTGCTGCTTGTCGGATCATAAGTCGCGCAGCTTCCAACTCAGTCGCCATATCGGCCAAAGCGAACTGTGTTGCTTGAAAGTGGTCGATCGCTTTACCGAACTGCTTGCGATCAGCCGTATAGTCCTGTGCAGCCTCTAAGCACGCCCGTGCAGCGCCAATGGAACACGCCCCAATATTCAAGCGGCCCCCATCAAGACCCTTCATAGCTATTTTAAAACCTTGTCCTTCTTCCCCGACAAGATTTTCCACGGGCACCCGGCATTCATCAAATGTTACTTGAGACGTTGGTTGCGAATTCCAACCCATTTTCCGCTCTTGCGCACCGAAGCTAATGCCCGGGGCATCTTTAGGAATTGCAATACAGCTAATGCCACCGGCACCCTCTTCGCCAGTACGCACCATGGTGACGTACACATCTGAACGCCCACCACCAGAGATAAAGGCTTTGCTACCGTTAATGACATAGTCATCCCCATCGCGAACAGCACGGGTACGAAGAGATGCCGCGTCAGAACCTGCACCGGGTTCGGTCAGGCAGTAACTCGCAAAATGTTCCATCGTAGTCAGTTTAGGCAGGAATTTTGCGCGCACCGCGTCAGAGCCGAACTGATCAATCATCCAACTGGCCATATTATGGATTGAGATATAAGCCGCAGTGGAGGTGCAACCGGCAGCGAGTTCCTCAAAAATAATGGCAGCGTCGAGACGATTTAAAGCAGAGCCGCCATGCTCCTCGGCTACATAAATCCCAGCAAATCCAAGCCCTGCGGCCTGTCTTAAAGCGTCGACCGGAAAAATTTTCTCGTCATCCCACTTCTCAGCTTGCGGCGCAAACTCTTCCTTAGCAAAGGAGCGGGCCATATCCCGAAATGCGCTTTGATCTTCTGTCAGATTAAAATCCATGTAACTCTTCCCTGTTTCCCACCAGCCTCACCCCTTCACAAAAGAGAATGTAACTCGGGTATTCCTCTGCTGATCAACATATACCAAACGATCGTTTGGCTCCAACGGTATTTATGCAGAAGAGAGGTGCGACATTATGTACTGCTTAATTATTTGCCCATTATTCGAGTGAAGACTATATTCGTTTTAATTATAAAGAATAGAAAGTTAAGTTGAATGAGGAATCCCTCCCCTTCTTTTCCAAGAATTAGAATGCGCCGCACCCGTAAATTTGATTGGTCGCGTCGGCTGGTCTCAGAAAACTCATTAACACCCAATGACTTGATTTGGCCTGTTTTTGTTCATGAAGGACGCAACCTTGCCGTTGATATTCCTTCAATGCCTGGGGTTCAACGCCTTTCAACTGACTTGCTTGCGAATGCTGCGAAGGAAGCTTTTTCCCTTGGCATTCCTGTTATTGCCCTTTTCCCAGCGGTTAATCCTACGCTTAAAACAGAAGATGGACTGGAAGCATCCAACCCTGACAACATCATCTGTGAGGCGATTAAAGCGATCAAAGATGCTGTTCCTGAAATGGGCGTATTATGTGATGTGGCATTAGATCCTTTCACAACACACGGACAGGACGGCATTCTCGAAGATAACTACGTGGTCAATGATCGGACAATTGATGCGCTCGTGCTTCAAGCCCTCAACCAAGTCAATGCTGGATGTGATATCATTGCGCCCTCCGATATGATGGATGGCCGAATTGGTGCTATTCGGGACGCGCTCGAAAGTGAAAACCATATAGAAACATCTATCATGGCCTATTCAGCCAAATATGCGTCAGGATTTTATGGCCCTTTCCGGGATGCTGTCGGGTCTACTGGTAATTTAGGATCTGGCGATAAACGCACGTACCAGATGAACCCTGCAAATTCTGATGAGGCCATTCGTGAAGTAGCCCTTGATATTCAAGAAGGCGCCGACATGGTGATGGTCAAACCCGGCATGCCGTATCTCGATATTTGCCGCCGCGTTAAAGACGAATTTGGCGTCCCTACCTTTGCCTATCAGGTATCAGGGGAATACGCCATGATAGCAGGCGCCGCTAATAACGGTTGGTTGGATCGTGACCGGGTCGTAATGGAATCTCTACTTTGCTTCAAACGCGCCGGATGCGATGGTATTTTAAGCTACTTCTCAGTCGAAGCTGCGAAGCTTATGCAGGGGTAGCGGCACTACCGCCCCCCAGATACATCCAATAGGGCACCCGTAATATAGGATGCTTCATCTGATAACAGCCAGAGGGCCGTATTTGCCACTTCCTCTGGTTGACCGCCCCGTTTCATAGGCACGTTTTCTTTCACCCGATCGACCCGTTCCGGCTCTCCGCCCAGTGCGTGAATTTCTGTATAGATAACGCCCGGTCGGACGGCATTGACGCGAATTCCCTCCGCCGCAACTTCTTTTGAAAGCCCGATAGTCAAGCTGTCGATGGCGCCCTTTGAGGCTGCATAATCCACATATTCGTTGGGAGAGCCCAGTCGAGAGGCCGCAGATGATATATTAACAATGCCTCCCCCTTTCCCCCCCTTATCCGTTGACATACGTCTTATAGCTTCGCGTGCGCAGATAAACGATCCCGTGATATTTGTCGTAAAAACCCGCTGTAGACGCTCAAAAGACATATCTACCACTCGCCCATGAGTTTCCAATATACCAGCGTTATTGATCAAGGCCGAAAGTGGCGCAAGTTTAGTATCCACTTCATTAAACAGCGACAGAATATCTTTTTCTCTGCTGACATCACCTTTAACCGCAATGGCACGACCGCCATCCGCTTCAATCTGATCAACGATTTTTTGTGCAGCTTTCGCATTGCTATGATAATTTACGCAAACCTCATACCCAGCGGCAGCGGCTT
>Ga0209826_1000464_pt1 | contig 29436 bp, 29 predicted proteins | sample GOMGulsemesocosm_5_FD_184637 | JGI IMG/M metagenome (GOLD analysis project Ga0209826, IMG submission 184637) | Methane-oxidizing microbial communities from mesocosms in the Gulf of Mexico - GOM15C Gulf of Mexico (SPAdes) (version 2) | ecosystem: Environmental > Aquatic > Marine > Cold seeps... | reverse complement strand
TATTGTAGAAGAGACATGGACTTGAGTGTCACTCAGCTCTTCACCAAACAACAAGCTGCCAACAGCAATATCACCGACCAACAATTGAGTGTTCGTCCCTAGGCTTCCATCAATGATATCTTCATTGGCAGAGAAAACGTTATCACGGGCATCATACTCTTCCCCAGAAAAGCTGGAAGTCATGCTGATTCCGATACTTCTGCTGCCTTCATAATTTGAATGCGTCATAAGAATGTCGCCGACGATTACTTCAGAATTTTCCCCGCCAACGATTGAATCGTTGTAAGCCGTTACAACATTGTCAGAACCAGAAGCACCTAGTTGCGTTCCTGTAATATCAAATTCTGCATCCAATTCGGTATTGCCATAATTTCGACCATTCATACTAGCAAACTGATCACCAACGATGGTTGTGGTTTCAGGCGTTCCAATAATTTGATCATTAAAAACGGAAACCTCAACATCACTCTTTGCAAATTCAGCTGAAAAGTCCATGTAGGCGCCATCGGTGCCATACATTCCGTCCATATATTGATCACCAACAATCGTTTCAACGCCGGGATCGATGGTATTTTCATCTAGTATATCGTTATAAACGCTAAAATTACCTTCGGCAGTTGGATCAATCCGATTTTCACCATCGCCTGAACGTTCCGGCTGATTGCCATCGCCATCGACAATTTCACCGTCTTCGTAATAGGCAAATCCGTTAGGATTATCTTCTGCAGGTTGATCACGGAAAGTCTCGCGAAATGCCGCAACTTTAACATCAAACAAATCATTGCAAGGATCGATCGCTATTGATGTTGGTTCGTCTTCGATAGCAACTTCCAATTCTTCGATGGGATCGTCACTTGTAAATACAAGTTCAGTGCCTTCAAGCAGACCTTCTATTGAAAGACCATCGCCCAAACCTTCATCTGTCGCTGGATTGAAAGATGCACCGCCGCCAGTTCCGCCGCCAGCGGCTCCGCCCGCAGCAGGTGCCAGATTTCCAAGCTCTGATGCATCTATAGCAGCTTGTAGATCTTCGAGAGTAACAACAGATCCGTCGGCCATTGTTAATTGAACTGGTAGTTCACTGGCTGTTGCTATTGTATAATTATTTAGCGTGATATCTTCGGAAGAGCCATCAAACTTAATTATTAAATCAGCACCATCTTGAATAAATTGGGCACCATCTAAAGAACTGATATTCAACTTTACTGCCGCTGAATTTAGCAAATTAAAATTTGACATATACTATCTCCGAAAATACGAGTGCAAAACGCACTAAATCACTACCTTGGCGATATATATAGCAATAATTAGCCCAAGCCACATCCCCCATACCTATGAAGTATAGTTTATTTATTTAACAACTTAAAGATGTAATCATAGATGTGTAAAATCCAATAAAAAACCCGCTGAGGACCAAATCTGTCCGCAGCGGGTTTCAAATCAACCGTACCTGTTGAAGGTTGTATTTAGCTTACATCGCCAAAACCGACAACAATACCCAATTCAGCAAGCTCATCGGATGTCATATTTGTGCTTGTGCCAACATTTGGAAGCGCGTCACCGGCTATGGTGATAGAGAAATTATCGACGCCTTCAATTGTCAAAACGTTGTCTTCGATATTCACCTGATAAGCACGATCATCGGCATTTGCAATACCAAGATTGTCGAACAAGGCATCGAGATCAATCTGATCACCTTCACTTTGATGATTATAATCACTAATGACGTCGTGACCTTCACTGCGCGTAATAGTGTTATTCTCCACTTCAACGCTGTGGTTATCATCTCCGTCTGCTTCTTCATAAGAAACCGTATCCCAATCGTCGGCACCTTCGTAGACGAATGTGTCGGCACCTTCGCCGCCAACCAATGTATCATCACCAAGTTGTCCGATCAGAACGTCATCTCCGGCATCGCCTTGAAGTGTATCTTCAAAGAACTTACCGATAGTGTTGCCCTCTTGATCGACAAGATCAAATTCTCCGGCTTCTTCAGAATTTGAATAGTCGCCAACAACCACATACTCACCGAGGAAATCACCGATTAGAGTATCATTTCCCTCACCGCCGCAAAGAAGATCGTTAAAGGCTGTGATTTCATTGTCTGCATTGCTGCCATTATTCGAGCTCGTAGCATTGCCGTCAATTTCGAGTGTATTCTCGCCACTAGCAAACGTTATGAAGGCTGAATCGCCAACGAGCAAGTCGCCACCAGCGCCGCCAATAAGGGTGTCATTCCAAGCATCAACAGTATTGCCTGTAATCGTTCCATTTGTGGCTTCGTTTGTTCCCGCGTTGTAACTGACATTAATATCAAAGTCAGCACGGACGTTTGCATTACCAACGAAGAGAAGGTCACCTACGAGGAAATCAGCATTGTTTTCGCCGTCGTCCGTTCCATCGTCACCGCGTAAAACATCATTAAAGGCGCTGTAGGAGTTATTCTGGATAGTTCCACCGTTAGCCGTGATTGTGTCGCCATGATATTCAGTGTCGCCGCTGGCATCATATTCCATATCAACGGATTGAATAACGGAAATAGGTTTATTGCCACCACCTGTTGCCAAAACAAAGGCATCCCCAGCCATAACATCTGAGCCTGCACCACCGTCCATAACATCATTATGGAAATTAAATTCGTTGTTTTCGATTGTTCCGCCGTTTACCGCGCCATACATGTAACCCGCTGAGCCATACATGAGATCTACATTGCCATCGGCACCAAATTCACCTTCGGTTTCCAGATATACACTGGAACTGTCCTGTCTTTTGCCGCCTGAGGAATTATCTTCCACAAACACATCACCAACCATGACGTCATCGCCAGAACCACCGATAATCAAGTCGCCTTGAGCGGAAAGCACATTTTCAGAATAACTCACTGTTTCTGAATGCAAGGAAGCTGTAAATTCTATTGTTGATATAACATTGATGGGAGCATTGCTCTGTTCTTCTCCAAACAACGAGCTACCAACGGCCATATCACCAACCAACAACTGTGTGTTCGTTCCGAGGCTGCCATCAATAATGTCTTCGTTGGCTGAGAAAACGTTGCCATTAGCATCATACTCGTCGCCTCTAAAGCTTGAGCTTGTGCTGATCTTGATTGTCCGAGCTCTTCGGCCATCTGCATGCGTCATTAGAATGTCGCCAACGATAACTTCAGTATTTTCGCCACCAACAATAGAGTCGTTATACACCGTCACAGTATTATCAGAACCAGAAGCGCCTGGTTGCGTTCCTGTAATGTCAAATTCTGCATCTAGTTGGCTACCGCGTGCACCGCGAGCTTCCATATTTGAGTATTGGTCACCAACAATTGTTTTGGTTTCAGTTGTTCCGGTAATTTGATCGTTAAAGACAGAAATTTCAACATTGCTGTCAGCAAACTCTCCAGTGAAATCCATATCAGGGGCGCCACGGCCATACATTACGTCGGCATACTGGTCACCTACAATTGTCTCAACGCCTGCTTCAATTGTATTTTCGTCCAATACATCATTGAAAACACTATAACTACCGTCAGCAGTTGTATCAATTTCATATCTACGGTCACCGGAGCGTTCTGGCTGGTTCCCATCACCATCGACAACGGTACCATTGTCGTAATAAGCAAATCCACTTGGGCTATCTGCTTCTGACTGATCGCGGAAAGTTTCGCGGAATGCGGCAACTTTTGCATCAAACAAATCGTTACAAGGGTCAGTCGCAATGGCTGCTGTTTCTTGAACAACAACTAGCTCTTCAGTGGTATCTCCTGTGTCCTCGTCTGAAGCGGCAATCTCAGTGCCGTCGAGCAAGGCTTCTGTTGAAAGTCCTTCGACCACTTCTTCGTCTGCAGCGGCACCAAAACCAGCGCCACCGCCAGTACCGCCGCCAGTCGCACCGCCTGCAGCAGGAGCGACATTTTCAAGGTCTGATGCATCAATTGCAGAAAGTAAATCGTCAAGGCTAACAACAGATCCATCTGACAACGTCAATTGAACTGGAAGTTCACTAGTCGTTGCAATTTTAAAATTCGATAGGGTGATGTCTTCGGAAGCGTCATCAAACTGGATTATTAAATCAGCGCCTTCTTGGACAAACTTGGCACCATCTAGGGAATCTACACTCAATTTTACTGCGGCTGAACTCAACAAATCATACTTGGACATCAACTATACCTCAAAAAACTACATACTGTGCTACGTGCACTAAATCACTAAAGTTGACGAGATATTTATCGATAAAGAAAAATCGCTGCATCCCCCATAAGTATGGAGTATAAAAATATTAATAAACTAATAAAAGTAGTATGCCCTTTGCTGCACCCGATCCCTAAGCACAAAAATACCCGCCGTAAAAATTTCAATCTGCAGCGGGGGGTTTTTTCGAAAAAATAGTTTTATAACTTACGTCACCAAAACCGATACTGATACCCAGGTCATCGAGTTCATCTGATGTCATATTTGTACTTACAGCAACATCGGGAAGCGCATCTCCTGCAATTGAAATGGAGTGTTATTCTAATAAAATTAGTAAACTGAATATTAAATATTAGAAATTTTGCAAGATCTTTCATATGTGGTAATCATTCAAAACGCCGAATAATTATGCCTTATTGTGCGCGTATAAAAGAGAAAAACCGGGAGATACATCCAATGGCGACAATCAGTACGATCAAAAACTTAACCGGATTAGCCCTTGGATTAATGGTCTTAGTCGCTTGCGATGAAGCCTCAGTAATCCCAGAGGCACCCGTTCGGGCAATAAAACCTTTCTATGTAGCCGAGCTTGCTGGCGGTACCATTAGAAGCTTTAACGGCACTGTTGCCTCCTCTGGAACATCAACACTTAGTTTCTCTGTTGGTGGGACCATCAATTCGATTGACGTCAACGCGGGTGATCAAGTTAAAAGCGGACAAATTTTAGCGACGTTGGATAATGCCCCTTATCAATTGGACGTAGACGCGGCAAAATCTCAGCAAAATGCGTCAAAAGCTAATTTGGAAACCCAAAAATCAGACCTAAAGCGACAAAAGGATTTATATGAACGGGGTTGGGTTGCAAAAGTTGTTTATGACCAAGCGTTACTTTCTTATGAATCCGCAAAAGAAGACTTAAACTATAACCAGTCCAAATTAAGCGGCGCCAATCGCAATTTGTCTCGGACAGAGTTATCGGCCCCTTATGACGGCGTTATTGCAACGCGAACGGCTGAACCCTTCACTGAGGTCACTGCTGGAAATCCAATTTTCGAGATTAATGCAAAAGGGGCACTTGAAGTTATCATGTCAATCCCTGACTCGCTCATCTCAAAAATATCCATTGGGCTTCCCGTTAAGGTAACGTCAGATCAAGTTGCAAATTGCGGATGCCAAGGGCGCATTACAGAGATTGGCTCTATAGCGAGTGCCGCCAATGCGGTCACGGTCAAAGCCACACTAAACGCGCCACCAGCAGACCTCCTCCCCGGTGTCAGCACCAGTGTATTTGTTCCAATGGCAATCTCCACTGATACAGACGGATATTTACTGCCATTGAATGCCATCGCTGCCTCTGGTGATAGCGGCGAAGGTTATGTGTTTAAATTTGATCAATCCTCAGGAACTGTCTCCAAAGTCTCTATTAAGGGTCGTGCTGGTCGGGATAATATGATCCAAATCACAGAGGGAATAGCTGCAGGAGACATTATTGCGGCGGCCGGTGTCAGTTTTCTTCGCGATGGCCAAAAGGTCAAGCTGTTGGGCCAATAACCCAACTCAACGACTATTTAGGAGACCATCGTGAACATTACAGAACTTGCAATTCAAAACTCTCGCTTGACCGTTATGGGGATTATCCTTGCAACAGTCTTGGGTATATCAACTTACCTGTCTTACCCAAGTTCAGAAGACCCAACAATCGTTATTAGGAATGCTGTTGTCTCTGCGAAATATCCCGGTATGTCAGCAGAACGCGTTGAAAAGCTGCTCACTGAGCCTTTAGAAAATGCCTTACGCAGTATTGCTGAAATTGACGATATCAAATCGACATCACGGACCGGTTCCACCAGAATAGATGTCACCATTCATGATTGGGTCGATGACTTAGGCCCCGTTTTTCAAGACATCCGGAACAAAGTCAATGACGCGAGAACAGAACTCCCTGCGGATACAAAGGCGCCGTCGGTCAATGATGACTATGGCCTTACAGCAATTGCAACGGTAGCCCTATGGTCTGATGGTTTTACTCTGGCAGAGATGAGAGATGTTGCCCGCGAGCTACGGAAGAAACTCTATACCCTCAGCGGTGTAAAACGAATTGAACTCTATGGTGTTCAGGAGGAGCGTATCTTTCTTGAAATGGATCCCGGCAAACTTGCAAATTTGGGTGTGTCCCCTCAAGAGATATTTGCATCCCTAATCCAACAAAACGTCATCAAGCCAAGTGGAACAATAAATGTCGAAGGAAAGGCGATCGTTCTAGAGCCTACTGGTGACTTCGAAAACTTGGATGATATATCCAACGTTGTATTTTCTATTCCCGGTAATAATCAAGTGGCAAGGCTTGGAGATATTGTCGACGTTTCCCGTGGATACGCTGATCCGCCGCAATCTCCTGTGTTTTTTAATAACCACGCCGCCATAGTATTGTCGATCTCAACTGTACAGGGCACGAACAACGTGGAATTTGGCAAAGACCTTAAATCCATGATCGCCAATATCCAGAACAAACTCCCCATAGGGTTTGTCCTCGACTATGCATCATTTCAGCCCGATTTAATCGAAACCGCCGTCCAAGGGGCTGTCTCAAACGTCTACCAAACACTGGCAATTGTTCTGCTGGTCGTTATGTTATTTTTAGGCTTGAGAACCGGTTTGATTGTCGGCTTCTTTGTGCCAATGACCATGTTAAGCGGCATTATCATTATGCGCCTTCTTGAGATTGAACTCCAGCGCATGTCAATCGCCGCAATGATCATTGCCCTTGGATTATTAGTGGACAACGGGATTGTTGTTGCAGAAGACATCCGTGTCCGTTTCGAAAAAGGCGTCTCCAAAGTTACGGCTGCCAAAGGAGCCGGCAGCGCATTAGCCGTCCCCCTCCTCGTCTCGTCACTCACAACTATATGTGCATTTTTACCCATGCTCATGCTGGAAGGCGGAGCTGGAGATTATGTGAGATCCCTAAGTCAGGTGGTCGCCATTCTCCTTTTGGTCTCTTGGGCTTTATCTATGACTGTGACCCCTGCTATGAGTGTCTGGTTCATGAAAGTCACTCCCAAGCAAAAAAGCGCTGATACTCCCTATAGCGGCTTGATATACCAACTTTATCGGAAGGCCCTCTTTGCTATCTTAAAGGCACGGACAATTTTCATTGTAACTTTGGTTGTTCTGCTCCTCGGATCCCTTAAGGTTTTAACATACGTTCAAACAGAGTTTTTCCCATTGGGAGAGCGTGACCAATTCCTTGTTTATATCGATTTTGAAGCAGGCACGAACGTCCTCGAAGTTCAAACCAAGCTGGCCAAAACAACAAGTTGGCTCGCCAACAAGACTGAAAACCCCGAGATCGCTAGCCACATTGCCTATGTTGGCAGTGGTGGCCCTCGCTTTTTCCTCTCTTTATCTCCAGTGGAATCTGACCCTCACCGGGCGTTCATTCTGGTTAATACGGAAAGAGCTGATCAGGTAAACAGCGTCATAGAACGCACCAATGCGTTTTTGCTCAATAACATGCCCGAGGCCCGGGCGGATGCCAAAAAAATGTGGTTTGGATCCACCGAACCCGGCCAAGTCGAAATAAGAATTATAGGTCCTGACAGCGCTGTTCTTGCCAGTGCATCTGAAACAGTTATAGATGCGTTCCACAAAATTGCAGGGACCACAGGCATCAAACAAGATTGGGAAAACAAAGTCCCCAAATTAATGATTGAAATCGATCAAATAAAGGCCCGCCGAGCCGGAGTCACAACATCTGATATTGCAGATGCCTTAAACGCAACCTTCTCAGGCACATCTTTGAGCGATTACCGTGAGGGCGATAAAACAATACCCATAATCCTACGGGCCACCGACGACATTAGAACCTCACTTCACGGTTTGCGGCAGGTACAGGTTTTCTCTCCGACTGAAAACAAAGCCCTCCTTTTGGAGCAAGTGGCGACAGTTAAAGCACGCTGGCAGTTTGGAAAAATAAAGAGGAAGGATCAGCAACGAACTCTCACTGTCGAAGCGCGAAATCAATTCATTTCATCCAAAGACTTGATGGATAAAATGACCCCTGCCTTAGAGGCCTTAAATTTACCCGCAGGATATAAATGGGAAGTTGGCGGGGAGGTCGAAGATCAAGCGGAGGCAAATGGCAAATTATTTGCCATGCTACCCTTAGCGCTAGCGGCAATCATTATTTTGATTATTGGGCAATTCAACTCGATCCGCCGCGGCGCTATTGTCATCGCAACCATACCGTTGATGATGATCGGCGGTGTAATGGGCCTGGTTATCATGGGCGCGCCGTATGGTTTCATGGTGTTGCTAGGCTTTTTCAGTCTTGCCGGTATATTGATTAACAATGGTATTGTTCTCATTGACCGGATTGAAACCGAAAGAGCCACAGGTTTAGAGCCCCTCGATGCTATTTGGTCGGCGTGCCATGCACGGCTGCGCCCCATTATTATGACGATGCTAACAACTGTCCTTGGCCTGATACCGCTCATCCTGTTTGGCGGAGCGTTATTCTATGGAATGGCAAGCGTAATAGCCTTTGGTCTTATCATCGCAACTGTCATTACATTGGGATTTGTTCCTGTGATGTATACTTTACTATTTAAGGTTCAGACCGACAAACAAACACTAGAAAAGCAACTAGAGGCATGGAGTTAAGTAAAGAAGCCAGATCTCAGCTCCTTTACTTCGCCAGCAATTAGTCCATATGGGGGTTATTAGATTTTCTTATGGAGAGTGCAGAATGAATGAAGGGCTATATAAAGCTGAATTTGAAACACCCTTTGGAAAAGGCACAGCTGTTATCTACCTCCATAATGGGTTATTTCGAGGAGGAAACTCAGCCCTTTTTTATAAGGGGACTTATGAAATAGACGGGAAAACCCTTCATGCTCAAGCCAAAATAAAACGTCATAGTCAGGATCTAAATATAGCATCTGTCTTTGGCATGGATGATATCACAGTTACCGTAGAAGGTGTCATTGAGGGGGATATCATCAATGTTGACGGTTTATCCGACGACGTTCCTGATATGCAAATGCGCGGAAAATTCACGCGCCTATGTGACTAATGACCTCCCCCACAACCGTTAATCGCGAATACGGCTGTAATCTTCTCTTAAGTACCCTCGAGTATCGGAATTAGGCTGCGAAAAATCAAGTTCTTCGGCATCCTCATCTGACTGATACACAGCTGACATAAAAGCGTTCGTTTCATCATCAGAAAATAATTCAGAATGAAGTGAAATACCAATCTCACCTTCGTCAAGTTTGTCCTCATTATCGTTTGCAATTATACCGACGTCATCAATCATAAGAGCACTGATATTATCATTAGCTGGTAAATTAAAAACCAACTCCTCAGCCTCTTGAAACAGCACATCTTGTTCTGATTTTTTGCTTTTAATAATGGTAACCACAGTTATACTCCCTGTTGTAAGCAACGATAAATGAAATTACTTAGTACCTGTCTTTTCCTTCACCCCTTGAAGGTAGGACTCCATGGAATGGCCGAAGGATGACAATGGAATTCGCCGCCCCACATGCACATAGCGTTCTGTGAATTTTTTCTCGCCCTTCTTTACAACACCGCTATATGGATATTTGGTTAATAAGTCATACCTATTCTCGAACCGAAATATACGTGTGGTATTTGCGAGACTGTTTTTAAAAGCAGTGTTCACGACCTTGGGACTTGCGAAACTAACAATACACTCAGCATTGAACATCACTCCCGCAAGAAGTGCAATTGCGCCTCCCTTGGAATGTCCTGTAAAAGTCACGTTTTTACATCCTTTAATACTTTTACAAACATCGTCTTGAATACGAGAGAACGCCTGATGGTATCCCCTATGGACCATCCCCATCGTTCCCCATGGAACTAGATCATTATCCAAATTATCGTAAATATTTCTCATGGGGGCATTACCAAAAACGCTGCCGCGAATGGCAACAACTGCCCTATCGTCTTTTTTACCAATCCAGCAAAATGTCTGGGGGCATCCGATAACATCATATGAAAAACCTAAGCGATTAGCGGCAATTTCAGCGCGCCTTTCCGTAAAATATGCGATTTGTGCGCAATTTGCGATTTCCACAAACCTCATAGATCATCTGCGTTCCTGTTAGCGCCCACGTTTCCAGCGACAACGTTTAAAAATCGTAGAAGAGTGTCTAGCTTCTGCTGACGGGATCTAGACGGATAGTTTGCAGTAATGACCGTTGCTATCAAAACAACAAACGCCAGCCCTTCTGTTGCTATGACAGTCATGTTTGATAACTGCGCCATAAATTGCTGAAACGACACATGGTTCTCCTTTAAGTATTAAATGGTTTGAGAGTTTGCCCAATCCAAGCAGCAAGTGTTGTTAACGCGACAACCAAAGTTCCTGTGATACCAATGACCCGAATGGCTCCCCGTCCCATGCTAACTTGCATGCTCAAGGATTTTACATCGTCGCGGAGTTCAACAAGGTTCAAATGTAGGTTTTCCAAACGAACCCGCATTGCACTGATTTCATTTTCTAAGTCCCCCAAAAGCATCTCCTGTTCTTGATTATTAATCTAACCAACGGCTTGAATTGAAAACCACGTAGAACTATCACTTTCCGCAGATTGATCTGACCCACTATCCTGGAACGCAGCCAACTCAAAATAGTCTCCCGCCGTCACATCTAGGGGCGGTGATGTCAGGTTCATTACCAATTTTGATTGCGCATCATGGACGCAATAAGCCCGGCCAATATAAGTCGCTGACCCATTCTTTAAGAACAACACTTCACGACTATCGCTCAAGTCAGAAACCCAACGAACTTGCCCTTTCAGAATGATTTTGGAAACACCAATGGGGATCGTGAAACGGCTGGGATTGCTGATATCAAAATAGGTTTCAGTGTCATATTCTGGGACGTCCCAGGTGATGGATGTAGCGATACCATCAGGAATGGTGACATTGCTGCTTATATCGGTTAACGCCCCTGAGAATGTTGGAACAAGGCTGGCTGTTGATGTGTCATCAGTGAGGCCCAGAACATTGCTGCCATCACAATAAAGCAACCTGTTTTCACCGTTAAGGATCGGGAAACTGTCCCCTGTTCCAGTCGTGATCGTTAGATTTTCGCCGCATAAGTTTTGGACCATAAAGGGCCGCTTGATTTCCGGCACGGTGGCCGTTACAGCGGAAGGTGCGGCCCCGCTGACCTGATGGAACCAGTTGTTCCGAAAGTCCTCATCCGACACTGAAAAATCACCCAAACTTGCGTCATAATCCAGCTTGCCCTCACATAACGCGGCTTCAAGTACTGCATCTGCATCATTTGATGTGACATATGCACTGGCCTGACTTTCCGCTATTTGCGGCAAATTTAACAACACCACTAAACAATCTCCTTTGTTGTGAAGCCTCGACCTATTGCTTCTGACAGTTGGTAAATCGATAAACTCAAGGAAGGAATTTCAATTTCAGTTAGTTTAAAATCTTCATTAAATTCAATAAGTTCGTAGGTAAAATTTGACATACCGTCGACGTATTTTCTAACGGTTAAACCAGCATATTCAAACACTAATTCATAACGTTCAGAACTCTCCGACAGTGGGATTATGCCGGCCAAACTTCCACCGCCAACACGGGTTCGTCTCACCCAAGAAAGCAGAAGCAAACCAGTTTCTCGTTCCGCTTTTACATGTACTGGCGCATAGGGCATTAAGTCAGTACCAGATAGGCTTTTCCGCTCTGCACTCACCTCTTCAAGGAGTTGACCCGCGCTAACCGCTTTCCAATAATGGGCGGTATTTAAGAATGATAGAGCGGCAACAGCGCTTGATACGCGATCTTGTTCGAGCATGATGACCAAATCACCAACCACATGCCCAGAGCAGGCGCTTTCGGTACCACGGCGGCCGCGCAACAACCCTGACAATTCAGCAAGGCCGTCAGCTCGAATATTCAAATTCGAAAATTGAATAATTTCGCTGCCCACAAGAAGAGCGTTTTTCCCGTTTAACATTTCAAGCTGAGAAATGCTTTCTTGCCGCTCTCCCCCTTGGGCGAAGCGGACTGTTAGGATATTTTCAGTATCCGTTTGCCAAGGGGATGACACATCGGACAATGCATTAGCCGCTACGCCCCACCCGATTGCGTTTGAGGTATAGGCAACCTGATCATATCGGCTCCCTTCGTTTGATGTGAAAAGCGCAGCACTATTCCAATCATCTCCAAAAGAAGATATGCCGAAGTAATATCGGCTTAACGCTCCCGCAGTTGCATCTTCATCCCGTAGCAATGGAATATCCAAAATATGGGATTTGCTAAAGGCAGTTGCGGTAATTACATCATCAGAATAGCCACTACCTTTATCCGCATCCAATGACAGCGAGGACGTCAACATTGACGCACCAACAGTCTCCACATCCAATGAGAAATCTGGCGCAAGGTAGGTTTGATTAAGGCGTCCCTCGTAGGAGGCTCCCGCACCTGTCAACCTAATGACATCGGCAGGATCCAGCGCGAGGTATTTTGTTGGCATACGCAAGGACTGCACATTGCGTTCCGCCCATGCGCCGTATAATGCCTGATAACAAACAGTTTTTGCTGACTGCGACGATAGCGCCATTGGCAGTTTAATGTTCACCTCGTTCCGCCCGTACATGGTCACGTGCGGAGCGTAGCTTCTTTTGGCCGTTTGAGTGCCAATTTGATATCCCGCCTCATACGCCATGTAGGAAAGCGTAATAACACCCGGAAGTTCACTTTCCTGAATACGACTTTGGATGGGTTTTTGCATCAAATCCGTCACCGGAATTTCAAGAACTGGTGATTGATCCAGAGGGCAAAACTTCAGGGAATACCCGCTTTCAGCCAGATTGAAATTACCAGCGAGAAGCAGCGGATCCAACGCATCCTGTATTGTCATCGACCGATTAATAAGATATCCGCCGATATCACCGTTCAGTTCGCTGACATCTACATCGGTATCATCAAGCCCTGCAGCGGCGGTGAGAGATAACACCAGCTCTGAAAATGCGACGTTATCTCCAGTATACCGCCGTAAATATAGTCGCTGAATAGGGGCGTTATTGGGCAAGATGACAATGCTATCTGTTTTTGCGTCATACGAGCCCGTTGCAAAATCTCCGATATCGCCAAACAGCTGCAGATCTACGCGTTCGATTTCCTGCAAATCGTCGCAGGAAATATAAACCAGCCATCTGTCGCTTTCCAAAACAACGAAGCTGTCTCCATCCGATGAATTGGCTATTATTTCATAGTTATTCACATCGCCGTCACGATAGGTAGATATATCTCCACTGATCATCGAAAATTTCATCAGGCGATAATTGTTGAGCAAAACAATTTCTTGAGTTGCACTTAGGTACACCACTGGCTTCGTCACGCAATTTGAAGCCCCGGAATCTGCCGCTACAAGATCTGCGACGGCTATCGTATGCACCGTTGAATTGCCATTAAATTGGATCCCTGCTTCCGATGGAGAAGACCACAGGGAAACTTTAATAATTTCAAGATCAGCGAATGGGTTAATCGCAGCAATTCCCGTCATAATCACCCATGCATTTTCAAACGCGTCACGAACAACACCTGAACACGCGGGGCTATTTGTTCCTGCATAATCGACCATTTCAAGTTGCTCGTCAAAAACAACGACTTGACCAGACTGCTGCGATCCCGCCACTTGGAATTTGGCGCCCGTTATGGTTTCTGATATATCGACAGAATAGGTTACCGCACCTATACCGTCTGGCAGCTCATTTGAAGCCGCGACAGTCATCAGATTTGAATTAAACCGATGGATCTGTCTGCCTGGTAAATTGCCAAATCCGGTTCCAACCCAAAAGTCGCCGTTCCGATCCAAGCATAGCCCCACTTGGGCATCTGCAAGCTCGGGAAAATCAACACCGATTTCAGCTTCCTGTATCACAGTTAGAGTTGATAAATCGATTTTTCGAAACACGTCCCCACCGCCGACAACCTCATAGGAATAAAGAGCGTTTCGAGTCGTATCACGAGCAATCTGGCTTGGAATAAAGGGATAGCTCCCGCCGCTTAACTTTGGATAGTTTGAGAAGGCCGTTTTGGTAATCAGCACTTCAATATTTGGAACTCGATTACCGTAATTGGCAAGGGGCAAGGCATCGAACACCAAATAGCTGATCCCCCGGTACGCTGGGACATTACCAACGCCAAGCTCCGCCTCCATAACACTATCTGCGGTTTGGCTCTCATCACCGTTATAAAATCGGAACCGTATGTCAGCCGCCTTCTTTTCCCCGGCTGATTGAGCATCGTATATCAAAATGCCATCAGCCCAGATTTTTAAAAGCTCGTCAACAACTCCGCTAGAAAATGCAATGGCGAAATTTAAAAAATAACTTTGGGCCGCCTGAACTGCTGTATTAGACGCTCCGCCTTTTCCGCTGATTTGGCTCTCGCCGTTTTCTTCTTGTAGATCACCGGCCCATATTATATTTCCGCCCAGTTTCATGGTCCCAAATAGAGATGGGATTACCGCTCCGTATGAGGCACCGGAAAAATTCAGATCACTCAAAGATGTTGAACTGCTGTCCTGATCGGGAAATAGCATTTTCCCCATGGTTGATCCCGCTGTCCAGCCAGCTCCCGCACCGATACCAGTATAGGAGCCAACCCCAGCGCCAACGACACTAAATGCCAATGTAGCCATCAGGTGATCTCCTTCAATCTATAAATCGCTACGGGTGTGCCGAACGTCTCCAGCTGTTCTTCCACAACCTTTCGCCGCCTTGCATGGGCGTGAATAACCGTCTTCTGGCCGTTATTTAACGCAAGGAAACCGGTATGGATGGGAAAACCGCCGTCTTTAAACAACGCAATATCACCCTGTTGCCAGCTCTCACGGTTTATTGGGTTGAGGGTATTTCCCATAGCCGATACCAGTTCGCTTCCATTTTGGCGTCGCGGGTATCTGCTAACTATTGGGACTTCCAACCCTAAATTTTCGGCAACTTTCAAACAAAGTCCAATACAATCAACACCTTTCTCAAAGCTCCGCCCCTGATGATGCCACCGCACCCCGATCCAGCGGCGTGCTTCTGCAATCACTTGGTTTGCATCAGGCATTTTGCACCTCCAACAAACCATCAAGGCCCGGTACATAAGGGAACCCCCGAAAATTCACCTGATTGACATATCGCTCTTTACAAGATGAAAATCGTTTATCACAACCAGGGTATAATGTGATGCTATCCCCCACAGAAACCTCATAGGGAGCCGCAATGAAAAGCGTTAGCTGTTTGCCAGAGTTTACCCAGCTTTGAATTTCAAGTTTTTGGCCCGCATTGTCTCCGCTCGTAAAATGGAGAATGCCACCATCAAGTTCTCCATCATCCGCGGCATAATTTGTCAGTGTCAAATTACTTCTGCTGGATGTATCGGCAATGACATCCATATTTGCCAAAGCTTCTATATCAAGCATACATCTGGCATCGCCAAGATCGGCCGTGCATTCCGGTGTATAAATCTTCCCTAGATTTCGCTTAAAGGCATTTGATAATCCGCGAAGCTCCGCTTGGAATAAGCCATCAGACCAGCTCACCTCACCTATCCACCCTTTTCGAAGCGGAATACTGCCCATTGAGGCATCTTGCCAATTCAATAGAAAAAAATGAATTTGGGCGAAGTCGTATATGCCCGCTCGCAAATCATTTTCGGTTAGCCAGTCACTGTTTAAGCATCCAGACAAGTCCATTTCATCGGTATCTGTTCCGCTACTTCCTTTAAGTGAACTTCGGTTATACCCGTCACTAGCGCGGTAAAGGTGACCGTTATATGTCAAATCTGCATCATGATCGGTTAGGAAAACCTCTTCCCCGTCTCGCCGTAGGATATACCAACAAGACGCAAGGCTAGTGACTTCACCCTCCAGATGATTTTGGAGTTCTGGCGTCAGTGTTTTCATTGCCGGATCTCCACCAATTTGACGCTTTGCCACTGGTGTATATCCGGACCGGGTATGCTGACCTCCATCAGATCACTATCAAACCGGACAGGGACATCAAATTCGCAGTTAACGCTAATCACTTTTCCGTCTTCTGGCGCATCTGTAAAAGTGATCAGTCCTGTATTCACATCCACAGACCAATTACCAAACTGCGCAGCATCATCTAAAAACACTGTCACGGTATTTTCAGATATTTTATGAACTGGGCGTTCGTAACGTAAAGAGATTGCGATCGGATCTTGATATACCTTTTTGACTTGAAAGACTTTCTCAACTCCGTCAGCGATTGAAATTTCACCATCTTTGATTTTATAGTCTGAGAAATCCTTCAAACGAAAACCATAAGCCCGGCCGCGCCTCGCATGAAAAAAGGCAAGCAATTCTTCCCATTCACTTCCCCGGCTGGGCGCGATGTCAGCCTGATACTCTCTGCGGGCTGCAGACCAGTTAATATTCCGTTGCTCATGCCCCGAATTTAAGGTCTGGACTGTGGTTGAAAATCTGGGCCCACCCATGGCGCCATATGAAATACAGGTTGGAAATCTAATTTCGTGGAAGCTCATATAAATCACCCATTTCGTTTCAATAATCGCTGCGCACTCATCAAGGCTTCACTTTGGATTTGTGATTGTGACCGCCGGAAACCTTCAGCGTCAGGAGTGTTTATTTGAAAGTTCATATTGATGGTTTGAGATTGAGAAGGGTTTGATCCCACTTTTTGCTGAGCTGGAGTTTCAATATTGACCCGCTCTCCCCGGGACAAGCGTAGCCCCACGAGGTTCCGGTCCCGTCCAGCCGCACCGCCAACAGTGAATTGTCCGCCGGATGCAAAACCCGGGAACAAATTAGTCAAAAAACTCCCCGCGCCGCCCGCCATAGACGAGAGAATATCCCCAGTACCCGGAGATTTCTTTCCTGTGAAGTATGAGTTTCCTAATCCAAGCAGGTCATCCTCAAGAGATTTCAACACAGTTTTCGCCTGCTCTCCACCAAAGACAAACTGATCAAAGGCAGATCCCAGCACATCACTTAAATTGCTGGCAACGCTATTCCCAAGTCCTGCAAGTTCCCCAAGTTGAGATTTTGCCCCCTTAAACACACTTGCATATAACCCCCCATCCGATTTAGAGGCTGCGTTGTTTAATTTCAGTGACCGAAACTCCTTCCGAAGATCTTTGGTTGCGGCGGAAATACGATCAAAATTGTCCATCACTTGATCAAACCCAATTGACTGTATTTCAATACCTAAAACACCCAGATCTGTTTCCATTGCAAACCCTCACATTAAGATTGATTGTTGTTCCAAAGTACGGACAGCGAGACCAATGCCTGAATTTCCCAAGGCTTAGGATCAATCCCGAACAAAGCCGCCACGTCTTGTCGCCAGCCCCCCGAGGTCGGTAGTTTTGCGCCATAACTGGGGAGAAGGGCGACAAACCAATCCCACACATGCGTCATGCAAGACGGCAGCGACGTGACGGTCCTATTATTTGGTGATTTTCCCATTGATTTTTCGATTTGACGCAAGGCCTTTGCCTGCGTTATACCGCGATCATTCACGTGTTTTTCTAGACGAAACTGATTATCAGCCCAGAACAATAAATGCGCGATCATATGGGCAAAAAATGGCCTCTATCCTCCACGAATTGTGTCACTTGCTCGCGGATCCAGATTTGCTCCCGGAAGATTTTTTCTGCATTCGACGGAGTGCATTGTAACGCTTGCCCATGATAGCTGACATTTTCCCAGCTCAAGGTAGCGGCAACCAAACGCTCCAAGTGTCGGTTTTCCAGCTCTTCAGCTGTCAGGTCGGCTTTAGCATCCGTTATTTGTTGATCAATTTGACGACGAACCACTTGTCGGTAAGACGGTGCATCAGTTCCCCTCAACCACAGACTTACGCCTAAGATCTCATGACTTACTGGGTGACGGAGCTCAAGTTTTGCCCCTTTTTCTGCACAAGTTCCCACATCAAGTTCTGCAATATCAAACATAGCTTGAGACATGCTCGCTCCTTAAGTTGCTGTTCTGGTGATTTTGAGATTGGTGCCCGCGCTTTCGTCGTAAAGGGCGGCAAAAGGTAGATTTATGGTTACAACCTTATCGCCTTTCACAGGCATATCTGCTCCGGTATATAGAATTTTTGGGATTAAGATTGTGTAACTTCCACCGATACCACTCAAACTAATTTCAAGACTGCTTTCATCAGCATTTATGAATTTTTCAATCAGTGCATTGTTTTCAAAGTAGGCGACAAGCTCTCCGCTCACCCTTGATCTACCGGGAACAATGGTTTCGGCTTTATCACTTCCTAAAACGAATGTGCTTTCAGCCCCATTTTCAACCTTCAAATCAATGCCTGCTACATGGGCGAGAACGGTCCCCCCCTCACTAACAGTTCCCATAAAACTGTCTATTGGAGCCGTATTTGATACTTCCAAAGGGCTGGCATCAGATGGCGAGGCAGCTGTATCCATACCTTTTCCAATGACAGAAAAGCGGCCTGCGACAAGGCTTTCTGGTTGAATGGAAAGATTAAGCTCATCGACAACACATCCCGTAAATGTTTGAAACTGCGAGATATCATTGAAGCCCCGCTCAAACGTCAGGCTTTTCTGGATTGTCCCTGATTTAAGGACATCGCTATTCCAATCTCCATACAGGGCCGCCGCTAAAATATCATCGTGGGATCCAAAACTTAACTCAAAGTCCACATCACCGGTTACCGACTGGAGGCTGTGGATCACATGCCCCATCTGACGATCATTCCGGATTTCATCACTTTGGATTGTTTTCTTTGACAGTGATATCTCACAGCCCGTATGGCGCAATCGCGACAAGGACGGACTGGCCGGAGTATCACCAAAAATTTCTTCCACAACATAAGTAAGGCTATGTCTCGATTGGACGGAAAAAGTCATTTATTTCTCCTAAAAATAGCAACGCCAAGATATCGTTACTGGAATATTTGTGTGGGTTAATGTTGTTTTGTTCGGTCCAACTTCCACCTTTTCAAGATGAACTTCGTGCCCATCAAAAACCAAAACCTGCCCATGCTTAAAATGGGTACAAAGAGCGTCGATTTCGATCATTGCCCCGTGGTCTGTTGTTTCGTGAACAGTTAGTTTTAAAGACCCACGATGCTCTTTTGGCAAATCCGGTCCCAATAAAACTGTTTTCGATTTCCCAGGTATGAACACTGAAGCAATGTAAGCGTCCTCATGAGCCGGTGTGTGAGGATGATCAAAAAAGACTGCTCGGTCAGCGGCCACACCTTGAAGATGCGTTTCGAGGGCCGCTTTTGTCTTTAGGTAACTCATTGATACCATACCTCAAACAAGACACCTGCTCCGTTGTCGAGAGAAGCCACCTGCTGTAATGTGAAACGGGTACCATCAATTTCCAACAGATCGCCGGGCACTGGTATGCAATCCTCACACTGAAGAAATGAGACGTTATAGGATTTATCTATAACCGGCCCTGTTTCCAAAAATGATTTCCCCTTGGGAGATTGCATCTTCAATAGGTTCACCGAAAGACGCGTTTCGCTGATAACTTCGGGAAGCCCCGGCGTATGGACGTCTACTGATGTTCGGATGATGCTGACGGGGATAACCATATCGCCAGCATTGGCAAAGACATTCCCCACGACCCGTTTAATGGTTTCACGCTTCATATTATCCTCGCATGATTTCAGGAGACTGCACACGCGCGCCAATTTGCATCAACAATTTGAAAACAAAGCTCGGCCTTCGCCCATTGCCAGAATAAACAAGCTCCAATGAGCCGATTTTTTCTTTCATGATCTGCCTGTTATCGAGGGGATTTTGCGGGTTTTCCAAAAGAGATGACGCAAGTTCCAGAACGGCTGTTGTAAGGGCATAGGGAAGCCCTGACAGGATCCGACCATCTTTATCTTTCACGCCAGAGCGCGGCCATTTCAAACCTTGGGCATATGAGAAAGGGAATCCAGAGTAGTCGTAAAAATCCACATAGGCACTTGCCTGTTTAAGTGCATTTTCCCGTTGCCCCGTACTGGCACTTTCCCAAGAACCAACAGATAAGGCTGTATAATGCGTATCTGCCTCATCTAACGAGATATAACTGAGCGCGCCGACGACACCAGCTCCTGTTTCAACAATTAGGGTCATGATTTGAGTTCCTGCATCAACAGTTGAGGAAAAAGGAGAGGAGATAATTTACTCCTCTCCAAGTCGCTAGCCGGCCAAACGAATTGCCAATTCAGGACGCACAAGTTTCACACCCCAAAGCAGATCAAATTCCCAAACTACCTGTTTATATTGGCGGCTGACTTCCAACCGTAACGACAAACCTGTTTGTGGGTCAGTCATGGACATAATTTGGCTACCAAGACCGTCCCCAACTGTACTTTGGACCAACGGTCTATTGGCGAATGCAAAAGCATCGCGGTTAAAAACAAGGTTCACTTCATGGCTGCCCACAAACGTCAATTCGTCAGCATCAGCAACATCAGCGACAAGCGCTGGTGAGATGATCATCGTATAGACTCCACCACTTAGATCTGTGGCTGAATTCACGACATATTGCTGCGCTCCTCCTCCAATAGTGAAGACATCTCCTTCAATAGGGCTCGCTGAAAATCCGTCTGCTTTCAAGGTTTTACCTGATGATCCTGAGATATCAACTTGGATACTCCCAGAAGTAGCCGCACCGGTTTCATGTCTCATGACATGATCATCACTAAACCAGTTGATACCGAACTTACGGCCGATTTCACCTTCGATTTTTACGGAATTGTTGCCGGTTTTATCCACATCAGAAAATGATGCGAGGTCCAACGCATTTGCTTCCGCATCAAAGTTGAGAACGCCATAGCGGTTCTCTTTTGGTGCCCTTTGTTTAAGCAACATTTTACGAGCTGCAGTGGCATCGGTTGAATCTATCTCAAACGGCGTTGTGCCTGCTGCGCCAACGACACCATAAATGCCTTTATATTGATTGTGAATGGTCTCGTTCACTGCATTGGCAAGCGCTCTGACAGCGGAACCCACTTGCATAGGAATGAAGTTCTCATGAGAGGATATCTCCATCATTTCCTTGTCGGTTAGATGGAAACTGGATTTCTTCCAATTATTAAGCTCGATTTGTATTTTTTCCATTTCAGAAGACGAAGATTCTGGAGGAACGCTCCCGGGCGTGACATCAGATGCCACCAGATCCGCTGGTAGTGGCACATCAATAGTGTCGCCTTTTTCTGCTGCTTCTGCACTAAAGCTACCATTTACTAATCGAGGCATGATGGCCTGTTCACGTAAAGACATTAGGCCACGCGCAAGGATTTTCGGCATAACTGCCGACACATCGTTCGTCATAGGTTTCTTCTCCGAAGATATTTAGCTGGGAAAGTTTGTAGGTTTGGGCGCCGCCCCTCTACCTACATAGATACGGTTATTTTACCGGCGGCGATTTCTTCAATCTTTGAATTGATCGACTTTTGATCTGTAGGATTTAGGTGGCGAGAGTTTCGCCCGCTTTGTACTGGGCTCATGCCGCCGCCAGTTACAGGGTTCGTATTGAACGCTGCTGAGAACGACGGGTCATCTTTCAGTTTAAGCACAAGATCTTCAACTGAAATAGGAAGCGTATCGCGATCCCCATCCACGATTTCTTTAGTTTCTTTAACTTGAACTTGACGCACGCCGTCAACGTTTAAAATTTCCAGAAAATTTAAAACATGTGGCTTTAAAAGCGCAATATTTCCTTTGGCTTTTGCGATGGCTTGGGTCGCTTTTTCTTCCATCATGTAAGTGCCATTTATTATGGATAAGGCTGATACTTCCTGATCTCGTGTTTCAAGTTGGCTGCCTAAATCACCAAGTTGTGTATTCAGGCTTTTTAATTTTTGCTCCAACTCATGGGACGTTTCAGCGTGTTCCCGGAAGCCTAGCAACGATTGCTGCAAGGCTCCATTTTCTTGCGTCAGTGTTTCAATAATTTTGTCATCCGTATCGGCTGTGAATTTCACTGCCAATTCTTCAATTAAAGAGCATCCTTCTTCAGTTGTCACATATAGGTTTTGAAAATTATCTGGAACATCATTTACGTGTTTTACATGAACGGGAAAATCAAACATATTAATCCTTTCATAAACAGTCGTTTATTTGAAACAGCCATTAAAGTGACCTAGCGCTCTCAAACCCCTGGAGCGTTAAAGGCAAGGCTATCACTTACAATTCCGCGAGATATGACTTCTTTTTGGATATCCTGTTGGCTAATGACACCTGCTTTCCAAAGGGCGAGCAGGTCATTAATACCAGACGCATCTGTTCCGTTTTCGACATTAGAAAACTGCATCTTTAGAGCCCCGAAATGCTCAACACCACTCCACTTTGCAAACAACCGCAGCACTGAATTGAGACTGTCTTCCAATTCAGCTGTCATGGCTGCAATCGGGCTTAACGCATCATTGGCATCAATGAGCCGGCCGGTCGCTGTTTCACTTCCCTGACCTTGTTCAAATTGAAGACCAAACAGGCGGATATTTTTTTCTAAATCAGCAAGCTCTCGTGCCCCGGCTTCAAGGGCCGCACCAGAACTTTCCACATAATAATATTTTCCATCAGGATCTGAAGTTGTCAGCACTTTATTTGGCCCAACTTCAATAGGACCGTCAATTTCCGGATCATACCCAGAGGCTGCCAATATAGGAAAGGATGCGACGTTTAACGCATTCCGTTGATCTGACCGAATTTGATAATGCTCCAAGTTCAAATAAGCGAGGTCCTCCAATGGCGGAACAGCTTCCATATATCCCGTTCGATTGGAATATAGCGTTACCAGTGGGATCTCCCCGAGGCTATTTGCGCCATCATCGATGGTCTGCCAATCGCCCTTTTCAGTTTCTTCAAGCAAAAACCAATGATTGGGTTCAAGCACCCTAATACGCTCTCTATTTTCTTCACTAAAGCCTTGATAATCACGGTTCTTTTCCCGAATTCGAACTTGAGACAATTTCGGAACAGCCGATCCCTCCTCCCACTGAACTGCGATGACCTGTTCCGCGGGAATATGAACTGCATAGGGACGAATAATGCTCTCGTTTCCCTGTGCCGTTTTATTTTGATCCGGAAAATCCACTAGCACATATGATAGCCCTGAGACGAGAGCATCTTCAAACCAGCTTTGCGCGAAGGCATTTAGGCCGCGCCCCATCAGATCAATATTCTTAAAATTATTTTGAATAGATGAAGGTAGATCGGTGCTCGGCATTACCGGGTTTGCGAATACTCGTCCTACAATCTTTTGAACAGTCCGTCGATAGTAGTTTCGAAGAACTGCTCGTTTGGCCCGTTCGTTATATACAGCAGGGTTTTCTGCAGGATGCCGTGGAAGATAAACATTGCCTGCTTTTTTCATTGCAGGTGTGCCCCCCATCAATGCGCGTGGTAGTGCCCATTTAGCAGCCATTTCATCGTAACTTGTGGAAGTTATTGATGGATCTATCATGAATACATTTCCCGTTGTGATGTTCGTTTTCTGTCCCGAAGAGCGTTAAAGGCGTCAACAACTGCATCTACTTGATCGTCGTACCGGCCGTTTGGAAAAGCCTGTAATTCGTTTAAAAAGGCGTCATTCCAGTTCCCTTTTATCAAAAACACATTTCCGCTTTCAACTTGCGATGAAAAAGCTGCGGCTCTCGTAACCTTACTTCCCGTTACAGGCTTGGCTGTCACCCGGTATCCACTGAGCAATCGCGTCAATGATTGGGCTTGCGCCTTCCCTGCCTGACCCGGATCTTGCGGCAGGGCAATCGACACAGAAGTACCATCCAACGCCGCCAACCGGGACATTCTCTCTTCTACTTCCCGTGGGGATCCTTTAAACCGTTCAACATGTTCAACATAATATCTCCCTGATTTATCGACACTTACGCGGACGCCAACACTAAAATCTCCCGTTGTCTTTTTTTCATCTAAAGTACCGGTAGCTGCCAAATCCCAGCCGCGAACCGAATTCACTGTTTCTGGTGCAACTCCCACCACAGGAAACCAGCTTGGCTGAAAATACAGGCCGCCAGCGGGCCGAATGTTCCAGTTTCCGTTTAAAAGTCGTTCCCGTTCTACTTGATCAAGGGCCGCTAAATTGGATTTGTAGCCTTTGTCTTTCAATAACAAAATTTTGTTATCATCTATGGATGCGGCAACGAAAGTCAGAGATTTGGGAATTTGATCTGTCTGCAGTTTTGTCAACGCGTCTGATTTACTTTGCCAATTCAACTCATCTCCATCTCGAAAGAACCACCGCAGCACCCCTGACCGATCACCCTCTGCCAGACCTGTTTTTGGATTGATCCACCAACTAACCAGAGGCGCAACCCAACTATCTGCATCTGGGTTACATGTAGCCCGTACATATGGAGAAATACCGGATGTGGATCGATTACGACTTAACAGATAAAAGAACTGTTTTTCCGTAAAATGAGTAAGTTCATCAAAGCCCAAATAGGTAATTTCAGTCCCTTGCCAGTCATATCGGTTCTTTTCATGTTCCATGTAACCAAAGCTGATAGTTGCGCCAGACGGAAAACGCCACAAAAGATCGGTTTCTTTGGCTTCTCCACCGACTTTTCCGTAAAGTTGCCGTGACGTATCCCAGAGACCACCTTCGTTCCGTATTTGCTTACTTGTTCTGCGAAAGATGACAGCTCTAAATTTCGGATTATGAATATGTCTAAGTGGTTCCAGTAAAAGCGCATAACTTTTACCGCCCCCCGCAGCTCCGCCGTAAATAGCAATGTCTGCATTTGAAGCCAGAAAAATTTCCTGGGGTCCACTTTGTGGTTTAAGGGCGACCATTCTCAGGCAAGTAAACCTTAGCCCGGAACAATGATTTTTTCGATTTTTCGCCTTTATCGAATTTTGAACTTCCGTAGAAATTGGGTGCGAAATGCTCCATCAACCATTTGCGCGTATCAATTCGAAGCTTGGAGCGAGCGACATTCTCTCTGCAATCGGTTTTAATATCTTCAAGGTTTTCATTTTTATCAGTATTGTCGGCGATCTGTACGATTTCTCCGGCAAACAGGTCTGCTAAAAAATGACGAACTTTTTTTTCGTCTTTCTTTTTGAATGCAACCCCTCTTAGAGCCAGCAAATTCTTCAAATAATTTGGTTCTTTCACCTTATCTAGAAACGCAAAATTTACATTGCTACCCAGTATTTGATTACTAATAGCCTGACGAATGCTTTCAAACGCATCGCCATTTTTCAAAAAATTCATAATATTACCTCTTCTACCAAAAGGTGTAAAAGATACACAGAGATCAGATTATATGGAGGGTGCAAAATTATCGAAATATCATTTGTTGGTTTAGTTTAAAATATACACATATGGTACAGGCCATTGATATAAAACATTTATTCAATGGAAAACTAACTAACGATCACAAAAAAAGGGCTAATGGCACATCAAAATGCTCAAGCCCTATTCCAATTTATGAGAGCAATAATACACAATCAGAACAGATATGTCAATTAGTTTTCTATATTATGGTGTATTTTGAAAGTCATTTGTGTAAAGATCCAAGGAAGTCATCAAATTTTTCCTTGCAAAACCGTTGTACTTTTTGAGAGATTTGTCCACGGATTGTAAGCTTTTTCCAAAACTCAAAATCTCTTCTACTGCACTAACTGACAAACCATGACCAAGAGCGACTTTCATCCAGTCTTCAAAGCGTGATAGCAAATCCATTTTTTCTTCTTCAGAAACAAATTCTCGCCAGATCCCACCATTCAGCGTTTGTATTTTCACGCTATTTTGATCAAAATACAATTGAAATCCAAGGTATAGATTGTTAGCTGTTTTCAGTTGCTCTCTCGTCAAAAAGTTCGATAAATAGACGAATTTTCCGACAATAATATCTGATGTTTTTTCAGGCAACTCTTTCGCTAAACGCCGATCTAGCTCTGGAGGAGGGAAATTGTCATTTGCAGGTTCGTTAATATGAAAGTGCCTCCCCGTATTGATCGACGCATTAATAGAATAATTTTGACTTACAGGCATAAAATTTCCTTCTCTTCAATCATAACAAGAATCATCATTATATAAATACTTATTTTGCACCGAATTCATCCAACATCGCTGAACTTAAAAATATTTTTATTGCCAAAAACCAGGAAAATACCAGAACATAGAATGTTTTACTGAGAAACCCCCAACATCTGAGCCAGTTTTATTCTGCAGAAAAATATACATTATGTTTTCATAATTAGTTCTCTATTCTACCTATAAGATATTTTAGAAATAACTAACCGTCAACAGTTTTTACGATTTTCGTAATTTAGCCATACGTAATTAGAAAAGAAGATAGCCCTATGGAACGACTTTGGATTGAAGAAAAACTGACTTCCATAAATAAGAAGAAAGGAGACTTAGCCGAGGCTCTTGATCTCCCTCCCTCACGTATTTCTGAATTAATTAAGGGAAAACGGCGAGTTCAAAGCAAGGAAATCACGCTGCTGTCCAAATTTCTTGAAATGGACGTCAACACAACCGTGTCCTTACTCAATATGGAACCTGCTACAAACGACTATTCCCGTAATACTAAAACAGAGTGCATTACTGTTATTGGAAAATTACTAAAACCAAAAATCGGGTATCTGCTCTGGCCGATGGCGCAACAGTATTCCATCACGTTGCCCAAACAGGCTATCTATGCAAATTTGGAAAAATTCGCGCTAGAAGAGATAACACAACCTTTTTCAACGATGACACTGCATATCTGTATATCTTGCGATGACATGCTGTTGGTAAATGAAGTTCTAACAACAAACGATACAGAGCCTAAACATTCTACTCTGCGGTATGACACGATTTTCTCCAATCCTCCCCTATCAAACGTCGCTGTAATAGCCAGTTATCGCCAATCTTAAGCCGTGTTGCTCACCTGCGGTAAAAAATTGCCGTATCTGTCACAGTTTAGTGTCTTTTTTCACCTCTCGACTTGAAGCTAAATGGGGAATTGTCTAAATTACAAATCAGAAGGTGTATTTAAACTTATTCACAGAGATCCTCATGACCATACGAAAAAATTTTATCGATACTATCGGCAACACTCCTCTCATCAGATTGACGGCAGCATCAGAGGAGACTGGATGTGAAATCTATGGGAAAGCGGAGTTTTTAAACCCTGGTGGATCTGTAAAGGACCGTGCAGCGCTTGCTATTATTGAGGATGCTGAAGAAAAGGGTCTTCTTAAAAAAGGCGGCGTAATTGTCGAAGGGACAGCTGGTAATACTGGCATTGGTCTAGCTCTTGTGGGAAATGCAAAAGGCTACCGCACAGTAATTGTCATGCCTGAAACCCAAACAGACGAAAAAAAAGCACTCCTCAGTTTCTGCGGCGCCGATCTGCGTCTTGTTCCAGCTAAACCCTATAAAGACCCAGATAATTACATAAAATATTCTGGCAGGCTCGCCGAAGAACTATCCAAGTCAGAGCCAAACGGTGCAATTTGGGCAAATCAGTTCGACAATGTTGCCAATAAAAACGGCCATTACAAAACAACAGGCCCAGAGATTTGGGATCAAACAGATGGTAAAATTGACGGCTTTATCTGCGCTGTTGGCAGCGGCGGAACCCTGTCGGGCATCTCTGATGCGCTTCGGGAACGCAATAAGAATGTCCGTATTGGTATCGCTGATCCAATGGGTGCTGCGCTATATAACTATTACAAAAATGGTGAATTAAAATCTGAAGGTAGCTCCATCTCAGAAGGAATTGGTCAAGGCCGCATCACTGAAAACCTCAAAGGCCTTGAGGTTGATTTCCCGTATCAAATCTCTGATGCCGAAGCATTAACCGTATTATACGATCTCAATATCCATGAAGGACTGCAACTGGGATTATCTTCAGGGGTAAATGTCGCCGGCGCCGTTCGATTGGCAAAAGAAATGGGCCCAGGCCATACAATCGTAACTGTCTTATGTGATACGGCTCAAAAGTACTTTAGCAAGCTTATGGATGTTGATATGCTAAAAGAAAAAGACCTACCCATTGCTCCCTGGCTTAAAGGGAGCTAATTTACAAAGCCGGAGCCTGAACAAATGACAATCGCCCTGTTTAGAGACGATTCTTACCAAACCTCCTGTACAGCAACTGTTACTGCCGTTACGGAAAAAAATGGGATTATCCTGGATCAAACCGTGTTTTATCCAACAGGCGGTGGTCAGCCGGGTGACACAGGAACAATGGTGTTGTCTAATGGCACATCTGTTCAAATTGTCACCACCGTGAAAGGCGATCATCCTGATGAGATTGTTCATGTTGCGGCGGAAAACACCCCTCTGCCCACGGTCGGTGACCAAGTCACGGTCGAGATAGATTGGAACAAACGCTACCGGTTAATGCGAATGCACAGTTGCCTTCACTTGTTAACAGCAGCGATGCCCTATCCCGTTACCGGCGGGCAAGTCTCAGATGGTAAGGGTCGGCTTGATTTCGATTTACCAGAGGCAACGCTAGATAAAACTGAAATAACAGAAAAATTAAACGCCCTTATCGCGCAAGACCTCACAATTACCTCAGACTGGATCAGCGAAGAGGAACTTGACGCTAAACCTGAGTTGGTCAAAACCATGAGCGTCAAACCACCAAGAGGCAACGGTGAAATACGCCTCATCAAGATACAGGAAACAGATTTACAGCCATGCGGCGGAACACATATTCGCAAGACATCCGAAATTGGACCCGTACTTGTTCGAAAAATTGAAAAAAAGGGTCGTCAAAACCGCCGCGTATCTCTTATCTTTGATGAATAAGTAAATTATCTAACATCCATAGAGAGTTCACATGTCTTACGCCAACCCAACATCGCTTGTCTCCACCGAATGGTTGAGCCAACATTTGTCTGCCCCTGATATTCGCGTTGTCGATGCGTCATGGTATTTACCCAACGAAAATCGCAATCCGAAAGCAGAGTTTTCTGAGGCTCATATCCCGGGAGCTGTTTTCTTTGACATCGATGATATTGCTGATTCCGACACCGACCTTCCTCATATGGTTCCGTCTCCAGAAAAATTCTCTAGCCGAATGCGGAAATTGGGACTTGGTGATGGCAACCGAATTGTTGTGTACGATGGGTCTGGTATTAGAAGCGCCGCACGCGCGTGGTGGATGATCCGCTTGTTTGGACATGACGATGTATCCATCCTAGATGGCGGCCTCGTAAAATGGCAAGCTGAAGGCAGGACAATCAGTGATTTACCGACCCCTGC
>Ga0209826_1000463_pt1 | contig 29445 bp, 16 predicted proteins | sample GOMGulsemesocosm_5_FD_184637 | JGI IMG/M metagenome (GOLD analysis project Ga0209826, IMG submission 184637) | Methane-oxidizing microbial communities from mesocosms in the Gulf of Mexico - GOM15C Gulf of Mexico (SPAdes) (version 2) | ecosystem: Environmental > Aquatic > Marine > Cold seeps... | reverse complement strand
GCATCAATGACTTCTAGATTGTCTATTTTACTGGCTATTGCTACGCTGTGACTGTCTGTCCCTGTAAAGTCATAGTCATTGGCCTGTATAAATAACCAGTCTGTCCCGCCTTTCCCATCCAGTGAACTGAACTCCAGGTCGGGTGCAAAGAAATTGTTGTCGTTATTATCACCATTAAAAAAAACACCAGGGGTAGTCGCTAGGTTTTTTTGAACATTTAAAGTCTGGCTATTATCCAGGCTCTTATATTGATAAAGCGTTTCACCAAATGCTGTCACTTCACCATAATAATTCCAGTTTGTCGTATCTTGCAAAATGACATGATCAATTCCACTTTCACCTAATAAAGTGAGTTGATTATTGGCATCTGTCACGGCTGAGATAACGCTACTATTTACCGTCATGGTCGTTGCGCCGCTATGGCCGTTGCCATCTATCACTTCTATATTATTTATTTTTGCTGCAATACCTGCCAGGGTGTAATCTTGAGTTGCGCTATCGACTCGAAGGGTATCAGTTCCCGCTCCGCCCTCAATACCATCAAAACTCATTGAGAAGACTTTTAGTCCATCATCTCCATCCCAGCCTCGATAGTACTCACCCAAAGTAGAAGCCAGTTCGGTCTGTATATTTAAGGTGACCTGTTCATCACCTGCTGCTACCGATCCGGGTTTATATTGATATTGTTTGAAATTATAGCTATTGAGTCCGCCACTCCCTGCAATTTCACCTAAGTAATGCCAGTTTGTGGCAATATCACTGAGGTTAACCGTATCGATACTGTCGCCTATAAGACTTAAAGTATTATTACTATCTGTTGCACCTCGGGTAAAGGCCAGGTCGAGAGTCACACTGTCATTTGAAATACCTGTCACGCCATCATCTGAATTGACAATAAAGTAGCTATTACTAAAGTTAATAATTTCAACATTGCTTAAGTCACTCCCTTCACCTGTAAAATCTTGCGTTTTACTGGCTAAGCCACTATTCATTTCCAGAGTATCTATCCCAGCACCAAAATCAACCGAGCCAAACTGAGTGTCGGGAAGTTCATAAGCTTCATCACCAGCCGTGCCACTCCAATACCAATCTGGGTGATCAAGAATATCTGCGGACATATTAAGATAGTAGTTTTCGCCTCCAGTGTCAGATTGAAACTGATAGAGAATATTGCCATATTGAGAGCGGGTAGAACTTATCGTTTTAAAAGAACCTCCAGTTGTTCCTGTATTCGCATTTACAATCGCAAGCGTTTTTCCCCCTAAATCTATAAAGCCATTATATTGCCAAAGTGATTCATCCGTAAGACTCACAGTATCAAAACTATCCCCTGCTACTGATAAAGTCCAACGATCTGTATTTAGATCAACTGTATAGGTACCATCTCCATTATCAGTGACCGTTTTCATTTCTTCAGTCATTGATTTTAAGGCTGTTTTATTTAAAACCACAGTATTAGTGCCATAACCTCTAGCCTCTAAAATTTCAACATTCTGTATTTTTAAATAATTGTCATTTGTTACTAAATCGTAATCACCATTACCATTAATAGGGTCATTTTTATTATAAAAGCTTAAGGTATCAATATCTTCAGATCCAGAATCAAGAAACACAAAATCAGTATCTCCTGCACCGCTTACTGCATAATGTTTATCAATACTGCTAGAACCATTTATTTGATAACGCGTAATATTGGTATTATCTACAACTGGAATTTCTGAGCCATGCCTATAAACAGGTGTATAAAAATTTCCTTTTTGTGAGTTTGGATCTGTTGATCCATCAACAAAAAAATTAATCGATAAATTATTCAGATTAACCGAAGAAAAGGTCTCCCCATTAGTATCTAAATCATTGGTATCCGCTTTAATTAAGGTCGCTTGAGAAATAACTCTGTTTTGTTTATCGACAATAGTCAAAAAATCCAATAAGTTATCAAGGGCTAAAGGATCGGGGGAATACCAGCCGGCAACAATCCCGCCATCAGCACTCACTGCTGAATTATTATTAATTGCAGCAGCAACTTCTTCCCCTGAATTGGTCGCAGATAAATCAATATCAAACGAAGGGCCACCACTTAATGAAAGGGTAAATCTATTCGCTTCAGTAATATCATCAATTGCATCAAATTGCACGACAGTAACCGTTGAATTACCTGCAATACTTTGACTGACTGTTTGAGAAAATGATCCCTCTTTATACTTATGGATCCAGTTATCATTATCACTAAAGTCTATCGAGTCAGAAGCAAAAGAATCTGATGTTAAAGATTCTATATTAACGATAGTAGTCCAAACAGTTCCCGCTGTTACATTACCTGCATTTGGATTTGGAGCTGTCATTAAGTCAATGTTTAAATCAACAACTGAAGTTGAATAGAGACCATCAATATTTATCGTATGAGTAAACCCTGGCGGAGACACAATAGCCGCTGAAAATGCATCAGATGGAGGTGCGACCGAATTTGTATTAAAACTATTTAAAGAGCCATCAACAGCACTCCCTGTACTATCAGCACCCAGACTACCAGACACAGATGAGCTTTCGCCTGTACCAGCTAATCCATCGACACTTGCCCGGGAAACTAAGGTCCCAGAATCACCAGAAACAGAACTTAAACCAGAATCTGGCGTACCTATGGTACCAACCGCATTGCCAATTCTGGAAATTAATACGGGGCCAGGGTCCACGAAAGTTGAGCCAATTTCACCAGAAGATGCATCATTTATGGGCGATTCATTTGCACCTAATATCTCCACACCTTGAATCAATCCACCGTATGTTCCAGAAAAATCAAGCTGAGCAAGGGTAAGCTCCTCTCCTTCAATAAGCGTATCTGATTCAACCACAAGTTCAGAAAACTGCTCATCACTGGTTTCCTCTCCTTCCTCTTGAGGTTCTTTTGTTGTATTTTGTTGGGAACGGAGAGTTTCCAAGTCATCAACATTAGTAAGCGTACTTAATAACATCGAATCAAAATTTGATGACTTTAAGTCAGTCGAATCATTTCCAAGAACGTCTAAAAAAGTGTCTACTTGTTCAGAACTCAGATAATAAACACTAGACTCAGTGAGACCTAGCTCTACTGGTAAGCCTGACTCTGGGGAATAATAAAAAAAATAATCGGCAGACTCAGTAAAAAAATCTGCGAGCAAAATAGCACTCTCACCATTCACTTTAATAAAAAGAGCACTACCATATTGAAAGAACTCAGCATTTTGCAGTAACTCTAATGAAAAGTTTTTCTTATCATTCAATCCTAATAAATTAACAATATCTTTTATTGAATGTTCAACTAACTGTTGCTTCATCGTCTTCTTTCACCTGTTTTCAGGATAAATTCTGCTACATTAAGTTAAGCTCTATATGTCATCAACTACGATGAATTTAAACTTAAATATTACAAGGGAAGCTCAATAGTATAGATTCTGTCAGGTATTTTTGGCACTGGTTCGCTTGCTTTACAGCTTGCCCCTAACTAACAACTCAAGAAAAAAAAGCCATTGTCTTTCGACAACAGCTCTATTTTTCGACCCTATTAATCTTACTGGTTAAGAATTATCAGTTGCTTTCGCCAATTCATTTAAACGTTGAAGAGACTCAGAGAATTGCACCTTATTATCAGACCGTACTGTAGCATGTGCTACTTTCCGTCCTTTTCTAGGTGATTTTGCATACAAATGATGATGAGTATGCGGTATATCTAAAACACTCTCAGTCGAGGGCAATCCACCAATAAAATTAACCATTCCTGTGTACCCTCGCGCTTTAGTCGACCCCAGAGGTAAATCTAAAATAGCTCGTAAATGATTTTCAAACTGACTGGTTTCAGCCCCTTCGATAGTCCAATGTCCTGAATTGTGTACTCGAGGAGCAAATTCATTTGCTATAAATGAACCATCCACATCAAACAATTCTAATGCAATAACACCGACATAATCCAAAGCCTCTAGCAATTTAACGACAAATTTTTCAGCCTGCTGCTGTAGTTTGTCATCAACACAGCATTCCGCCACACGTAAAATACCTTTGTTATGCGTATTTTCAGATAAGGGATAAAAAACAATATCACCATTAGGTCTACGCGCGGCGATGATAGATACTTCTCGTTGAAAGTTAACAAAACCTTCAACGACACAATCAACACCTTCCACAGAGTCCCAAGCATCAACTAATTGATCTGCTGATTTTAAAACCACCTGCCCTTTGCCATCATAGCCCATTCTTCGACTTTTCAAGATTGCGGGATAATGAATATGCTCCATCGCCTGCTGCAAATCTTCTAAGCTACTGACTGCCGCATAATTAGCGGTAGGAATATCTAATTGATGAAAAAACTCTTTTTCATGTAATCGATCCTGAGAAACTGCCAACGCATTAGGTGCAGGGTAAACACGAGTATGATCAGCTAAAAATGCAGCGACATCTGCAGGTACATTTTCAAATTCATAAGTCACCACATCGGCTTTTTCAGCAAGCTCTGCCAACAAGGTTTTATCGTTATAATCGCCATGCAAGTGTTCACCTAAGCCCACGGCTCCGGCATCTTCACTAGGATCTAAAATAATAAATTCTAAATCCAATGGATAACCAGCCAAGGCAATCATTCGTGCCAATTGCCCCCCCCCTAAAATACCGACCTTCATCAGTTTATCTCCCGAGGGTCTGGATTAGCATTTACTGCATCCGTCTGTTTTTTCCTGTAATCATTCAGCGCATCTCGATATTCTGGATGCTTATTACTAACAATAGCCGCAGCCAATAATGCAGCATTAATAGCACCTGCTCGCCCAATGGCTAAAGTCCCTACGGGAATACCCGCAGGCATTTGAACAATAGAAAGTAACGAGTCCATACCATTCAATGCTTTTGACTGCACAGGAACACCTAACACGGGCACCACTGTTTTAGCCGATACCATTCCAGGTAAATGGGCTGCGCCACCCGCGCCTGCAATAATAACTTCAAGCCCTTTAGCTTCAGCTGTTTCTGCATATTTAAACAGCTTATCAGGGGTTCTATGCGCTGACACCACTTCTACTTCATGTGGGATACCTAGTTGCTTCAATGTTTCGGCGGCATGTTCCATAGTATTTTCCCAATCAGATGTTGAGCCCATGATAATGCCAATTAATGCTGTCATGCATAATCTCCTGTCACTAGCAAAATCAATTTCGCCAGTTTTATATTCATATATCAAAATGGGGATTATCTCACAAACTGCGCTTATCTATAAATAGAGTCTGTATTAAACCCTCCTTTAACACGCACTGACAGCCTAAAGGTGAAAAAATGCATTATAGGAAGCCGTCTTTTTAAAATACGAGGAAACTGTGACCATCAAACGGCCATCATTTGACTCTTACTGAAAAGTGTAGAGCAGGTATAAACCCACTCTACAAATCCAAAATAGTTCAAACCAGCTCTTAAGGAGCCTCTGATCAAGTCCAATTATTTTTAGCTTACTAAATTCTAACCGACTTAATCAAAGATTATTTAAGCGAACACATTGCTTATAGGTGAAGAGGGATAAGGTGAAATGATTCCACTGGCATCGGCAAGCCCACTCCATAAAGTACCAATGGGGGCATTATTAGAGACGGACCGTCCCATCCCTGGCTGACCAAATTGAATCAGACTATTATTACTTCCATTTGCCCCACGTCCACCAATTAAAATAACAGGTAAATCACTAGGACTATGGTCTTCACTCATTTCTGAAGTGACAACAATCAGTGTGTTATCAAATAAAGACGTGTCATTAACATCATTGATTTGTTGTAAATGATAAGCCAAACGATATACCTGTTTCATATACCAGTTACGTGTTTCAGCAAAAACCAGGGAACCAAATAGCTTATGTGATGTTTCATGCGGTGCTTTTCCATCAGCCACCCCAGGAATGCCTACATTATCATTACTGGATCCCAGCGCTAAACAGCCTACTCTAGATCGCCCTGTAGCCAAGGCTAACACTAAGTTTTGTACTTGAAGTTCGGCCCTGGCATCACGTCCTCCTGCTGAGGTCAGCGTTTTCCATAAATATTGCTCTGGGGAATTATCGGATGTATTGCTGGCATTAAGGATGCTTTGTCGCACGGTCTCTAGCTCAAGTCGATGGGCATTTAACTTTGGCGCCTCTGCTGCTCCGTATTTAGCCTGCATAACACTGAGGTCAGCAAGACTTTGCTCAATCATGATTAATTTTTTGCGACTTTCTAGGCTGCCTGCAATAGGTACACCATTACCAAACATACTTTGATAGAGTGAGGAAAAACTATCATTATAAGTGAGGGTTGAGTTACCTACTCTCTGACTGGGTACACGACTACCATGCCCCCAGTGATTTGTGTCTACGCCAGCCCTGACATGAGGGTGAGTATAACCTGCCCGAAACTCATTTTGACTTGCAAGCAAAGTATCAATACTCGGTGCGTTGCGGTCAGCATCTCTCCATTGAGTAGAAAAACCATCATGCCCTGACGACCCTCTTAGGTCGAGCCCATTAATAAATACACAATTTTCTTGTATCGGCTGTAACGCTTCGGTACAAGCTTTCATACTTAAGGTTCCATCTGCATTTCTACCAGGTGACCAATGTCCTCTTGGATATCCGTCGGCAAAATTAACAAATATAAATTTTTGTACCGGGTCACCTGCTGCCTGGGCATTTGATAAGCCTAACAAGGTATCTAAGGGAAACAAGGATGCTGCGCCCCCCATAACCGATAAATATTTAAAAAACTCTCTACGACTAACTGAATTACTCATAATAAAATACTCTTAAACTGGATTAACAAAAACAATTGTATCTAGCACCTTACTTATTCCATGAATAGGCAAGGTGCTAAAACTCAATCATTCATTATCATTGTTTGTTTATAAATGAAGGCAATACCACCTGCTTAATCATTAGATCCTTGGTCATGCCACTATTCATATAGGCATCTTTTAAGTATCTTGAGTCTGACAGTTCACCTTTGTACCCCCTTACAAACTGAAGGTAGCGAGTAGACATACATTCAGCACTCTTATCACTAGATCCAATAATTTGGCTTAAATCACGTAAGTTTGTAAAAGAGATTTCACCTGTTTCATCCGATAAGAAATACCCATCGGTCAGAATATCAAACATAGCCTCTAGTCCCTCTTGCGAGCGAATACCCTGGACTGTTTCAATGGTACGATATTTACCTTGAATATCAAATGAATCTAAGGCAAAACCAACATCATTCATATACTGATGACATTCCCAGCAGATACCACTCTCAGGACCGTTAACCGCCGTCCAAAACTCACGGGTAGATGCTAATTCAGGCACCACGATTGTTTCCGGAATTTTGCCTACAGGCGTTCCTAAGTTCCTACATAATAGATTTTCACGAACCACACGCGCACGCCTGATTAGGTGTGTCGTATCAGGACCAGAATTAGAAGTATGAAAAATACCTAGGTGCAATAACCCTCCATGATTAACGTCTGTATCAACCTTACTCATCGTAGACGATAATTCACTTGCATCAATTGCATAATGGTTTGCCAAAGTATTATTCAAATAAGTATACCCAGGCGTATATAGCTGTTCTAGGCCTGCGGGCTCATTAATAATAACCTCTTCCAGAAAAAGCTGGAATTCAGTTTTCATCTCATTAATCAAGCTGGCAGAAACAATGCCCTCTTTTAATTTGAGTTTGGCATCAGATACTTCAACCAGGGGTTCAAAAAACTTAGATAAATACGCCTTGCCCTCATTAGACTTTATCAATCGTTTAGCTTGAATTTCCAGAATAGCGGGAGAACTTAAGTCTCCTTGTTCTGCTATACCTAACAGAATTTCATCTGGACCATGCCCTGTATAACCATAAGCAACAGCAGTTGCAATTTCATGCTGAGTTAATTGATACTCATTCCCGGAACTCATATCCCCCATTTCAGTACGATAAAGAAAGTTAGGTGACAGTGTCATTGAAGCTAATGCCATAGGAAGCCCTTCATTTTCACCCAAATTGACATAGGTATTCTTTTCAGTCGCAGTTAAAGGACGATGAAACAAATGTATACCAACTGCGTCTACAATACAGTCAATATCATCCGAGGCACATTGAGTAAAAAATTGTGGATCAATATTTTTTTCAATTTCTATTGCCCCCTTATTGATAAATTCAGCCAACAAGGTGTCAGTTACCGTTCTATCCTGAATGGTTGGGAATAATAAATGTCTTCCTGGCACATAAATAGAAAAATCATTTTCTACTAAAGTAATACCAAAAACATCCTTAATGGTATTCAAATACTCATAGCGTGTTAATAATCTAATTAATCGCTTACCTTTATTGTCAGGCACTTGACCATTATTATTTAGCCTATTAACAATGTTGGTGCGATAAGCCTCCCACACAACATCACGCAAGTAATCAGCCATCACTTCAGGACAGCGACCCGAACAAGCCTGACCTCCATTCATTTCACTAATATCAGATCGTAAATAGGCCAAGGTCTCATTGAATAAGAATTTCTCGGCTCTTTCTTCACTATCCAATGTATGACTGTTATGACATTGATTACAGACATTATTGATTTTTGCACTTGCAAAGTCATTTTTTGCAACATAAGCAATTTCAACTTCAGTAATCTGTCCAGCGGTTAAGTTAACAGTTGCTTCAAAATAACTGTTATCAGCTTGCGTAAATTGAGGAAGGTAACTATCAGAATTAGCTGCCGAAACAATATAATCCCCAGGACTCATGGTTGTTAATAAAGTCCGACCACCCCATGCTACAGCATAGCTCACACCATTGACTGTAATACGTGGATCAGAAATAGATGACTCTGGCTTATTCGCTAATGTGATGGCTATTTGCCCATTAGAGGAATTAACACCCACACTATCTGCACCTAAATACTCCCAGGCTTCACGCCAATTATCGCTGTCCCCTGGCATATAAAGCTCTTTAGCACACCAGTCAGTCACTGGATAACCTTTACATCGATAAAGACCGCCTAAATTAGAAACCACATCGCCCGATTGATAGGCCGTTCCAACCGCATAGACCGTTACATTAGGGTAACCACTATTATTAGGAACATCTCCAATTAGAATCCAGGCCTCTCGCCAATAAGCTGACTGCCCAGGCTCATACGCTGCTTGCTGACACCAGCCACTACGAGGTGCGGGTCTACATTGATAAATTTTCCCAAAATGTTGTACTTGTTGACCTGAGCCATATACGGTTCCGGCAATGTATTTCGGAATCTGAGTGACTGGCGGGGTAATATCTTCAACAACGATAGTCCGTGTTGCAGTACCACTATGCCCTGTTGTATCTGTCACACGGTATGTCAAACTATAGCTTCCGGCTAGCTGAGTATTCACCGAGCCAGTGACCACAATGTTTGCGGTTAAATTACCATCCACATTATCATTTGCAGTGGCGCCCGCATCATTAAAGGTGTCGCCCACTTGTAGCGTTATATTGCTATTCCCATTAAGGGTAATCACTGGTGCCTGAGCGGCAATCACATTGATTGAAAATGCAGATAAACTGGCTGTTGCCGTGCCATCACTGACAGAAATAATAATATTTGTCGCATTTCCATTGCTTGCAGTGCCTGTTAATGCTCCCGTCGCACTATTAAAACTTGCCCATGCAGGTTTATTTTGAATGCTAAAGCTTAGGCTATCACCGCTATCAGCATCACTCGCAGTTGGAGTAAAACTATATTGACCATCCGCTTCTAATGTTGAAACAGGCGAGCCACTAATTACGGGGACTTGATTAGTGGGTGCAGCCTCTTCAACAACAATAGTCCGTGTTGCAGTACCCGTATGTCCTGTTGTATCTGTCGCTCGATACGTCAAGCTATAAGTTCCGGCTACTTGAGTATTCACCGAGCCAGTGACCACAATGTTTGCCGTTAAATTACCGTCGACATTATCATTTGCAGTGGCGCCCGCATCATTAAACGTATCGCCCACTTGTAGCGTTATATTGCTATTCCCATTAAGGGTAATCACTGGTGCTTGAGCGGCAATCACATTGATTGAAAATGCAGATAAACTGGCTGTTGCCGTGCCATCACTGACAGAAATAATAATATTTGTCGCATTTCCATTGCTTGCAGTGCCTGTTAACGCCCCTGTTGCACTATTAAAGCTTGCCCATGCAGGTTTGTTTTGAATGCTGAAGCTTAAACTATCACTGCTATCAGCATCACTCGCGCTAGGAGTAAAACTATATTGCCCATCCGCTTCCAGTGTTGTAGCAGGATTTCCACTAATCGTTGGTGTATTGTTTGGAGTGCCTCCAGAGGGGGCGTCACCAATTAAAGTCCATGCCGAAGTCCAATAGTAAGAACTTCCTGGTGCGTAAACTGCTTGCTGGCACCATCCAGAATAAGGCCAAGGTTTACATTGATATATTTTGCCTATATTTTGGACTTGATCACCTGCTCCATAAAAGGCGCCCGGAACATAATCAGCAATTGATTGCGTACCAGCATGACTGTTACCAGACATTAGCAGGAGCATAGCTCCTAATAACACTCTGGTGTTAGGTATAGGTTTATTTTTCATCATTTTATCTTTCTTAAGAGGGACTAAAAAAACCTGTTACTAAACTATGTAACACAGTTCAGAAACAAATATCGTTATAGTGCATTCCAAGTAAATGCCTTCATAATTGCATACTCCACTAACAAGTGAAGTGTAAATAAAAGTAAATAGTCAGAGATGCCTTAATATTTATTACTAATTAATAAATACAAAAAAACTATAGGGAATGATCCTTTAAACCTTTATCACAAAGCATTACACCCTACATAACTAAATAGAGATATACTTAATCTAACAACTAGGGCATAAAAGATAAATTATTTTTCAATCTATATCTGTAGATTTATTCACACTTTCATAAGGCTAAATAACTTCATTAATCACATAATAAGACTCAATCTTTGTGCCAATACAAATTAATATATAAATATCAATAATATATTACTTATACTTAGCGACCATACAGTACAAAAAAGACTAAACATTTAAATTATATTGATATGTGTCACCTAAAAACGACAAATACAATAAAAAAGATATAACCTAAAAAAACAACCTTTAAAATAAATCAAAATCCTATTAATATTTTAGTATAGCAACTATTCATAATATTATTTTTAATAGATAAATCTTTGTTTTTAAATACTTTTAAACGGGGCATTTAGATATTATAAATCAATAATATCCACCAAAACAATCCAACCGTTAATTAAACATTTTGTCGCTGCATTAGGACATACCATCAATAAAAAAAACAATTACATTTCTAATGTTAGCTAGAGTAATAAATATAATATATTGATAGTAGAGCGATACGTTTTAGGTAAAGGTCATTTCTAGATCTCTCATCGTAACAACCATTCTATTACACCGATCTTCGTGGAGAATATCGGCAATTTTAGCAAGCCAAAAATAATAGAACTTAACCAGAACTTACTTAAAGGACACCTGAAAGTCGAAATTACTTTCAATAAAGCCAGAGGATGGGCAAAAGAAATTTTATCCCAGCATATATTACGAAATCAATTATTTAACATGGAACTATACAAACTACAGGTTTATAAAAAACCAGTAAATTCCTGAGCTATTGTTCTTGGTAGTAGAGGCCTACCAGCCGCGACTGGAAAAAGATCAAGAGCCATCGAGGCCAATAGACCCCTTCCTACCTTATCAAAAAAGGCTTTGATAAGGTAGATAGAAAATACAAAAATTTAGAGTAGATAATTGATGAACAGGAAGCGACTGCCCTTTGCCCACCAATTAATAATAGACTTATACTTCGCGCGGTTACAGATGCGGTATTTATAGCGAGTTGTTTTTGTCGAGAGCAAGGCGCTGAAATAGGCGCATAGCTAGCTCTGTAACTATTTCAGCAACGCCACTATCGGCATAAAACCAACCGATAGAAATCCGCAGTCATAACTGCGCGAAGCATATACAATACCAACTAAAACCTAACATTTAAACCGCCACTACTAGCATAACTATTGATATGTCGATGAACTTCAATTTTTTCAAAACCAACAAACAATTGTATTGCACGTGGTAAAACGGCTGAATCACCAAAAAATAGGAAAGCAGCCCTAATTCTCACCTTACTCCGAGGCTACTTAAGAAACCTCTGATCAAGTCCAATTATTTTTAGCTTGCTAAAACGGCCGATATTTTCCACGAAGATCGGCGCAATAGAGCGACTATTACGGCTCACTTCGTGAAAAATAGCGACAGTTTTTTCTGCGCTAAATTCCAACCAACTTAATCAGAGGCTCCTTAACTATCCCAACTTTACTTTGGTACAAAGAAAAACTCACCCGACTCATGCCCCGCATGCCGAATTGGTGCATACTCAGGCACTTGTTCAATGCCATAATCAGCAGCTATCGCGATAATATTATTGGATACGCTTCTATATAAAGCCTGGCCTTCCAACAACTGACTATTTTCCCCCAAAGCTTCAATAAAAGCTCTAGCAAAAACGGAATGCTGCCCTCCCCCTCCATCCATAACGGGTTTTAAGCCTCCTGAGGTAAGTACCGTTCTAGAGCGTGATTTTAACATCGCTTTAAGCCAATCATTTCGTTGTTTATGAGTCACGCCAGTATCAAGCCGAGCTAAAGATGAACGCGTCATTGCCCCTGAATAACAAGAATCGGATACCACCATCACATGCTGAGCCGCCATTGAATTTAAAATATCGGTTATAGCTACGGTAGATATCCAGTTTGCAGTATTATCTCCATCAGCATCAATGGGCAACCAATGCCCCCGCATATTCACTTTATCCAGCTCACCATGCCCTGCATAATAAACCAACAAATTATCTTCTTCTGTCAAGGTCGCTCTTAATTTATTCAACTCAGATAAAATTTGATACCGTGTACCATTAATTAAAAGCTTTGTTTTAAAGCCATATTTAGCGCTCAGAATTTTTTCGACAGCTCGTGCATCCGTTACTGGGGTTTCTAATTTTGGCACTTTCAGATAATCATTATTAGCAATAATTAAAGCATGATAACGACCAAAATTAACCTGCTCCCAATTTTTCTCTTGCTTATTTATAGAGCCAACGGGAATATTCGTAGATCGTTGAATCGCACGTTCCATAGAAAGAACAAAGTCTAAACTAGATTTTTTACCATTTATATCAATTGCAACAATTTGCACAGGGGTTTCATTTCCATGTAATGCCACATCGGTTTTAAACAAGCCTTGCTCATTGACTTTTCTTTTTAAATCATTTATCAACAAAGATAACAGCCCAGCAGACGACTCAACCTTCCCAATTATTTCACGATGGCTTGCCACAGAGCGCAAGGTAACCGTTGGCATACCTCGGGTTAAAACAAAAGGTGGGTCAATAATCTCAATACTAGGTTTATCTGCAACTAACTCGACCTTAACCGTTTTCTTTAATGACTTAATTTTAAGTTCATACTGCAATCTTTCTTCAATCAAAGATTTCTTTAACTTTTCAACTTCACCCGCTTTATCTTTTATCTCTAGTAAATACTTTTCCTTAAGTTCCAGGTCACTTTCTAGCTGTGCAGCTAAGCTTACTTTATCCTGTCTATATTGTTCAATTTGTTGCTGAGACTGTTTCAGCTCTGTATCTGCAAACTGAAGTGATTTCTGCTGACTACCCGTCGTTTCTTTTAACTCATCCAGTGCTATTAATCGCTGGTCTGATAGCTTATTTACATCTAGTAAGCGTTTTTCCGTTTCTGCCAGTTTCGCTTCCATTTGCAATAAAGCAACTTGAGATGTTGCTGCATTTTTATTTTCACTTTTTAATGCATCAACAATTTGTTTAGCTCTTTTTTGTGTATCTGCTAGTGTTTCTGTTAAAACAGCTACTTTTTTCTTATATTCATCTTCTAATTTTTCAACATTCAACTGCTGAAACCCAATCGCTTGATTTTTTTCTTCAAGTGTCTGGGTTAAAAATTCTATTTCCTTTTCATTTTGTGAAACCCGCGGTCTACTCTGAATTTTTTTCTGCACCAAAAGAAAGTCTTTTTGCAGTATTGCTAATTTTTCTTTATCACTAATCAGATTACCTTGAATATTGAGTAATTTTTTCTTTAGACTGATCGTCTCTATCTGACTATTTTTTAGCGCTGCTTTTAACAGTTTTAATTCAGCGGATAATGGGTTTGACTGGGGAGCTGTTGATAATGATGATTCATACTGAATATTCAAACTAGATAGTTTTGATGATTTGGCATACCACTCAAGGGCAATAGCTTTATCCTTTTGAACCCCCAAGCCTCTTTCATACAAATACCCTAAATTTATTTGTGCTTTACTGTACCCCTGTCTTGCCGCTTTTTTATACCAGACATGAGCCATCTCATAATCAGGCTCGACACCTAAACCTTTCTCGTAGATCTCTCCAACATAATTCTGAGCTTCCGGGTCACCAGACTGTGCTTTTGGAGACCAAATATTAAGGGCTGTTGATAAATTGGCTCTATCATAAGCAACATACTCCCCCCCCCGCACCTCGCATTCCACTGCTGAGCTTTTAATGGCTCGCCTTGCCGTCACATAAGTAGCAATTTGTCCCAATTTTCTGACTTGTCCAGGTAACAGACAATCAACTATGAGTAACTCATCAGCATTTTTAGCCACGGAACTCATCTGAATATCTTGTACCGCACATGAAAATAAAAAGCTAGAAACCACCATTGTACTTACTATATTTGTTTTCATAATCACAGCCTACTTCGAATCTAAATACCAAACACCATCATCACCTAATAGCTTACATTTTAGCCAATTATTAATAGTCGTTTGATCCTTATGGTAACACTCAGGGCATACCCGTTGAGTCTCAATGCCTGCTTCTACATCATCTAACCACAAAGTCCAATTCTCTATGTTATTCTTTTCAAACAACCCATTATCAGCGATTCCCAAAGCATACAAATTTTCAGGTAATAAGCGTCCTTTTACCTTTATTCGTCCAAGCCGCCTAGTAACTAAGCCAGAAGCATGAACAACACCTAAAAAGTCCCCAGCAATAATAATATTGGCATTAAATAAACGCGTCAAACTTTCAATACGTGCAGCAAGATTTAATGGGTCCCCTAAAATGCCAAACTTTTTAACACCATTCTTAGGCCCCAGATCCCCCATCACAACCTCACCCTCTGTCACGCCAATTCCCGCATCGATAATGCCATTAATCTTCTGCAACAATTCCTCATCAATTTTATATTGATACCGTTGTTGCAATGTGGCAAAAAACTGCTTTTGTAACTTTCTTAATTCTACAGCGCCTAACAAGGCTTTTTTATACATATTAGCTCGGTCATTTCCATCAATATCAGCCCAATAATAACAAACCATATCCCCAACATAAGCCTCTAAAATACCGTCATGCTTTTTCTGTAAAACTAATGATGTTTCCTCTAAGTAATCATTCATTAAATCCAAAATCAATTCTGGATCTTTTAATAAACCAGTGACTGTTGTGTACCCAGCCAAATCACTCATTAAGATAACAACATGACATCGCCTAATCTTAAATGATTCATTAACTTTTAATGACATCAACAACTTATGAATGGGAGCCGATATATATCGGCTCATCAATTTGCCTTCTTTGAGCCCAAGAAACATTCTAAAAAAAACCATTTGGCTGGCGCCGATGATAAATATACTTATCGATGCCATGACAGGCCAAAGCTGGACAATGGGATTAAAAAAACACAATGTGCCCAATAGAACGATCACCCCAACAAAAAGGCAGACAATAAGCGTTTGCTGGAAAATGGCAGCAGCCATCACACTCACAACTGAAATAACAATAAATAATAAGTATTTTAATGCATCAGATGGCGCTTGAGGACCATCGTTATTAAGTATTGTCTCAATAGCATCAACTAAATATTGGGCACCAGGTGTCATCAACTTTGGGCCTAAAGATGCAGTAGTCATTGCTGTCACAATTAAATCTGTTGATTCATTAGGTGCCGCAACTTGATACACAACGACTTTATCTTTTAACCGACGGGCTGCTTGCAAGGCCTTTTCTTTATCACAAGAGGCTAGAAGACTGACGGGTAATATCAGTTGCTTTCCTTCGGTTACGATTTTAAAGCCAGGTAAACTTTGCCTCAACCGCCGACATGGAAACCCCATATTGCATAAAACATCGGACGCTCGACTCTGAAAGAGTGTCTGAACATTATTCGGTTGGCTAAATTCCACCATTTTATATACTGCATGATCGGTACTTAAATCCATCCACCTTGCAATAGGACTATCAAAAGTCACCAAGCGATCACTTGCAACAACACCATCTTGAGGCATAGCTAGAGCCGCATCAAAACCATAAAGCAACATCTCGGGTAAGGCACTATTTTCATCTAAATAAGGGGCAATCTTAAACAACTCAATAGCTGCTGCATTCATTTGTAATGGAGCATTCCCTAGCTCACTATTATTAATACTGCATTGATTTCCTGAAAATGTAGAACATTGAGGTTCTGACCATTGAACAGACCCATCATTCTCAATACAACGAGCATAGGGCATTCTGCCTTCTTGCTCTATTGATACTCTGGCATCAAAAAAGACGCCTTTAACACCCGCTTCAACCAAGCGCTCTGTTGCTTTTGCAAATAAGGGAAGCGCTTGTTTTCGACCTACACTATAAGGAACACCATCATCAAGGGCAACTACTGCTGAATGTTCCCATCGAGTCCGGTGTTGAAAAACAACCGCTGAATCATGAATCCAGTAATCAAGTTTATGCCCAAAACTATAGTCTATAAATAGACCTAACAACAATGCATTAAGAATACAAAATACCAGTATTTTTTTATTAATTGTTGAGACTATTAGCATGGTCTATTCACTTAGAAAATACTAACAAAACTTTCTTTCCTTGAACTAACAGGGTATGGCATTGTTGTAATAATAGCGTCGAGACACTCTACCAGATCAGCACTAACCTGCACACCAGGAGCATTAATCCTAAAATTAATAACATGAGCCATCTGAACATCCCAGTCTATTCGAACCGTCTGAAAGATATTATTTAGCTTCTTGCATATCTTTAATTCTGGATGTAAAGCTTCAAGTAGCAATGCTTTATCATCAGCAGTAATCTCTGCCGCATGCCCCGTGTCAATTGAATTAAGACTCCGCATTTTGACAGATGATGTTCGCTCTATTTTTTCATCACGAGACCTTAATACCGGTTTGTAAAACGCTAACACACAATGAAGCCCGTGCTTTACCCCATCATTTCCGTCACAACTCAACTTATTATCAACCCATCCACTGCAATTACTTAGTTTATCCAATTTAAGCCAAGGTAAAAATGGGGATGAAAAATCTAACTGTACTGACCGTCCCGTTCTATTTTGACAAATCATTTGAAATCCATTCTCTCCACCATCAAATGAAGTTGATTTTAACCATAACCGCCCTCGTGCAGCCAAATCAAATACTGTTCCCGTTGAAATGTTAGGTAATTCGTCACATTGATTCAAGCTAACACTAACACCAGAGCTTCTATTGTTTTGTAGTTGCAGTATTCCACATTCTGAAGCACCAACATTAAAACTAAATAATACTGCGAAATTGACAAAACAAAATAATGCTAACAACTTTATGTATTTGAAATAAAAAAACATCCCTACCCCCTTAATAATTAACTTTCAGCTGGTTTTTTAACTTTACACGCTTAGTTAAATAACCGTATTGAACAAAACTCATAAAAACATCCTAACCCAAGTAATAATTTATACCCTATTTTACCGCTATAATTACAATATCAAATATTGCTATCAATTTAACGACTTGCTTAAGGAAGCTCTGATCAAGTCCAATTAGTTTTAGCTTACTAATACGGCCTATATTTCCCACCGAGATCGGCGCAATAGACTGACTATTACGTCTCACTTCGTAAACAATATCGACCATTTTTCTGCGCTAAATTCTAACCAACTTAATCAGAAGCTCTTTAACTAATTAGGATACAATAATTTATTCAGAACTTAACATAACCTCTGTAATATTTTAATAAGATCATGCCATTTTTATGACTAATAAAAATCTACCCAATATAACTAAAGAGCTCTCTAACGAAGAATCGGATAAAACAGTTCTGTTACCTAATTTAAACTCAATTTCTGATGATAAAACCCAGTTAGAGCAAATACATGATCATAAAACAGAAATTCATAACTATCAACATAACACAGTTCTAACACCAAGCAATAGTCAAACAGAAATAAAAAATCCAGCAACGGGTAGCTTATTAAAAAACCGCTTTGACTTATTAGAAATCATTGGGTCTGGCGGTATGGGAACAGTCTATAAGTCATTAGATAGACGTGACATTGAAGCGGGTAATAGCTCGTTTATTGCTATAAAAGTCATTAATGATGAATTTAAAAATGACAGCGACTTACTCAAAGCTTTACATAGTGAAGCGCGAAAAACGCAAGCTCTCGCCCATCCAAATATTGTCACTGTTTATGATTTTGACCGTGATGAAGACACAGTTTTTATGACGATGGAGTTTATTGATGGTGTCCCTTTAGATAGAGTGATTAATGCCAACCCCAAAGGAATGTCTCCGGATAAAGCCCTCACTATTATTTCAAAAATGTCTCAAGCGCTTATTTATGCGCATAGTAAAAATATTATCCATCTCGACTTTAAACCTAACAATGTTTTTGTTGACCTTCAGAGCCATGTAAAAGTTTTTGATTTTGGTATAGCCAGACTTGCAAACTTCGCATTATCCAGGGAATTTGATGCTAGTGTACTCGGTGGCTTAACACCTAGCTATGCTAGCTTAGAGATGTTTAAAAATGAAACGCCTGACCCTAGAGATGACCTTTATGCATTAGCCTGCATTAGTTACGAGCTTCTATCTGGACAGCACCCTTTCAATAAGGTGGGTGCTGATATTGCCTTTAAAAAACAATTGAAGCCCAAAAAAATAAAATCTTTAAATAACAAACAATGGAATACCCTCAAACAGGCTCTATCCTTTGAAAGAAAAGACAGAACTAAAGATGTCCTCAGTTTTTTACAAGGAATGACATCAACAGGAGGAATATCACCTTATGTCATGCTCACAGCGGCCTTCGTTTCGATAGTAACCGCTACCGTCATCCTCAATTTCTCACAGCTTAAATTATCAGTTTCAATCTTTCCCGATAAAGAAGATGCAACTCTAATGGATATTGATAACGAAATAACGGCTGAACAGCCACTGGATCAAAACTCAAACAGACAGAACAAACAAATAACCGAAGCCTTTAAAGAAACAGGTAGTATTAAAGTCTGGACAGAGAAAACCAATTATCGAATCGGGGAAAAGCTTAAATTCAGTTTTTCTACTGATAAAGCCATGTATATTAAAATTGTAACCATGAACTCCAAAGGAAAGCTTATTGCTCTATTTCCTAACCCTTATCAAACAAAAAGCTTTTGTGAAGCAGATATCATTTACCAGATCCCGCCAAAAAACTCTGAATTCACTCTAGATATTGATGGCCCCATAGGCCAAGATAAAATTATTGCTATTGGAAGCTCTAATCCTATCCCTGACCAGGCATTAATATTTAATTCTGATGGAGAAATTTTAGACCCCAAACTAAGACAGTCTTTTATTCATCAAAGCATAAACTATACAATTAATTAGCAACAATAACAGTAAAATGCAAACCCTTTGAATCATAAATATGAAGCACCCCATTCACGATATCACCATAAACATAGCTTGATACTCCATTTTCATGAAACATCAGTCCACTCACTCGCTTATTATTAACAACATCAACAACAAATCGAACATAAACTGAATTAGCATAACCTTCAATTTCAAATTGTTGAGTGGTACTCTTTACTCTTGGAACTTTTTTCTCCGTTAGAGGGGTATTTTTTTTCTGTTTTCTTTCTGGTTCCGTACTTTTTTCTGCAATATTTATTCCTGCAAAGCTTGCGCTTTGCCACACTAACATGAGTATGATCAGTTTATTTTTCATCAACGCTCTCTGTATATGCTTGTTCATCCCGCTTCAAACCATCCACACTCATTATTATTTTTGAGTGCGCCACTCTGAATTATAAAATATCACCTAACTATAAAGCAGTTACTCCACAATATGATAGATAGCGTCTGAATTAATATATTATCACAACCTAATATACGTAGTAACAGCGCAACCACTCTAACAACAATCGCCAAAGAAAAAAGAGACCTCAATCACACTCAACCTATCTTTCCTCAATGACTGGGTGCAATTTCAACGACTATTGGTATACCAGACCTTTACAACTAAAAAATGTAGCGATCCACGGAGGCGAACATGCCTTCTGCAATATTTACATTCATCACTTCCCTGTGATTTACACGTATTCTCTAAATAGCTTATCTTGTTAAACTTACCAGTAGCTACTCATTTTACCTTTCTATGGCGCTCTTCGTAACTGAACGCGTCTATTAGCGCCAGCAAAAGGATCCACACCTGGTAACGATTGGCTTTCTCCCATCCCCACAGTAAGCAATCTATTTGAGGCAATATTAAACTGCGATCTCAAATATTTTTTAACAGATTGAGCTCTTTTTTCTGATAAATACTGGTTATAACCTTCAGAGCCTCCAGCATCAGTATGGCCTTCAATAATAATTCTCTCACTTGCATAGCTTGGAAGAGCTAACATACGTCCGATTTCATTCAATGAATACTTAGACTCATCAAGGACTTTTGCAGAATTATAAGCGAACTTAATAGGCAAGCCAATTGAAGCAGCGGCTGCGGCTGCCGCGGCTACCTGTTGTGGCTGCTCAGTCATAGCAGGTAATTCTTTTGGTGTCGTACTCTTAGCCTTACCAAAACTAATAGACCTCATTTTTACAGTCGGTTTTGCTTTAGCCGCAGGTTGATTAGAAAATAAAATAGCCCCCATTTCTTCTGCTGTTGGCGCTTTACCAGAAAACATTTTCACATCTTCTGCATTTGCCGTTCCTACTGCAACTAATAACCCTACGCTACAACCCATTATCTTTAAAATATTCATAACATCACCTTTAATTATTTACAATCAACCCTTACTTTTTAGTCCAGCGACTGACTTTGCCTTGTTTATCAAAAAATACAATTTGAGTCGGATACTCCCAAGACTGCCATGTATCCACATCGCTCCCCATCACTGTTCCGGTACAGGTTAGACAAGGTCTTCCCCATGCAGCCCGAACCTGATCAGATGTCATTCCCTGGATTAAAAAACCTTCCGTTATCATTTTTACTGTTTGAGCACTCCACTCTGGGTGCTCTGCAATTAATTGAGATCGTCTAACAGGAGGCGATTCACACCCCAGCAACCCCATTATTATAGTAACAAGCAATATATTTCTCATTATCCTAACCTCTCACTGTTAATGAATAATAATGTCTGATCCAGCTCTAACTGGATATATAGACATTCTACTTTCATCAAAATCGCCACCTTTTGTAAAAAACAAGGACTCTGCTGCTATCGGTGTTGAGCTAGCAATTGCTCGAATTTTATCCGTTCCACTCGGTCCGCCAATATCTAATGAGAATTCAGCATTTTGAGGAGGGACTTGATAGGTGACTCCTGGTTTACAAAAACTATCACTTTGATAAACATTAGGGAATAATGTAGAAACTTCACCCTCTGAATTAATAACGACTAATCGAACAAACATTGGTTTATCAACCGAAAAACTAACAAGCATTTCATCGCCAACATCATATTCAGTCTTATTGGTCCACAAACTTACATTACCATTAACTAATGCAGGTGCCTGTTGATAACTTTCAGCAAGACTTTGTGGCTGAGCAAAAGCAACCATAGGTTGTGGCATTATTTTTCTTCTATGCTGTGTTTTATGATCAAAGGGAATATTTTCAAACAAAGCGATATATGTTTCCTCATTAATCCCAGCATTTGCCAGACCATTTTTACCCGCAAACTCAGCCAATGCAGTTTGGGTAGCATGGTCAAGTTGTCCTGTTAGTTGTACAGAGTAGCCGTACAAAAACAAATATGACTGCATAGCAACTGTTTTTTCTGATTCAGACATATCATAATAATCTGTCGTGACCATATCGATAACAAGCTCATCTCTTTGCCCACCTGGCAACAATCTCCAGTAAGGTATTTTTTGATAACGACCAATCAATTGAGCCATACTTAACTGAACAAGCAATCGTATCGCCGCATGTCGCCCTTGTACTTTCTTTATCGTACCTTTCGCACCAAAAGTGACACTTTTAATCGTGAAAGCAAAGCTATCTTCTTTAACTGATTTATGTAACTGAATCCCATTTACTGCTTGAATTCTTGGAATCCCAGCCAGTGTATTAAAATCAATTAAATTAAAGTCTAAGGTTACTTGAGCTAAAGAGCCTTTATTTCGATCTTCAAAACTAGCACCATAATCACCAATTGTAGCTTCTATTTCAGCCGAATCCCCCTTAGTCACCAGACCTCGATCAAACTCGGTAATACCACCGGAAACAACAACATTAGGAATGATTTTATTTTCAAACCCTGAAGAAGAATACCCTGTATTAACTGATGCCGCTAAAAAGTCGGGGTCATAAGGAATAAATGTTACATTCCCTCCCATACCATTCAGTGTACTTTTTACAATCTCAGTAATATCTCGAGGTATTTCATAGCTTGTTGCCGATGAAGTCCCTGTATTATCCCCAATATTCTTACTCATAATATTTAAGGTAGGTGATCCATAAATGACACTCATCCGTCCTAAATTTCTGATTGCATCCTGATAAACGGTTAATTTTGCTTCAGGCAAAGTAATATTTAAATCAACATCTGCATTTTGAGGGTTTAAACCACAGCCCCCAAGGGTCAGAACCAACCCCAATGAAATGATTCCTGAGCGTATTTTAAATTTATTCATCATATCTCCTGTACATGACCAGCATTATTATTTACCACAAACAGCGGTTGTCCCTTTATTTGTGCTTATATTATAAACTTCCTTAATTTTGCTACCTGCACCGATAACTATATTCCCTGAACCACAAGAGCCTGACTGGTCTTTTCCTCCAGACTTACTATTCTGTTTCTGTTTTGACAAGCCTTTTCTTACTATAAATTTGACATTCCTATCTAGACTTAACCCGTCATCTATTTTTGTATCAATGCCAATGCCATCATCTAAATCACTCGCATAGCTATTGACTGATAATAAAAAAAGGGGGATTAACAAAAGTCGAAAATTCATTTTAATGTTACCTCTTCAATTAATACACGAATAAATCTATTTTTAAAAAGGTCTTTATCTTTCAAGAAAAAGACCTTTTTCCACTCATTCGAAGTATATTATTTAATTTCTATTGACCCAACATTAGCAGAGTTATCTTTACCAATTGCTATTGCTGCGTTACCTTTATTGTAAGACTTGTTAACAACAATACTTTTATTCAGTTTTGAATTTTTAATCGCTACTGAGCCAACGTTTGCTGAATTACTTTTACCAATAGCTATTGCTGCATTACCTTTGTTCATTGATTTATTAACAATGATACTTTTATTGATTTTTGCATTTTTAGCTTCGATTGAACCAATATTAGCAGAGTTATCTTTACCAATCGCTATTGCCGCATTGCCTTTGTTCATTGATTTGTTAACAATAATGCTTTTATTGATTTTTGAGCCTTTAATCGCTACTGACCCTACGTTAGCCGCATTATCTTTACCGATTGCAATCGCTGCATTGCCTTTATTCATTGATTTGTTAACAATAATGCTTTTATTTACTTTTGATTGAGCCTGAACAGCGGTAGCACTTAAAGCAATCACTGCACTCATTGTTACGATAATCATTTTTTTCATGGTCGTTCCCCTGGCTGTATTAAAAAATTTATTACGTTTTTTTAAAACGTGCTTCTATTTTATAAAAGTTAACAAAAAACATCTGTAGCTTATTCACCTGCTTACTGTGACATATTACCTATAAAAGCAATTTTTTATCAAGCGGTTCTAGGTGGCTGGATATTGTTCATATATGAAGCAATGATTTAATAACATCCGAATATGACTTGAATCTGTTAGATACAATGTAATTAGGAGTAGTCATGACCAAGAGACACTGGCTTTTGATCTGCTGTCGTATTTTATCGCATAAAAGCCAAAGCCCTTGATCCAAAATACAGCCTTTATTCCTTATATTAACCACATTGCTTTCAGGTGTTATTAAATCCTTACGCCTAAAAAAGAAAAAGGCCTATTGGCTTTAACCAAAAGACCTTTTAATTCTTTCAAAAACTACTACTTAATTTCGATAGATCCAACATTAGCAGAGTTATCTTTACCAATCGCTATTGCTGCATTACCTTTGTTCATTGATTTATTCACAACAATGCTTTTATTGATTTTTGAGCCTTTAATTGCTACAGAACCAACGTTTGCTGCGTTATTCTTACCAATAGCAATCGCTGCATTACCTTTGTTCATTGATTTATTCACAATAATGCTTTTATTGATTTTAGCATTTTTAGCTTCAATAGAACCAATATTAGCAGAGTTACCTTTACCAATCGCTATTGCTGCATTGCCTTTATTCATTGATTTGTTAACAATAATGCTTTTATTGATTTTTGAGCCTTTAATCGCCACTGATCCTACATTAGCCGCATTATCTTTACCGATTGCAATGGCTGCATTGCCTTTATTCATTGATTTGTTAACAATAATGCTTTTATTTACTTTTGATTGAGCCTGAACAGCAGTAGCACTTAAAGCAATCACTGCACTCATAGTTACAATAATAATTTTTTTCATGGTCGTTCCCCTTGGTGTATTAAAATTTTTTAACGCTTTTCTAAAAACGTGTGTCTATATTACAAAATATAACAAAATACATCTGTTGCTTATTTACCTGTTTATTGTGACTTATTTACCCAAAGGAAACTCATCCATCAAAACATCCCCAACAAACAACCTTACTTATAAAGCGGCTACCTTTACGATACAGGGTATCTTATTAAGAAGATAGCCACTCTTTTTCTTACTCTATAAAAGCTTTACTTGATTTCTATAGATCCAACATTAGCAGAGTTATCTTTACCAATCGCTATTGCTGCATTACCTTTGTTCATTGATTTATTAACAACAATGCTTTTATTGATTTTTGAGCCTTTAATTGCTACAGAACCAACGTTTGCTGCGTTATTCTTACCAATAGCAATCGCCGCATTACCTTTGTTCATTGATTTATTAACAATGATACTTTTATTGATTTTTGCATTTTTAGCTTCAATAGAACCAATATTAGCAGAGTTGCCTTTACCAATCGCTATTGCTGCATTACCTTTATTCATTGATTTGTTAACAATAATGCTTTTATTGATTTTTGAGCCTTTAATCGCCACTGATCCTACATTAGCCGCATTATCTTTACCGATTGCAATGGCTGCATTGCCTTTATTCATTGATTTGTTAACAATAATGCTTTTATTTACTTTTGATTGAGCCTGAACAGCAGTAGCACTTAAAGCAATCACTGCACTCATAGTTACAATAATAATTTTTTTCATGGTCGTTCCCCTTGGTGTATTAAAATTTTTTAACGCTTTTCTAAAAACGTGTGTCTATATTACAAAATATAACAAAAAACATCTGTTGCCTATTTACCTGTTTATTGTGATTTATTACCCAAATCGTTAAACCCCAAATAAACATTTACAATTAACTATATCTCTAACTCAAAGCTAATTTCAACTTATTTCACTCATCTCATTGCTAGTTAAGAAATATAGTTGATTTTCATTCCAATTCAAGAAAAAATTCGTTTCACTTTACTTAATTTCTACCGACCCAACATTTGCAGAATTACCTTTGCCAATAGCAATCGCAGCATTACCTTTATTGTAAGATTTGTTAACCACAATACTCTTGGTCACTTTTGCATTGGTAATAGCTATTGAACCAATGTTAGCGGCATTACCTTTCCCTATAGCAATCGCAGCATTACCTTTGTTAAGTGACTTATTAACAATAATGCTTTTATTGATATTCGAACCTTTAATTGCCACTGAACCAACATTAGCTGAATTATCTTTACCAATAGCTATTGCAGCATTACCTTTACTCATCGATTTATTAACGATAATACTTTTGTTGACTTTGGATTCTGCATAAACAGAGGTAGCACTTAACGCAATCACTGCACTCATTGTGATGATAATCATTTTTTTCATGGTAGACCTCTTTAATCAATTTAAAATTTAGTTTTGAAGGTTTTTCTTAAACCGTGTGTCTATCATACAAAAAAAGAACTATTCAAACTGTATCAAATACCCCACCGTTTTGTGACTTAATTACCAAGCTAAAGGTAACTTCCTCTTAATTGTAATGATTTTATGATCAATAGAAATATAACCGCCATTATCTAAATCTTTAATAATTCGACTCACCATCTCTCTTGATGAGCCTATTCGCAATGCAATATTCTTATGCGTTAAAGACCTGCAAACCACCCTCTCTTGAGCTTCATTTAACTCTGACAAATCCATTAGCAATAAAGAAAAACGCTGATAGACATCTAATAGTGCAAAGCCTTCAACCTTCCTGGTGAGTCCTCTGACTTTTGCACATAAATGATTAATCACATTCGACAAAAGTGCAGAATTTCTTTCCATAATTTGAAAAAACCGATCTTTATGAAGTGCGATCAGTACCGAATCCTTGGTGGCCGTAATATTAGCTGAAATCGGTGCGCCATCCAGAAGTGACAGCTCGCCAAAATACTCACCTTCAGATAAGGTTGAGAGTATCAATTCTTTTCCAGTCTCGGTCAGAATCGAAACATCAACACTGCCTTCTTTAATAATGTACATTGAATGATTTTCATCTCCTTTAGAGAAGACAATCGTATTTTTTTTAATAAACTTTGTCTTTGTTATCTCAGAAATAAGATGAAACTCTTCTTCCTCTAACCCTTGAAAAACATCTATTTCTTTTAAGGTACTAATGACATCCATCTTTTTAACTCTTTAAATTTAACCAAGGCCTAAAACCACTGAAGTACTCAGTTAGCAATAATGCCTTAAAACTGCCGTTATTACTAGTATTAACTATTCATAACTATTAACTTATTGCAAGTAAGCTTAAAAAAGTACTTTCATTAAAACCCTCCTTAGCATGAGAGGGCTTAAGAGCTGGATTTTATAGTGCCTTGTAGTTTTTAAATAGCTCTGTAACTTTTTAAGCAAGCATTCCAACGCTATCTATATGCTATATTGATAAAAGCAATGCTTTAGACAACTTTAAAGAGAGAAGTAATCATGAATCTTAAAATTTTCGCTTATTCAATATTCTATCTATTCTCCATTTTAGCTCATGCTGACATGGGAATGTCTGGCATGATAACAAACCAGATTACAAGAACTGTAAATGATGCCATTGCCAAAAACCTATTTGATAACCTGATAATCCCGCAACTAAAGGTAAAAAATTCATCAGGTCACATTATCGAAATGCAACTTAGCGCGAACCAACGTTTTTTATCTCTGGTTCTTGAAGATGGTACTGCCAGAGTATGGGACCTAGACGTTGGCGTACAACGCCCTATGATAAAAGCCAAAAACGGGGCTATAAAAGCGATTGCAGCGACGGCCCAACAAAATACTCTTTACGTGGCTAATGGATCATCCGTTGATAGTTATGACTTTCTAAGCGCAACATTAGTTAGCTCTCTATCAATTAACATCCCTCAGATCCACGGAATGGTAAGTACCCCTGATAACTCACTCTTAATTATCAACCACGGCAACAACGAATTAACTGCTTGGGGAATTCAATCTAAAAGACAACAATGGACTAGCCAGGTTTCTGAAGGTGATACACAACAAATGCGTATCGCTCCGAACAAGCAAAATTTTGCTATTTTAGTGCGCACCCCGACACTTTTCTCTTCTTCTGATCAATTAGAAATAAGAGACTTATCAACCGGGGCAATATCTAAAGTCTTAAATAATGACGGGGAAAAAATCATTGCTTTTGAATTCCTCCAAACAGGTGTTTTAGAATCCACTTATGCAAATGGCGACATCATCAGCTGGAACATTTCAACAGGAAATCAATTATCATCTACAAATACAGGCCATTCCGTTCTTGCTACCAGTAAAACAGCTAATCGCGTCACGGCTTATGTTATAGATAATGACAATATATCAATTGTTAACCCGCAAGGAAAACCCATCTCTCGTATATCCAAAAAAGATATTGGAACCCAATCGCTTAAATTACTAGCAAATGGAAATAAGCTGTTAACAGCAAATAGCGATGGTAAGGCGGTCCTTTGGGATACTAAGACAGGAAGTAAAGTATTACAAATAATTTCAACTAAACAGGGCTGGAGTATTGTTGACAGCTTAGGTCGGTTTGATAGCTCTGAAAAAGGCATGCCAAATATTTCATGGGAAGCAGAGGATAAAGAAATCCCTATCGATAGTTTTTCTAAAAAATACTATGAGCCAGGGTTATTAGCCACTGCTTTAAAAAATGAAGCTTATTTAAATAAAGACCCCGCAGCGATTGAAAAAGGGATTGCCTTACCACCCGAATTAGAGGTTGTGGTTAAAAATATCAAAACAACTCGGCATTATACGGAATTGACTGTTGAAGTCACTGGGCAGGGTGGAGGTATTGATAGTGTTGACTTGTATCACAACAGTAAAGTTGTCGCAGGAAAAAGAGCTATTTTAGATGATAAAGTATTTGAAAAAGATGGCCGCGAACATCGATCAATGAGAATGAAAGTCACACCGACTACGGGGAAAAACTCTATCAAGGTCATTGCTTCAAACAAAATGGGAATAGAAGGCCAAAGCAAAGTCCTTCAATTCAATATTAAAAAGGCGGTAAAAAAAGTAGCGATAAAACCTATATTGAAGGTCATCACTATTGGGGTCAATCAATATCGAGACAGCCAACTAAATCTTGACTATAGCGTACCTGATGCCCAGTCTATTTCAAAATTACTCAATAACAATGATATTTCACAATTTAGAAAAGTTGAAAAAAGGCAATTATATAATTCAAGCGCAACCAAACTTTCAATCTTGTCAGAACTTAATAACCTAAGTAATGGGGCAGCAAATGATGTACTTGCGATTTATTTTGCAGGGCATGGCATTTCTGTTGACGGTGAATGGTACTTTTTACCCCATGAGACCCAGTTACAACCTGACATGAGTTATTTTACCCGCGTAGGCATATCAGCATCAGAATTGAGTTCTATTTTTGTTGACTCAAAAATACAACAAATTCTTTTAATGGTTGATGCCTGTTACTCAGGTGCAAGCGTCGACTCCTTCAGACGTTTACAAAACTCACAACGACATTTTAGTCGAGACATG
>Ga0209826_1000462_pt1 | contig 29465 bp, 23 predicted proteins | sample GOMGulsemesocosm_5_FD_184637 | JGI IMG/M metagenome (GOLD analysis project Ga0209826, IMG submission 184637) | Methane-oxidizing microbial communities from mesocosms in the Gulf of Mexico - GOM15C Gulf of Mexico (SPAdes) (version 2) | ecosystem: Environmental > Aquatic > Marine > Cold seeps... | reverse complement strand
ATGGAAGAGGCAGGCATTAAAGTCGGCGACGTTAGCTACCACTCCACCCAGCCCTGGCCCTGGCCTTCATCGCTAATGATCGGCTGCTTTGCCGAAGCGGAAAGTGAAGAAATTACCATCGACGGTTTAGAACTGGAAGAAGCGCGCTGGGTATCTCGCAGCGTACTGCGCGATGTGCTCAACGGCGCTACCGACCAGGGCGTGTTATTACCGCCGCCTATGGCCATCGGTTTTCAATTAATAAAAGCCTTTGCCGAAATGGATTAAAGACCGGCAAACGCCTCTTAAAAAATAATGCTAAAAATAACAATCCCCCTACAGGGGTAAACTGAGGAGAACAAAATGGAGTACCGCGAAACGCTTTATCACGTCGACGGCAAGGTTGCCGTGATCACACTCAACCGACCCGATAAGCTCAATGCCTGGACCACTCGCATGGCTGAAGAAATTCAGGATGCGACGATGACAGCCACTGAAGATGAAAACGTTAACGTCATTGTCATAACCGGTGCGGGGCGAGGCTTTTCTGCCGGTGCCGACATGAGTGTACTGCAAGACCTGGGTGACGGCAGCGCAAAAAAGGCCACCAAAGAAGACAAGCCCAAACCCACACCACAGGATGTACGCCCCGACTTTAAGCAGGCCTATTCCTACTTTCCCGCCGTACCCAAACCTATTATCGCCGCCATTAATGGCCCCTGCGCCGGTATCAGCCTGGTACTGACCCTATTTTGCGATATGCGCATTGCCGCTGCCGATGCCAAGTTCACCTCCGCTTTTGTGAAGCGCGGCCTGATCACTGAATATGGTGGCTCCTGGTTATTGCCCCGCATCGCAGGCTTTGGCAATGCTATGGATGTCTGGCTCACCGGCCGAGTTTTCGATGGCACCGAAGCCAAAGCACTGGGCGTGGTCAATCGCGTACTACCCCAGGAAGACTTTCTGGAAAACGCCATGGCAATTGCCCACGACATGGCCAATAACAATTCGCCCCGCTCGATGCGTATTATTAAACAGCAGTTGTGGGAGTCTTTGTTTCAAGATCTCGATACAGCGCTAGACATGGCCCACACTGAAATGAAAGCCAGTATCAGCAGCGAAGATTTTAAAGAAGGTGTTTCTCACTTTTTGCAAAAACGTGCGCCAAATTTTTCAGGAAAATAAATCTAATAAAAACTATTAATCAGGCATTAAATTATGGGACGCGTTGAAGGAAAAGTGGCACTCATTACCGGTGCCGCATCGGGTCTTGGCCGGGCAACAGCAATACGCCTGGCTGAAGAAGGCGCCAAAGTCATGGTCACCGACTGGGAAGACAGGGGCGGTAACGAAACCGTTGAACTCATCAAACAAGCGGGTGGCGAAGCGAGCTACCTTCACCAGGACGTATCGAGTGACGAAGAGTGGCAGGCCGTTATTGCCGCCACTCTCGAGACCTATGGCCAGCTCGACGTACTGGTGAATAATGCCGCCGTCATTATTGCCAAGTCGATAAAAGACACCACCTTAAAAGACTGGAAATGGCAAAACAGCATCGCTCTGGATGGCGTTTTTCTCGGTGTTAAATACGGCGCGGATGCTATGGAGAAGTCCGGTGGCGGCTCCATCATTAACATTTCATCCATCGCCGGCATTATCGGTCTCGACAAATCGGCGGCCTATTGTGCCGCAAAAGGTGGGGTAAAAATGCTCACCAAAGCAGCAGCCGTTGAATTCGCCCAGTTAAAAAACAAGGTGCGGATTAATTCTGTTCACCCCGGTGTTATTCGCACGCCTGGTGTGGAGGCCACCATCAAAAAATACGGCGGTTCGGAAAAAATTAAACAGAAGTTTGAAGCCATGTCGCCCCTAGGTGAACTAGGCGAACCTAACGATATCGCCAATGGCGTACTCTATTTGGCATCTGACGAGTCCAAATACATGACCGGCTCTGAGCTGGTGATTGATGCGGGCTACTCTGCTGGTTGAGAGCTGTCGATTACGCTACTGGCCAAACCCCTTACCTTGAGACGACATCCCCGCTGTCGATCGACACGTCGGCAGCGTGGATGTCGTCCTCCAATCAAAATCCTTTCTCTATTTATCAGTCAATTCCTAGACCCTGTTCTCGCTAGTAACGGCCTTATATTTATACGATGAACTCCCTGACAAATGATAAAATCACCCTATCTACAAGGGACTTCGCCATGGGCTTGCTGCAATGAAACTACGTATTATCACTTACAACATCCACCGTGCGATTGGTCTTGACCGGCGCTATCAGCCCGAGCGTATTATTAAAATACTCGGTGATCACGATGCAGATATTGTTTTATTGCAGGAGGTTGACGAGGGCGCACCCCGCTCGAGAGAGCAGGATATGGCGCGGGAAATTGCCGCAGAGCTTGGCTACGACCATTACGCCGCAGGGCACAATGTCAGCCTACGCAAAGGCCGCTATGGCAATGCCACCTTAAGCCGCTACCCCATTACGCGGGAGCGCAATATTGATTTAACCATCGGTGACCGCAAGCGACGGGGTTGCCAACATACGGCTATTGAAGTCCCCACAGGTAAAGAGGGTACAACGCAACTCGACGTGTTCAATCTTCACCTCGGCCTGTCACCCCTCGAGCGCCAGCGCCAGGCAGGTATGTTAATGCGCAGTAAAGAATTTACGGATATTAATCCCGGTGCAGCCTGCATCGTCGGCGGTGATTTTAATGACTGGTTGTCACGCTTGAGAGCGCTTTTCGTTGAAGGCATGTCACTGCGTTGCGCCACCGATACAGAAACCCGATTGCGCACCCGGCCGATCAAAACCTATCCTTCTTTTGCACCCCGGGGTGGCCTCGACCGAATTTATTACCGGGGTAATTTACGTGCTATCTCGGCCATTCCCTGCCGGCACCAGGTTGCCAAAGTCGCCAGCGACCATCTACCGATTATTGTTGAGCTAGAACTCACAAGTCATTGATGGCGACGGCTAAGCGCTGTATTCACGTAAAAACATCGACACCGCTTTTTTAAGTTCTTTATTTATTTCAAGTTCCGACGGCAACTCCAAACCCAATGCCGCACGCATATGCAGGTCAGAGCGAATCATGCCGAAATACTGTCGCGCCGCTGCATGGGTATCGTCAAGCTTTAAGCTACCACTTTTAACCTGCTGTTCAAGGTAGCTCGACAATCGCGTCACTGCCGCATTGGGGCCGTTGAGAAAAAAAGTCTTCGCTAGTTCGGGAAAGCGAACACCCTCTGAAACAACGGTGCGGAAAATAGCCAGGCTGTCCTCGCGCAACAGCACGTCTAAATAAGCTTTGCCAAGCTTTTCAAGGGTTTGCTGTAAATTGCTATCGCTATCAATGGCAGAGCCAAGGGGTGACAACATTTGCACGGCAAGACTGGCAATAATCGCCGCAAACAACTCTTCTTTATTGCCAAAATATTTATAGACTGTACGCTTTGAACCACCGGCTCGTCGTACTATTTCATCCACACTCGCACTGACATAGCCATATTCCAGGAAGACATCAACACCCGCTTGAAGGATAGTATCGCGGCGAATTTGCTCGGTACTTTTTTCAACTGTCACCATGGTTATAAATTTGTCCTTATTGTCATTCGCACTTCGAAGCCACATTTAAATCAGTAAACAAACGCACGTTAACATTCTATCAAGCAGACAGATCAACCACATCCCGCCTGTTAAAAATGCCTTATAACACAGCCTTAAGTCATCCATCCAACACATTTAAACAATGTCTCAATGGCTTGCATCAAAATAGACACGGTGCTAGGGTACGGCCCAGTACCGCAACTAATCAAGTCCTTTATTTCCCTCGATTGACAAGGCAACCTGCTAAACAAAAGTAATAACAAGTACACAGGTTATTTATTGAGTCCTCTATTTTTCTCTATCTTATAGAGGGGCTGGCAAACGAAAGTGAATCACGATAGTTCTTCCTAATATTGACGAAATGGTAATCACAATGCGTAAAATTATTCTCCTTGGGGTTCTTGCAGCCGGCATCATTTTTGGCGGCCTCTGGGCCAAAGAATGGTGGTTTGAAGGGCGCTTTTGGCAGTCGACTGACAACGCCTACACCCGCAGTGATATCACTATTATCAGCGCGAAAGTGCCTGGCATCGTCGATAAGGTCAATGTCCGTGCCAATGAGAAAGTGAAAGCAGGCGATATTCTTATATCTATGTACAAACCCACCTTTAATGCCACCGTAGCGCGTGCAGAGGCAGATATCGCCGAAGCTCAGGCCAGCCTTGCACGGGTAGATACACAGACCAGCCTGCAAAATGCCAATATTGCCGCCAGCCGTGCAGAAGTGAAAGCGGCTGAAGCACAACTAAGACGAGCCAATTTGGATCTAGGGCGCTCCAAAACACTCAAAGACAAAGGCTATGCCGAAAAGCAGCGCTATGACCACGACCTCACCGATGTCAGCAGTGCAGAGGCAGAACTCGCTCGCACCCGTGCCAATGTAAACGCGGCCATTGCTCAGCTGGATGTACTAACGGCTGAAAAAGCAGAAATTAGCGCCGAACAGGCTCGTGCTGAGGCCGAAGCTAACCTCGCCAAAATTGCGCTATACCTGTCCGATATTCGTGCTCCTCGCGATGGTGTGGTCGGCGCAAAGCATGTCGAAAGTGGTGAATATATCCACGTCGGCGCCCGCAAGATGGCTATTGTCTCTCTCGACCATATCTGGGTTAGCGCTAATTTCAAAGAAACCCAACTCACCGGAATGGTGCCGGGACAAAAAGCCATTGTGACAATCGATGCCTTTCCCGACCAGCCGATTGAAGGTGTGGTCGAAAGCCTGTCACCTGCCAGTGGTGCGGAGTTCAGCCTGTTACCAGCGGATAACGCCACCGGTAACTTCACTAAAATTGTACAGCGCGTGCCGGTCAAAATCCTCCTCGATCCGAATAACCCCGTCGTTAAATTGCTCCGCCCCGGCATGTCTGTACTCGCCAAAATCGATACGCGCTCTAGTGCAAATGAAGAGACCGCAGGTGTTGAAAGCGCAACCACTGTCGTTCTATCCCAATAAACAGAGCCGTACGTAGCGCGACTTATTTACTAGACCTGCATTAACTATCCGCTAACAGGCGGGGCGAATACGGACGACCACTATGAGTAACGCAACAAGCCCTGCTGCTGAAGACACCTCTCCCGCTACCGATGAAGAATCTGTCTCGGTAGGCACCTGGCTGACCGTATTTGGCGGTGTGCTTGGTGCCTTTATTGCCGTTCTCAATATTCACATCACCAATGCCTCGTTAAAAGATATTCAGGGCGCGCTGTCGGCAACACTGGAAGAAGGCTCGTTTATATCTACCGCCTATCTCACGGCTGAAGTGGTCGTCATACCCGTAACGGGATGGCTAGCGATGGTCTTTGGCCTGCGCCCCTATATGCTGTTCAACACGGTTGTTTTTGCCTTAACCACCCTCCTTTGCGCCTCAGCATGGAGCCTGGAATCAATGCTGGTTTTCCGCACACTGGCAGGCCTGGCCGGCGGTACGCTAATACCCCTGTCTTTTATGCTGATTCTGACTTTACTGCCGCCGTCCAAACAGGCGATTGGCATGGGCATGTTTGCCCTCACCGCAACGCAGGCACCGTCAATCGGCCCCACTCTGGGTGGCTATTTGACCGAGGCCTTTGGCTGGCAGTCGGTGTTTTACCTACAAATTGTGCCCACCGGCATCATGTTTCTAATCCTCTTTCAGGGCCTGAAAAAAACCAAACCCCAGTTCGAACTACTCAAGAATGGCGACTGGTTTGGCATTCTCTCCATGGCTGTGGGTCTGGGTGCAATGATCATTGTGCTCGAAGAAGGTAATCGCAAAGACTGGCTGGAATCTGATTTTATTCTCAACGGCACCCTCCTCGCCACTACCTGCCTCATTGCTTTTGTTGTCATTGAATTAAAGCGAAAAGACCCTTTTATTAATTTACGTTTACTAGCAAGGCGCAATTTCCTGCTTGCTAATCTGGTGGGCATTATTCTCGGCCTTGGCCTCTACGGTTCAGTCTTTATCATGCCCATGTTTCTCGCTCAGATGCATGGCTTCAATGCCATGCAGATAGGCCTGGTAATGATGTGGATTGGCCTGCCCCAATTGATCGTCGTACCCATTGTTCTGCGCTTAATGCCTCACATTGACATACGCATACTGCTCGCCTTTGGTGCCTTTATTTTCGGCCTGAGCTGTCTGTTAAATATTCACATGACGGCCGACTACGGCCACGACCACCTCATCTGGCCGAATATTATCCGCGGCCTGGGCATGCCTTTTATTATGGTGCCGCTCAATGTCATCGCCACCGCCGGTCTTGCAAAGGAAGATGTCGGTTCGGCATCGGGCCTGTTTAATGTACTGCGAAATTTAGGCGGTGCCGTTGGTATCGCCGTGCTGGCAACCTTTTTGTCCCTGCGCCAACAGTATCACTCCAGCCATATTGTTGAGAATATCAGCGCCTACAACCCCTTCACCATGGAGCGCCTGCAGGGCTTTGCTAATCATTTTGGCAACCTGGGTGCCGACCCCGTACTGGCCCAGGAACAAGCACTTCTCGCCATCGATGCCATCGCTCGGCGCGAGAGTTTTATCATGGCCTACAACGACTGTTTTTATTTTATGGGCGCGGCCTTTATCATCAGTCTTGGTTTTATTGCCTTGATGAAAAAGCCCGGTTAGGTCACCGTCCGGGAACAGGAACCGTTGCGATGGAAAGCTATTTTTAGTCACCTTTTGCTATCATTTAATAGTGACTTTATTGAATGAATAATAATTGTTAAACCTGGCCAGAATCAGCTTTTCCGCAGTAGGCTTTCTGTTCTTGAACAGCCACCTGGTACATTCTTTACAAAAAAATTACTTTACCGGCCTTGGTGCCGACAGCTTCCTCTCCCAGAGGAAAGTATGATCATGGCCGATAACGGCGCTTTGTATTTTGTTGGTGCAGCCTGTGTATTTGGCGCTTGTGTAACGTAGACCTTGAAGCCTTTTCGGCTACAGAGTGAAACTATAAAAAACTGCCAAGAATGACTAAGCAAACACAAAAAAAAGTACCAATTTCGTGTAATTTGGCAATGAAAAACAGACATCACAATAATGTTCAATGAACAACATTAGTTATTTAGGTACTTTTATTCATGAGACAACCCAAGACCATTACGGTTAGAGCCTTAAAAAGCGCGCTTAAAAATAAAGAATTTATTTTGCACTACCAGCCTAAAACATCAATGGTAACCGGGAAAACATACGGTGCGGAAGCACTTTTGCGCTGGCAACAACCCGATGGCACACTTGTCCCGCCCTTTGAATTCATCCCCCTTGCTGAGAAATCAGAGTTTATCCAGGAAATCACACACTTCGTTTTTAGTAAGCTCATCGAGGATATGACGCTAATTAACGCCGTCAACGACGATCTTGTTATCTCCTTTAATGCCTCTGGCAAAGACTTTCATGATAGTAAATTCACAAATATCGTACTTTATGCGCTGAAAAACCGCTTCATTGACGCTAAAAATCTTGAAATTGAGGTCACAGAAACTGTCCTCATGGATGAAGAGCATGCAAAAGTTACACTGGCTGCTTTGGCCAACAAGGGTGTTTCTATTGCCATGGACGATTTTGGAGAAGGACACTCAGGCTTAGCTACACTCAGCAAATGGCCCTTTACCACACTGAAAATCGATAAGGGTCTGATAGACGACATCGCAACATCAGGAAAAAACCATGCCATTATCCAGGCATCTATTCGCATGGCGCACCAGCTCAATATTGATGTTGTCGCCGAAGGAATTGAAGATGAAGAAACCTATCAAATATTGCAAAGCTATGGTTGCAAAGCAGGGCAAGGCTTCTGGATTTGCAAACCCTTACCCCTCGAAAAATTTATTAAGTACCTAAAAACCTATAAACAACTGCCGGCCAAACCCGTTGGCTTGCTCTATATGGCACAGCTAGACCACCTGCAATGGCGTAAAGCCGTCATTGACTCGGCACTTTTCCTCCGGGAAATAAAGGGAGAGCGTACGCTAGATGATTTACGCAACCGCCCAGAACTCGACCATACACAGTGCAAACTTGGAAAATGGTATTACGGTCAGGGTCGTTTTTTTAAGGAGCATAGTATTTACAAAGGGATGGAAGCACCGCACAGGGAATTACACACTATCGGAGAGAAATTACTCAGACGCTCAATGAAACATTGCCACTGGGACGAATTCACTGAGCTCACGCATGCCTTAAGTAAGAAATCTATGGAGGTTTTAGAATCTTTACAATCTATGGAGAATTATCTTTCTGTACATCATTCTTTAGAACCCTCAGAGCCATCACATCCTGACTTTGGCTAACAAACCCTTCAAACGCCTATCCCAACACCTGATCCATCTCGCCAACAGCTTCTATCGCATCCCGGATAAGTGACGGCCCATGATAAATAAACCCGGTATAAACCTGCACCAAACTTGCCCCGGCTTTAATTTTATCGGCGGCATCTTCACCTTTGACGATACCACCCACACCGATAATCGGCAGAGCGCCATCAAGCTCTTTCGCCAGTTTACCAATCACTTCAGTCGCCCGCTCGCGCACGGGCCAACCACTCAAGCCGCCCTGCTCACCCGCTAATGGCGAGCGCTTAACCTGCTCTCGCGACAGGGTTGTATTAGTGGCAATAACGCCATCCATACCGTGTTTAATCAATTGGCGCGCCATATCGGTAATTTGTTCGTCGTCCAAATCCGGTGCAATTTTTAATGCCAGCGGCACATAACGACCCTGCTCATCGGCGAGGCGAGCCTGGGTTTGTTTCAGTGTTGCCAGTAGTTCGTCAAGCTGCTCGGCGTGTTGTAAATCCCGCAGACCCGGGGTATTGGGCGAAGAAATATTAACGGCAATATAGTCGGCGTGGGCGTAGGCCTTTTCCATGCACAAGCGATAGTCATCGCTGGCTTTTTCCACCGACGTGTCAAAATTCTTACCGATATTAATACCCAGCACACCTTTGAATTGTCGCTCGCGCACCTGCGATACAAGATGATCGACACCCAAATTATTGAAGCCCATGCGATTAATAATCGCCTGATATTCGGGCAGGCGAAATAAGCGCGGCTGAGGATTACCCGGTTGGGGCCGAGGCGTGATAGTGCCGATTTCTACAAAACCAAAACCCAGTTCGGAGAGCGCATCAAAGTAGTCGCCATTTTTATCGAGGCCAGCCGCCAAACCAACAGGATTAGGAAAACTTAAGCCCATTGCCTCTACAGGATGAGCCTCGGGTTTAGGCAGCAGCTTCAACAAACCCAGACGCGATGACAGCGCGATTGCGTTTAAAGAAAAATGGTGGGAGGTCTCTGTTGGTAAAAGGAATAAAGCTCTGCGCGCTAACGGATACATAGTGACCTCACGTGTTTATTGCCGGCTGATTTGCCCAACTGCTGTCTCGACGCCTGACCAGACGACGGGCCCAATAAATGAGCCGCTTCTCGACGAAGATCAACAGGGCGGCAAGGATAAGCCAAGGTGACGGGCAAGTCATCAACGGTGCTCTGTAAAAAGAGCCAATGCTGAACCTAAAGCCATGCTCCCTGTCCTAAGTGCTTATAGGCAGAAAACCTTTGCCCAAGCACTGGTAAATATTACAATCGACCCCATAACACTAATACTCCGCCAAGCTGTAATTCACGATCAAAATAAGGCCGAAATAACGTACCCATGAGTGTATCCACGCAGATCCTGTCCTTACTGTCCTACCTCAATCAAACCATCGTCGGCCAGGAGCATCTCGCTCAGCGGCTGGTGATGGCGCTGCTGGCCGATGGCCACTTACTGGTTGAAGGCGCGCCCGGCCTCGCCAAAACCAAAGCCATTAACACCCTGGCCAAGGGTATTGATGCCGACTTTCACCGCATACAGTTCACCCCAGACCTATTGCCCGCCGATGTAACGGGCAGTGATATTTACCGCCCCGAAAACGCCAGCTTTGAATTTCAGGCCGGGCCTATTTTTCACAACCTGGTGCTGGCTGATGAGATCAACCGCGCCCCCGCCAAGGTACAGTCGGCCCTGCTTGAAGCCATGGCCGAGCGGCAGGTCAGTATCGGTAATAAGATTTACCCCCTGCCCGAGTTGTTTCTGGTGATGGCGACGCAAAACCCCATTGAGCAGGAAGGCACCTATCCTCTGCCCGAAGCCCAGCTCGACCGCTTTTTAATGCATGTCACCGTTGGCTACCCCGACGCCGATGCCGAGCGCCAAATCCTCAAGTTGGTAAGAGACGAGGCCGAAGGCAGCACTCAGACACCCGGCCCTGAAATTGATCAAGCAACGCTCTTTGCTGCCCGTAAAGAAGTCCTTGGCGTACACATGGCCGACAATGTTGAGGCGTATTTAATTCAGCTAATTCAGGCCACACGCCAGCCCCTGAGCTACGGCGAAGAACTCGACAACTGGCTCGACTACGGTGCCAGTCCACGTGCAACCATTGCGCTGGACCGCTGCAGCCGCGCCAATGCCTGGCTCGACGGGCGAGACTTTGTTACCCCGGATGATATTCGCGCCGTGGCCCACGACATCCTGCGTCATCGTTTAATTCTCAGCTTTGAAGCCGAAGCCAACGGTATTACTACCGACCGCGTGATCGATACCCTGCTTGCCAACGTTGCTTCTGCCTGAGTTTATTTGTATCAATGTTGTTCACTAATAAGTCGTCCTTTATCTCTACGACGTGCCTAGCTCTTGTCTAGTCTAGCGCCTTTATCGAATCTGCCGGCCAGTGTGGTCGCCTCTGTCGCCGATCTCGCGAAGCTGCGTTTTGCCGCTCGCGAGTTAACACTATTCCCACAACGCCCCGTAAAAAGCGCATTGAACGGCACCCGTAGCTCACGCTTTCGCGGCCGCGGTATGGATTTCGACGAAGTGCGACCCTACCAGCCTGGCGACGATATTCGCTCCATCGACTGGCGAGTGACGGCGCGCACCACCAGCCCCCACACCAAGGTTTTTCGCGAAGAACGCGAGCGCCCACTCATGGTGATTTGCGACCTGCGCCAAAGCATGTTTTTTGGCTCTCGACGTTTGAAGTCGGTTTGTGCCAGCGAGATTGCCAGCCTGCTGGCATGGGCCGGACTCAACGCCGGTGAGCGTATTGGCGCACTGGTATTTGGCCCCGATAAGCAGCGCGACATCCGCGCCCGGCGCAGCCAGCACAGTGTTCTTCAACTGATTAAGGCCCTGCACGAAACCAGCCTGGCGCTGCTGCCACCGGGCAAAGCACAAACTGAACAGGCAGCACCAACACCCGATAAGCCTGAGCGCTACAGTCTGAGTGAAATTCTTGAAGACACGCGCCGCGTTGCCCGCCCCGGCACCAGCTTAATGATCATCAGCGATTTTCACGATCTCGACGAAAATGGCGAACGCCACCTGTTTGAACTGGCTCGCCACTGCGACCTCAGCCTGTTTCACATTTACGACAAGCTCGAAAGTCAGCTGCCGCCACCCGGGCAATATCAAATTTTTAATGGCGCACAGCGATTTTTATTGAACGCGGCTAAAGCGAGTCTGCGCAGCCGCTTTGAACAGCACTACCGTGATAAAGAACAACGTTTGCAGCAAACGGCCCTGCGACTGAAGCTACCCTTACTCAGCTTCTCAACGGATGAACCGGTACTCGACACGCTGCGTTTGGCTTTTGCCAAACAGGGTCGACGGCAGCGCTAGTGGATAATCCGATGCTCGAACAGCTCAGAGATATTCACCTGCCCGAGGCTGTGCACTGGTGGCCGCCCGCGCCCGGCTGGTGGATAGTCGCGGCCTTATTACTGGGCCTGATAACTTGGCTCAGCCGCTATTTACAGGCGCGCTATCGCCGTCAGTATTTTCGCGGCGAAAGTCAGGACTTACTGAAACAAGTTTGGCGGGACTATGAGCAACAGGCGGGGAACACAGCCAATGCCGACCGTGACTTTATTGAAAATACGCTGGCGCTATTACGTCGAGCCGGTAAAACAGCACAGCTAGCAGCTGATAATAAGAGCGACGATCATCTTGAATCCATGCCGAGCCCCGCTCTGTTAGCGGCTCTCGACCAACACAGTGCAGGTAAACTCTCCGCAGCCTTACCCTTACAGGACATCAGCGAACGCCTCTACCGCGCCGAGAGTAAAGCGCTAAGCACAGAGCAAGCCCAGTGCTTTTACGCGGTGGCAAAAAGCTGGCTCAAGTCGAAAGACTTTACACCGGGCAAGCAATCCGGGGACGATAGCTGATGCTCAGCCTGATCTGGCCCTGGATGCTGGCACTCGCCCCCCTGCCCTTTTTGTACCGCTGGTGGCGCAAGCCCGCAGATGATCAACAGGCAGCGCTGCTGTCGCCTGTTTACGCCGAACTCGCCGCCGACAGTCAAAGCAGCCCCGCCGTGAACCGCCGCAACTGGCCTAGCTTTGTCCTGCTCACTTTGATCTGGCTTGCCTGCCTGCTCGCTGCCAGCCGCCCCCAGTGGATTGGTGAACCCATCGCACTACCCATCAGTGGCCGCGACCTGCTACTGGCGGTGGATATTTCACTTAGCATGGTGAACAACAAAGATATGGAAATAGACAATTCATACATTGACCGCTTAACTGTCGCAAAGGCCGTTGTCGGCGATTTTGCCAGACGGCGCAGTGGCGATAGACTCGGCCTTGTTTTATTTGGCGACCACGCTTATTTGCAGTCTCCGCTCACCTTTGATCAACAAACTCTCAACACGCTGTTACAGGAAGCACAAGTCGGTTTTGCAGGGAGAGGTACTGCAATTGGTGATGCTATTGGGCTTGGCGTAAAGCGCTTAAAAGATAATAATGAAAACAGCCGCGTCATCATTTTACTCACTGATGGCGTCAACAATGCCGGCGAAGTCGAGCCCTTAAAAGCTGCGGAGTTAGCCGCTGCCTACGGAGTAAAAATTTACACTATTGGTCTCGGAGCCGATGAAATTTTACTTCCCGGTTTTTTTAGGCCTCGCCGTATTAACCCCTCTGCTGAACTTGACGAAACCACCCTGCGCGCCATTGCGACACAGACCGGAGGCCAATATTTTCGCGCCCGCAATCCAAAAGAATTGGCACAAATCTATGCCACCCTCGACCTGCTTGAACCGGTCAGTCAGGATGCCGAAACCTTTCGCCCCACCCGCGCGCTGTTTTACTGGCCCCTGGGTGTAGCACTGCTATTAAGCTGCCCCTTACTGCTTTTCCGGGGTATTAAAGCATGAGCTTTTTGTCTGCCGAGCTAGCAACAGCCATCGCCCAGTTTCACTGGCTTCGCCCCTGGTGGCTCGCGGCCCTGTTACCCGGTATTGCCCTGGCCTTGTTGCTCGCTCGTCGCAGTGGTAACAACAGCGCCTGGCAAGGCGTTATCGCCCCGGAGTTACTCCCCTATCTGGTCGAACAAGACACCAGCACCAAGCGGCAGCGCCTGCATTGGTGGCTGCTCCTGCCCTGGCTCTGCGCCTGTCTTGCACTAGCGGGGCCGAGCTGGAATAAAATCCCCCTGCCCATTCATAAACAACAGACACCGCTGGTTATTCTGCTCGACCTGTCACCGTCTATGTGGGCGGAAGATGTCAAACCCAACCGGCTGACTCGCGCCCGCTTAAAGTTAATCGACCTGCTGCACACACGACAGGAAGGCACCACCGCACTGGTCGCCTATGCGGGCGATGCCCACGTCGTCACCCCTCTCACCGATGACACGGCAACCATTATCTCCCTGCTGCCCGCCCTTAATCCGGCGATAATGCCCGTGCCCGGCAACCAACCCTTGCAGGCTCTGGAAAAAGGCATCGAACTCATTGTTAAAAGCGGCTTTCAAAACGGACATGTATTACTAGTTTCCGATGGGCTGCCCAGTGCTGACTTGCCACTAATGAATGCCCAGCTAGAAAACTACCCCGGCATTAAAACCTCTGTATTAGCGCTCGGCACAAAAGATGGCGCACCCATTCCTTCCGTGTCTTCTGCCGGCAAAGGTGGCTTTGTCAAAGACAGTAATGGCAATATCGTCATTGCCCAATTACGCGAAACCCCATTGCGTAAACTGGCGCAAAATAATGGTGGCATCTACCGCAAGATCTCTCTCGACGATAGTGACATTGAAGCCCTAAGCCAGCTTTTCAACAGTGCTGACAGCGAACAAAGCCAGCAATTAGAGCGCACCTTTGATACCTGGCACGACAGTGGTTTCTGGCTGGTTTTTCCGCTGCTGCCCTTCCTGGCATTAGCCTTTCGCCGCAACGTACTGGCTTTATTGATTCTTGCCCCGCTAGTTTTTGCACCCGATAAAAGCTACGCCATGGAATGGCAAGACCTCTGGCTGCGGAGTGACCAACAGGGGCAAAAGGCACTGGCTTCCGGTGACGCGGAGGCAGCTGAAGCGCTCTTCAAAGACCCGAGCTGGAAAGGTTCGGCAGCCTATCAAAAGGGTGACTATGCCGCCGCCGAAGAGCATTTTAAAAACAGCGAAGCCAGCGCCGACAGCCTTTACAACCTGGCCAATGCTCAGGCTAACGCCGGACAGCTAGAAGCAGCGCTGGAAAACTATCAGGCGGCCCTCGCATTAGAGGACAAACACGAAGACGCCCACTTTAATAAAGACCTGGTTGAAAAAGCCCTGAAACAAGAACAGGAAAAGCAGCAAGAAAAAGATAAGTCGCAAGATGACGAGAACGCAGAAGAGGGTGATAAAAGCGACGCCGATAAAGATGATGCAGAGGATGGAGAGCCGTCGTCCGATTCTGAGCAAGACGGACAGGAAGGCGAGTCTGGCGAACAAGAGGCCGACGATGATTATAATCCCGAGGATAGTCCGGAGAATAAAGAACCAGAATCAGACACTGAAAAAAGTGCTGAGCAAGACAAAGATGATGCCGAAGAGAAAGACTCTGCCAATGCAGAGAATGAAGAAAAACCCGATGATGCAGAATCTCAAAACACTGGGGAAGCACAAGCCTCTGCCGCCGACGAAATGCCCGATGAGCAACGCCAGGCTCTTGAGCAATGGTTGCGCCGTGTACCCGACGACCCCAGTGGTTTAATGCGTAGAAAATTTGAATATGAAGCCCAGCAACAGCAGAGACAAGGCTGGCGACGCTCAAACAAAAACCCACCTAAGCAGCAGGAGGCAGAACGTTGGTAAATAAACAACTAGCCACACAGACGCACCGCGTCGGCAGCTATTTTATCGGCCTATTTCTACTGATGGTGAGTATTAATAGTGCCGCCGTAAGCCTGCTAAGCCAGGTCGATCGCAGCGCTGTCAATCTCGGTGAAAGCTTCGAACTGAATATTATTTTTAGTCAACAGGCTTTGTTTAACGAGCCAGATTTTAGCGCGCTGGAAAAGGACTTCAATATATTAAGCCGCAACCAGCAAAACAGGTATTCAAACAGGAATGGTCGTGCCCTTTCCTTCACGCAATGGGTTTTAATTCTGTCACCAAAGACCAGCGGCAATTTGCTAATCCCTTCTTTCACCTTTAAAGACGCGGTCAGCAACGCTCTCGAGATAAAAGTCAGCAAGCCAAAAGCCAGTACCCAACACGCCGGAGCCCCTGTTTTTACCGAAACCCTACTCGATAAAAATAGTGTTTATGTACAGGAGCAAGCCCTGCTGACACTGCGTTTATATACCTCTGTGCCCATGAATAATTTTGCCTTCGACGAACTCGCCGTGCCGGGGGCACAACTCATCAAGGTGGCCGAAAGCCAATATCAAAAAGAGATCGATGGCCAGCAATACATCGTGCTCGAAACCCGCTACGCTATTTTTGCCGATAGTAGTTCAACACTGGAAATACCGGCAATTCAATACCGTGGTGTCATTGCAGATCGAAATGCGCGCAACAGCGGCTCAATCTTTCGGCAACGGGGTCGACAGGCTTACTTCAATAGCGAAGCCAGGCAATTGCAGGTTAAACCCATGCCCAGTAACAGCCCCCTGCAACACTGGCTGCCCGGCAAAGGCCTGGGCCTGCAGGAGCGCTGGAGCAACCCCACCAGTGACATCACCCTGGGTGAACCGCTGACCCGTACCATCACCATTACCGGACAGGGCTTGATGGGTAGCCAGCTGCCACCCCTGCAAATACCAAACAGTAAAAATTACAAACTCTATCCCGACCAGGCGCAAATGGAGGACACGCTTAGCGAAGCCGGTGTTGTCGGTAAGCGCATCGAGTCTATCGCCATTGTGCCAACGCAGGTCGGTAGCATTACTCTGCCCGATATTACCGTCGGCTGGTGGGATACGAAGGCTAATAAAATTCGGCACACGGTTCTCAAGGGACGCACGCTAAATGTCCTGCCTGCAAGTGCATCGACTGAACTTACCGGTAACGCTGCAGCGCCGACACCTGAAGGCGATATCAGCGCCCTGTCATCGCAAGCGCTGCAAAATGCGACCTCGCCGATAACAGGCACTTACTTCTGGCTGCTGGCCGCAAGTAACGTTGTGCTACTTATTGTCGCCACTGTTTTCGCCGTTTTATGGTGGCGCAATCGCCCCCGCGAATTACAGGCACCGGCACAAAGCACGGCAGCCAAACCTGATAAGGAGCTGTTTCAAGAGCTTCGCATGGCCTGTGCCTTCGACAATTATTCAGCGCTACGCCAGGCCATAATTCATTGGGCACGCGTGCATTGGCAGCAAGAATCACTGCACAGTCTGGAGCAGGTCGCTGAGCTTGCCGATAGCGAAGCGCTAAAGGCTGAATTCAAAGCCCTTGATGCGCGGCTATACAGTGATAACGATACACAGCAGCCCGTGAGTAGCGATACTATTTTTCTACAACTAGAAAGCTTGAGAAAAAGTGGCGCGGCAAATAAAGCGGCTGGCAAAAAGGATCAGCGACAACACTTGCAAGCCCTCTACCCCAAGGGTTCCTGAGCTTAATTTTAAAGGCTTACTTTTCAAGATATAAATAAGGCAATTAACTATGTCAATCTGGAAAAAAACGCTATCACTCGACGTCCTGAATAATGACTTCCCCGATGGCGCAGCAACAAATGTTGGCATCGAGTACACCGACTTTGGCGATGACTATATTACCGCCCGCATGCCGGTCGATGAGCGCACCCGCCAGCCCTACGGCATTCTCCACGGCGGCGCGTCCTGTCTACTTGCCGAGACCGTCGGTAGTCACGCCTCGTCATTGTGCATCGATATGGAAAAACAGTATTGCGTGGGCCTGGAGATTAATGCCAACCATATACGCTCGGTATCTGAAGGCTTTGTTTATGGCACGGCCAAGCCCATGCACCTGGGTCGCTCAACCCACGTTTGGGAAATCATGATTCGTAATGAAGCGGGAAAAACAGTGTGTATTTCCCGCTTGACGATGATGGTGAAAGACCAGGAATAATGTCGTTGAAAAAGTAGTGGGGCGAACAACAGTCAGCGTAGCCCACCCTGCTATCGCCGATTAAAACCAACAGTATTAAGGCGCAGGATTCGAGTAACGTTGGTGCAACGCCTCTATGCCCTGCTTCACTTCGCTCGATAACACACAATTAATACTGGCGATATTCGCCTTCAATTGCTCGAGGTTGGTAGCGCCAATAATATTGCTGGTGACAAATTCCCGGCTATTCACATAGGCCAGAGCCATGGTCGATGGATCTAATCCATGCGCCTGCGCGAGCTTCACATAAGCCTCCGAAGCGGCAACGGCCTGGGGACTAGAATAGCGCTGAAAACGGTCAAACAGTGTCAAACGCGCACCGGCCGGCTTCTGACCATTCATATATTTACCCGACAGCATGGCCATCGCCAGCGGTGAATAAGCCAACAGCCCGACATCCTCTCGAATCGCCATTTCGGCAAGACCCACTTCAAAACTGCGATTAAGCAGGTTATAGGGGTTTTGAATACTGGCGATGCGTTCGAGGTCATCCTCGCGAGCGTGACGTAAATACTCCATCACACCCCAGGGGGTTTCGTTAGACACGCCGATGTGACGCACCAGGCCCTCTTTCACCAGCTCCGATAGCGCACTCAATGTTTCTTCAATCGAAGCCAAATCATCTTGCGCTTTGTGGCGATAACCCAGTTGCCCAAAGAAGTTAGTCGTGCGCTCAGGCCAGTGCACCTGATAGAGGTCGATATAGTCGGTTTGCAATCGCTGAAGGGAGTCACGCACCGCCTGGTGGATATGTTCACGATTGAGTCGCGGGCCGCCTCGCAGGTGCTTCCAGTCGCCGGTGGCTTCTGAACGGCCGGATACTTTGGTCGCAAGCACCACCTCACTGCGCTTGCCCCGCCGGGCAAACCATTCCCCCACATACTCTTCCGTGCTTCCCTGTGTTTCAGGCCTTGGCGGCACAGGGTACATTTCGGCGGTATCGAAAAAATTAACGCCTTCGGCAAGGGCAAAGTCCATTTGCTCGCAGGCCTCACCCAGGGTGTTTTGCTGCCCCCAGGTCATGGTGCCCAGACAAATAGCACTGACTTTAAGGTCGGTCTGACCTAAAGAACGATATTCCATAATGATTAGTTCCTGCCGCTATTCAGCCTCACGCCATAGCATTTTGTTATTAGAAGAAGTCCCTATTTAAACCTATAGGGTGAGATAAAACACTACAAAACCAGCAACTCTATCAGGTAGTATCTAATACGCACTTGTTTTTTATAAAAACAAACCGGGGAGTAGAACTATGAAAGTCAGCGCCAAAGAACTTGTCAACAATGCCATGAAAGAAATCGAAACGCTTAGCCTTGAGCAAGCGTCCGCACTGCTGGGTGATGATAGCGCTGTATTTGTCGACATTCGCGATATACGAGAACTCCCTCGTGGCGGTAAAATCCCGGGCGCCCTGCACGCACCCCGTGGCATGCTTGAATTTTGGGTTGATCCGGAAAGTGAATACCATCGGGATATTTTTTCATCGGGCAAAAAATTTGTTCTTTACTGCGCAAAAAGCCATCGTTCTGCCCTCGCCACACTCGCCCTGAAAAATATGGGTTTACAGCCTGTCTGCCATATTGATGGCGGCTATGAAGCCTGGACAAAAGCAGGCCTAAGCACCGAATCAGTAGAGAAGAAATAGCCTGGACCAACCCCGTTTTCACTGCTTTTCAGTTGACACACAGGTCGTGACTTCTATGATCAACTGTAAAAAAACACTTTCTCGTTTCGAGTGCTCCTGAATGCCAGTACTTAGCAATTTATGGCGTATCTATTTATTTGTCATTACCAGCTCAATAATTGCGTTGGTTTTGCTGGGTGTATTCCAATGGAACAAAGTCAAACAAGATGCCGACACAGAGTTGCGTTATCTCAACAATGTCAGTTTTACATCGACACGAGCAATGCTCAGTTATCAGAAAAGCATCTTCGACAGCCTCAGTGACGAGATAGTAGCGCTCGATCTTACCAATGACATCGACAAATTAAATGAGATGGTAAAGCGGGTTGTAAAAAACAATTCCGAGGTGACAGCCATCATGATCAGGGATCCGGAAGGTGGCCTGATACTAACAAGTGGAGAAATCGCCAATACTGACGGCCTCCCCTCACTGCTTAGCGACCCTATAACTCAATATAACTTCCAAAGAACCCTCGCTCAAAATGAACCTGTTATTGGCAACAACAGGTTCATTCCCTGGCTTAACAAACAAGTTATTGGCGTACATTATGCGGTGCGTCAGAAGGGCAAGGTCATCGCTGTAATAACCAGTGCTATAGAACACAGTGCTGATGGCTACGCCTGGAATAACAGCCAATTAACACGCGGTACTATCTTGCAACTTTTCCGAGACGACTATCATTTTATCTACAGTTCAAGACCTCAATACAAGGAAAACCCCAAAGAATATTTGGTTCCTATTCCAGCAGAGATGGTTGATTACTTTATTCATCAGCTACAGATACAGGCGGGAATATCATCCGAAGAACTTCGCAACTCGGGCCAGCTAATTTCTGTCAACGCGCTGTTCGAGCCGGGTATGGATGCTCTATTCACCATACGTTACGAACCCTATTACCGCTACTACACTCTCAGCTCCATAGAAAGGTCTAGCCTTTATGATGATTTTTTGCCAAAATTTATTTGGCAAATCGCGATAATAATTGCCTTCAATATCCTGCTTTTTCTGATGTTTAATTTCTTTAATCGAGAGCAGGAGAAATCACAGAAGCAGCTTCTTTTTCAGGCCAATCACGACCAACTCACCGGCTTACCCAATCGTTACTACCTTGCTGAGCACTTCGACAGCTGGTCTCAATCTTGCAAAGGAAGATTCGCCATTTTTTTTATTGACCTTGATAATTTCAAAGTCATTAATGACCACTACGGCCATGCCACAGGTGATAAAATACTTATCGAGGTCGCACAACGCATTGAAGCCCAATTTAAAGATTTAAACATAAGGCATGGCGGCGACGAATTTATTATTTTCATTCCTGAAAATGACGGAGCTTATCTAGTACAACTCGCAAACAATTTCATTAATGATTTAATGCAGCCTATTACAGCCGACAACACCGAGTTTTCTGTAACGTCTAGCATTGGCATTGTCTGCGCCCCGAGCAATGGCCAGGAGCTCGGCACTTTACTCAGTAAAGCCGACATCGCCATGTATGAAGCAAAAAAACACCGAAACGAAGCCTTCCTCTTTTCCGATGAACTGGAACAACGTAGCGCCTATAACACGGCCATTGAAAGGGAGCTGCGCACGGCCGTCGAGCGCGACGAGATTGCCATGATGTACCAACCTCAAATCGACAGTAATACCGGCAATACGATTGGCGTAGAAGCCCTTGTACGCTGGAATAATCGCGAACTCGGGAATGTGCCACCCTCTGATTTTATCCCTATCGCTGAAAGCATGGGCTTGATGAATGAGCTCGGTCAGTTTATTACCCTTAGGGCGATTGAAGAAATCGAGAAAGTGTGCCAACAGACAGGACCATTGCGCCTGTCGATCAATGTATCCGTACAGCAATTACTCACTGAGGGTTTCTTTGAATTTTTTCAGGAAGAGATAAAACGACGGGGTAACGATAATCTTTCTCTAATGCTTGAAGTAACGGAAAGCATGTTTATCGAAGATTTAAAGCTGGCTGTTTTTGTCCTACAGCGCTTCAGTGATATTGGCGTGGAAATTTCTCTCGACGACTTTGGCACGGGTTTTTCCTCGCTTAGCCTGTTAGCCGACCTGCCTATTCATGAGCTTAAAATTGATAAAAGCTTTATCGATAAAATATTAACCGATGAAAAAGCCAAACGCCTGATGCACAGTATTATTAGCATTGGCAAAGATCTTAAGCTAACGACTGTTGCCGAAGGTGTCGAAGACCAAGAGCAGCTAGCAGTACTGCAGTTTTTTGGCTGCGACCTGATTCAGGGTTATTACTATTCAAAGCCGCTGAGTAAAGCAGACCTACTCGCCTTTCTTCTTACTTCCGATAACAAAGTCCTCGGCAAAAATTAAAATCACGCCTCTCTGCACGGTATTGACTCTGCCATTAAGGCCTGACAATTCTGTTTATTAAGTCCCGCGCTGAAAGGATATAATGCAGCCTCATTTTTCCACTACCCGCGAATACCCCGTATGAGTTACGCCGAACGCCAGCAATTTTTCAAACAATTACTTACCGTCTTCGGTCGAAAAACCGTATTGGAAGCACTACAGGAAACGAAAATTCCCGCCTACCGTTTACATCTAGCGAGTAGTAATCGCAATGATGCGACCATGAAGAAAATCATCGCTCTGGCTGAGGCTCGCGAGATTGAAATTCAACACCACAGTCGCCAGGAGCTGTCTCGTATTTCCCGTAATCAGCGCCAGGATCAGGGTGTTGCACTTGACCTGCAGTGCCCCCATTACGGTGACTATCAAAGCCTGATTAAACAGCTGCCGAAGAAGCTCTGCTTAATCGCTTTAGATCGCATCACTAATCCGCAAAACCTCGGCATGGTGATTCGCTCTATTTGCGCCAGCCCTATCGACGGGCTGCTATTGCCCAGTAAAGGCTGTGCGCCGTTGTCACCCCTCGTCATTAAAGCCAGTGCAGGCACACTGTTTCGCTGCCCTATCTATCGCTGTGATAGCCTGCCTGCGGCCCTGAAAGAGTTTGCAGCACTGGGCACCAGTGTTTGTACCTTAAACGCCGCGACGGGTACGGATCTGGCTGAACATAAAGCCCAGGCACGAACGATTTATGTGCTCGGGAATGAGACTGACGGGGTGTCTAAAGAAGTTAATCAACGGGCTACCGAGCAGCTCAACATCCCCATGGCCAATGGTGTTGAATCACTCAATGTCGCCGTTACTGCCGCTCTACTGGCTTTCCGGCAGGTGATCGCCAAAGCTGACTAAAGACACCGAGGGATGCCACCAACAGGGTAAGGGCACCGAGAGCAGCAAACGTGTCGAGCACGCCCTGAGCACTGATCAGCTGCCCAGTCACCCAGGCACCTATCGGCGCAGTACCAAAAAAGGCTAGCTGATAAATTGATACCACTCGCGAACGATAGGCCTCCGGCGCTTCGGTGTGAGTCATCATGCGACCCAGGCTAATCGATATACCGGAGAACATGCCCCACACCAGCACTGCTGGAAACAACAGATTAACGGGGAGATGCGTGGCAATCAGCAGCATAATCAGGCCGCGGGAAAAAAGGCTGATCACCAACACTCTACCGGGCTGACGAAAACCGCCGCTGAGCCGCAGATAGAGCACATTGGCAAGTAATACACCCGCGGTAAAACTGAGCTGCAGGGCAGCATAAAAAACAGCACTTTGCCCGTAGACCTCCCGCGTCATCAGCGGCATCGCCACCAGATACACACCAAAGCCGAGAAACCCCGTCGCACCCACCAACAGCATCAGAGCGCGTAGCCGGGCATGGTGCCAGACTGCCCGCAAACCTGCGGTAATCGTCTGACTTTGGCGCTGTCGTCCTTTAGGCAGCCCTACACCGGCAGGCTGGCTAGCGCGAAGAAATAAGCCCGCAGCGATAAACATCAACATCTGAAAAATAAGTAACATGCTAAGGCCGATACGATCAAACAAGCCCGCTGATAAATAACCCAGACTTTGTGCCGCAAACTGAACCAGAGTGGTGCGCACTACTGAGCGCTGTAAATCCTCACTGGCAACCTGAGATAGCAGGCTTTCCCGTGCCGGTTGAATAAAGGCGGTAATAACACCGTAGCTAGCGCCAAAAACAATCAACAGCTGATAGCTTAAATAGCCACTATTAACGGCAATAAACATCATGCCAAAGGGCAATAAATACAACAGATAAAGACGAAAAAGGTAACTGCCAAGATGGCGATTATCGGAGAGTGCCCCGCCCAGTAAAATAAGGAGCAGGTTGGGCAGCATCACCGCCATTTGCGCTAGCCCAACGCGATCTGCCGGCTCATTTAGTACACCAACCACCAGCCAGGGGAAGATGACCACTTGCAAGCCCATGGCCACCGCACTGCTACCGAGCCCAGCCAGATAGAATTGAAAGCGGTCTGGCCCTGAGCTTTCACGCATAGGCGCTATACACCTGTCGCGGTCGAGGGGCGTTTAACGAAAGACATTAAATACTGAGGGTTTGCTATCAAATGGCTTCTTTCACCCACTCGCAACGCAGTCGAATATCGTCACTGCCGGGGCTGTGGTATTCCGCGTCGATACTCTCCCAAATAAAGGAATGCACACCGGACATTTCCGTCTCAAGATGCACATAGGCGCTGACCCAGTACATTTTGTGCAGTAGAGCTTCAAACTGCTCGATCCACATTTTCCACTCGTATTCGATGCCCTGATAAGGCGCGCCAAAATGAACAATCTCTGTGTGCTGACTAATATCACCGGCGAGTTGACTAGAAGAAGTAAACATTTCACGACTTAACAGGGGCCAACTTTCAGCACTGGGCAAGGAATTCATTGCCTCACGGTTGGCCTTAATACGATCCACGCCATCGGGCCGGTACACTGCATCTTTAATACAACCGTAGACGACGGATTCTTCCTGCATGATCAACCCCAAATAACGTTAAATTCTGAACGTGTTGCGCGCATTATATTCCAGACTGTAAGTCTTAACGACAGACCTTTAACAAGCGCTAGAAATTCTTTAATACCAACGAAACAACATCAAGCTTCACTCGCCAGCAAGGCCAGAAACTCAGCTTCATCAATAACATTAACACCGAGTGAACGGGCTTTCTCTAACTTGGAACCCGCACTTTCACCGGCCACCAAGCACGTGGTTTTGGCCGATACGCTGCCTGTCACTTTTGCGCCCAGTGCTTCGAGCTGTTCTTTACCCTGACCCCGGCTCATGGCTGTCAGCGTACCCGTCAACACCCAGACCTGACCCGCTAATGGCAATACCTGATCACCGGCCGCTTCAATATCGGGCCACGCGACACCGGCCTCGCGCAGGCTGGCAATAACAGCCAAATTGTCGGGGTTACTTAAAAACTGCCTTACAAAATCGGCGACGACGGGGCCCACATCGGATACGGCCAATAAAGCCTCTTCATTGGCCTCTTCTAACTTTTCCAGAGAACCGAAATGAGTGGCGAGTCGTTTTGCCGTGGTCTCCCCTACTTCACGTATGCCCAGTGCATAAAGCAAACGGGGCAGTGTCGTTTGCCGAGCAACGACAATAGCCGCGACCAGATTGGTGGCGGATTTATTCGCCATGCGATCCAGCCCTGCTAACTGTTCGACAGTCAGCGTAAACAAATCAGCCACGGTATGGATCAGTTTTGCATCCACCAGCTGGTCAATAATTTTATCGCCCAGGCCATCGATATCGAGAGCCTTACGAGAGGCAAAATGTTTAATTCCCTCTTTACGCTGAGCCGCGCAAACCAGGCCGCCGGTACAGCGCAACACCGCCTGCTCATCACTACGTTGCAGAGCTGAGCCACAAACCGGGCAGGTGGTCGGAAAGACGATGACCTGCAAGTCAGCCCTATCTGCTTCACTCGTCACCACCCGGGCAATTTGCGGAATCACATCTCCGGCGCGTCGCACCACCACCTGATCGCCAATACGTAGGCCCAGGCGTTGTATCTCATCTTCATTGTGCAGCGTGGCATTACTCACCGTCACGCCGCCGACAAACACCGGCTCAAGTCGCGCCACGGGGGTAATGGCACCGGTGCGACCGACCTGAAACTCTACATCCAGTAAGCGAGTGCTCGCCTCTTCCGCAGGAAACTTACGTGCTATTGCCCAACGCGGTGCTCTTGCCACAAAACCGAGAGCCTCCTGCAGGCGAAAGCTATCGACCTTATAAACGATGCCATCAATGTCATAGGCAAGGCCAGCACGCAGCGCTGCCAGTCGCTGGTAGTAATCGACACAAGCTTCAATGCCAACCACTGACGCCATCAGACTGTTGGTTAAAAAACCCCATTCTTTTAGCCGCTGCATGGTTGCCAGATGGGTATCGGGCAGGGTTCCACCCTCAGCAAGCCCAAGACTATAAGCGCACATTTCAAGGGGCCGTTTTGCAGTAATGCGCGAATCTAGTTGACGCAAACTGCCCGCTGCTGCATTGCGCGGATTAACAAAAGGCTTCTCGTCTTTGGCCAGTGCTTCGGCGTTTATCGCGTCAAAGCCGGCGCGGGGCAGGTAAATTTCACCGCGCACCTCAAGCACCGGCGGGAAATCATCACCGTGCAATTTGAGTGGAATAGAAGCAATGGTGCGCACATTAGCGGTAATGTTTTCACCTCGAAAGCCATCTCCTCGGGTCGCGCCCTGTACCAGAACACCGTCGTGATAAAGCAGGCTAACCGCCACGCCATCGAGTTTCGGCTCACAGACAAAACTGAGGGCACTGTCGTCATCGAGCCGCGATTGCAAACGCCGCTCAAAATCACGTAACTCATCATCGTCAAAGGCATTGGCCAGCGACAACATCGGCACCTTGTGTTCGACCGACTCAAACTCAGCAAGGGGTGCCGATCCCACGCGCTGGGTTGGGGAATCGGCACTACGCAGCACCGGGTAAAGAGCTTCCAGATTCTCCAAACGCCGCAATAACTGATCGTATTCACCATCGGAAATTTTCGGATCGTCAAGACTGTAATAACGATAATTATGGCTGTTGAGTTGCGACCGTAATGTGTCCGCTGCTTTCACAGCCAGATCAAAATCTGAATTGGGCGTATCACTCATCCGGCGAAAAGCATCCCTTGATAGAGAGTCCGAGGTGGCTGTCCGAGAACAGGAGCCGTAGCAAGGGAAAGCTGTTTTGAGTCAGATGTTGCTATCATTTGAAGCGAATAGTTACTCTATTTAATGAAAGTGATTGTGAAATCTGGCCAACATCAACTTTTCCACAGCAGGCTTTCTGTTCTCGGACAGTCACCTGGCTGGGTTTTGGCCCGAGTAAATTTAGTGGATTAAGCGCTTGTCGCTAAACGACGACGATTAAAGTCCATAATACTCTCGCGGTAATGTTCAGCCGTTTGTTGACTGAGGGCGCTACGCTGCTGATCCTTCAACGCTCCACCGATAGCCGTGTTGATGCTATGAATACATTCCAGCATCAAATCGAAAGTACCAAGGGGGTCGTCACTGTCTGCCAACACCATCATAAAGGTCACCCCCGGTGTCGAGAATTCATTCATTGTATTCAGTTCAAAAGTCCCAGGGTTGACGGAGTTCGCCATGCTGAAAAGCACATCGCCGGAGCCATCCTCCCGCACATGGCGATGGAAAATTTTTAACGAACCGTAACGTAAGCCATTTTTAACCACCGCCTCGAGCAAGTCGTTACCTTGAAAAACCTCGCCCTGCTCAGCCATTAAATGGAGAATAATAATATCGTCATCCTTACCAGCCTGCTTTGATTGGCTTGATGAACTGGCTTCTGCGGATTTATTTTTACTGAATCGACCTTTAGATGATTTGTTTTTAGACCCTCTTTCTCTACGGCTCTTTTTACGCGATTCAGCCGGCGGACTATCACCCGGCTCATCGCCGTCGGCCACAAAAGGGGCCTCTTCAAAATCATCCGTTTGAGCACTCGCGGCAAGCGCTTCCTCAAACAGAGAAATTTGCGACTCATCACTTTTTATAACAGATGCCGACTCGCCCCCTGCAACCGTCTGTAGCGCAGGCTCAGCCTCAGCCTCAGCCTCGTCATCACCAGCCCATGCAGGCACATCGGCCAGCGGAGCATTTTCTTCAAAACCTGCCGCTGTCGGTTCAACTTGTCGAAAAGGTGCGGTTAGTCGGCTTGCATCCTGCTCACGGTTAGCCTTAATCGTCTGACTTAACTGTTCAGCGCTATCTTCATCACGAAAAGCGACAACGCGCGCCCCTCCCCCGGGCAACTCACTGCCAAACTCGTCAAGATCATCGCCTTCAAAAATGGGCTGTCGACGGCGTTTAACGCGCAGCTTGCCCTTACCTGCGCGGCGCACACGGCGAAAGCCATCCAGTAAAATAGCCACTATCAACAGAGCGCCAAGGGCGATGAGGATTTCGCGACCACCTAGTTCCATTGCATATCAACCTTTCCAAATGTGCTAATGCCGAAGGCAAAAGACTTATAAAACATTATGTAATTTACTTTATAAAGTATAGCTAGGTACTTGTTTTCGCTATTATTGTGCTAGCTCTACGGCTTTGTCAACATCGACCGTAACGAGACGCGAAACACCGGGCTCGTTCATTGTCACCCCCATCAACTGATGAGCCATTTCCATGGCAATTTTATTGTGGGTAATGTAAATAAATTGCACGGTTTCTGACATCTCTTTCACCATGCGCGCATAGCGCCCCACATTGGCGTCATCAAGAGGTGCATCCACCTCATCGAGCATACAAAAGGGCGCAGGGTTAAGCTTGAAAATGGAAAACACCAGAGCAATCGCTGTGAGCGCTTTTTCGCCCCCCGACAAGAGGTGAATGGTGGAGTTTTTCTTACCCGGTGGCTGAGCCATAATCGTCACGCCAGTGTCCAGTAAATCATCGCCTGTTAACGCCAGATAGGCATGACCCCCGCCGAATAATTTTGGAAATAGCGCCTGCAACGAGTGGTTAATCGCATCGAAGGTTTCGCGAAAACGGGTGCGCGTCTCACGATCAATTTTACGGATGGCGCTCTCCAGAGTTTCCAGTGCCTCATTTAATTCACCATCTTGGGCATCGAGATAAGTCTTTCGTTCCGACTCAATTCTAAATTCATCCACTGCGGCAAGATTGATGGCCCCAAGGCGCTGCACACGGTTTTCAACCTGCTGTAAACGCCGCTCCCACTCCGGCTCATCGGCGCCATCGGGTAACGCCGTTATCACATCGTCTAGCACATAGTCAGCCTCGGCCACCTGCTCGGCAATGGTTTTCGCCCGGGTTTCAAGCTCCTGGGTCGTCAGCCGCTGCTGCTCGAGTGCACTACGCTGTTTTTCCAGCGCGGCTTCAAGACGACTACGCTCATTTTCGCATTCGCGTATGCCGTGCTCGGCTTGTTGAACAAGAATACGCACGGCCGATAACGCTTTCTCAACAATCAAGCGCTGCTCCAGGCGTGCTTCTAACTCTACATTAAGATCGTCGCCCGGATCCTGCTCACCTTTAGAGGTATTCAAAAGCGTTTGCTGACGTTCTTTCAAACGGGCAACTTGTATCTCAAGCCGGGCAATGCCTTCTTTTATCGACGATAGCTGTGTACTCACTGACTGCTCGCGCATGGCCAGCTCGTGTACTTTGTCGCGATCGTGGCGCGCTTTCTGCCGATCGTCGTCAAGGGTTTTACGTAATTGATCACGCTGGGTCGATAATTGTTCGCGGCGCAGATTGTCGCCGGTCATCGACTCGATACCCAGCTCGAGTATCTGGCGAGAATCGCGCAGGCGCTCTTTATCCTGCTCGAGCTGCATGCGCGCCTCTTCCAGCTCTTCGGCGATGCGGGTCTTCTGCTGGGCGATTTGCCCAATGCGCTCTTTGGTGACATTCAATTTGGATTGCAGCTGGGCGCTTTGTTGCTGCAGTACATCTCTGCCAGTATCGAGCGTGGCACGCTGCGCTTCACTCGCCTTTAAGGCTTGCTGCTTGCTCTCTTGCTGCTCTAACAGTATCTCGACTTCATTGCGCAGGGCCGCCAGCTGAGTAGTGGTTTCATCCAGATCACGTTTGCGTAACAGCACGCCAGCCGAAGCATCAACCTCACGGGCAACGCGCACCCAGTTGGGGCCAAACCACAAGCCATCACGACTGATCACCGATTCATGAGCGGCGAGGCTGGCGCGTAATGCCAACGCTTCGTCAAGATTCTCAGCCGTTAATACACCGGCCAATACCGCTTCGGATCGCCGGTCAGCACCGCTGACTTTAGCCAGTAATTGATTGGGGGATGCATTTACGTCAGCACCAGCAGCCACAGAACCATCAAGTAGCAGCACACTGCCTGCACTAATGGCGGCAATGGATTCGGC